>Ga0070741_10020622_pt1 | contig 10358 bp, 5 predicted proteins | sample Coa_R1_4_FD_66440 | JGI IMG/M metagenome (GOLD analysis project Ga0070741, IMG submission 66440) | Surface soil microbial communities from Centralia Pennsylvania, which are recovering from an underground coalmine fire - Coalmine... | ecosystem: Environmental > Terrestrial > Soil > Unclassified ...
CGAGGAGTTGGAGCGCGTGGCCGGGTTTGTCGCGACTGCGCCGGACGAGACAGTGAGCGAGGACGTGCTGAACCGGATCGCCTGGCGTGAACCGGGCTTATAGAGGGAAGAAAGGCGTAACGGACTGATGGCGATTTCGCATCCGATAGAGGCGCTGCTGCAAGAACGGATACTCATTCTGGACGGCTCGATGGGCGCGCTGCTGCTGCGCCGGAAACTGACCGAGCAGCAGTTTCGCGGGGAGCGGTTCCAGGCGCATCCGCTCGACCTGAAGAACGATGTAGACCTGCTGAATCTGACACAGCCGGAGATCATCGCCGGGATCCATGCGGCCTATCTGGACGCGGGAGCCGACATCATCGAGACGAATACGTTCACGGCGACCTCCATCGGGCAGGCCGAGTTCGGGTTAGAGGCGTATGTCTATGAGATGAATGTCGTCGGCGCGCAACTGGCCCGGCGCGCGGCGGACGAAGCGATGGCGAAAGACCCGTCGCGCCCGCGCTTCGTGGCCGGTTCGATGGGGCCGATGAACCGCACGCTCTCTATCGCCACCGATGTCAACGATCCCGGCAAGCGGTTCGTCACGTTCGACGAAGTGATGAACGCCTACTATGAGCAGGTGCGCGGCCTCATCGAGGGCGGCGTAGACCTGCTGCTGCCGGAGACGACTTTCGATACGCTGAACCTGAAAGCGGCCCTGTTCGCCATTCAGAAGTTCTTTGACGAGGGTGGGCGGCGCGTGCCGGTCATGGCGAGCGTCTTCATAGATCAGAGCGGGCGCACGCAGTCCGGGCAGACATTAGAAGCCTTCTGGAACTCGATCTCGCACGCACCATTACTGAGTGTCGGGCTGAACTGCGCGACAGGGCCGGATTTGATGCGGCCGCATATCGAAGAGCTATCGCGGATCGCGCCGATCTACGTGAGCGCCTATCCGAATGCGGGCCTACCCGATCCGCTCTCCGAAACCGGATTCCCGGAGACTCCGGAGACGCTGGCTCCGCAGTTGCGGGATTGGGCCGAGAACGGCTGGCTCAACATCGTCGGCGGCTGCTGCGGCACGACTCCCGCGCATATCCGCGCGATTGCCGAGGCCGTCCGAGACTGCAAGCCGCGCGTTGTGCCGCAGGTCGAGCTGTATACGCGCCTCAGCGGACTGGAAGCCCTGACCATCCGCCCGGACAGCAATTTCATCATGATCGGGGAGCGCACGAACGTCACCGGGTCGCCGAAGTTTGCCAAGCTGATCCTTGCGGGCGACTATGAGGAAGCTCTGAGCGTGGCGCGGCAGCAGGTCGAGAACGGCGCGAACCTGATAGACATCAACATGGACGAGGGGCTGCTGGATGGCGAGCGGGCGATGACCACCTTCCTGAACCTCGTCGGGCCGGACGATGCCATCGCGAAAGCGCCGATCATGGTGGATAGCTCCAAATGGTCGGTGCTGGAGGCCGGGCTGAAATGCCTTCAGGGCAAGGGCGTCGTCAACTCCATCAGCCTCAAGGAGGGCGAGGAGAAGTTCAAGGAGCAGGCGCGACTCGTCCGGCGCTACGGCGCGGCGGTCGTCGTCATGGCCTTCGACGAGCAGGGCCAGGCGGACACCTATGAACGCAAAATCGAGATCTGCCAGCGCGCCTATCGCATCCTGACGGAGGAGGTCGGTTTCCCGCCCCAGGACATCATTTTCGACCCGAATATCCTGACCGTCGCGACGGGCATCGAGGAGCATAACAACTACGCGGTCGCGTTCATCGAGGCGGCGCGCTGGATCAAGGCGAACCTGCCTCTGGCGAAAGTCTCCGGCGGCGTCTCGAATATCTCCTTCTCGTTCCGGGGCAACAACGTCGTGCGCGAGGCGATGCATTCGGCCTTCCTGTATCATGCGATTCGGGCCGGGCTGGACATGGCGATCGTCAACGCGGGCCAGTTGGCGGTGTACGAGGACATTCCGAAGGACCTGCTCGAACTCGTCGAGGACGTGCTTCTCAATCGCCGCCCGGACGCGACCGAACGACTGTTAGCGTTCGCGGAGACGGTGAAGGGGCCGGGCAAGGCGAAGGTCAAGGACGAGGCGTGGCGGCAGGGAACCGTGCAGGAGCGGCTGAAGCACGCCCTGGTTCACGGCATCGCGGACTATATCGAGGCGGACGTGGAGGAGGCGCGGCAGCAGTACGCCCGGCCTCTGCACGTGATCGAGGGGCCGCTGATGGACGGCATGAACGTCGTCGGCGACCTGTTCGGCGCGGGCAAGATGTTCCTGCCGCAGGTGGTGAAGTCGGCGCGCGTGATGAAGAAGGCGGTCGCTGTGCTGCTGCCCTATATGGAGGCGGAGAAGGCGGCTCAGACCAGCCCGCAGGCGCAGGGCAAGATCGTCATGGCGACGGTCAAGGGCGACGTGCATGACATCGGCAAGAACATCGTCGGGGTCGTGCTGGGCTGCAACAACTATGAGGTGATTGACCTGGGCGTGATGGTTCCGTGCGAGAAGATACTGCAAACGGCGCGGGAGCAGCACGCCGACTTGATCGGGCTGTCCGGGCTGATCACCCCCTCGCTGGACGAGATGGCGCACGTGGCGAGCGAGATGGAGCGGGAGGGCTTTGCCCTGCCGCTGCTCATCGGCGGCGCGACGACGAGCCGGGCGCACACGGCCATCAAGATCGCGCCGAACTACCGGCAGCCGGTCGTGCATGTGCTGGATGCATCGCGGGCGGTCGGCGTGGTCAGCAGCCTGCTCAGCGCGGAGCAGAAACCAGCGTTTGTCGAGAGCAATCGCTGCGAACAGGAGGCGCTGCGGGAGCAGCACGCCAGCCGCACGCGCGAACGGGCCACGCTTCCGATTGCAGAGGCGCGGCGGCGGAGAACGCCGATAGACTGGGCCGCCTACACGCCGCCGGTTCCGTCGTTCCAGGGCGTGCGCGCGCTGGAGGATTTCCCGCTGGCAGAACTGGTTCCTTATATAGACTGGTCGCCGTTCTTCCACACCTGGGAGTTGACGGGGCGTTATCCGGCCATCTTCGAGGATGCGGTCGTGGGCGAGCAGGCGAAGACGCTGTTCGAGGACGCGCAGAAGCTGCTGGCCGAAATCGTGCGCGACAGGAGCCTGACGGCGAAGGGCGTCTACGGCTTCTTCCCGGCCAATGCCGTCGGCGATGACATCGAACTCTATACTGACGAGACGCGGGAGCAGGTCCGGCTCCGGTTCCATACGCTGCGGCAGCAGGTGGACAAGGGCGCGGAGACGGTCAACTATGCGCTGGCCGATTTCGTTGCGCCGCGCGAGACGGGCCTGCGGGACTATCTTGGCGGCTTCGCGGTCACGGCGGGACACGGCATGGAAGAACTCGTCCGACGCTTCAAGGCCGACCATGACGACTACAACGCGATCATGGCGGAGGCGCTGGCCGACCGATTGGCAGAAGCTTTTGCGGAAAAGTTGCACAAGATCGCGCGCGATGCCTGGGGCTACGGCCTGAGCGAGAATCTGTCGCCCGAAGACCTGATCAAAGAGCGGTATCAGGGCATCCGGCCTGCGGCGGGCTATCCGGCCTGCCCCGATCATACGGAGAAGCGGCCTCTCTTCGATCTGCTCCACGCCGAGACGCACGCGGGCATCCATCTGACGGAGAGTTTCGCGATGATCCCGGCCAGTTCGGTCAGCGGACTGTACTTCTCGCATCCGCAGTCGCGCTACTTCCCCGTCGGCAAGATCGAGCGCGATCAGGTCGAGGACTATGCGCGCCGGAAGGGGCTGGACATCAAGACGGTAGAACGCTGGCTCGCTCCCAATCTCAACTACACGCCAGAGTGATTCTCTAATATCTTTGTGCAAGGCGTCGTCGAAAGAGGCAGAAGAACTGCATTGCGTTTCGACTTCACCTCGGTCCGGTGGGGCCGACTCCGCCAGAACTGCTGCTATACGAGGGAGGAACAGTACGTTCCTCCCTCGTGTTTTTGGTTCAAGGAGGAACAAGCGATTTTATCACGAAAACACCTTCTGGTAGTGTCCCTATAGCGAGTTGATGCTGCGTCGCCGATGACCTTATCCACTCTGTAGAGGGACACTACCCACCTTCTATATCGTGGAAAAAGACAGCGCGCGGCAACAGGGGAGGGGCTAGAAGAATGGAGTTCGGCAGAAGGATGCGGGCCGCAGGCGGGGCCGCCTTTGTGATGGCGCTTGGAACCCTTGCGAGGACACCGGCAGCAGCCCAGGCAACGTTCCGCGCCACCGCGCCGGGAATGGTCATCGAGTTTGATGAGAAGATGCAGAGCCGTCTTCTCGTCCAAAAAGAGGGCCAGGAAACGCCCCTGAATAGCTTCGAGCCTGCGGAATCCGTTCTGGTCAACGGAAAGACGCTGAACGGATTCACCTTCAAAAGCGGCTCGAAGAAGCCGATACGGGACAAGATCGGAAGCGGCACGCAGTATCGTCTGGTGGGAGAGGCGGACACGTTGCGCGAGGAACTGAGTATCACGACCTACGCGAACGTTCCGGCGCTGGCGATCCTGCAAGCCCGCTACACCAATATCGGTGGGCAGGAGGCGCAGGTGGATCGCTGGTGGTTTCAGCGTCACCTTCCCGCCAATGCGGATAGCGCGATGCCTCCGTTCTGGTCGTATCAGAGCGGTTCCTACGAGCAACGGCCCGACTGGGTGCTGCCTCTCAGTCCCGGCTTCAAGCAGGAAAATTTCATGGGGATGAACGCTACCGACTACGGCGGCGGAACGCCCATCAGCGACGTGTGGCGGCGTGATGTCGGGATCGGGATCGGTCACGTCGAACCAACGCCCAAACTCGTCTCCCTGGCGGTGACGATGCCCGACGCCTCCGGCGCTAACCTGCGTATCGAAGCAGCCATCTATCGCGCGCTCAAGCCCAACGAATCGTTCCAGACGCTCCGAACGTTTGTGACGGTGCATCACGGCGACTATTTTGACACGCTGACCGCCTATCGCCGCCTGATGACTCGCAGCGGCATACGCTTTGCCGAGTTCGGCAAGACGCCTTACGAACCGGTCTGGTGTGGGTGGGGCTACGGGCGCGGATTTACCCCGGCGCAGATCTACGCGGCCCTGCCGAAAGCGTCCGAATTGGGATTTAAGTGGGCCGTGATTGACGATGGCTGGCAGGACAACATCGGCGACTGGAATCTCAATCCCGCGAAGTTTCCCAGGGGCGATGCGGACATGCGCGCAATGACCGCGCGCATTCGCGCCGGAGGAATGCGGCCCGAACTCTGGTGGGCGCCGATGGCGGCGCATCCCTCTTCCCAAATTTTCAAAGAGCATCCCGACTGGCTGCTTGTCAACGAGAGCGGGCAGCATCAGAGGATCAGCTACTGGAACGCTTTCTACCTGTGTCCCTCGTACAAACCGGTGCAGGAATACACGAAGGCGCTCGTGGTCAAGATGCTGCGGGATTGGGACTTCGACGGCCTCAAGCTGGACGGTCAGCATCTCAACGCCGCCCCGCCCTGCTACAATCCGGCGCATCATCATGCCGAGCCGCAGGAAGCCTACGAGCAGGAAGCGGCTCTCTTCAAGCTGATTTATGAGACGGCGAAGCAGATCAAACCCGATGCCGTCATCGAACTCTGTCCCTGCGGGGATGCGTACACCTTCTACAACCTGCCCTTTATGAACCAGTCGGTCGCGTCCGACCCGGAGAGTTCCTGGCAGATTCGCACGAAAGGCAAAACGCTCAAAGCCCTGATGGGCGTGAATGCGCCGTATCTGGGCGACTATGTGGAGTTGAGCGACGGCGGCAACGACTTTGCGTCCACGTTGGGCGTCGGCGGCGTGGTGGGAAGTATGTTCCGCTGGCCCCCAGAATCCAGTTCGGGCCGCAATGACCGCGCCGCGTTGAGGGCGCGCCGCAACGACCTCACCGAGGCGAAAGAGAGCGACTGGAAAAAGTGGGTCGCGCTCTACGAGGCGAAACGGCTTTCCCAGGGGGAGTATCTGGGTTCGCTCTATGACATCGGTTTCGACCGACCGGAAGCCCATGCCATCCGCAAGGACGGTCGCCTCTACTATGCCTTTTACGCCAAAGACTTCCAGGGGCCGGTCGAACTGCGCGGACTGGATAAACGCGCCTATCGGATTCGGGACTATGAGAACGATAAGGACTACGGAAGCGTCCACGGCCCGACGGCCCCGCTGACGGTCTCCTTTCAGAAGCATCTGCTTCTCGAAGCGATCCCGGTTACGCAGCCGGGCCGTTCCGGGTACTGAAAGTACCCGTCTGGGGGGCGGCTGCGCCGCCAACCGTCCTCACGGATGGGAAAGGCTTTTGCGTCCGAAGGACGCTTGGCCGCAGGCTCTCCAGACGGGTACTTTCAGTACCCGGAACGGCCTGAGCCAGTACAGCGCCGGACTGAACAGTTCAGACGGCGCTTTGGCAGCCGCGCCTTCATTCGCCGAGCAAAAAAGTGAAATTCATCATCCTGCTTGCTTAAAAACTATTAATTTTGCTTTAAGCCGGATTTAAGCTGAACTTCTTATACTAGCCTCGGCAGCCTCGGTATTTCTTTCTGCTTCCCACGCGCTTTTTTCACATCAGGAGACGAAACAGTATGAAACGGTATGGTCAAGGCTTTACACTCATTGAGTTACTCGTCGTCATCGCGATCATTGCTATTCTAGCCGCGATCCTTTTCCCGGTCTTTGCCCAGGCACGTGAGGCGGCGCGCAAGACTTCCTGCCTTTCGAACATGAAGCAGGTGGGCCTTGCGACCACCCTCTATGTCCAGGACTATGACGAGACGTTCCCGATGAACCTCTACTTCGGCTTCGAGCCGGGGCCGTGCGTCTTCTCCGCCTGGACCGCTATCCTGCCCTATTCCACGAACTCGCAACTGTATGCGTGTCCCTCCAACCCCACGGCGATGGATTTCCCGCCGATGATGGCGACGATCGGGATGCCCCCGCCCTGTAAGAGTTCGCCTCCGCTCAAGTACATCAGTTACATGCCGAACTTCTCGCTGCTGGACTGGGGCAATCCGAACAACGTGTTTGGCCCCAACGACCGGCCCGTCAAGACGCTGGCGGAGGTCGGGTTTCCGGTCGAGACCGCGATGTGGTCGGACTCGACGGGAACGCTGCCGGATGCCTGTTTCAGCCTGATGGACGAGCCGGTGCAGCCGCGCCATCAGAATACGCTGAACACCGCGTTTGTGGACGGACATGCCAAGAATATGCGGGCGAAGCCCTGGCTTGACGCCTCCGGCAATCAGCGGAACGGCCATCAGCCGGACGGCAAGGCGATCAACTACTACCTGCTGACGGACAACGGGCCGTATCAGAATAAGCCAGAACTGCGCGGTATCCCGTTCCAGAATGCGGATGGATCGTGGGGACTGCGCGAAGCCATGGGAGACCGGCCCGCCGGTTGTACTCCTTAAGCGGTTTCGTCCGGCCCTCTCCCAGCAGCGCCGTTGCCGGGAGAGGGCTGTTGTGCAGTCTCTTGGAAGGAGGCGTCTATGTCGCGCACAAGTCGGGCGGCCACTCAGAAGGGTTTCGCCGAGCGAGAGGCCCCCCGATGGCTCCTCATCGCTGTTGCGGTTGTTGGCGGGATTGTCCTGGCCTCTTGGGGCCGTCAGGCTCTCGTGGGACGCGAGGGCGAACCCGGCCCGCGCATGAAGGTCTATCCCGGTATGTATGACCTGCGCGCCGAGGCCGCCAAGTCCCGCGCCGCGAGAGAAGGGAGCAATGCACCGTATGGCTCCGGACAGTAACGCAGCGGCCCCCACGGATGCGACGTTGGGACGAGGCGGCGAGAGGTCGGGACTAGAGAAATGCGCGCAGGCGCAGGGCCATTCCGGTCTGCACGCAGAGGCGGGGCAGGGGGCGGGCGCGGATCGCGTACTCGGCCCGGCGTCGCTGGTCGCGTTGGGCCTGGGCGGTCTCATCGGGGCAGGGGTCTTTGTCACGGTGGGAATGGCGGCGCACGACAAGGCCGGGCCTGCCGTCGTTCTCTCCTTCCTGGTCGCCGCCGTCGCCTGTATCGCGGTGGCGCTGTGCTACTGCGAATGCGCCTCGCGCCTGCCGGTAGCCGGGTCTGCCTACGCCTACGGGCGCGCTTCTATCGGCGCGTTCGGCGGCTGGATCACCGGCTGGAACCTGGCGACCTGCTACCTGCTGGCAGGCGCGGCGGTGTCGCAGGGCTGGTCTGGCTACTTTCAGAGCCTGCTCGGCGCGTTCGGCCTGTCCTGGCCGAAGTCGCTCAGCGCCGCGCCTTTCGACATTGACCCCTCTGCGGGACAGTTCGCGACGACCGGTTCCCTGCTGAATCTCCCCGCGCTGCTGGCGCTGGCGGCGGTCACGTTCATCGCTTATCGCGGCATCCGCGTCAGCCTGCGCGTAAATCTCCTCCTGCTGCTGCTCAAGCTCAGCGTGCTTGCCATCGTGATCGTGGTGGGGCTGGCGCACACCGATGTCAGGAACTGGACGCCGTTTGCGCCGTTCGGGTACGGGGGGCTGAGCCTTAAAAACCTGCTGGGGCCGCTTGGAGGACAAAGCGCACTGGCCTCTACCGGGATGCTTGCCGGGGCGACGACCGTCTTCTTCGCGTTCGGCGGGTTCGAGATGCTGTCGGCCTATTCCCACGAATGCCACGCCCCGCGCCGCGATGTCCCCATCGGGGTGATCGCGACGATCTGCCTCCTGACGCTGCTCTATATCGGCGTGGCCGCCGCTGTGATCGGCATGGTTCCTTATGACCGCATCAGCGTCAGCGCCCCCATCTCGGAAGCTTTTCGGGCGGCGGGAATGCCCTGGGCGCAGAGGCTCGTCGCTTTCGGCGCGGTGGCGGGAATGTCCTCCGTGCTGCTGGTGGTCGTGATGAGCCTGCCCCGCGTGCTGATCGCTATCGGTCAGGACGGGCTGCTGCCGGAGCGAGTGTTCAACACGATTCATCCCATCTATCGCACTCCGGCAACGAGCGTGCTGCTGGTGGGACTGGCCGCCATGCTGCTGGGAGCCTTGCTGCCGCTGCGCTTCCTCATGGACGCGGTCATGATGGCGACGCTGGCGAGTTACGTGGCCGTGTGCGCCTTCGTGCTGATCCTGCGCCGCCGTCGGTCTGCGCCGGAGCCGGTGTTTCGCGCGCCTCTCGGCCCGGTCGTTCCGGCGTTCGGGATCGCCGTGTGTCTGATGCTGATGTTCTCGCTGCCTCCCATCAACTGGGTCTGGCTCGGAGGTTGGTGGGCCGTCGGCTTGTTGGTGTACCTCGCCTACGGACGGAAAGCCAGCGCGCGTGTGCGCGAGAGCCGGGGGCTTGCTGTCGTCGAAGAGGCGTCTGTCCGGCCCTCCCTGTGAGTCTCTCTTGCTATGGAGGCAGATTGGAAGCTCTTATCGCAGTAGGCAAGGCCACACGAGACACCGCCTCTGCTCGCCCTTTGAGCAGAGGCGGTTTTGTTGTCCGGTCTGACGTCAAATCTTAACGTTTTCTTAATCTCTACTTAAAGACTCCTTAATATCCCCTATGCTATTCTGTTGGCGGTTTCGATGAAGAACGGCAGGTCGAGACCTCATACAGGGAGGCAGCCTGACGATAGGCAAACGGCCCGCCATTATGAGTCAGGCTCGGGTCTAGGAAAGGAGACAAACGTTGAGAAAGCATTGGCGCAAGGGAGCCGCTTTTACGCTGATTGAACTGCTCGTTGTGATCGCTATTATTGCGATACTGGCTGCGATACTTTTCCCTGTTTTCGCGCAGGCGAGAGAGAAAGCGCGCCAGACTTCCTGCTTGAGCAACACGAAACAGATGGGTCTTGCCCTCATGATGTATGTGCAGGACTACGACGAGACCTACTGCCCTGCGTACTACTATGGCAACCCATATAGCAGCGGTAACCTGGACCTGACTGGGATCTATCAGTGGTCGGGCCTCATTCAACCTTACACGAAGAACCTGGGCATCTTTATCTGCCCCAGCGACAAGATCGGCGGCCTTCCACCCACCAATTTCAATCAGAGCACCAATAACGCCGGGGCCGGAACCGCAGGAGCGACTTGCGCCAACTGTAGCTTCCAGGATATTCAGGCTCCACGCCTTAGCTACACGGCCAATGAAGCGATCATGCCGCGTCCGCGCGGCGGAGTTGGCGGGGTCATGGTCGGTCAGCCGCAGAGCGTCGTCGCGTTGGCCTCTGTGGATGCGCCTGCTGCCACGATTGCCATCACGGAATTCACCGACTATCTGAACGCAGTCAGCGGCAATGGCCCAGGCGGTGTGTTCTACAAATCGCATCGGCCTTCGGATGCCTGGGCGCTTGACCCGCAAGGCACAGTTCCCTACGATACCAGCAACACGAACAACTCGCCTGTCTATGCGCTGAGCGGAGATGCGG
>Ga0070741_10020623_pt1 | contig 10357 bp, 6 predicted proteins | sample Coa_R1_4_FD_66440 | JGI IMG/M metagenome (GOLD analysis project Ga0070741, IMG submission 66440) | Surface soil microbial communities from Centralia Pennsylvania, which are recovering from an underground coalmine fire - Coalmine... | ecosystem: Environmental > Terrestrial > Soil > Unclassified ...
AGCGCAGCCTTCCCTTTCTTGTATTCCAGTCTCCAGGTCCCTCGTGTGCCCAGGGCGCTTGTTGAGCGCCCGCGCCTACTCAAACAACTGGATGCCGCGCTCTCCCATCCTCTGACGCTCGTCTCCGCCTCTGCGGGCTATGGGAAAACCACGCTCCTCTCTACCTGGGCAGTTCAGCAACCCCAACCGGTAGCCTGGCTCTCGCTGGAGCCGCTCGACAACGATCCGACCCGCTTCTGGGTTTCGCTCCTTCTGGCGCTGCGCACCTGCCTGCCGGAGGTGGGAGAAGCCGCGCTGGCTCTGTTGCAATCCTCCCCATCTATGACGATGGCTCCCATCCTGACCGTCCTGCTCAATGAACTGGCCACTCTTCCCGGGGAAATGGTGCTGATCCTGGATGACTACCATGTGATTGAAGAGCAAGCGCTGCACGAGGCGATATTCTTCTTTCTGGAGCATTTGCCCACGCCTCTGCATGTGATTGTCTCCACGCGCATTGATCCTACGTTCCCGTTGGCTCGCTGGCGCGCGCGCGGTCGTATGATGGAGATCCGCGTGGCAGATTTACGCTTTACCACAACCGAAGCCAGCCTCTTTTTGACCGAGGCGATGGGACTTTCCCTTTCGCAAGAACAGAGCGGGATGCTGCACCGACGGACCGAAGGGTGGATCGCAGGACTCCAATTGACCGCGCTCTCCCTCCAGAAACAAGATGATCCCTCTTCATTTCTAGAGCGCCTGCGAGGGGATCATCGGTATCTGCTGGATTATGTCCAGGAGGAGATTCTCTCTCACCAGGATGATTCCATCCAGCATTTCTTGCTCCGGATCTGTATTCTTCCGCGGATGAACTCTTCTCTGTGTCAGGCCGTGATAGGAAACTCCGCCAGCCAGCAGATGTTAGAAGCGCTGGAACGCTGCAATCTCTTTCTCGTTCCCCTCGATGAGCAACGGCAATGGTATCGTTTCCATGACCTCTTTCGTGAGGCGCTGTTGGCCCGTTTACAGGCGATCGAGCCAGAGGTGGCGCCCACACTCTATGAGCGAGCCGCACACTGGTATGAACACCACGCCCTGCTTCCCGAGGCGATCGACGCCTTACTCCATGCGGGATCATATGCACGCGCGGCAAGTCTGATCGAGCGCAGCATCGACCCGAAGAACTTGCGCAATGCATATCATACGCTCTGCCGCTGGTTGAGGCAGATACCGGAAGAGATGATGCGAACCCAACCAGCCCTCAGTTTTCTGTATGCCCTCTCGATCATGTTCACCTCGCTCCGACGCGACCCTGCCTCCTGGGAACGAATCGAGCCACTCCTCCAATGGGCAGAACGAGGTTTTGAGGCCGTCTCTCAGCAGGAGCGCCTGGGCGACGCATTGGAACTTCACGCAGAACTGGCCTTCTTTCAAGAAGATATTCCTGGTATGATGACGATGGCTCGGCGAGCCTCTCCATTGCTCTCCGAGCACAATCTCATGTATAGCACCAATCTTCTGACCATAGGATACGAACAACTCCTTACAGGCAATGTGGATGCGGCATGGCAGAATTGCCTGCAAGGGTATCGGCTTTGTGAAAGTCGTGGCAACTATACCGGCACGATTGGCGCTGCCAACTTGTTGGGAGAGATCTGCTTTGCCCAAGGTGAGTTGCGCCATGCCGCTTTCTACTACAACCAGACTTTGGCCTATGCAAGGAAAGATGCGGAGATCTTCCAGCACCAATTCGTGACGGGAACAGGGGACAGAGAGCCGTTCTTCGTGTCCTGGGCCTATCACAACCTGGCCCGGCTTTCCTACGAATGGAATGACCTGGAAGCCGCGCAGCAATATCTCTCTCAAGCGCGCGCCCCTGAAGAAGCTCCTGAAGCAGAGATCCACGTGCTCACCTCTGGCTCGTTGATTCTGCCGTATGTACTGCTGCGCTGTGGCGAGCAGGCTCAGGCAGAGCGCCTGTTAGAAACCTGGGAAAGGCAGGCCCGCTTTCCCTGGGCCTATAGGACCATCCGTGCAGCCCAGGCCAGGCTTCAACTGGCTCTTGGCAATCTGCCTGCGGTGGAGCAATGGGCACGCACCAGAGAACACTCCTTCGGTTTCCCGATCCGAGAACACGACAGGGAACTGCCCTATGTGAATCAGGAGGAAGAAGCGCTCCTGCTGATTCGTCTGTATCTGGCGCAAGAGCGTGCGGAGGAGGCGATGCAGGCATTAGTTCCCTGGAAAGAAAAGGCAGAGGTCCAGGGACGACTGCGCACCTTGCTGGAAATCCTGATTCTGGAGTCTCTGGCCTTCTTTGTGGCTGGAGAGATGTCACAGGCTCGATCCACACTCATCCAGGCCTTGCGAATGGCTCGACCAGAGAACTACCAACGCCTGTTTCTCGATGGAGGCCAGACGTTGGCTGCGCTTGTGCGAAGCACGCTCGAAGAGATCAGGGAGCCAGAACTGAGTGCGTATGCGCATCGTCTGCTGGAGGCATTTGAGCGGGAACAGGAGCCCCTCTCTACTTCCGTAACGCAAGAGCCACCTGTACTTCTTGATCCGCTTACCCTTCAAGAACGGCGCGTCTTAGGCCTGCTTGCCGAGGGGGCATCGAATCAGGAGATTGCCAACCATCTCGTGATTACGCTTGCCACAGCCAAAAAACATGTCAGCAATCTCCTGAGCAAGCTGGGGGCGCGCAATCGCGTCGAAGCTCTTGCGCGTGCACGCGAGCAGCACCTCTTTGACGAACACTAGAACGTCGGTCAAAGTCAACACACTCAAGTGTCTCAAAACGCCATAAGAATGACTACTACGACTTCCCACCTGGCATTTACGCAATAGGAGGTGAGAGTAATAACAGCGAGGGGATGCGTTGCGGCTCGGCTAATCGCAACAATTCGTAACCGATACCGGCTAGACCGGTCATCAGGCCTGGTGTTTCTGTCCCACAAGGGGCACTGGTAACCCAGCCAGTCTTCTCAATGGAAGAGAGGAGTTGCTCTGTACGTTTTTCCAGTTGCTGATGATACTCAAGATCATCCAGAGATTGCGATGCCGTTAATACTGTTTCCAGATTTCCCAGGTCGCCGTGGCAGAGAGAATGGTTCCAGCCAAAGCCTGTCTTCATCGTCGTCTTGAGAGCAATGCAAGCTTCCTCGGCAATGGTTGCGTCTTCAAGAAATTCGCGCAGGGCAAAACGAACGAGGCCAATGCCAGTGGCACCATGACACCAAGCCGTCATCGTGCGCATATCGGGAGGTATCGGTGTTGCAGGTTGCTTTAAGTCACGCACGTCAAGCCAATTTTGCAATTCTGGTGAAAAGAGGCTGCGTTCGTAAGCAAGAGCAGCCTGAGCAAGCTGACAAAAGCGTGTCTCTCCACTCGCAGTTGCTAAACGGCACAGGCTCAGAGCGATCCCAGATGCTCCGTGAGAAAAGCCAGAGAGCGGAGGTGTCTCCGGGATCATCTGCCATCCCACTCCTTCTGGCATCACTTGTGCCTGATCGAGCAAATGCTGACCGCAGACCAGCGCGCCCCCCAGAACCTGTTGGGATGGGTGAACAGCGTACAGACTCAGGAGGGCTGCTATACAGCCAGCAGATCCAGCAATAATATCGAAATGGGTATCTTGTGTGATATAGGGGCGTATGGTCTCTACCAATTGTTCAGCTTCATACAAAAGCGTTCTGTCAGACCAGAGTGAACCCAGATGGCTCAGGAGGTAGATCAGGCTTCCCCATCCGCTGAAGGCTCCAATGGGGAAGGTTTCAGCGTGTAAACTCAGTTGTGCCATGTGTTGCCGGAGGGTTTGCAGCGCCTGTCTGGCCCGCTTTGTATAGGCTGTATCGCCTGTCAGTGCCCCCAGATAGGTGAGAAAGAACACTATTCCTGACACACCATTGTACAAATCGGCACCGGCAACGGTAATGCCCCATTCATTGTCTTTGATTGGAGTGACACCGACCCAGGTTGCTTGCTCATCGTTATTGATTGCCATGTGGCAGAGTCGGTCACCTAGAGAGCAGGCTGCTGAAAGAAGTCGCGGTTGAAGCGTCGACGAAGGTGCGTTCGATGGAGGTTCTAGTCTCAATACCTGATTCACGCGCTGGTCATCTACTGTTTGTATGGTAGCGAACGAGGCACGAATAAACCAGATCTGCCGGTCAAGATCGCTCTCCCCAAGATTACGGATACATAGGAGACGACAAAGGGGGCTGAACGCTGACGAACACGACCATCGAAGGGCGTGTAATCAGCAAGGCGAGAGCTCCGTCAAGCATGTAACGCTTCCGTGCATCCTGCGGGCTGGTCAGGCCAGGCTCCACTCGCTCAATCTGACCGCTACCGCCAGGGCCTATTTTCTCTGCCTGAAGCTGGATTGATACACCTCTCTGTAACGGCAGAAGGCGACTGGTGGGCAGGAAAATGAGGGCCATCATCTCATGGGCTCCAGAGAGAGAAGAGGCCGGTTGTTCTAGAAGTATCCCCGAGCCAGCAGTATAGATAGGGACCTCATCCCACCAGGCTATGCCACCTGCACTCAGCAGTAAAGCAAAGAGTATCCAGAAAAACACAAGCACCGGAGGGGCGACAAGGCGCGGCAGAACCGTTCGCTCACGTTTCTCGACATAGGCTTCCCAGGCCTTCCTACGAAAAATTGTGCGATTGAAGGGTTTCACGTTCGTCACCTTTTCAGTGTCTTTACTCATGTGTTCAAAAGCCTTCTCTGACAGAAATGCGGCAACGTCTTCTCAGGCAAACCGGAGCAGGCTCTCCCTCACCACTCAACAAGAAGTATAATAGATTGAGCCATCAAAACATCCCATGAACTAGGGATTTCGGTAGATGGTTTTTCAACGAAGAGATCACTAGATTTAGGTACTCGTTCTCACTCATCTCTCGCTGTCTATCCTTGATGCGCCGTGCGCGCACATTCAGTACGCTGCACAATACAACCCTTTATTCTACATAGATGAGAAGATTGGGAAAAACAGATCTACGCGTCAGTCTTCTCGTTCGCTTGAGATCAAGTGAGAGGGAGTACTACATGAAAAGGGGTAGTTGGGGTTATCACACGGAGCGCCGATAGGCGCGGAAGGCGAGTATGGAAAACCAGGCGCAGACAAGCAACAGCGCCAGCAATTCGGCAAGATGCACGCCAATCAGCGACCAATCGATACTGCTGCTGAGCGTTTGACGACCCACCTCGACGGCCCAGTTGACCGGATTGAACCTGGCAACGACCTGCATCCACCCGGGCATCAGATTCACCGGCAGCAACGTGGAGGACAGGAACGTGAGGGGCAGCACCAGCGTCACGTTCAAAGCGATCAGCGACTCCTGCTTGCGCAGCAGGAGCGCCAGAGCGTTGGAGAACGCGGCGAACGCTGCGCCGAGCAGCATCGTACCAATCAACAGGACAAGTATACTGGCAATGCCTCCAGCGAAGCGAGCGCCGAGGAGCAAGCCTAGCCCCAGGATAATCAACGACTGCAAGAGCACCATACCGGCCTGATAAACGAGCTGACCGCTGATGAGGGCACCCCGGCGCGCCGGTGAGACAAGGAAACGATTCATCACGCCGCGTTCCATATCGATGATATAGCTAGTGCCGCTCCATCCTGCCGAGAGCAGCGCTGACATGACGATGACGCCCGGCGTGAGAAAGGCAATATACGATCCGGCGCTAAAGCCGGGAAGTTGCGTGGCGCGCTGAAAGAGCTGACCGAATAGGAGCAGCCAGATGAGCGGCTGCACCAGGGTGCCTACAACATAGTAGGGCTGGCGCAGAAAGGCACGCACATAGCGGGTGGTGACCTGGACAGAGTTGGTAAGTGCGACACTCACTGTATAGCCTCCTTCTGGTTGGCTGTAGCATACGAACGCCCGGTGTAGCGCAGGTACACGTCGTCCAGCGAGGGCCGGGCGACGGTCGCGGTCGAGGCACGAATGCCAGCAGCATCCAATGCCGCGAGTACAGTAGGCAGCGCACTGGCCCCGCTATCCACGCGCGCTCGCAGGACACGGCCATCTATAGCGACCTCGCGGAGCGTGCTATCGAGGATGCTGAGGGCAGCGCGGACGTTGGACTCGGGGCAAGCGTCTGCCAGCTCCACCAGAATGGCATCGCCGCGTAGTTCCGCCTTCAGCCCATCAGGTGTCCCTTCGACGACGACCTGCCCGTGGTCAATGATTGCAACCTGCTGCGCCAGGTGGTCGGCCTCTTCCAGGTAGTGCGTGGTGAGCACAACGGTCAGCCCATCCTCGCGTGCAAGCCTGGAGATCTCGCGCCACATGTCCGCGCGCGCCTCTGGGTCCAGACCGGTGGTTGGTTCGTCCAGGAACAACACCTGAGGTCGGTGGATGAGGCCCATGACCACGTCGAGCTTGCGCTGCATGCCTCCAGAGAGGGTACGCGCGATACGTTTGCGGGCGTCTGCGAGGTCGAAACGTGTGAGCAAGTTATCAACGCGCCGCCGCAACTCGGCACCAGACAGGCCATAGAGCTGGCCTTGCAACACCAGATTCTCGGCCGTCGTGGCCTCCAGATCTACTGCCGACTTCTGCGCGATGACGCCGATCAAACGACGCACCTGACCGGGCTCGCGCACGACATCGCGCCCCATGATGCTGGCGCGGCCAGAGGTGGGATGGGAAAGCGTGGTGAGAATCTTCACCGTGGTGGACTTGCCCGCGCCGTTTGGTCCCAGCAGGGCGAACACGGTGCCAGGCCTGACACTGATACTGACGCCTTTGAGCGCCTGGACGCCCCCAGGATAGGTCTTCACTAATCCCTCGGTCCCGACGGCTAGTCGGGAGATAGTCGGAGTGAGTACTGGCAATGATTGAGGCAGTGATGAAATGGTTTCCATTCGTTTTCTCCCTAAAATGGTATATGAGATGTAATGCGGGCGAGCTTGAAGAGCAGACCGGGGAAGCGGCTGAGCCTCCCCGGCGCCAGCAAGACTTGCAGTTTCGATCAGTTTGCCCTCTGTGCCTTAGCTACAATCAGGGACTTGAGACTGGCTACCTGCTGCGGCTGATCTTTCTTCATCTGTTGCCGCATGAAGAACTCAGCCACCTTTGGCACATTGCCAACCTCAATCGTGGAATGTAGGCGACAGGTCTCCTCAGAGAGCGGCTCGATGCGATAGCTCTCGCGCCATGACTGCTTCGCCGAGTCCTCGCTCGTCAGGGTCAGCAGGCGATCCTGTTCGTACTCGGTGACGAGCAGGGTCTTCTCGCTCTTGAAGCCGGAGAACTTGGCACTCTCGAAGTAGCTCGTTCCCAGGCGAGCAGGCCCATCGGGGGTAACGCGTATCTCATAATAGGTGCCATTGATCCATTCAGGACGTGCCGAGAGATCCGCGAGGAGTGCAAAAACGGCGGATGCTGGAGAGTCGAAGGTGGCCGTGAATTCAAAGGTTGCCATGTTGCCTTTCCTTTCTCTTGCTCGTACTCAACGATAAAGGAGTGTGGAGAGAGCCTGCGTCAGGGCCTGCTCAGCCTCTTGCTTGCTCTCCTGAGCAGCCCGGCACCGCCAGGCGATGAAGCCATCGGGGCGCACAAGCACTGCTCCGCCGTCTGTGATACCATAGACTTCGCAGAAGGTGTTCCCGGTATCGATGAGATCGGCCGTTTCCCCACCGATCTGATAGCTGTCCAGCGGGAGATGAAGAGCGTCTCGTGTGCTGTATGCAGCCGCCTTCCAATACCGTCCCTGTGCACCAATGAGCAGGACAAAGCGGGGACCGAACAGGTCTCGCGTCGAGGTCGGCTTGCCCTCGCGTTCGAGCCAGAGATGCGGCGCGTGAGTTCCCGGCTGCCCCTTCCACTGATCCAGTGGCTTCACCTGGGGAAGCCGCTCATCACCTGCTTCCCTCGCGATTGCTCCCGTGTTGTAGCGATAGCCCATCACAAGAGTGAAGATATCCACCGTGATCCCAGCTGAGCCTTCTGTCTCACGCTGCTGGGAAAGCAATGCCGCCTGCTCAGCAGTGTAGTCCGCCTGAGGCCGTCGCTCCGCATCGTAGGTAGCCAGCAGCGCCTCCCCGGCTTCCCTACGCAGGACTGCGGCCAGTTTCCAGGCCAGGCTGTATGCCTCGGCCATGCCGGTAGCTCCTCCCAGGCCACCAGTGGGAGGCTGGGTGCGAGCGGCGTCTCCCACCAGGAAGGCTCGTCCTTGCTGGAAGCGATCAGCCACCAGTTCGCACGCTTCGTAGGTCGACACGATTCTGAGCCTGGCCGGCAGATCAGGGGTGCCGACAGCGGCCCGAATGAGCGCGAGGCAGCGTTCCTCTGGATAGTCGGCGAGCGACTCTTCCTCAGGATCATAGGTCACATCGAGCCGGTAGAGATCAGATCGTCCAGCAGAGCCGGGATAAGGGACTAGCGCTCCATTCGAGATGTTGTCATTCGCGACAAAACACATCACCGCATGCCGTTTGCGGAACAGCTCCATCAGGTCCGCCTCAAAAATCATGCTGACGCAATGGAACAATGTGCCTTGACCATGACGACCGATGCCGAGCTGCTGACGAATCCTGCTGTGGGTACCGTCAGCCGCCACCAGATACTGTGCGCGAATCGGGCGCGTGCTCCCGCTTTCCCGCTCGCGGATCAAGGCAGTGATGCCCTCTTCGTCCTGCTCGAAACTCACCAATTCAGTGCCGAAGCGCAGATCCCCCCCGAGCCGCTCGGCATGCGCGCGCAGAACTGGCTCCACTACGTCCTGAGCAGCCGTGCTGCCGCGCGCCGGGCTGCTGTCACCCTCGAAGAAGGCTTCGACATCTTCCTGCAACACATCAAACTCCTGGCCCACCAGGCTTTCTGCCAGCAGAACGTTGCCACTCATGGACAAGCGTGCTTCGACCTCGTGAATGGCCTCCTCGATCCCTACGTGACGGAACAGCTCCATCGTAGGCTGGCCCAGGGCAGGAATACGTGGATGGATCGCGGTGCCGGGATGGCGCTCAACCAGCAGCGAGGAAATGCCGCGCCAGGAGAGGAAGAGGGCGGTGGAGAGACCGACAATGCCTCCTCCGACTATCAGCACCTGAGTGGTTTCATCGTAGTTGGAATGATGTGATGATGTGTTCATTTCTGCTCCTTGCTTTTATCTTCATTTTCATTAGGAATAGTTACGGCGTGGAAAACAACAGAGCCCTCAAATGGTAAGGGCTCTCTATGAAAATGGGTCAATCTTAGTTCCACTCATAGGAAAGCTACGCCAGGCCGAAGAGAGCTAAGCGTTCGTAGTAGGTCTCTCTTTCCCTCGTCTCAAGAGTCAACTGGTATCGGCTGAGTTCTTGTCTCTAAAAGAAGGATACACGCTGAGAAGGAGGAACACAGTCGCCAAAGGGATACCCTTGAGGGGGGAGCGGAGCAGCCAGAAGAGGTAGCCTTTTGGCCACCATACTCTGGGCATGGATAAAGTGCGATCCTGATCATACCGTGCCTTTAGGTGTGGCGCGAAAACGCACTCAGAGCAACGCGTGCGCGCGTGCATGGGCAATTGCCTGAGTCCGATTCTCTGCTCCCAGCTTGCTCAAGATACTGGCGACATGTTTCTTGGCGGTGGCGAGCGAGACCACCAGACGTTCGGCGATCTCCCGATTAGTCGCTCCTTCGGCCAGCAGGTGCAACACCTCCTGCTCGCGCGGAGTCAGGGGCTCAAGGAGTTGTTGGGCAGCTTGAGAGGAAGCTGGTGGTAATGCTCTGGAGGCTGAGGGGATGATCTCTTGTTGAACGATCTGGCGCTGCTCGCATGCGAAGGCAGCGAGCAATCTCTGAGCATAGGAAGACAGGGCAGGCGAACCCCTGTGCTGCGACCTCTTGAGCCATGCCTGGAGGGCTGTATGCATCGGTTCTCCTGCATCGAGAAAGACGCGCAGATATCCTTCTGGCGCAGCTTCGGTGAGCAGGCGATCAAGGATGCGAAGCGCCTCGTGTGTGGCCCCCGATGCCTGCAAAGCGGTGACTTGCAGCGCCAGGATGGTGATGATACTTCCCACTCGCGCTACCTGCTCAGTACCGCTCAGGAGGACTGCGAGGAGTTGCAAAGCTCGTGGATACTGTCGATTGGCCAGATAAACGCGCACTTGCGCCAGAGAGGCGATTTCGCGACTATAGGCGAGGGGCTTCCGAAGATAAGGGGCATGCTCGACCCAATCTACTGCCCGCGTCAGGTTGCCCTGAGCCAACCAGAGATAGACCTGGAGACCCTCGATCCAGGGACGAAAGAGCGGGATCGCGGCGTGCTTGTATACCCGCTCCATCTCCTGGACGGCTTGTTCAGCCCCGGTCAGATCACCCTGAGCAATGCAGACACGAAAGAGCACCTCATAAGCCATCATGAGAGTATCCATAT
>Ga0070741_10020624_pt1 | contig 10357 bp, 6 predicted proteins | sample Coa_R1_4_FD_66440 | JGI IMG/M metagenome (GOLD analysis project Ga0070741, IMG submission 66440) | Surface soil microbial communities from Centralia Pennsylvania, which are recovering from an underground coalmine fire - Coalmine... | ecosystem: Environmental > Terrestrial > Soil > Unclassified ...
CGGCGTCGACAGGAGGGAGCCGTATATCCCGCCGTTCGAGATCGTGAACGTCCCGCCGCCGAGGTCGCCCGGCGTGAGCTTGCCGTCGCGCGCGAGACCGGCGAGGCGCGCGATCTCGCGCTCGACGTCCGCGAACGACATCGTGTCGGCGTTCCGGACGACCGGCACGACGAGACCCCGCTCCGTCCCGACCGCGATTCCGAGATGGACGCTTCGATGGTAGACGATGTCGTCGCCGTCTATCTCTGCGTTGACGACCGGGACATCGCGGACGGCTGCAACGCAGGCGCGCCCGAAGAACGACATGAAGCCGAGCCCGACGCCGTGCTGCTTCTGGAAGCGATCCTTGTGCGCCGCGCGGAGCGCGAGGACCGCGCTCATGTCGATCTCGTTGAAGGTGGTGAGGATCGCGGCCGTGTGCTGCGCCTGAACGAGGCGCTCGGCGATGCGCTTGCGGATCGGCGTCATCCGGACGCGCTCGTCCGGCGCGCCGGGCGCGGGAGCGCGCGGCGCCGGCCGGGCTCCGGGCTGCGGCGTCGATGACGGCACGCCGACCGCGGCGGGCGGCGCGGGAGCGGCCGCCGGCGCCGGAGCGACGGCCTTCTGCCGCGCCAGGTGCGCGAGCACGTCCTCCTTGGTGAGGCGCCCGCCCTTGCCGGTCGCCGGGATCTTCGCGGGGTCGAGCGCGTTCTCCTCGACCAGGCGGCGGACCGCCGGGCCGAGCGGCCCCGCCGCGCCCGGCGCGACGGACTCCTGCTCCGAGGCCGCTTCGAGGTTCGGCTCCGCGACCGGCCCCGGCCCCGGATGAACGCGCTCCGTCCCGCGCGGCACGGCGGCCTCCCCGTCGTCGTCGATGCGGGCGACGACGTCCCCGACGGCGACCGTCGCGCCCGCGGGCTTCAGGATGTGGAGCACGCCGGCGCGCTCGGCGGCGAGCTCCATGCTCGCCTTGTCGCTCTCGAGCTCGAGCAGGACGTCGTCGGCCCTGACCCGGTCGCCGTCGCCCTTCTCCCAGCGCGCGATGACGGCCTCGCTCACCGATTCGCCGAGCGTCGGAATGCGTACCTCGAACGCCATGCCACCTCCCCGCCGGATTCCGTCAGCGCGCGAACGCGTTCTGCACCAGGTCCGCCTCCTCCGCCTGATGCACCTTGTAGGAGCCGGTCGCCGGGCTCGCGGCCTCCGGACGCCCGACGTACGACAGCGTCGCATCCTGCGGCAACACGCGACGGAGCCGCCGGTGCATCGCGTGCCAGGCGCCCATGTTCCACGGCTCCTCCTGCACCCAGAAGACCTGCTTCGCGTTCGGGTACGCCGCGAAGATCGCTTCGAGCTCGTTCCCGGGAAACGGGTAGAGCTGCTCGACGCGAACGAGCGCGACGGTGTCGACGGCACGCTCGCGCCGCCCGGCCACGAGCGCGTAGTACACCTTGCCGCTGCAGAGGAGCAGGCGCTGCACGCGGCTCCGGTCGACGCGGACGCCCATCTCGGGCGCGCCGTCGACGGCGGGATCGTCGATCACCGTCCGGAAGCCACCCGCGGTGAAGTCCTGGAGCGACGAGACGGCGAGCTTGTGGCGCAGCAGGCTCTTCGGCGTCATCAGGACGAGCGGCTTCCGGAAGCCCCGGTGCATCTGGCGCCGCAGCACGTGGAAATACTGCGCCGGGGTGGTCGGATAGCAGACCTGGATGTTGTCCTCGGCGCAGAGCTGGAGGAACCGCTCGAGCCGCGCGCTCGAATGCTCCGGCCCCTGCCCCTCGTACCCGTGCGGCAGGAGCAGGACGAGGCCGCTCGTCCGCTGCCACTTGGACTCCGAGCTCGAGATGAACTGGTCGATGACGATCTGCGCGCCGTTCGCGAAGTCGCCGAACTGCGCCTCCCACATGACGAGGCGATGCGGATCGGCGATGCTCATCCCGAACTCGAACCCGAGGACCGCGTACTCCGACAGCATGCTGTCGAGCACGGCGAAGCGCGCCTGGCCCTCGCGGATGTGATCCAGCGGCACGTAGGTGGCGTTCGTCTCGACGTCGTGAAGGACGGCGTGGCGGTGGCTGAACGTCCCGCGGCCGCTGTCCTGGCCGCTGAGCCGCACCGGCTTTCCCTCGAGCAGCAGCGAGCCGATCGCGAGCGCCTCCGCGCAGCCCCAGTCGATCTTCCCCTCGTCCGACACCATCGCGGCGCGTGCCTCCATCAGGCGCGCGGCGCGTGCGTGCGGCGTGAAGCCGGCAGGGACGCGCGTGAAGGCGTCGGCGATCTCGCGGAGGACCGTGCGGGACACGGCGGTGTCCGCGCCCCAGTCCTGCCCGGCCCACCCGAGGCCCTTCCACAGCCCGCCGAACGCGAACACCGGCTGCCGCGGCATGAAGTCGCGCGCGTACGCCTGCGCGTCGTCGAGGAGCTCGCGAAACTCGCGCGCGCGGCGCTCGGCCTCGTCCGCCGTGACGACGCCCTCGCCTTCGAGCCGGCGCCGGTAGAGCGCCAGCGCGGTCGGGTGGGCGGCGATCTCCTTGTACATCACCGGCTGCGTGAAGGTCGGGTCGTCGAGCTCGTTGTGGCCGTGGCGCCGGTAGCAGACGAGGTTGATGATCGCGTCCTTCTCGAACTCCTCGCGGAACGCGATCGCCAGGCGCGCCGCCTGGACCGCGGCTTCCGGGTCGTCGGCGTTCACGTGGAAGATCGGCGCCTGGATCACCTTCGCGACGTCGCTCGGGTAGCGCGTGAAGCGATACGCCGTCGGCGGCGTCGTGAACGCGATCTGGTTGTCGACGATGACGTGGATCGTGCCGCCGACGCGATAGCCGGGGAGCTCCGAGAGCCAAAGGGTCTCCGGCACGACGCCCTGGCCGTTGAAGGCCCCGTCGCCGTGGAGGAGGATCGGGACGACGCGGTCCCGCGCGCCGTCGTGGAGCCGGTCCTGCTTGGCGCGGACGATGCCCTCGATCACCGGGTCGACGGCCTCGAGGTGGCTCGGGTTCGCGCTCAGCGAGACGTGGATGCGCTCGCCTCCGCGCGTGGTGAGGTCGCGCGAGTAGCCGAGGTGGTACTTGACGTCGCCGTCACCGGTCGCCTCGCGCGCGAGGAGCGCGCCCTCGAACTCGGAGAGGATCGTCTCGTACGGCTTCCCGATCACGTTGGCGAGGACGTTGAGACGCCCGCGATGCGGCATGCCGAGGACCGCCTCCGTCACGCCGAGCCGCGCGGCCTCCTCGATCACGGTCCGGAGGAGCGGGATGAGCGCGTCGCCGCCCTCGAGCGAGAACCGCTTGGCCGTCGGGTAGCGGACCTGGAGGAACTGCTCGAGCCCTTCGGAGACGGTCAGATCCTGCAGGATCGCGAGCCGGTCCTCGGCGGCAAGGACGGGCCGATTGGACGTCGGCTCCATGCGCTCCTGGAGCCATTGGCGCTGGTCCTTGTCCTGGATGTGCAGGTACTCGACGCCGAGCGTGCCGCAGTACGTGGCGCGAAGTCGCTCGAGCAGCTCGCGGAGCGGCGCGCGCCGGCAACCCTTGAAGCCGCCGCACTCGACGACGCGGTCCATGTCGTCGGGCCCGAAGCCGAACTCGCCCGGCTCGAGGAGCGGATGGCCGACGGGCCGCGGCGCGAGCGGATTCAGGTGCGCGACGAGGTGCCCGAGCTCGCGGAAGGAGTGGACGAGATCGGACGCGTCGACGGGGGTGTCCGGCGGCGCCACCGATCCGTCGGCGAGCGCGTGCCCGTTGCCGTTCGCCGCGAGCTCGAACCCGGCGAAGAAGGCGGCCCACCGCTCGTCGACGGAGCGCGGATCGGCCTGGTAACGGCGAAACTGCTCGGCTACGTACTCCTTGTTCGCGAGCGCCACCGCCTCGAGCTCGTGCATCAAGATGGTTTTAGCTTTCCAAGGGCCCAGCCGCCACCCGCCGCAGGAGATGCCATGGACGGAAAAGCGACGATCGCGTTCGTGACCGGCGCGAATCGGGGGATCGGCCTCGAGACCGCGCGCGGGCTCGGGGAGCTCGGGATCGCCGTGCTGCTCGGGTCGCGCGATCCGCGCGAGGGCGAGAAGGCGGCGCGGACTCTGCGCGACCGGGGCGTATCGTCGGTCGAGCCGGTCGAGTTCGACGTGCGGAACCGCGAGCATCACCGCCGGGTCGCGTCCATGCTCGAAGACGGCCCCGGCCACCTCGACATCCTGGTCAACAACGCCGGCATCCAGATGGAGAATCTCGAGTTCGGCGGGGAGGAAGGCTTCAACGACACGAGCACCGTCTCCGAGGCCGTCCTCCGTGAGACGTTCGAGGTCAACTTCTTCGCGGTCGTCGCGCTCACGCAGACGCTCCTGCCGCTCATCCGGCGCGCGGGCGCCGGCCGGATCGTCAACGTGTCGAGCGTGCTCGCCTCGCTCGAGCTCCAGTCCAATCCCCGCTCGGCAGTCTACGGCGCCAAGATGTTCGCCTACGACGCGTCCAAGACCGCGCTGAACGCGTTCACCGTGCACCTGGCGGCCGAGCTCCGGAGGACGAACGTCAAGGTCAACTCCGCGCACCCCGGCTGGGTGAAGACGGCGCTCGGCGGGCCGGCGGCTCCGGTCGAGGTGAGCGAAGGCGGCCGCACGAGCGTACAGCTCGCGACGCTCCCGGACGACGGGCCGACGGGCGGATACTTCCACCTCGGCGAGCGCTTGCCGTGGTGAGGGACGCGACGCTATCAACGATCAGCCCGATGGACACCCTCACCGAATCGAACGTGCCCGGCGTCCGGCTCCTCTTCCGCGGGAAGGTCCGCGACGTCTACGACCTCGGCGACGAGCTCATGATCGTGTCGACGGACCGGCTGTCCGCCTTCGACGTCGTGCTGCCGACGCCCATCCCCGGCAAGGGATGGGTGCTGACGCAGCTCTCGAACGTCTGGTTCCGTCGTACGCGGGACGTCTGCCCGAACCACGTCTCCGACCGTTCGCTGGCGGACGTCGTGCCGGACCCGGCCGTTCGTGCCCCGCTCGAAGGCCGGACCGTCATCGGGAAGAAGGCGACCCCGCTCAAGATCGAGGCCATCGTGCGCGGCTACCTCGCCGGCTCGGGCTGGGCGGAATATCAGGAGCGCGGCACGATCTGCGGCATCGCGCTGCCGAAGGGCCTGCGCGAGTCGGACCGTCTGCCCGAGCCGATCTTCACGCCGTCGACCAAGGCGCCGCAGGGCGAGCACGACGAGAACATCTCGTTCGAGCGCGCCTGCGACATCGTCGGCCGCGACGTCGCGACGACGGTCCGGGACGTCGCGCTCGCGCTGTACGCGGCGGGCGCCGCGCTCGCCGAGTCGCGCGGGATCATCGTCGCCGACACGAAGTTCGAGTTCGGGCTTCGCGACGGGAAGATCATCGTGATCGACGAGATGCTCACCCCCGACTCGTCGCGCTTCTGGGCGATGGACGGCTACCAGCCCGGCCGCGCGCAGCCGAGCTTCGACAAGCAGTTCGTCCGCGACTACCTGAAGTCGATCAAGTGGAACCAGAAGCCGCCGCCGCCGGAGCTACCGCCCGACATCGCGGCGCGCACCGCGGCGAAGTACCGCGAAGCGTACGACCGGCTGAAGGACTGAGCGACTCGGGAGCGCGCCGACGGGCGGTGCATCGCGGCACCGCCCGTCGTGCCGCTTCAACGACGTAGAGGCGCGGACGTCATCCGCACGTGCAGTCCGACTTGCACGTCGCGCAGATGCCGAGATCGCTTCCGTCGCAGGACTCGGCGCCTTCACGCACACCATTGCCGCAATTGCCGCACGGGGTATCGCTCGCCGATCCGGTCGGGTCGGCGCGGTCGAAGAGGCCGCTCGTGGCGTTGTCGATGACCTTTTGCAGGATCGGCACGACCACCGACTGGATGTGCGGCGACAGCGCCCCTGCCTTGCCGAGAGCGGCCGTATTGCAGGCCTGGAACGCGACGTCGCTGCCGGCGGTGGAGCAGACGTTGCTGTTGTCGGCGCCGCCGTTCCCGATCTTGTTCTTGAAGTCGACCTCGCACTTCTGTTCGCACTTGAAGAGACCCTGCGCGTACTTGCTGAGCCCCTTGGCGCTGTTGGTCACGCAGTCGATGCGGGCGGGGTCCGTCTGCGGCGCGCCGGTGTCCACCCCGCATTGCGCATCGATCACGGCGGCCAGCACCGGAAGCTGCGCCTTCGTCGTCGCGGTGGCGTTCGACTGGAACGCCGTCAGGTCGGCGCACTCCTGGGTCCCCGGCGCCCCGGCGTTGCAGTCTCCCGGACAGCCGACGGCGACGTAGTCGCCGGTAAAGCCGTGCTTGATGAGGTTCAGCTTCGTATCGCACTTGCCGACAGCGCTCTGGAACTTCGTCGTGTACTTGCCGCCGCTCGGCTCGAAGTCGACGACGCCGGTCCCGAGGTGGCATTCCGCCGCGGAGCTGCTGCCGCCCTTCTCGCAGGCCGCTTCCGCCTTCACGAGGCAGAGCGTGTACTTCGCCACCTGGGCAGCGATGTCCGACCGCAGCTTCGCCGCCGGCTTGAGCGTCTTGTCGGCGTTGGAATCGATGACGTTGGCATGGACCGCGCTGCCGTAGCAGAGCAGTGCCCCGACCGCCGCCCCGAGGATCACGTGAGTCCGCTTCATATCTCTCCCTTCGAGCGTCGCGACCACGCCGGCCGCGACGCGGAGGCTGATTTTGCACTGTCACCGCGACAGCTGCGGGGGACGCAGATAGCCCGGCGGCTCACGTACACGCAAGCCAATTCCTCACCGCGTTCGCCCTCGTCGAAGGCCGGTCGCGGCATCTTCCCTCCGGCGATCCGCGGCGGGTATGGTTCAGCCACCATGACTGAACTCTTCTCGATCGCCGGCAAGACCGCGCTCGTCACGGGCGGGTCGCGCGGCATCGGCCTCATGATCGCGCGCGGGTTCGTCGAGGCGGGCGCGCGGGTCTACATCTCGTCGCGCAAGAAGGAGACGTGCGACGCCGCCGCGGCCGAGCTGTCGGGCGCCGGCTTCTGTCGCTCCCTCCCCGCGGACATCTCGACGGAGGACGGCACGCGCGCGCTCGCCGACGCGTTCCGCGCCGCCGAGCAGCGCTGCGACGTCCTCGTGAACAATGCCGGCGCGAACTGGGCCGCGCCGCTCGCCGAGTATCCGGACGCGGCGTGGGACAAGGTGCTCGCCACCAACGTGAAGAGCGTCTTCCACTTGACCCGCTTCCTGCTGCCCGAGCTCGAGCGCGCGGCGCGTCCGGGCGACCCGGCGCGCGTCATCAACGTCGGATCGATCGACGGCCTCCAGGCGCCGCTCCTCGAGACCTACGCCTACTCCGCGAGCAAGGCGGCCCTGCACCACCTGACGCGCCACCTCGCGCAGCAGCTCGCGCCGCGCGGAATCGCGGTGAACGCGATCGCGCCGGGTCCGTTCCCGAGCAAGATGATGGCCGTCACGCTCGAGCGCTTCCGGGACGCGATCGTCGCCTCGTGCCCGCTCGGGCGGATCGGCGAGCCCGAGGACATGGCGGGCGTCGCGATCTATCTGGCGTCGCGCGCCGGCGCGTACGTCACCGGCGCCGTCATTCCCGTCGACGGCGGCATCTCGACGCGCCACCAGTAGACGCCTGCACTCGGCGTCGACATCCGGAGACCACGGGTGGCTCATCGGCGGGCTCCAGACGCGGCGGCGGAGGCGCCACGGGCGCCTCCGCCGGGGTGAAACGGAAGCGGGAAAGTCAGCGACGGATCCGGAGGGCTCGCTCCGCGTTGCCGCTCGCGCCTTCCGCGTCCACGGCGATCACGTGGAGGACGAACTTCCCCGGTTTCAGCTGCCTCAGCGCGAGCGGTGCGACGAAGGCGCCCGCCGTCGACCGCGTGACCGTCGTCCGGGCGACGAGTCTCTTGTCGTTCCGGAGCAGCTCGATCACCACCGTCGCCGGCTCGTCGACGTCGAGCGGGACGGACAGGACGGCCGGGCGACCGAAATCGCGGAAGTGGAGCTCCGCGGGAAGGTCGCCGATCGACACGGCCGGCGGCACGTTGACGATCGTCGCGGTCGCGTCCGGGCCGGCGACGGTCGCGAAGTCCGACGCCGCGACGGCGCGGTAGTGGATCGTCGACCCGTTCGCGAGCCCGCTCACGAGCGCGTCGAACGGAGACGGGACGACGGCCACACCGAGCGTTTCGGGCATGCTGCTCGAGCCGTACGCGGTCGTCGCGCCGAAATCGAAGTGGACGAGAGCGCGCGTGCCGCCCGGATCGGCCGCACCGTGAAGGATCGCGCTCGACGACGTCAGGTCGGTCGCGGGAAGCGTCTCGACGTCGCTCGGCGCGAACGCCTGCGCGAAGAGCCCCTTCGCGCCGGAAGCGCCGGCGGTGAAGAGGAAGAACGGCGTACCGATGGCGCCGCCCTGGCAGGCGGCGCCATCGGCGTCGAACGGGTTCGCCGTGCACGTCGACGAGATCGGCGCGCGCTGCGGGTTCGCGACGTCGGCGAACGCCGACGCGGGGATCCCGCCGGGCGTGTCGAGCTTGAAGCGCGGCACGGCCTCTCCACCCTCGAAGTGGCCGACGAAGGTCAGCAGCTGCGTTCCGACCTCCTCCTGCCACGAGATGTACGGGACGTTCCCGGCGAACGCGATGTCGGGGCGTCCGGCATTGTTCGCGCGGTTGGAGATGTTCTGGCCGGGGTGGAAGGGCTCGAAGTGATCGCCGCCCACGAGCCGCGCGACGAAGATCGCATGCCGTCCGCCGCCGACGTCCTCCTCCCACACGACCCACGGGACGGTCGGCTGGCCCGGCGTCAACGTTCCCGCCGCGACGCGCGGGTTCTCCGCGTCGGCGAGGGTGTCGAGGTTCAGGGCGCACGCATCTTCGCTCTCGGCGGACGCGGCGCACGGCCCGAACTTGTTCGCGCCCGACGCGTCGAGGACGTTCGTCCGACCGTTCGTCCCGCTTCCGACTGCGACCCACTGGAACCCGCCGTCGGTAGCCGCGTTCGCGACCGCCTTGGCGGCGAAGATCATCTCGTTGCTGCGCAGTCCGGTGATCCTCGTGTCGCCCTTCTCGTACCAGACCGTCCACACGACGGTGTCGTCCTTGCCCGTGAACGCGATGTCCGGCTCGACGGCGTCCCGGGTGAAGTCGATGTTCAGGCTCGGGTCCACCGTGTCGTCGGGCGGCGTCGACTCACCCGAGGCGAGGCGATCGATGCCGACCTGCTGCCAGCAGAAGCCGTTCACGTTGTTCGCGGCGGACGGTTTGAAGCCGGCGCACGGCGTTCCGGCCGCCGGCTGCTTCACGCCCTTCGCGACGAAGATCTGGCGCGGTGAGAATTCGTCCGCGATGGAGCCGTCGTTCTCTTCCCAGACGATCCACGGCACCGGATCGGCCCCGGCGACGGTCGCTCCGCCCGCGACCGACGGATTCTCCGCCGTGCGGTTCGTGTGGATGTTCAGCGAAGGGACGCCGGCGCCGCCCGCCCGGTCCTGGCCGGACGGGAGCCAGCGGTTCGCGCCCGCGTTGAAGCGGCTCGCGAAGACGTTGGTCGGGTCGCCGAAATGGCCGTTCGGCTCGTACCACGCGACCCAGGGCACCGTGCGCCCCGCGCCGGCGAAGTCGATCGACGGCGCCTCGGCCTCCACCGTCGGATCGATGTTCAAGGACGCGGGAGAGCCCTGCGTGACCCACGCGCCGTTCTTGAAGGCGCGGACGAAGACCTGCTGCGACCTGCCGACCTTCTGCTCGAACGTCGCCCACGGCACCGCCTTGTTGCCGGCGACGACGGTGCCGCCCGCGACGTCGACCAGGCCGGCGCTCTGGTTCGGATCGATGGCGTTCGCGGCGTCGTCGTTCACCGGTGCGGCGTTGGACGGAAGCGACACGAATGCGGCGGATACGGGACGAGCCGAGAGTGTTCCTGCCAGTATCGTCGTGATACCGAGCCCGCGGAGTGCGCGTTTCATTTCGAGGCCTCCTGTTCCATCCGGTCCTCGGATGGTGAGTTTGCCTCTGTACGCGTCAGCACCGCGGAGGGATGCAGCCTGCGCGGCCGCGGCATCGACCGGGTGCCACGGCGCCGCATTCCGCGCGCCGGGGCGCCCCGACGCGCCGCCGGCGGAGCCCTTGCAATGGTCGTCGCTTCCCTGCGAGATATCGACGGTTCGGTCGCCGGAGCGGCCGGCCCCACGGAGGAGAAATGCCGAAGCGTGAAGCAGTGATCGTCGCGAGCCAGCGTACCGGCCTCGCCAAGTCGTTCCGCGGCTCGTTCAACCTGACGCGGCCCGACGACATGGCGGCCCACTGCGTGAAGGCGGTCATGCAGAAGGTCCCCCAGCTCGACGGGAAGGAGATCGAGGACGTCGTCATGGGGACCGGCTTCCCGGAGGGCCCGCAGGGCTTC
>Ga0070741_10020625_pt1 | contig 10356 bp, 7 predicted proteins | sample Coa_R1_4_FD_66440 | JGI IMG/M metagenome (GOLD analysis project Ga0070741, IMG submission 66440) | Surface soil microbial communities from Centralia Pennsylvania, which are recovering from an underground coalmine fire - Coalmine... | ecosystem: Environmental > Terrestrial > Soil > Unclassified ...
CGCAGCATCGTCCCGGCGACCATCGTGTTCATCTGCAGGTTGACCACCTGGCAGTCGCGCAGGCGAACGGGCACCGATTCGGGCTCGAACTCGATCCGCCGCGCGAGCCCTTCGACGATTGCCGTCTTGCCGACGCCCGGTTCGCCGATGAGCATCACCGAATTGGCGCGCTCGCGGTGGCAGAGAATCTCGAGGACCTGCTGGATTTCCTTGTCGCGCCCGAAGACCGGCGGCACCTTGTCCTGGCGGGCGAGCAGGTTCAAGTTGGTCGCGAAGTGCTTGAGGAACGGCGGCAGCTCGAAGCGCTTCTTCAACCGCTCCTCGCGCAGCTCCATGTCGCGCATGCGGGCGTTGAGCCGGCCGACGAGCACTTCCGGCTCGACGCCGTGCCGCCGCAGGATGGAGACGGGCACGCCCTGCGTCTCCTCGAACACCGCCGAAAACAGATCGGCCGCTTCGATCGTCTGGCGGCCGGCGCGGCTGGCGTGGTGCAGCGCGAGCTTGAAGACGAGCTTCGTCGCCGGCGAGACGCGGAGCTCGCGCCCGGCGAACGACGGCATCATATGCAGATGTTCTTCGATTGCCTGCAGGATGGTGTGGGGGTTCAGCTCCACGTCGCGCATCACTTCCGCGAACATGTCCCACTCGACCTGCGCAAACGCAAGAAACAGATGTTCGTTGGTCAACAGCGCGTGCTCGCGGCGCCGGGCTTCTTCGATGGCGCGGTCGACAATGCGCTGGGCGGTTTCGCCGATTTTGCTGGGTGAGATGTCGAGGTCGTCTACGTGCACCGGCTGCCTCCGCAAGACTGAGGCAGCAAGACGCACGCCAGCGCGAACGCTGTGGCCGTGCGGCCACAGCCGCTAGTGACGCGCGAGCTGCATCAGCGCCGCAATTCGTTGCTCCGTCGGCGGATGCGTGCTGAACAGGCCCATCATCCCGGAAACGGAGAACGGCTTGATGATGAACATGTGCGCCGTGGCCGGGCTGGCGTCCAGAGGGATCATTCGAGAACCCGCTTCGATTTTCTTGAGCGCGCTCACCAGCCCGAGCGGGCTGCCGGCAATGCTCGCGCCGCCCGCGTCGGCGTCGTATTCGCGCGACCGCGAGATGGCGGCCTGAATCAGCATCGCCGCGAGCGGCGCGAGGATCATCATCGCGAGCGCCGCGACCGGGCTGCCCCGACGATCGTCGCGATTGCCGCCGTATCCGGCGCCAAAGAACATCGCCCAGCGGGCGAACATCATGATCGCGCCGGCGAAGGTGGCCGCAATCGAGCTGATGAGGATGTCGCGGTGCTTCACGTGCGCGAGCTCGTGGCCGAGGACGCCTTCGAGCTCCTCGTCGCTCAGCATCTGGAGGATGCCCTCGGTCGCGGCCACGGCCGCATGATGCGGATTGCGGCCGGTCGCGAACGCGTTCGGCGACGGATCCGGGATGACGTAGCAGCGCGGCGGCGGTAGCCCGGCGCGCTGCGCCAGCCCGGCCACGATGCGATACAGCCGCGAATCGGGGCCGACCTCCTGGGCGCCGTAACTGCGCAGGACGATCTTGTCCGACCAGAAGTACGAGACGAAGTTCATCACGCACGCCAGCAGGAACCCGGTGACGAGCCCCTGCCCGCCGCCGATCACTTCGCCGACGAACAGGAACAGCCCGGTCATGGCGCCGAGCAGGAGCGTGGTTTTGATGGCGTTCATAAGTGGTGCTCGCCTGTCGCTTCGCGGTTCACTCGATCGATTGTATCAACCCCGCGATCACGGCGGCCCGGTCCGGCAGCGCGTCAACGGTGACATGTTCGTGAAGCGCGTGGGCGCCGTCGCCGACGGCGCCGAGGCCGTCTATTGTTGGGACGCCGAGCGCGGCCGTGAAGTTTCCGTCCGATCCCCCGCCCGTGCTCCCCTCCCGCAGGTCGATTCCGATCTCCGCGGCCAGCGTCCGGGCACGCTCGAACAGCCGGGCGACGCTTGCCGTCCGTTCGAGCGGCGGCCGGTCGAATCCTCCGTCCACTTCCAGCGTCACCCGCGGATCGCCGGCCTCGAGATGGCGGACGAAGCGGTCCACCAGGCTCATCTCGGTCGCGGTTTCGGCGCGAACGTCGACCACGGCTCGCGCCTCCTCGGCGACGACGTTGGCTCGCGAGCCGCCGGCGATCGTCCCGACGTTGACGCTGATTCCGGGCGACTGCTTCGCCAGCCGCCGCAAGCCGCCGATCTGATGCGCCAGCTCGTGGATGGCGCTGGCGCCCTCGTGGGGAGCGACGCCGGCATGCGCCGCGACGCCGCGTGCGACGATGTCGTAGGTGCCGCAGCCCTTCCGCGCGGTCTTGAGCGCGCCGCCGGGCAGCGACGGCTCCAGCACGAGGACCGCGGCGCTGCGGCGAGCCTCGTCCTCGATTGCGGCTCGCGACGTGTCGCTGCCGACTTCTTCGTCGGTCGTCCAGAGCATGACGATCCGGCGCGGAGCGGCGGCCGAGGGCGGCTCGGCGATCAACGCCCGCACGGCCAGCATGCCGAGCGCGATGCCGGTCTTCATGTCGAAGACGCCGGGCCCATGCAAACGCCCGTCGCGGTGCGCCAGCGGCATCCGCTCGAGCTGACCGACCGGCCACACCGTGTCGAAGTGGCCGAGCAGCAGGATCTGCCGGTCGCCAGACCCGAACTCGGCGCGTAAATGGTCGCCGCGCTCCCGCTGCGGCAGGCGCGTCACGCGTCCGCCGATCGCCTCCAGCCGGCGCGCGATCTCGGCGCCGCAGCGATCGACGGCGGCCTTGTCGAGCGTCGGAGATTCGAGCCGCACGAGCGTCTCGATGGTGTCGACGAGCCACGCCCGCTCGGCGCGGCAGAAATCACGCAGTCGTATAATCGAAGACATGCTGCTGCCGTTGATCGTCGCCGCCGCGCTGCTGCCGGGAGACCAGCAGACCCCGGTGCCGCAGCCGTTTCCACGGCCCGGCACCACCACGCCCGCCGCGCCGCCGACACAGCCGCCGCCCGCGCCGCAGCAGCCCGCCACGCAGCAGCCTGCCACGCGACCGCCGGCACCCGCCGTCGAAGGCGCGCCGACCGAAGGGCAGCTCGGACTCCCCGTCTATCCCGGCGCGCAGTTCCTCGCGTCCTACGATGCGGGGCGCGGTCAGCGGTACTACATTTTCGGATCCACCGCGTCGTTTGTCGATGTCGTCGCCTACTACCGCGCCGGCCTGAAACAGAAGGGCGATCTCGTGTACGACGTCCCGGCGACGCACGAATTCGACGTCGGCAAGTTCAACGAGGACACGATGGCGTTTCCGCCGGGCGTGACGGTCAAGGACTTCCAGTCGGACGTCTCGCAAGGCTATCCGAACCCGAAACCAGGCGCGCAGCCGGCCCGGTTCCCCACGGTCATCCAGATCGTGCCGACGCGGTGAGTCCGGGAATTCACCGCGTCAGCTCCACTTCGCCGACCATCACGCCGAGCATGAACGGCGGCACCACCCGGTTCACCCGCACGTCGATCCGCCGATAGCGGCGGCCGGCGCGACCGCCGAGCGGCAGCCGCGTCCTCGTCCACACGTGCCGGTCGGGCAGCCGCACGGTCGCGAGATAGCGATCGTCGCTGCGGATCTCGACTTCGGTCGGCGCGCCGTTCGGTCCGCTGAACTCGGTCCGCAGCGGAAGCGTCATCGCGGTGGCGTCGGCGGGGACGAAGAAGCTCGCGCGGCCGGCGGTCCAGCGGAAGGGCGTCCCGGGCGGGTCCTCTTCCCAGGAACGGAATCCCGACGAGACGCGCCCCGCCCACACCGGATCGCGCAGCGCGACGAGCGCCGCCGCGACGAGGGCGAGCCACGCGATCCGCTTCATCGGAACCTCAGGAACAGCGTGCGGTACTGCGACCAGGTCGTGTTCGCGTACGGCAGGATGCCCAGCCAGTACTGGAGCATCTGCGCGATCGACAGCAGCACCGCGAGCGCGGCGAACGCCGCGATCAGCGCGCGCGCCCGCGGGCGCGACGCCGCCCAGTCGAACGTCGACGCGAAGAGCGGCGCGACGAGCGCGAAGCCGTCGGTGAACGCGCGGTGCCCGAAGCTGCCGCCGAGCTGCCACTCGCTCCAGCTCGCGACGATGAAGAGCTGCAGCGCGAAGGTCACGCCGGTCGCGGCGACGAAGCTGCGCGGCCACCGTCGCGCGAGGAAGGCGCCCGCCACCGCCAGCAGCAGCGCGGGCGACCAGAAGAAGAGCCCCTTCTGCGTGCTGAACAGCACCGAGCCGATGCGCGGCGTGGCGAAGTTGAAGTAGTTGCCGAGCAGCGCGTACGAATTCACCCACCACGATCCGGTGATGAACCTGTACATCGCGGCCTGCGGCAGCAGGCACGCGGCTCCCGCGATCGCCGCGAGCGCGAGCGCGCGCCGCCGCGGCCACAGCTCCCGCCAGCATCGGAACGGGAGCACCAGAAGAAACACCGCGTTGACGTTGCGCGTGAGGACGATGCCGCCGGCGATCGCGCCGAGACCGAGCGACGCGGCCGCCGTCGGCCGCTCGCGCCACCGCTCGATCAGCAGCACCCACGCCGCGACGAGGCAGAACGAGAACGCGTGGCTGAAGGTCGCGTCGAACGTCGCGTAGTGGAACAGGTTGGTGCCGAACGTGAGCGTGACGAGCGTCGCCAACACCACGCCGTCACGGAAATACCTGCGCAGCAGCGCGCGCACCAGCGCGAGGCCGACGAGCGCGTACGTCAGGCCCGCGAGCCCCGCCGCCTGCTGGTAGTAGAACGAGAAGCCGTCGCGCGGAAAGTTCGACCACCAGGTGAGCGCGTCGCCCACGAGAAAGAACGGGAGCATCATCGCGGCGACGCCGATCGGCACCGCGTCGAGCCATCGGCCCGTCGACGGCCAGCGCCGGATCGCGGCGAACGGCGGGTACGATCCGTCGTACCAGTCGCGCGCGACCGCGTCGAGCGTCAGGTCGTGGTAGATGAGGGCGGACGGCAGATACAGATAGTAGCTGTAGCCGTCGGAGCGGATGGGCGCGTCCGCCCAGCCGCGCGCGTAGATGGTCGCGTACGCCGCGACCGCGAGGAAGCCGACCGCGGCGACGAAATGGCGGACGCCGCGCGCCGCCATTACACCTTGACGTAAATCTCGCGGTTCTTGCGGAACTCCAGCGATTTCTCGTCCATCCCGCGGCGTGCTTCGTCGCGGACCTGCTGCGTCAGCTCCATCGAGCAGAACTTCGGACCGCACATCGAGCAGAAGTGCGCGACCTTGGCGCCGTCGGCCGGCAGCGTCTCGTCGTGGTACGCGCGCGCGGTCACCGGATCGAGGGCCAGGTTGAACTGATCCTCCCAGCGGAACTCGAATCTCGCCTTCGACAGCGCATCGTCCCACTCGCGCGCGCGCGGATGGCCCTTGGCCAGATCGGCCGCGTGCGCGGCGATCTTGTACGCGATGACGCCCGCCTTCACGTCGTCCTTGTTCGGCAGGCCGAGGTGCTCCTTCGGCGTCACGTAGCAGAGCATCGCCGTTCCGTACCAGCCGATCATCGCCGCGCCGATCGCGGAGGTGATGTGATCGTAGCCGGGCGCGATGTCGGTCGTCAGCGGGCCGAGCGTGTAGAACGGCGCCTCCTGGCACCAGTCGAGCTGCTTCTCCATGTTCTCCTTGATGAGATGCATGGGGATGTGCCCGGGGCCTTCGTTCATCACCTGCACGTCGAACTCCCACGCGATGCGGTTCAGCTCGCCCTGCGTCTGCAGCTCGGCGAACTGCGCCTCGTCGTTCGCGTCGGCGATCGATCCGGGCCGAAGCCCGTCGCCGAGCGAGAACGACACGTCGTAGGCGCGCATGATCTCGCAGATCTCGCGGAAGTGCGTGTAGGTGAAATTTTCCTGGTGGTGCGCGAGGCACCACTTCGCCATGATCGAACCGCCGCGCGAAACGATGCCGGTGACGCGCCGCGCGGTCATCGGGATGTACCGCAGCAGAACGCCGGCGTGGACGGTGAAGTAGTCGACGCCCTGCTCGCACTGTTCGACGAGCGTGTCGCGGTACACCTCCCACGTCAGATCTTCCGGCCGGCCGCCCACTTTCTCGAGCGCCTGGTAGATCGGCACGGTGCCGATCGGCACGGCCGCGTTGCGGATGATCCACTCGCGCGTCTCGTGGATGTTCTTGCCCGTCGACAGGTCCATCACCGTGTCGGCGCCCCACAACGTCGCCCAGCGCAGCTTCTCGACCTCTTCCTCGATCGACGACGACACCGCGGAGTTGCCGATGTTGGCGTTGATCTTGACGAGGAAGTGCCGGCCGATGACCATCGGCTCGAGCTCCACGTGCTTGACGTTGGCGGGGATGATCGCGCGGCCGCGCGCCACCTCGTCGCGCACGAATTCGGCCGGCAGCCCTTCGCGGATCGCCACGAACTCCATCTCGGGCGTGATCTCGCCTTTGCGCGCGTAATGCAGCTGCGTGACGCAGCGCGAGCCCGACGCCGCCACGCGGCCGCGCACCCACGGGTCGCGCAGCCTGGGCAGGCCGGCGGTCGCCTCGTGCCCCTGCGGACCGCTCGTGTCGTACACGCGGATCGACGATGCGCCGTTCTCGAGCGCGATCTCGCGCATCGGGACGCGAACGCCTTGCGCGCCGTCGACGTAGATTTTCGTTGATTGTGGAAACGCTGAAGAGAAGTCAGACACTCCGCACTCCCTCCGTCCGCCTTCGCGATGCGCGCGCCGGCGCGACCAGGTTCCAAGGGTCTGGTCTCAATCGGCCGGCGCGCATGGATCGCGCGCGGCGGATACCCCTGGCGGTACAGGCGACTATAGCACGCGATGCTGCCGGTGCTGCTGAGGCTAGGCCGTGGCCGGCTTCGACGTCAGCGTCGGAATGCGGCGCGTCTTCACCAGCGACGCCATGTACGTGTAGACGACCGGTGTCAGATACAGCGTGATCAGCTGCGACACGATCAGGCCGCCGACGACCGCGAGGCCGAGCGGCCGCCGCGCTTCGCCGCCGGCGCCGAATCCGACCGCGATCGGCACCGCCCCCAGCAGCGCCGCCATCGTCGTCATCATGATCGGCCGGAAGCGGATCAGGCAGCCTTCGTAGATCGCCTCGGCGGGCGACTTGCCGTGCAGGCGCTCGGCTTCGAGCGCGAAGTCGATCTGCATGATCGCGTTCTTCTTCACGATCCCGATCAGCATCACGAGGCCGACGAACGAGTAGATGTTCAGCTCGTTGCCGAACAGCCACAACGTGACCAGCGCACCGAGGCCGGCCGACGGCAGGCCCGAGAGGATCGTGATCGGGTGGATGTAGCTCTCGTACAGCATCCCGAGGACGATGTAGACGACGCCGATCGCGACGAAGAGCAGCAGCCCGAGGTTCTGCATCGACTGCTGGAACGTCTTCGCGGATCCCTGGAATGCGGTCGTCACGGTCGCGGGCAGAACGGTCGCGGCCACCTGGTTGATGCGATCCACGGCCGCGCCGAGCGACACGCCCGGCCGGAGCGCGAACGAGATCGACACCGCCGGCAGCTCGCCGACGTGGTTCACCGTCTGCGGCCCGACGGTCTCCTGCAGCTTCATCACCGACTCGAACGGGACCAGCGTGCCGGTCGGCGTCTTGAACGCGATCTTCTCGAGCGAGTCGGCCTGTTCCTGGTATCGCGGATCGAGCTCGAGCAGCACTTTGTACTGCGCCGTGCTGCCGTAGATCGTCGACGCCCACTGCGGACCGAAGCCGTCGTAGAGCGCCGCTTCGATGGCGCTCGCGTTCAATCCGAGCGCCGCGGCTTCGTCGCGATCGATCACCAGGTTCACGCGCGGGCTCTTCATCTGCATGTCGTCGGAGACGTCCTGCACCTCCGGCAGCGGCGTGATCGCCGCCTCGAGCTTCTGGGCCCATTCGTACAGGTGCTGCGTGTCCACGCTCTGGACCGTCAGGCTGTACGAGCTGTTGCCCATGCGCCCGCCGATCTGAATCGCGGGCGGCAGGCTGACGAACGCGCGGAAGCCGGGAAAGCGCAGCAGCAGAGGCCGCAGCTGCTGCGCGATCTCGGCCGCCGACACCGGGCGCCTGCGCCGCGGCGTCAGCTGCAGGTTGAACCGCGCCATGTTCATCGACCCGAACCCGCCGCCGGTGCTCGCGAAGAACGTGTCGACGTACGGGTTGGCGTTGATGATCGCTCCGATCCGCTTCACGTAGTCGACCATCTCGTAGTAGGACGTGCCCTGCGCCGCCTGCACGTTCACGTTCAGCGAGTCGTTGTCCTGATCCGGGATGAACCCCTTCGCCACGACGCCGTACATCTCGACCGTCGCGCCGAGCACGACGAAGAAGACGACGAGCATCGCCAGGCGATGCCGCAGGACGAGCCCCAGGCTCCATTCGTACGCATGGAACATCTTCTGGAAGCCGCGCTCCATCAGGCGGGCGAGCGGACCCTTCGCGTGCAGCGACGCCGCGTTGATGAACCGGCTGCAGAGCATCGGCGTCAGCGTCACCGACACGATGCCGGAAATCAGGATCGCCGCCGTGATCGTGATCGCGAACTCGCGGAACAGCCGCCCGAGGATGCCGCTCATGAACAGAATGGGAATGAACACGGCCGCGAGCGAGACGGTCATCGAGAGGATGGTGAAGCCGATCTCCTGCGACCCTTTCAGCGCCGCCTCGAACGGCTGCTCGCCGTGTTCGATGTGCCGCACGATGTTCTCCAGCATCACGATCGCATCGTCGACGACGAAGCCGATCGAGAGGATCAGCGCCATCATCGAGAGGTTGTCGAGCGTGAAGTTGAGCACGGCCATCACGGCGAAGGTGCCGAGAATGGAGAACGGCAGCGCGAGCGCCGGGATGAGCGTGGCCGAGCCGCTGTGCAGGAAGAGGAAGATCACGAACACGACGAGCGCGAGGGTGATCGCCATCGTCCACTGGATGTCGCTGAACGCCTCGCGGATGTTCCGCGATCGATCGCCGCGGATCGTCAGGTGGACCGACGGCGGCAGCTCCGACTCGAACGCCGGCAGCAGCGCGCGGATCGCGTCGGTGACCGCGATCGTGTTGCTGCCCGGCTGCTTCATCACCTGCAGGTTGATCGCGCGGCGGGGTGCGCCGGCCTTCGAGTACAGCCACGAGGCGTTCTTGTTGTCCTCGACGTTGTCGAGCACGCTCGCGACCTGATCGAGCCGCACCGCCGCGCCGTTGCGGTAGGAGACGATGATCGGCTTGAACGCGTCGGCGTTCATCAGCTGCCCGCGCGCGGCGATGTTGTACGTGGCGTTCGTGCCGAACAGCTGCCCGGTCGGCAGGTTGACGTTCCAGTTCTGCAGCGCCGAGTTGATCTCGTTGATCCCGATGCCTTCGGCGTGGAGCCTGTTCGGGTCGACCTGCACGCGGACCGCGTATTTCTGCGCCCCCTGCACCTGCACCTGCGACACGCCGCTGACCATCGAGATCCGCGGCGCGATCATCGTCTCGGCGTAGTCGTCGAGCGTGTACATCGGCACCACGTCGGACGTGAGGCCGAGAAACATGATCGGCTGGTCGGCCGGGTTGAACTTGCGGAACGAGGGCGGGGCGGGCATGCCGGCCGGCAGCAGCGGCATCACGGCGGCGATGGCGGTCTGCACGTCGACGGCGGCGCTGTCGATGTCGCGCGCCAGATCGAACTGCAGCGTGACGTTCGTGCTGCCGGTGGAGCTCGACGAGGTCATCTCGTCGATCCCCGCGATCGTCGTGAACTGGCGCTCCAGCGGGCTCGCCACCGCCGACGCCATCGTCGTCGGGTCGCCGCCCGGCAGTCCGGCGCCGACGTTCAGCGTGGGGAAGTCGACGTTAGGCAGGTCGCTGACGGGCAGGACGCGGTACGCGACCACGCCCATCACCGCGATGCCGAGCATGATGAGGCTGGTGGCGATCGGCCGGCGGATGAAGAGCTCGGAGATGTTCACTCATCGATCGGTACCATGCTCCCCGCGGCCGGGCGCGTAGTCTTTCCGTTGTTCGTACGAAGTTCACGCTTATGGACGATTGCAACCGTCGCCGCCATGTACGTGTACACGACGGGCGTGAGGTAGAGCGTGATGAGCTGCGACACGACGAGGCCGCCGACGACCGCGAGGCCGAGCGGCCGCCGCGCTTCGCCGCCGGCGCCGAATCCGATGGCGATCGGCACGGCGCCGAGCAGCGCGGCCATCGTCGTCATGATGATGGGGCGGAAGCGGATCAGGCAGCCTTCGTAGATCGCGTCGGCCGGCGCCTTGCCGCCCAGCCGCTCGGCTTCGAGCGCGAAGTCGATCTGCATGATCGCGTTCTTCTTCACGATCCCGATCAGCATCACGAGGCCGACGAACGAGTAGATGTTCAGC
>Ga0070741_10020626_pt1 | contig 10356 bp, 4 predicted proteins | sample Coa_R1_4_FD_66440 | JGI IMG/M metagenome (GOLD analysis project Ga0070741, IMG submission 66440) | Surface soil microbial communities from Centralia Pennsylvania, which are recovering from an underground coalmine fire - Coalmine... | ecosystem: Environmental > Terrestrial > Soil > Unclassified ...
AGAGCGGCGACATTCGCTAATGGGCCATCCCGATCAGCGTTCGGACGCCCCAGACAGCGGCCAGTCCCATGATCAGCACGAAGCCAACGCTGATCAGCCGCCCTGACGCGCTATTGCTCCAACCCTGGAGCACAGCCGCGAGTCAGACCACGAACAGAAGGATTGCGGCGACACCCAAAGCTTTGAGCCACATCGCTTGTTGCCCTCAATTGCAATCAGAATCCTACTTTTTTGCTCGCCGAAGAAGGGTGTGGGTCACAGCAGGCCGTGACCGCCTCACACGCGAGGCAAAACCCCGACAGAGATACGATCGTGCTAGCATTTGCCCGACAAGGGGCAACGTCATGAGCTTCGATCTTGAGCAATTCATCTCCGATTGCCGCCATGCCATTCGGCAAGACTCCAGCCAGCAGTCTGTGCGTGAGGTGGTTTCCCGAGCGGTATCAGAGCCGCGAGCGGTGCTTGCCGCGTTGGGTGAGCCAAAGCAGGGGCAAATGAATCCGCTCTATCGCTCTGACGATCTCACCATCTTGAATGTCGTCTGGGCACCGTGGATGTCCCTGTTGCCGCACAATCACCAGATGTGGGCGGTCATTGGAATTTATACCGGCCGCGAGGACAATATTTTCTGGCGCCGCGTGGGCGGCGGCGTGCAGAACAAGGTGGAAGCTGCCGGCGCGAAAGCGTTGGCCGAAAAAGACGCCTTTCCGCTCGGGCAGGACATTATTCACTCAGTCACCAATCCGATCCCGCGCCTAACTGGCGCCATTCACGTCTATGGTGGCGACTTCTTTGCAGTGTCGCGAAGTGAATGGGACTCGGAGACTCTTCTGGAGCAGCGCAGTGACGGGGAAAAGATGGCGCGGCGCTTCGATGAAGCCAACGCCGTCTGGAGACTCAGTACAAGGAAATGATCCGAACCGCGTGAGGCAGGTAGACCGGAGTTGGGAAGCGGCCACCGGAAATATCATCGTGGAGTTTCTCTCCGGGTTAGGGTAAGCACGTTCTTCGGCGTGTTGTAGCCTTCTACTCGCAGCGCCGGCGACCAATTCCCCGGCGCCGGCATGGCAAATCGAGCAACGATAGTGCGAGTCTCATGCGGAAAAATCGTGACGTAATTGTCGTCGTACGTGATAGGAACGATTTCCTCGCCGTCCGCTCCCTTAGTGATCTCCGCACGCACAAAGAACGCCACTTGATTGGATGGATTTGTCAGCTTGACCTTCGCCGCAGCATCGCCGTTCTCGACTGTGAATTCGCTGCTCGCATCCAGGTGTGCATTGGGCATGGAGTTCAGGGCTGACATGTCGCCCCATGCAGCCAGGTTCGTTTTGAACTGTTCGTCATTCTTAGGATCGCCGAGATCATCGTCATGCGCCGATTGCCAATAGACGTTTTCGGAAACGAGCGCCCCCGCGGCGTCCTTCAATTGGCAGCGAACCAGGTACACGGGGCCTAGCCCTTCGGCACGTTGCACGCGCATGGCCTCAGCGGATGAGTTCGCGGGAACATTGAAGTTCTTCACTTCGCGATAAGACTTGCGCATGCCGTCGAGCGTGTAGAACGCCACTGAGGCGGTGAATTGGCGGGGCTGCGCACTGCGATTTACAACGTACACCCGCGCGGTGCTGCGGTCCCCGGTTGCATAGTAGTCCCAGACGATGCTGATTGGGCGTAACGCTTTCTTCGCGCCGAAATATCCGCCGCCCGGTTTGAAGTACGCGTCAAAGAGGTGTCCGAAGAACGATGGCCAGGGATTGTTCATCATCCAGTGGACGACCATCTTGCGATTGTTCCAGTGCGTGGCGTAGCTTTCGTACTGCGCGCGAACGTCTTCGTAGTGCGCCAATTGCGCTTTCTTCGCAAACTCCTCTACGTTCCGCGAAGGCCCGTAGCGTTTCTCGAGCACGCGTGTGATGTTCTCCAGCGTATTGTTGCCTTCGTTCGCGCCCGAATGAAAGTACCAGGTCTCGTTAATCGGCCACAGCTTGTCTGGCGGTATGAACTTCTTCAGACTTTCGAGCGGAGGGATGGTCTCGTTGTCGCCCTCCTCCGCCGACGAGCCGCGCGCCGGGCCGTACTTCTCGCCGAACCAGTAATAAGGCGGACGCCAGACGTAAGGCCCGACCATGTGAATCCCGCTCCATGAGCGATTTACGTTGGAGACGGTATCCACGGCGCCATTTTGCCAGTGGAGTTCGCGCAGAATCTCGTGATAGTCGTTCAGCAGAGCATCGGGCGGGAGGCCGTCGCTGCCGCTGGCCCAGATGACCGCAGCGGGATGCGAGCGCAATTCGCGAATCCGCGCCCGCAGACTGGCGCGCGCGACCCACTGGTCTTCCGCCGTCCACTGGTCCCAGTGCTCCCACTGTGCGCAGCACATCCAGCCGAGCATGATCGGTACACCCTCGCGGTCGGCGCGATCAATCATGCTGTCGTCAGCAATCTTCAACTCCCAGCGGATCAGGTTGAGCCCGAGATCTTTGACGTAACGCATGATTGCGGCGTCGCGCCCGGGGTCATTACGAAACAGCAGATCGGGGCTGTAAACGCCACCGTGAATCGGATAATCACGTCCGTTTATCTGAAGGTAGAAGTTTCCGCCAGTTCCGATCTCCGGGAAGCTGTTATCCGTATCGCGTTTTTGCGTGACTTCGCGGATACCGAAGTCGATGGCCTGCTCATCCGAAGTTTTGCTGTTGGCAACGAAGTCGACTTTGAGATGGTAAAGGTTTGGCTGGCCCCACTCGTAAGGCCACCACAGGTCTGGATTGGCAACTGACAGTTCGGCAACATCGGCTGGTGTGAACGCGAGTTCTTTGCTTTCGTTGCGTGCCAGCGACACCTCCCGCGAAAACTTGATAACCGGCTTGCCCGGTCGGGAAATTTCACCGTGCAGCGTGCCCGAGACCGGCTTGTCAGTGTTGTTGCTGACATCGCAATAAACCGTAAGGGCAGCCGGACTCAGCGCTGGCAGCGGAAGATCGGTCGCAACATAAGGATCGCGGATGGTCACCGGCCCCGTGCTGCTAAGAAACACCCGCTTCCATACTCCGGCATTGCGGTCGGGAACGAAGGAGATGTCAACATTCTTGGCCGCATCGTGATAGCCGAGATATTTCCAGTTGATCCAATCGAGCCAGCTATCGCCAAGCTCGATGTCCTCGGTCAAAGCCCGCTCCGGTATTACCTTGACTGCAAGGACATTCATCGCACCCGGCACAATGAACTCGCTGACGTTGAATTCAAAGTCGTTGTACATTCCGACAGCCTGGGAACGTGTCGCGATTCTGTGTCCGTTGAGCCAGATGTCAGCGCGGTAATTTATGCCTTTAAAGATCAGCGAATAGACTTCGCGTCCGGCCGGTGCGGTGAAGGTGGTGCGATACCACCAATCCTGCTTCCACAAATCACCAGGCGTGGCGAGATTCTCGCCATCGTAGAGGTTTTTGTAGAGCCCATTGTCCTCGAGGATTTGCAGCACAGTGGCCGGCATGCGCTGCACGGCATACCACGTCGAGGCGTCGAAATCCGGTTTCGAGATCTGCGCATCGTCACCAGAAACATGGTTCGCGGAAATCATCCGCCAACCGCTGGCAAGTTCCGTCAGGTTGGGCGATTCCGCGAATGCGAAGCCATCGGCAACGAACAGAGAAGCAAGGCACAACAGTACCGCCAGCGTTCGCTTCATGCGAATACCGTCCTCGCAGCAAATTAGAACGAAAGCTTCAGCGCAAATTGAATCTGGCGCGGGTCCCGAGCAGCAGTCAGGAATCCAAATTCCGGTGTCCCAAACGTTGTGGTGTTAATCGAGTTCTGTGGTCCCGACTTGGCAAACTGCAGGTTGGGATGGTTGAACACGTTAAAGAACTCGGAGCGAAACTCCAACCGTGCGCGTTCGCCGATCCGGAAATTCTTGAAGATGGAGAAGTCCCAAATCTGGTATCCGGGGCCTTGTACGGTATTGCGTCCTACATTACCAAATGATCCGAGCGGTGGGTCTGCGAAAGCACAGGTGTTGAAGAAGGTGCCGGGAACGCACGGCTTTGCGTGAATATCCCCGATTTGGTCTGGCCGTTGTTGCCCGTCGGAATTGGCGAAGCTGCCGTTGTCGTCAATGATGGTGAACCAATTGCCCTTCGAGAAGCTGGTGATCCCGCCGATTTGCCAACCGCCGATGAAGGCATCGAGCAGACCGCTCGCGTTTCCCGCCACTGCTTTGCCATGTCCGACCGGCAACTCGTACAGATAACTGAATACGAAACGGTGACGGACATCAAAATCCGCATTTCCGTACTCCCAGTTGGGCTTTTGATAGAAACGGAAGTCGCCGCCGTTCTGCGCGCCCAGGTCAGCATTGGATGAGATGTCCAGCGCGTGCGCCCATGTGTACGATGCGAGGAATGTGAGTCCGTGCGAGAAGCGCTTCTCCGCACGAAGTTGCAGTGAGTTGTAGTTCGACTGACCCGCAGAGCGGAACCGGCCGATGAATCCATCGACCGCCGGGAACGGCCGGCGGTCAGCCAGCGGCGCATTAGGATCAGTGCTGGGCAACGCCTGATTGCCGTTTAAATAAATGTATTGCTTCAGGCCTCGCGACCCCGCATAGGTCGCCTCGAAAACCGTGTCGCCCGGCAGCTGATATTGCGTCGAAAGATGCCACTGCTGGGTGTACGGCGTGACGAGGTGCGGGTCGAGCGAAAACAGCAGCGGCGTGTTGGGGTCGGTCAACGCGCTGGCCGGGAAGCCGCTGGCAAGAGTTGGGATTCCGGCCGATGCCAGGCTGCAATCCTGCGCGGGGCTTGCCGCTGCCGCGCCGCACGGATTATTGAAGTTCTGAATAGTGAAGAAGGGCGGATTGAATCCCATGCTCGGGTTTGAGTACGGCCCAGCTTCGCTGCCTCCGTAGAAAATTCCGTATCCGGCGCGAATGACCAACTTGTTCGTGGCCTGAAAAGCCAGTCCGACGCGTGGCGCAAAATTGTTCAGGTCGGGAGAGATCAGCCCCGGGCTCGCGGTTGCGCTGATGGGAATAATGCTCGCCAGTGTTGGCGTCAGCTGCACATTCACGCCTTTCGGAACGACTATGCTGTTGGTGCGAAAGTCGAATGTACCCTGCTGATTGTGCCGTTCCTTGACGGTAGTAAAGACCTCGTAGCGCAGCCCGAGGTTGAGAGTCAGCCTGGGCGTGACCTTCCAATCGTCCTGGACGTACGCGGAATAAACCGGGCGGTGATAGTCAATGTTGTGCAGGTTGTTGATGCTGCCGCCGTCACTTAGGCCAATCAGGAAGGACGCGAATCCCGATCCGCCGGTTCCAGTCTGGCCGGGATTGTCGGTGAAGATGGGGCCGAAATCCAATGTGCCGCGCGGCGCTGCCGGCTGGAAAATCGTAAATTCTTCGAAACGCGCCTCGCCGCCGAATTTCAGCGAATGGCTCCCGTGCACCCAGGTCAGGTTGTCGAGAATGCTGTAGCTGTTTTGAATTTCATGCGACGGCAGGAACGTCGGGCTGCCGATCTGCGAAACATCACTGAACGTTAGCTGCGGCAGGCCACCGTTGTCCGGAGCCGCGAGGATTCCGGGAAAACCGCCGGGATAGTTAAGGATCTCGGCGCTGCTCAGCTTGGAATTGATTTGGTTGCGCTGCGAATTGATCCGGTTATATCCCAGCCGAAACTCGTTGATCAGTTGCGGCCGAAATAAATGCGTCCAGCTGGTCGCAAAACTGCGATAGGCGTTATCCTCCACGCCGCCGAAGAACCCTCCACCATCACCACCCGTGCTGTCGAATGGTCCGGGAATGACGCTGGGCTGGTCCTCATAGCTGAAGCGGAAAAAGCCGTAGTCGCTCTCGGTGTATTTCTGATCGATGCGGACGTCGAAGTTGTTTCGACTCTCCTGCCGCACGGGATTGGAAAGAAAGTTGAAGCCGTTTCCTGCGACGTTGGCGTGGGGATACAAGTTAACAAATGCAGCAGCCAAGGGGTCGATATTCGTGATTATGTTGCCTGCAAAGGGCACGCCGCACAGGCCTGTCGGATTGCCCGGTGCGTTGGACAACCCAGTCTGCCGCGTGTCGAAAATCTCTCCGGCAAAAGTCGGATTGCCGCTGCAATCAAGTGTGGGAAACGTCGCAGCGGGATTGTTGGGATCGGGGGTGAAGAAAATCTGAGTACTGGGGTCGAATTGTTCGGTGAAATCTCCGGTGCGCTGCAAGTCCGTCGGCACGGTCGAGGCTAAAGTCTGTGCCTGGCGAATTCGCAGACCTTCATAGTCGATGAAGAAAAACGTCCGGCTGCGGCCGTCATAAATGTGAGGGATAACTACAGGTCCGCCCAAGGTGAATCCAAACTGGTTCTGTTTATAGGGGGCGATCCGCTGGTTGGCGAGGTCGAAGTAGTTCTTGGCATCAAATTTCTCATTGCGCAGGAACTCGTACACGCTACCGTGCAGCTGATTGGTGCCCGACTTAATGGTCGCATTAACAATAGCGCCATTGCCGCGGCCGAACTCCGCGCTGTACGCATTGGTCTGGACCTTGAACTCTTCCAGCGCCTCCACGGAAGGCTGTATCACATAGTTGGTCTCGTTTAGGAGGTCGGGAAGATTGGAATTATTGTCTACCCCGTCGAGCAGGAAATTGTTTTGAAGCGAGCGGGCGCCGTTTGCGGAAAATCCATAGCCGCCTTCGTCGCGTGCGCCGGGTTCACTAGGCGCCGTGCCGGCGGTCAACAATGCCAATTGCGCGAAGTTGCGTCCATTCAACGGAAGGTTGGCGACGCGCTTGTGGTCGACCACCTGTCCCAGTTCTGATGTCTCGGTTTCGAGCAACGGCGCTGCTCCGGTGACCTCCATGGACTCGCTGATCGCGCCCACCTGAAGAGTCACATTTACAGCAATGCGTTGTTGTACGTCGAGGTTGACCGGCGCAGATATGGCCTTCTTGAATCCTGGGTGTTCGACCGTCACCGTGTAGCGGCCAACCCGCAGCGGACTGGCGACGTATTCGCCGGACACGTTGGTAGTTGTGTCAAAATTGATGCCACGTTCGATGTCCGCGACCTGGACCTTGGCGTTCGAGATCAGAGCACCGCTTTGATCATTCACCGTGCCGACGATGCTGCCGGTGTCTTTCTGCGCCCATGCAGGCGCGATCAGCGCTACGAAAAAGGAAATGATAATGAGTACGAATAGAGAGGAACGGACGGAGCTCGTCATGGCGGGCCTCCTTGGCGCGGCACCGGCGACGGTGCCGAACATCACTGCGGATGGGAGCGTTGCGCGCAATGCTTTGCTATCAGCTGCTCTGGTTGCTATACTTACGAACACTTACTTTTACTTTCGTTTACGTTCGTTGTCAAGACAGAGTCGCAGGATGCAAACCTGAAAGCGCCGGCACTCATCTTTTCCGGTGCTCACCATGGGAGCACCTGGACGTGGAAAAATCAATGGCATCCGTCACACCATCGGATTGGTGACATCGGTGGAAAGCCGAAATCAGCGCGAAATGAATAGTAAGCAATCGAAAGCGCAGTTCCCAATTCACCAGCTGGCGGTGATTTTTATTCTTCTTGCCGCAGCGACGGGCCAAACCGCAGATCCCGCTCAGGCGCAGATCGGGTACAAGCCTGCCGCCGATGCCGAGCAGAAGAAAACTCTCCTTCTAAGAGATTTCAAGCCGAGTTCCATGCTGCATGCCGAGGCGCATACCGTCGACCGGGCAAAATTCTACGTCATCGACGTCCATAACCATATCAATGATGCCCAAGGCATTGACGAACCCATGCCGCCGAAGCGGGTGATCGAGATCATGGATAACACAAACGTTAAAACGGTGGTGATCCTGACCGGCATGTGGGGCGACAAGCTTCAGAAAGTCATCGACACGATGGTGAAGCCGTATCCCGGGCGATTCGTGGTGTTTGCCCAGATTGACTATTCGAAAATTGATGACCCGAATTTCAGTCAGGAGATGGTGGCGCAATTAGATGATGCGGTCGCCCGCGGGGCTCGCGGCCTCAAGCAATTGAAGGACCTTGGCCTGGGCGTGCGCCACAAAAGCGGGAAGCTGGTGGCGATCGACGATCCGCGGCTTGATCCCGTATGGGAGGAATGTGGACGGCTCGGCATTCCAGTCTCGATCCATACCGGCGATCCGGAAGCCTTCTTCCACCCGATTGATGCCACCAATGAACGCTACGAGGAGTTAATCGAGAATCCGAGCTGGAGTTTCTACGGATCGGACTTCCCCAGCCTGCAGCAACTTTTCGAAGCCCGCAACCGAGTGTTCGCGCGCCATCCGCACACGACCTTTGTCTCGCTGCACATGGGGTGGCCGGAAAATCTGGACTGGGTTAGCGAGATGCTTGATCGCTATCCCAACGTGATGGTTGAATTCGGAGCTCGCGAGGCCGAACTCGGCCGCCAGCCGCGCCGTACGCGCGAGTTCTTCCTGAAATACCAGGACCGCATCATGTTCGGGACGGACAACGGCATGGACGAGGCCATGTATCGCAACCATTTCCGTTGGCTTGAGACTGCCGACGAATACTTCGACTATTGGGGATATCCAGCCCAAGGACGGTGGAAGATTTACGGGCTCGACTTGCCGGGCCCGGTCCTCGAAAAGATTTATCACCTGAACGCAGAGCGGATGTTCGGCCAGTTCAAGGGCCTGGCGCAGCTCGAAAAGGGGGCAAAATGAATCGCGTGCAGTGTGTTGCCGCACTATTCTTGTTCAGCATGATGGCCGTAACCAGCAGTTGTAATCGCGCCGCGAGCAAAGCTGAGGCGCCGGCACCGCAGCCGTCCACCATCCGAGTTGCTGTCAATGATGGTGGCCGCGCGGTCATCACTTCCAGTACTGCGGAATTTGAAATTCTGCCGTCCGGTTACGTGAAGGCTGCGCTGCTCAAAGATGGTCAGAAGCTCACCCTCGACGATGTGGAGCAGGGCAAGCCGGTGGACAGCAACTTTGTCATGACCGACGGCAAGGCTACTCCGTTCATGCTGGACTTTGGTTCAGCAACGATCAAAGACGCGACTGGCAAGATGGGCCGTGGCAAGGCGGTGGAAATTCCCGCTCGCGCGTCCTCGGGCAACAAGCTGCAGGCGGTGGTCACCGTCGAGGTATATGACGACTTTCCCAACATCGCCCTGACCTCGGTCGCATATAAGAACGCAGACACGTCCAACATCAAGATCGACCAAGCGGTTGTCCAGCAGCATCGGTTCAACTCGCAGGTTGCCAAAGCGCCTTACGACATGTGGTCGTACCAGGGCTCCAGCTACGACTGGGGCAAAGACGATGTCGTGAAGATGAAACCGGGCTTCGCGCAGCCGAACGACATGGGAGCCGTGGTCAAAGGTGGCTACGGCGGCGGTATTCCGGTGGTCGCATTCTGGACAGCTTCAGTCGGCGAGGCGATCGGCCACATTGAAACCGTACCTCTGACGCTCTCGATTCCGGTCAAGGTTGAGAAAGACTCGCGGGTGAATGCGTCGGTAACCATCCCAGCTGATGTGACGCTAAAACCTGGAGAGAGCTTCTCAACTCCGCGGACGTTCGTGTCGGTCTACGCCGGTGATTTCTACGAGCCGCTGCGCCTGTGGTCGAGCGTTTTGGCCAAAGAGGGATGGAACCTACCGAAGCCATCGAACGAGGCGTACAACGTGAGCTGGTGCGGCTGGGGATATGAGTTCAATGTCACTCCCAAGCAGATGCTCGGAACCGTTCCGAAGCTGAAGGAGATGGGGATCAAGTGGGCTACGCTCGATGATCGCTGGTTCGATACTTACGGTGACTGGAGACCTCGCAATGACACCTTCCCGGGCGACTCCATAAAAAAGATGGTGGACGACTTCCATAAAGAAGGCGAACTGGTGCAGCTGTGGTGGCTGCCTATCGGCGTAGAAGATGGGCAGGGCAAGTGGGAGTCGCACAAGTACGTGGTTTCGCAAGTGGTGAAAGACCATCCGGAGTGGCTGATCCTGGATAAAAACGGCAAGCACGGCCGCATGACGCGGGACCTCGCGGCGCTCGATCCCTCGCTGCCCGAAGTGCAGGCCTACTACAAGCAGCTCACGGAGAAATTCATTCGCGAATGGGGATTTGACGGGTCCAAGCTCGACAACATCTACACCGTGCCGATGTGCTACAACCCGGCGCACCACCACAAGTCGCCGCAGGATTCGGTGAATGGGGTCGCGGATGTTTACAAGATCATTTATCAAACCACTCGTGCCATCAAGCCGGAGAGCGTGACGCAAAGTTGTCCTTGCGGCACTCCGCCGTCGCTGGCGTGGTTGCCGTATATGGATCAGGCTGTGACTGCCGATCCGGTCGGTGCAGTG
>Ga0070741_10020627_pt1 | contig 10356 bp, 10 predicted proteins | sample Coa_R1_4_FD_66440 | JGI IMG/M metagenome (GOLD analysis project Ga0070741, IMG submission 66440) | Surface soil microbial communities from Centralia Pennsylvania, which are recovering from an underground coalmine fire - Coalmine... | ecosystem: Environmental > Terrestrial > Soil > Unclassified ...
CACGCCGAAGGTGCGCCCGTCGGCGCGCACCTCGAGCGGGGACAGCGCGACGACCTCGGCGTAGTTCGCGACGACCGCCCCGCGGTCGGCGGCCGCGCGCAGGTTGGCGATCGTGAGCCGCCCGTCGTTCGTCCATGCGTCCTCGTACAGTGCGCACGAGCGAAGGCCGGCCGGCCGAAGCTGCGGGACGAGCTTGTGCGCGCGGTCGAGCTTGACGAGGCCGTTCAGCCGCGCGCGCGCGAGCGTCGAGTAGACGGCGATCCCGCTCTGGACGAACCACGGCCGGTACGGCCCGCCGTCGTACAGGGGAAAGAGGAACGGAAGCCGACGGACGAGATGGGGCGCGACGACGCGCATCAGCAGACGCCGCTCGTGATGCGCTTCGCGCACGAGCCCGACGTCGCCGAGCCGCAGGTAGCGGAGGCCGCCGTGGATGAGCTTCGACGACGCGCTCGAGGTCGCGCCCGCGAAGTCGCCCTTGTCCACGAGCGCGACGGACAGCCCGTGCGCCGTGGCGGCCTCCGCGATTCCGGCGCCGACGATCCCGCCCCCGACGACGAGCAGGTCGAACTCGCGCGAGGCGAGCTTCTCGAGCGCGGTTACGCGGTCGTCCACAGCGGGTTCGTCCAGGCGCGGCGGCCGGCGGCGTCCTCGACCGCGAGCCTGACGTAGGGCACGAGCGGCGGGATCTCGAGCCTGCACACGGTGATGAGGCCGGCGCTGTCGGTGCCGAGGATCGTCGATCCGCTCGGATAGCCGAGCCGACCGGCGTTCGCGCGCGCACCGCGATGGCGGACCGAATGGAGGGTCACCGACTGCGCGGGCGACGAGCGGACGACGAGCGCGTCGCCGTCGACCTCGACCTCGTGGATCGTCGGCCCGCACGAGCCGTAGAACGCACCGCTGCGCAACGCGTCGAGCACCGCCTCCGGCGACTGTTCCGCGGCGCGCACCATCGTCCACGCGAAGCCGCTGTCGTAGCCGGGATGGTGGGAGTCGTCGGTCGCGATCGCCGTCAGCCGGCGGCCCGCCTCGAGCGCCTCGTCCCAGTGGAGCGACGAGTCGCCGCGCCCGACCTCGAGCTCGCAGCCGGCGTTCCAGACCTCGATCCCGGCGAGCCCGGCGCAGTCCTCCCAGTCGCCCGTCCGGAGGCCGCTCCAGCAGGTGTGGGCGAGGAAGGGGACGCCGCCGTTCGCCGAGATCCAGCCGACGACGTCCGCGAGGGGCTCGAACGCGTCGGGCGGCTCGGGATCCGCTTCGAGCCCCAGCGCGAGGACGTGCGCGTCGTGGCCGCCGGCGACGGCGTTCAGCTCGGCCGACGGGACGACAAGCAGCTTCCGGGTCGAGCGCTCCTCCGTCCGCACCCAGTGGTCGGTGATCGCCAGGACGTCGAAACCCGCCCATTCGTAGTGGCGGACGAGAACGTCCGGCGCCATCTCGCCGTCGGAGTTCGTCGTGTGCGCGTGGAGGGCGGAGCGCAGCCAGACACCGTCGCCGCGGAACGGGATCACCGCACGAACCTAACGGTCTGGTGAACGGCGCGTCTCAAAGCAGGGAAGGCCCATTGCAAGCGGTGCCTGGACGTGCTTCGATCACCACTCGTTCACATTCTCACGGACCGGGAGGGTCAATGGAGGACTACGAGGCGCAAGAACAGGAGTTCATGCGCAAGCTCGAGGAGCTGGAAGTGAGCAGGTCGCAGATGCTGAAGCGCAGCCTCGCCGCGGCCGCCGGGCTCACGATCCTCTCGAGCCCCGGTGCGGCGCTCGCGGCGCGCGCACGCGGCGACAAGAACCCGCCCCTCAAGGGGCGCGGCTTCTCGCTCAAGGAGATGGTCGCCGAGGCGAAGAAGGAAGGCCACCTGAACACGATCGCGCTGCCGCCCGACTGGGCGAACTACGGCGAGGTCATGTCGACCTTCACGAAGAAGTACGGCATCCAGATCACGAACGACAATCCGAACGGAAGCTCCGCGCAGGAGAACGAGGCGGTCCGCTCGCTCAAGGGCGACTCGCGCGCACCCGACGTCGTCGACGTGTCGCCCGCCTTCGCCGTGTCCGGCGCCTCCGAGGGTCTCTACGCGAGGTACTTCCCGTCGACGTTCGCCACGATCCCGCGCGCGATGAAGGACACGCGCGGCTACTGGTACGGCGACTACTGGGGGGCCATCTCGATCGGCTACAACCAGAACCTCGTTCCGAACCCGCCGAAGACGTTCGCCGACCTGCTGAAGTCGGAGTACAAGGGCAAGGTCGCGCTGAACGGCAGCCCGCTCACCTCCGGCTCCGCGATCGCCGGCGTGTTCGCCGCCGCGCTCGCGAACGGCGGCAGCGTCTCGAACGTCGCTCCGGGGATCGACTGGTTCCAGAAGCTGAAGCAGTCGGGCAACTTCATCCCGGTGGGGACGACGCCGCAGACGGTCGCGTCGGGTCAGACCCCGATCTCGATCGACTGGGACTACAACAACCTCGCGTACGTCAGCGAGTTCCCGGCGGCGCGGTGGAAGGTGACGATCCCCTCTGACGGTGTGTACGGCGGGTACTATGCGCAGGCGATCAACAAGAACGCCCCGCACCCGTGGGCGGCGCGGCTCTGGCAGGAGTTCGTCTACTCCGACCAGGGTCAGATCCTCTACCTGAAGGGCTTCGCGCACCCGGCCCGGTTCAACGACCTGGCGAAGCGCAAGAAGCTCCCGAAGTCGCTCCTGGACGCGCTGCCGGCGCCGTCGCTCTATGCGAAGGCGAAGTTCGCGAGCCTCGGCCAGCAGACGCAGGCGAAGGCGGTCATCGCGTCGCAGTGGCCGGCGAAGATGGGCGGGTAGCGATCGCAAGCGAAGCAGCACCCGAGGTCCTCCGGCCGGATGCCGCACCCGGCCGGAGGCGCCTCCCGTTGGCGTGGCTCGCGACGCTGCCGTTCTTCGCCTACACGATCCTCTTCCTGTTCGCGCCCGCGGGCTCCGTCCTCGTCGGCGCCTTCCAGGGGAAGACGAGCGGCTACACGCTCGAGAACGTGCGGACGCTCTTCCACTCGCCCTACATCGACGCCTTCAAGACGTCGATCGAGGTCAGCTTCGTCACCGCGCTGATCGGCGCCGTCGTCGGTCTCCTCGTCGCGTACGCCGCGATCCGCGACGGGACGCCGCGCTGGATCCGGTCGGGGCTCACCACGTTCTCCGGCGTCGCCGCAAACTTCGGCGGCATCCCGCTCGCGTTCGCCTTCATCGCGACGCTCGGCCCGCTCGGGATCGTCACGGTGTTCTTCCGCAACCGTGGCTGGGACCCGACGGCGCACGGCATCAGCCTCTTCACCAAGACCGGCGTCGAGATCACGTACATGTACTTCCAGCTGCCGCTGATGATCCTCGTCATCGCTCCGGCGATCGACGGCCTGAAGCGAGAGTGGCGCGAGGCGTCGTCGAACCTCGGAGCGTCGCAGCTGCAGTTCTGGCGGTTCGTCGGCATCCCGGTCCTGATGCCGTCGCTCCTCGGCGCGATGATCCTGCTCTTCGGGAACGCGTTCGCCGCGTACGCGACGGCGTACAGCCTGACGTCGGGCACCGTGAACCTCGTGCCGATCCTGATCGGTGCGTACTACAGCGGCAACGTGCTCGACAACCCGCATCTTGCGCAGGCGATGGCGTTCGGGATGTTCGTCGTGCTCGCGGCGATGATGGTCGTCTACATCCCGTTGCAGCGGCGCGCCGCGAGGTGGGCCAAGTGAAGCCGCGCCGGTTCATCGCCCCGTCGGCGCTCCCGTGGTTGCTGCTCGCGGCGATCTACTTCCTCGTCCCGTTGATCGCGACGCTGCTCTTCAGCCTCAAGAGCAACCAGACGGGCAAGTGCTGCACGGTCGCGAACTACAGCTGGGTGATCCACAACGGCGACTTCTGGCACACGCTGAAGATCTCGTTCCTGCTCGCCCTCGAGACGATCGTGATCTCGCTGCTCCTCTTCGTGCCGACGATCTACTGGGTGCATCTGAAGCTGCCGAAGCTCCGGCCGGTGATCGCGTTCCTCGCGCTGATCCCGTTCGTCGTGCCGCCGATCGTCATGGTCGTCGGCCTCCTCCGCTTCTTCAAGGGCTCGCCCGACTGGTTCTACGCGAAGCCGTGGGGCTTCCTCGCGGGCGCCTACGTGATCCTCGCGTTCCCCTACATGTTCTTCTCGCTCGACGCGGGCTTCCGCTCCATCGACGTGCATACGCTGACCGAGGCCTCGCAGAGCCTCGGCGCGCGCTGGACGACGACGCTCGTGAAGGTGATCCTCCCGAACATCCGCGCCGCGGCGCTCGCAGGGTCGTTCCTGACCCTCGCGATCGTCATGGGCGAGTTCACGATCGCGAACCTCGCCGCCTTCAAGACGTTCCCCATCTTCATCCAGCTCGTCAACGAGACGCAGGGCTTCCCGGCCGGCGCGCTCACGCTGCTCAGCTTCGGGATAACGTGGGCGGCGATGCTGTCGCTCCTCCTCGTCGGCCGCAAGCGAGGCGCACGGGGCGCGATCGTCCCCGCGACGCGGTAGGACGATCGTGGCGTTCCTCGAGCTCCAGAACCTCCACCGCGACTTCGGCACGGTGAAGGCGCTCGACGGGATCGAGATCAAGCTCGGCGAGGGCGAGTTCCTCTCGCTGCTCGGGCCGTCCGGCTGCGGCAAGACGACGGCGCTCCGCATCGTCGCCGGCTTCGACCGGCCCGACGAGGGCCGAGTCGTCGTCGACGGCCGCGACGTCACGCACGTGTCGCCGAACAAGCGAGACATGGGAATGGTTTTCCAGGCGTACTCGCTCTTCCCGAACATGACGGCCGCTCAGAACGTCGAGTACGGCCTCCGGATCCGGCGGCAGGACAAGTCGGCGAGGCGCAAGCGCGTCGACGACCTGCTCGAGCTGGTCGGCCTCGGGAACGCCGGCAACCGCTATCCGCACCAGCTCTCCGGCGGCATGCAGCAGCGTGTGGCGCTCGCCCGCGCGCTCGCGATCGAGCCGCGCGTCCTGCTCCTCGACGAGCCGCTGTCGGCGCTCGACGCGAAGGTGCGCGTGCAGCTGCGCGAGGAGATCCGGCGGATCCAGCTCGAGCTCGGGATCACGACGCTCTACGTCACGCACGACCAGGAGGAGGCGCTCTCCGTGTCGGACCACGTCGCCGTCATGTACCGCGGGCGCATCGAGCAGATGGGCTCGCCCGCGGAGATGTACAGCGCCCCCGGCACGCCGTTCGTGGCCGAGTTCATCGGCACGATGAACCGCCTCGAGGGAACGGTCGTCGAGGGCGGCGTCGACCACGGCGGGCGCAGGCTCACGATCGCAGCCGCGGGCGACCGGCCGCGCGGCCAGCGCGTGCTCGTCCTCGTCCGGCCGGAGTCGGTCGAGGTGACTCAGGCGAACGGCAGCGGGGGTGGCAACACGCTCGTCGGCGACGTCGTGACGCAGACGTTCCTCGGGCCGGTGACGCGATTGAAGATCGTGGGCGACGGCGTGGACGTGATCGCCGACGTCCCCACGCAGAAGGCGCTCGCCCTGCCGGTCGGGACGCGGGTCGCTGCGACGGTGCCCGCAGACGGCGCGCAGTTGCTCGAGCTCAAAGAAGACCTTCCCGTCGTAGCCGAAGAAGAGCTTCCGGCCGGTCGGTGAAGATGCCCTCGACGCCGAACCCGGCGAGCTCGAGCATCCGGCGCTCCTCGTTCACCGTGTAGACGAGCGGCACGAGCCCGGCGGCGCGCGCCGCACGGACTCCGCGCTGCGTGACGCGCCCGTCGTGGAAGCCGGCCGCCCAGGCATCGCGCGCACCGCGGATCGAGACCGCGAAGCCGACGTGCTGGACGGTTCGCAGGGCGGGGCGGAGCCGCCGCACCTCCTGAAGCGGCGCACGCTGGAAGCAGACGACGGCATCGTCGTCGGAGAGCAGGCGCACCGTGCGCGCGACCACGTCGTGGCGCCGGTAGCGGCCGGCCGTCTTCAGCTCGACCATGAGCGGGATCCGGCCACGCGCGAGCTCGACCGCGCCCTCGAGGAGCGGATAGTCGAGCCCGCGTTTCGGCGGGTCGTGCGTCACGACGAGCCGCCCGTCGCGGTCCGCGTGGACATCGAGCTCGATCGCGTCCGCGCCGACCTCGATCGCGCGCTCGAACGCCGGCAGCGTGTTCTCCGGCAGCTCGGCCGAGGCGCCGCGATGGGCTATGACAAGCACTGCCGAACGGCGTCGAGGTCGACCTTGTCGACGAGCGCGTCGGCTGACCGCAGTCGCTCGGCGCCGAGCGTCCGCGTCACACCGACGACCTGCAGCCCCGCGGCCTTTGCCGACGCGACGCCGGCTTCGGTGTCCTCGAATGCGACCACGTCGGCCGCCGGGAGGTCGAGCAGCGACGCGATGCGCTCGTACGGCTCCGGGTGCGGCTTCCCGTTCGCGACGTCCTCGGAGGAGACGACCGCCGCGACCTCGCGGGCGACGCCTGCCGCCTCGAGCACGGGCTCGATCTCACGGCGCGTCGCGGCCGAGACGATCCCGACCGGGACGCGCTCTGCCGCGTACCGAACGGCGGCACGCGCGTCGTCGTCGATCGTCGAGCCGTCCCGCGCGCGGACCACGTAGCGGTCGATCCGCTCACGGATGAGCTCGGGGTCGACGCGTCCGAGCCACCGGCGGATGATCTCCTCCTCCGTCTGCCCGGCGAGCTCGTCGAGATACTGCTGCTCGGTGAGCGGCCGTCCGTGCTCGGCGAAGAGCTCGGCGTAGACCGCGTAGAGGAGCGGCTCGTCGTCGGAGAGCGTGCCGTTGAAGTCGAAGACGATCGCGCGAACCGGCATCGAGCGATGGTAGTCGGCGGCCTTGCGAGAATCGGCGGATGCCGACCTCGGCACTCGTGCTCGCCCTGGCCGCCGCGTTCGTGCACGCGCTCTGGAACGTCCTCCTCGCGAACGCCCGCGACCCGCAGGCCGCGACTGCGGTCGCGCTCCTCACGGCCGAGGTCGTGTTCGCGATCCCGGCGGTGCTCGTCGGCCACGTCGATCGTTCGGTGTGGCCGTTCCTCATCGCGAGCGGCGCGCTGCAGCTTCTCTACTTCGCGCTCCTCGTGACGGCGTACGCACGTGCGCCGCTCTCCGTCGTCTATCCGATCTCGCGCGGCCTCGCGCCCGTCCTCGTGCTCCTCGCCGGCGTCGCCGTGCTGGGCCACACGACCTCGCCGGCGCAGGTCGCCGGCGTGTGCCTCGTCGGCGCCGGCGTGCTGCTCGTGCGCGGGCTCGTCCGCGGCCTCGGCGTCGGCGGCGGGTTCGGGCTCGCGATCGCGTTCGTCATCGCGACGTACACGCTCGTCGACAAGCGCGGCGTCGCGCATGCCGCCGCACTCCCGTATCTCGAGCTGTCGATGCTCGCGCCGACCGTGGTCTACGCGTCCGCGATCGCGCGCGTGAAGGGCCTCGCCGCCGTTCGGGCAGAGCTCCGGCCGCAGTCGCTCGTCGCCGGCGTCGCGACCTTCGGCGCCTACTGCCTCGTGCTCCTCGCGCTGCAGCGCGCCGCAGCCGCGCCGGTCGCCGCCGTGCGCGAGACGAGCGTCGTCATCGGCGCGCTGCTTGCGCGGCGGTTCCTCGCGGAGCGGGTGGGGTGGCCGCGGGTCGCCGGCGCGGCGTGCGTTGCCGGCGGGATCGCCCTACTCGCGCTCTGACGCCGCTGCGAGCCAGGTGGCCGCCGACGCGCGGTCGCGGAACGCCTGCAACCGCAGCCGCTCGGTCTCCGCGTAGACCGCGAACATCCGTGCGAGCCCGTACGCCGCGTCGCTCGGCGCGACCATCGCCTTGCGTCCCGCGCCGAGCTGCTTCTCGCGGGCGAGCAGCGACTCGGCGATGCCGCGCACGTCGTAGGGCGTCAGCCCGCCGACCGCGAGCTCGGAGTGGTCGAAGAGGAGCGGCATGCCGGGCTCGAAGGAGGGGTGGTCGAGGACGTCGTCGAGCAGCCGGCCGAAGGCCGCGGTGTCGGCAGTGCCGAAGGTCGAGACGACGACGGTCCCGTCCACGATGTCGATGGCGGCGTCCAAGCGGCGGCGGCTGCGGAAGGCTAGTCGCCGTTCGCGGCGTCGAGCAAGAGCGCATCGTAATCCGGCCCGTCGAACTCCTCGAGCGCGCGCTCGTACTTCTCCATCGCCCATTCCCAGAAGTCGAACTCGATCTCCGAGACCGACTGCTGGATCGAGCCCCACAGCGTCCAGCCGTACTTCGCGATCAGCCCCCACAGCCGCGCGCGCGCCACCTTCGCGCGCGACGCCACCCCGTAGTAGCGGGCGACCAGCTCCTCGAGCTGGTCGAGCGAGAGGTTCGACTCGCTCCACACGTTCCCGAGCTCGAACGAGGGCTCGTTGTTGCCGGAGTACTCGTAGTCGATCAGGCGCATCGTCCCGCCGACGTCGATGAAGTTCTCGGCGAGCAGGTCGTTGTTGCACGGGACCGTCTGCTCGGGCCGCGCGCGCAGCGCGTCCTCGAGCCGCCGCACCGCAGGCTCGAGCTCGAGGTACCGGCGGGGGAGGCGGAAGCCGCGCTCGCGCACGACGTCGAGGTAGCGGCGCTGCACGTCGAACATGTCGAAGTCGCGCAGGAAGCGCCGGCCTGCATGCAGGCGCCTGCACGCGTCCGCGATCGCAGGCAGCCGGTCGCCGCGTCGAAGCGTGGCCGCGTCCATCACCTCGCCCTCGAGGAACTCGAGCACGAGTGCGTCGTGCTCCGGCAGCGCGGCGACGAACGTCGCCCCGACACCGGTCTCCGACGCCGCGATCGTGTTGTAGACCTCGTTCTCCCGATCGATCGCGAGCAGGCCGGTGTCGCGGCCGGCGATCCGGACGACGAACGCGCCGACGGGCGAGGTCACCTTGTAGTTCGTGTTCGTGAGCCCGCCGGAGAGCGGCTCGGCGCTGCCGCCGCGGAGCGCGGGCACCGCCTGCAGGACGTCGTCGAGCGCCATCCCGCGATCGTCTCAAATGGACTAGACCGAATCCAGCGCCCGTGATTGACTCGGCCGATGATCCCGGAGCGGGCGCGTGCGGTCGTCGTCGGGGGAGGGGTGATCGGCTGCTCGATCCTCTACCACCTGGCGAAGCAGGGGTGGACCGACACGGTCCTCCTCGAGCAGTACCAGCTGACGCACGGCTCGACCTGGCACTCGGCGGGCCTCGTCGGCCAGCTGCGCTCGTCGGTCTCGCTGACGCGGATGATGCAGTACTCGGTCGGGCTCTACGCGGAGCTGCGCGAGCTCACCGGGAACGACCCGGGGTGGCATCAGCTCGGCGGCCTTCGACTTGCGAGCTCGCAGCCCCGGCTCGAGGAGATCCGGCGCCAGGCGGCATGGGCGAAGACGTTCGGCCTGCCGATGGAGATCGTGTCGGCGCAGGAGGCTCAGGAGCGCTTCCCGCCGATGTCGACCGAGGGCGTGCTCGCCGCTGCCTTCATCCCGGACGACGGCTACCTCGACCCGTCGCAGCTCACCTTCGCGCTCGCCGATGCCGCACGACGGCTCGGCGCGCGCACCGAGACCCGGGTCCGCGTGACGGGCATCGCGACGCGCGGCGGCCGCGTCGCCGGCGTCGAGACCGACCAGGGCGCGATCGAGTGCGAGGTCGTCGTCAACGCGGCCGGGATGTACGCGCCCGAGCTCGCGCGCACGGTCGGCGTCGACCTGCCGATCATCCCGTACGGGCACCAGTACCTGATCACCGAGCCGTTCGAGCCGCCGCTCGAGCCGCTGCCGACGCTCCGCGATCCCGACAACCTCGTGTACTTCCGCACCGAGGTCGGCGGCCTCGTCATGGGTGGTTACGAGCGGAACCCTGCACCATGGGCGCTCGACGGGATCCCGGACGGTTTCGAGGCGAAGCTCCTGCCCCAGGAGTGGGACCGGATGGAGGAGCTCTTCGCGAACGCGATCGCGCGGGTGCCCGCGCTCGAGAACGCGCAGATCAAGATGTTCTTCAACGGGCCGGAGGCGTTCACGCCCGACGCCGACTTCCTGCTCGGCGAGACGGACGTGCCGGGCTTCTGGGTCGCCGCGGGCGGGTGTGCGCACGGGCTCGCCGGTGCGGGCGGCATCGGGAAGGTGATGGGCGAGTGGATCGTCGACGGCCTGCCGGAGTGGGACGTCTGGCCGCTCGACCTGCGTCGCTTCGGCCGGCACTACCGAAGCCAGGCGTACACGCTGGCCCGCTCCTACGAAGCGCTCTCGCAGTACTACGACATCAAGTACCCGGGCGAGGAGAAGCGGGCGGGCAGGCCGCTCCGCGTGTCGCCCGTGTACCGGCGCCACGCGGAGCTCGGCGCGTCCTTCGGCGAGAAGGGCGGCTGGGAGCGCGTGAACTGGTACGAGTCGAATGCGCCGGGCGG
>Ga0070741_10020628_pt1 | contig 10356 bp, 10 predicted proteins | sample Coa_R1_4_FD_66440 | JGI IMG/M metagenome (GOLD analysis project Ga0070741, IMG submission 66440) | Surface soil microbial communities from Centralia Pennsylvania, which are recovering from an underground coalmine fire - Coalmine... | ecosystem: Environmental > Terrestrial > Soil > Unclassified ...
GCAATTTCTTTTTCAGCAGCCCTCAGAACAACTTCAACCTGCGCGACGACAGGGGCCTCTCCGACAACGATCAACGGCACCGGGTGGTGGCCAGCGCGGTGGTAAGCACGCCGTTCCGCAGCGCCGTGGTGCGAGACTGGCAGCTTAGCACCATATTCAGCTACACTTCCGCGCTGCCGTTCAATATTCTCACCGGAAACGACCGCAATGGAGACACGAACGTCAACGATCGGCCAATCGGCGTCGGCCGTAACACCGGGCGAGGTTTTGGCGCGGCTTCCGTCGACTTCCGGTTGAGCAGACGATTTCGCATGCTGCCCGACCGCCTGAATCTGGAAATGATGGTCGAAAGCTTCAACACGTTGAACCGGGCGAACTGGCAGCTCCCGAACAACGTATTCGGAACAGGCTCCGCACCGCGTCCGGACTTTGGACGGCCGACCGCTGCCGGAGATCCACGCCAGATTCAGTTGGGGTTGCGGCTCGACTTTTAGCTAGAGGTAAACCCGCCAGGAGCGGAAATCGTCTGTACAGGCGCACGGGCTAAAAAGGAGCCGTGAATCGCATGAACCGCAGACTTGTTTCTACTCTGTTCGTGTTTGTCCCCTTTGCAGCGCATGTTCTTTCTGCCCAGACAAGCAGCACTACGCCGCCAGGGCCGCCGGCCCAAACCATCGAAGCGCGTGTAGCGCGCCTTGCCACCTTGCTGAATCTGACAACGGCGCAGCAGACGCAAGCTGTCAGCATCTTCACTGCGGAGCAGACTGCTTTGGCTGACGTGAGGACGGCTATGGAAACGGCCAGAACGGCCCTGAACACGGCGGTGCAGAAAAACGACGTGGCTAGCATCACGGCCCAGGCAGCGCAGATCGGCGCTCTGACAACGCGGCAGGTAGAAGCCCAGGCGAAGGCCCAGGCAGCATTCTATGCAATCCTGACAGCGGATCAACAGACGAAGTACAACGAGCTGAGGTCCGGCGGATTCGGGTTCGGCCCTGGCCCCGGCCGAGGCGGCCCCCGGTAGCTAGCGGTTTTTCCGGGAGCCCGCCTGAAGAGCTGTAAACCTCGGCTACGCAAGGCTCGTCTACACCAGCAATGGAGCATACAGCCACGTCTCGCTTGATGGCGGATCTGAGTCACGACGTCGCGCGCGAGCGAGCAGAGTTCGAGTCGCTCGTGAGGTTGTACTGGCCGAAAGTATTTCGATTCGCGCTGGCCTCACTGCGGGACAAGGATGCAGCCGAAACAATAGCCCAGGACTGCTTCGTCAAGGCGCACAGAGCGCGCGGGCGATTTCGCAACGAGTGCAGCGACGCTACGTGGCTGATGCGAATCGCGGTCAACCTGGTTCGCGATCATCTGCGAAATCGCCGCCTCCGCTTCTGGAAACATACACAGACATACGGCCAGCCTGTTGAGGACATCGGGCATTGGATTGATGAAGGGCAACGGTCGCCCGAGGCCCAGGCTCTGCTGAGAGAGCGGGTACAAGCGATCTGGGAGGCAACGAAGAGTCTGCCCGAGCGGCAGCGAACAGTTTTCCTGCTCCGGTTCGTCGAAGATATGGACCTGCTGGATATCGCCGCTGTCACCGGCATGAAGGAGGGAACAGTAAAGACTCATTTGTTCCGGGCATTGCAGGCCGTGTGGGAGCGTATGGGATCACAACTATGAACAGCCATCTGACTACGCAGCAGGTATCCGCGTGCATTCTGGAAGAAGCCGGCGCTGACATAAAAAGGCATCTGGAAGAATGCCCCGATTGCCGGACGGAGTTGCAGCGCTTCCGGGAATCGCTCGCTGAGTTCCGTACCTCTGTGCGCGAGTGCAGTTCCGCGCAATTCGCTTGGGAACGCCGGTTTGACAGAGAAGAAACCGGTCATTCGCGCTTTATACCCAGTTCGATCAGGTGGCTTGCCGCCGCGTTCGTGGTTGGCGCTCTGGCAATCGGGTTTGTGCGCGACGACAGCGAGCGGCAAAGCCCGATGGCGGCTGTCAGCGCCGATGCCAGATTGCTGACGCAGGTGGATACGCAACTGTCTCAGTCGGTCCCGCGCCCGCTGGAGCCTCTGACCAGCCTGGTGCAGTGGAGTGAGGGCGCCGAGCGCGAACCGGGGGCTCCAGCAAATATTACTGAAAAGAATTAATGAAACACGCGCTACGAAGATCGACCGTGCTGCTGTTGATGGCCGTTGCGGCGGCTGCGCAACAGCCCGCGGCCCCTGAGGGGCGAGAGCCAGGTCTTGGCTGGGAGCAGGATCCAGGCAGTCAAGGGCCGCCTCCGCCTCGCGGAAGGCCGCCCAAGCGGCCTCCCATGGAGGGAGGTTTCCGGCCCGGACCGCCGGGCCGATGGTGGAGCGATCCCGCCTTGGCGCAAAGGTTGGGGCTCACTGACGAACAGCAGAGAAAAATAGATGAGATCTTCCAGAAGAGCCGCCTCAAGCTGATCGATTTAAGCGCGACCGTTCAGAAGGAAGAAGCGATTCTTGAATATCTTCTGGGCGCCGATCGTCTGGAGGAATCCAAAATTCTGGCTCAGATCGACCGCATCGCCGAGGCCAGGGCTGAACTGGAAAAAGCCAACGGGCGGATGCTTCTGGGATTCCGCACCATATTGGACCGGGACCAGTGGAAAAAGCTTCAGGCAGCGGAACCACATCGAGACCGGCGGTAAATACGCATGATTCATAAAGCGCAGTTGATGGACCGGAGAAGCGCTTTGTCGAGGCTGGCGCGTGCCGGAGCAGCGGCATTCTTTGTTCCCGCGTGGAACGAAAGCATAGAAGCTGCGGACGAGGTCGTCTGTGTGCAGACGACACCTACAGTAACGGAAGGGCCATACTGGGTAGATGAGAAGCTCTTTCGCTCGGACATCCGAACGGATCCGGCAACGGGCGTGGCCAGGGAAGGCGTCCCCCTCAGTCTCACGATATCGGTTCAGAACCTGAGCGGCTCCGTCTGTGCGCCTCTCACGGGTGCTTATGTCGATATCTGGCACTGCGATGCGAAAGGAATCTATTCCGACGAATCCTCCTACAATCCCGGGGGCGGCACGGGCAACGTCACCACAACCGGACAGAAATTTCTGCGCGGTTATCAAATCACGGACGAAAACGGCCAAGTCCAGTTCACGACAATCTATCCCGGCTGGTACGCAGGCCGCACGATTCACATTCATATGAGAGTGCGAACGTACTCCGGGACCACGGTGCTGAGCAATTTCGTCACTCAGCTATTCTGCGACGACACCATTTCGAACACAGTATTGGCTCAGCCCGCCTATTCGCGGACATCGGCGCGGGATACGACGAATGCCCGCGATATGATCTACAACGTTGCAAATAACACGCGGATGCTGCTGGCAATTACCGGGAGCGTCGATTCCGGGTATAAGGCTACGATCACAGTTGGGGCGGCCTTTCAGACGCCCGCGGCAGCGGCTCCCGCCGTCGCAACCGGCGGAATCGCCAATGCCGCAAGCGGCGCCCCCGGCGTCGCGCCGGGTTCCTGGATCAGCATTTACGGATCGAACCTGTCAACCGCGGCCCGCACCATGACCGCTTCCGATCTGGTAAACAACACGATTCCTACCTCCCTGGGCGGCGTCAGTGTGCAGATCAACGGTAAAGCTGCATTTGTCTATTACGTGAGCCCGGCGCAAATCAACGTTCTGTCGCCCGACGATACCAGCTCCGGTTCCGTTTCGGTGGTTGTGACTAACTCGGCAGGAACGTCGAGCGCCGCTGCGACGACACTCCAACCGATTCTTCCCGGTCTGTTTGTGCTCTCGAATTACGTCCGCGCCGTGCGGCCATCTGACAGTGTAATTATCAACGGCACGGGCGCCGCCGAGAGCGGCTATACTTCGGCTGCCGCGGCCAGGCCCGGCGATGTGCTCGAAATCTTTGGCACAGGCTTTGGTCCTACAAGTTCATCGATTGCGGCAGGAACCGTATTCAGCGGTTCGTATCCGACGAGCAACCCTGTCACCGTAACGATCGGTGGCGTTTCGGCACAGGTGTCGTTTGCCGGACTGGTGGGGCCCGGCCTCTATCAAATCAACATCACGGTTCCCGCTGGTCTTACTGACGGCGACAAAGCGATCATCGCCACCGTAGCCGGTCTGAGCACTTCCTCCACGGCGCTGTTAAAGATAGCCAATTCCTAACTGCCGGATCCTAAAGGCGATTGCCGGTAGCACGTCCGCTGCTTTATACTGAAAGATCGAATTGACATGCCGAAACGTACCTTTCAACCGAACAATCGTCGGCGCGCCAAAACGCACGGTTTTCGGTCTCGTATGGAAACGAAGAACGGGCGTGCTGTGCTGGCGCGCCGCCGTGCGCGGGGCCGCAAAAAGCTGACGGTGAGCTCAGAGAGGTAATCGATCGCCGGTTTTCCGAAACGTGTTCGTCTCCTTCGATCTTCCGATTTCCGCCGCGTATACAAGCAGGGCAGCCGGTTTTCGGGGCAGTTTTTCGTGGCTTTCTGTATATGCGAGCCGGAAGCCGCAGGTCCGCGAATCGGTTTTACGGTGCCGCGCGCGCTGGGCAAGGCCGTGGTGCGCAATCGCATCAAGCGGCGCGTTCGCGAAGCGGTTCGAAGCAAGCTCCACCAGTTGAGTCCGCAGTGGTCCATCGTGATCAATCCCCGGCGTTCGGTAATGTCGGCTCCCTTCACGGAGCTGGAGAACGAAGTGGAGCGCATGTTCCGGCGGTGCGCAGGGCCTTGATTTTTATCCTGCGGTTTTATAAATCCTGGATCTCTCCGTTTCTTCCTTCGGCTTGCCGCTTTTATCCGACGTGCTCGGACTACATGCGCGAGGCGGTTGAGCGATACGGGGTTATTCACGGAACCTGGAGGGGCATCCGGCGGCTCGCCCGTTGTCATCCCTTCCACGAGGGCGGGATCGATCCGGTCCGGTAAGCCGCCTTCCCCGAGGTGTTCGAGCACCTAGAAAAGGTTTCAAGCAACGAGAAGTCAATAAGCAATGGCCGATACGAGCAACGACGCACCCGGCACCAAACCGCCGAAGCCCACAAAAGAGATTTCCATGGAGCTTCGGCTGCTCCTGGCCTTTATTCTGATGGGTGTCGTACTATTTCTGACACCTTACTTTTATAAATCCTCTATTCCACCGCAGCAGGCCCGAAAGACCACTCCACCGGCGCAATCCACAAAAACGGCCGAGCCGCCAAAGAGCGAAGCTCAAGCCGCCGTTCCGCCTGCGGCCGGTCGGGTGACGGCTGAGGCCGAACAGTCCTACACCGTGGAAACCGACGTCTACCGCATCACGTTTACGAATCGCGGCGCGGTGGTCCGTAGCTGGCTGTTGAAAAAACATTTGTCGCACGCCGGTAAACCTTTGGAGCTGGTGAACACTGCGGCAAAGACCCCCGGCCCATTTGCATTCCATTTTCCCGACCGGAAGCCGGGCGCGGATTTGAACCAGGCCTTATACCGCGCCGAGCAGAGTGCCGACGGCCTCGGAATCGCCTTTGAGTACGCAGACGGGAACGTGGTCGCGCGGAAATCCTTCAAGTTTCACAAGAACAGTTATCTCTCGCAGATACAAAGCCAGGTTAGCGACAACGGCAAGCCGATCGTGCAGCAGCTCGCCTGGCGCGGGGGCTTCGGCGACCTGGCCGTACCCAATCCGGCTGCTGCGGAGCAGACCGTGCATTTCGATCTGGGCTCCGGCAAGCTTATCAAAAACACAGCCAAGTCGGCGAAGGATGGGCCTGTAACGGCGAGCGGCCAGTTCTCATTTGCAGGCCTCGAGGATACGTATTTCGCCGCGGTGTTCCTGCCTGAGACCAGCTCCGGCATCCAGATCACGACGTTCAGCGATTCGGCTCCAACGGTGCTGGATCAGAAAGAACAGCCTTTCGCCGGGGCCGCAGTCGGCGAGGGCGGCACGAACCGTTTTGCGCTTTTTGTCGGCCCTAAAGACCTGGACCTTCTACGCTCGGTTCACCCTCGCCTGGAGCAGCTTGTCGATTTCGGCTGGTTCGCATTTCTCGCCAAGCCTCTGTTTTTGATTGTGAATTGGGCGAACGATCACATCGTCCATAATTACGGCTGGGCCATCATTCTGGTGACAATCGCCCTGAACTTCGCGCTGTTCCCGCTGAAGATCTCCAGCATGAAATCGATGAAGAAGATGCAGGCGCTTCAGCCGCAGATTGCAGCGATCAACGAAAAATACCGGAACGTCAGTCTGCGCGATCCGCGCAAGCAGCAGCAGAACCAGGAAGTGATGGAGCTGTACAAGAAACACGGCGTCAATCCGGCCGGCGGCTGTGTTCCGATGCTGCTCCAGATTCCGTTCTTCATCGCGTTCTACAAGGTCTTTACCGTCTCGGTCGAGATGCGCGGCGCCAACTGGCTGTGGGTCACTGATCTTTCGCAGCCTGAATCACTCCCCATTCACCTTCTGCCGATTTTGATGATCGCCAGCCAGTTCATCATGCAGAAGATGACGCCGACCTCCGGCGCCGATCCGAGCCAGCAGCGGATGATGATGCTGATGCCGCTGGTCTTTGGCTTCATGTTCTATAATTTGTCGAGCGGCCTGGTGCTATACTACCTGACCAGCAATCTGGTAGGCATTGCGCAGCAGTGGTTCTTTAATAAGACAGCAGTGGCGGCACAAGTGGCGCAGTCTGTGCAGCCCAAGAAGAAGAGCAACAGGAAGTGAATCGTGAGCGATCGTAAATACTCGGTGGCTTCAATCGGTCCGCGGCTTGACTCGTTTCTGGGACCGCTGCTGAAGCAGGCCAGGCTGCGTGTGGAGTACACGATGTCGGACAGCGAGGTGTCCGACGATGATTTCGAAACGCCGGACGTAGTGGTGAAGTTCACGGGCCAGGACGTGGATCTGCTGCTGGAGAACCGCGCCGAGCTGTTGTTGGCTCTGGAACACCTGACGATGGAAGTGCTGCGGATGCCCTCGGACGATCATTCGCGGCTCTCCTTCGATGCCAACGATTATCGCCTGCTGCGGATCGAGGAGCTGCGAATGAGCGCGGCTGCGGCAGCAGAAAAGGTGAAACGGACCGGCGTTCCCTTCAAGTTCAACCCGATGAACAGCCGCGAGCGCCGGGTGATCCATCTGGCACTGCGCAATGAAAGCGAAGTTCGGAGCGAGAGTACCGGTTCGGGAGGGTTCCGCCAGGTGGTGGTCTATCCCGCGGGCATGGCAAGTCTTCCGGAGCCGGCACGTCCCCCGGCAGGCGCGCGCGGCTCGAGACCTCCGCGAGGTAAAGTGCAAAGCCGCGGCGCCCGCCGCTAGTTTCGATTTCGCTGACGTCGCCACCGTGCCCTTTCTCAGTTCCTGCGGAACCATTTTCTTCCGCTCGTGAAGCTCGAAGACACGATCGTCGCAATTTCCACGCCTCTCGGGCGATCCGGCCTTGGGGTCGTTCGGCTCTCAGGCCGGGATGCCCGCGCGGTGGCTGAACGCATCCTGCGCTTTCCGCATGGAGCTGCCTGGCGGGCCTGGAGCGCACAGCTCGCCGAACTGCCGGACACGGAGGGCCACATGGTCGATCGCGTCGTCGTGACATTTTTCGCGCAGCCCCGCTCCTATACCGGCGAAGACCTCGTGGAGATCTCCTGCCACGGCTCGCCCGTCGTGCTGCGTCATGCTGTGGAGCGCGCAATCACCGCGGGCGCGCGGCTGGCGGAGCCCGGCGAGTTCACGTTGCGAGCCTTTCTAAATGGCCGCATCGATCTGCCGCAGGCCGAAGCCATCCGGGATCTCATTGAATCCACTACGCTGTATCAGGCGCGAATCGCCGCTCAGCAGAGCGAAGGCGCCATATCACGCCGTCTGGCTCCCATCAAAGAACAATTGCTGGAGCTGATCGCTCTTCTGGAAGCGGGAATCGATTTCGCCGAGGACGATGTGAGCGTGGCAACCGTCGAAGAGATTCTCCGCCGCCTTGATCCGATCCGCGAGAATACCGCGCGGCTGGCGGCCAGTTTCGCGTACGGCAATGTCGTGCGTTCGGGCCTCTCTCTGGCGCTCGTCGGGAGACCGAATGTGGGCAAGAGCAGCCTCTTCAACCGGCTGCTCGAGCAGGACCGGGCCATCGTGACCGAGATCCCCGGCACCACACGCGACGTCGTGTCGGAAGTGGCTGCTATCGGCGGTATTCCGGTAAAGCTTTTCGATACGGCCGGCATTCGAAGAGGCGAAGGCCTGGTCGAGACGCTCGGCATCGAACGCAGCTTTCAGGCCATGGCCGACGCCGATCTGACGCTCGTCATCGTTGATCTCTCATCGGAAATTGAAGAACAGGACCGCGAATTAATCGGGCGGACGCGAAACCTCGGCCGCTGGCTTCTGGTGGGCAACAAGAGCGATCTGCCCCGCCGCGCCTCGCTCGACCACGAATTCATCGCGGTCTCCGCGCTGAAGGGCGACGGCATCGACGGGTTGCGGCGGGCTATCTTGAATGCCGTCGCTCCCGGCAACGGACTCGAGCACGAGGCCGGCTTCATCACCAGCGTGCGCCATGAGAATTTGCTCCGGGAATCGCTCGCAGCGCTGGAGAAGGCGCGTGAGGCGACACTGGCCGGCATCCCGCATGAGATGCTGCTGCTCGATCTTTATGGCGCGCTCAGTCCGATCGATGCGCTGACCGGCGCCACCACAGCGGACGATATTCTACACCGCATCTTTTCCACATTCTGCATCGGCAAGTAGCGCGGGCATTTCGATCCTGTGTTCATCGCCGTCAATATCAAGCCGGATCTCGATGCGTTCGGCAGGCAGCAGCGCTGGAAAGCGCTCACCCCACTCGATGAGCACCACAGCGCCCGAATCGAACAGCTCATCCAACCCGAGCGCGGCGGCTTCGCGTTCGGTCTCTAAACGGTAGAGATCTACATGGTAGACCTTTGGCGAGATTCCGTACTCATGGATAAGAGTAAACGTAGGACTGGAAACCTGCTCCCGTTCGGCGGCGCCCAACCCGTGCACGATACCCTTGGCGAGGGTTGTCTTTCCTGCACCGAGATTGCCGATCAACAGCACCACTGCGGCAGACGGCAGCTTCCGCGCGATCCGCTCTCCGAGCGCGAGGGTCTCCTCCTCAGACCTCGTCCGGACGACGGGCACACTCCTCCATCGCTGCCGGCAAAAAGCGCAGCAGGTCTGTAGCAATCAGCGATTGTTCCCCAAGCTGCGCTGCGCCGAGCATACCGGCGAGTCCGTGAAGGTAGACGGCCGCTGCGATCGCCAACTCCGGCTGGCGCGGGAACTGGCCAAGGAAGCCGGAAATTATCCCGGTCAAAATGTCGCCGCTGCCTCCGGTGGCCATCGCAGGAGTTCCGGTAGGATTCACCCAGACGCGTCCATCCGGAAAGCCGATGAGAGTTCGCCGCCCCTTCAAAACCAACACAACCTGGCGCTCCGTTGCATAACGGCGTGTGGCGCTCACGCGATCCGCCTGAATCTCTGCCGTCTTTGAACGGCACAATCGCGCCATTTCGCCCGGATGCGGCGTGAGGACACTCAGTCCGGCGGGCCGAGGCATTTCGGCTTCGGCGAGCGCATTGAGCGCATCGGCATCCAGCACCATGGGCTGCGGAAACTCCTCAACAAGGCGGCGCACGAGCGTAACCGTCTCGGTGTGAGTACCGAGCCCGGGCCCGACAGCCACTACGTCTTTCTTTGCGACGATCCCAGCAAGCCGTCCGTAGTCGAATGCCCGCAGTGAAATCGCGCCGGAATCGGTCTCCGGCAAGGGCTCGGTCATCAGTTCCGCCGCATGCGAAGCGATCACCGAAATGGCGCTTTCGGCCGAGGCTACGGTGACCAGCCCCGCGCCCGCGCGTAAGGCCGAAAGACCGGCCATGGCAGCCGCACCGGTTTTTCCACGCGAGCCCGCAATTACCAGCACATGTCCGAAATCCCCCTTGTGGGTGTCGGGCGCGCGCCTGGCAAGCAGAGGACGAAACATCTCCGGCCCGATCACAGAAAGCGAAACCGATTCGTCGCGCTCATACATCTCCGGCGGGCTGCCGATCGCCCCCACTCGCAGCTCACCGATCGCATCGCACGCCGGAGCCAGCACCTGCGCCGGCTTCGGCGCGGTGAAAGTCACGGTGTAATGAGCGCGGACATGTTCTCCAACCGGTTCCGCCGCATCGCTCGGCAGGCCGGAGGGAATATCCACGGCCACCACCTTAGCGAGTGGAAAACCCGTGTTGATTTCGCGAATCGCATCGAGTGTACGGCCGGTGGCCGCTCCGGATATGCCGGTTCCAAGTAGCGCGTCTACAACGATGTCGGCGTGGCGCATATCGGGCGTGATCTCCGGCTGAACCGGGCAGCCGCAGGCACGG
>Ga0070741_10020629_pt1 | contig 10354 bp, 1 predicted proteins | sample Coa_R1_4_FD_66440 | JGI IMG/M metagenome (GOLD analysis project Ga0070741, IMG submission 66440) | Surface soil microbial communities from Centralia Pennsylvania, which are recovering from an underground coalmine fire - Coalmine... | ecosystem: Environmental > Terrestrial > Soil > Unclassified ...
TGAACCGCCAGGCCACCCGGGTGCCGGTGTCAGCCACCCCCGAGGAGGCGAACACGGCGATCCAGTCCTGGGAGGTCGGGCTGGAGATGCCCGACCAGGTGGCGGTGAGGTCCGCGCCCGCATTCACCGGTGACGGGCTCTCGCTCACCGCAGGCTGCACGCTGAATGGCGCGGAGGTCGCGAGCTTGGTGAACGAATTGTTTGAGAACAGCCGTAATTCGTACGTAGACGCTGCGACTGCACTTGCGGGGATCGTGATCGGAATGGACCCCGACGCTGCACCGTTCGTAAACGCCCACACGACCCGTGGGCCGCTATCGGAGGCACCTGCAGAACTGAAGACTGCGATCCAGTCCTGCGGAGTTGGGTTGGAGACCCCGTTCCATGTGGCTGTGATCGTGCCGCCCGTAGCGACCGGATTCGGACTTTCGGAGAGGGCTGGCGCGGCGACCGTGAATGGAAGCGATGTGGCGAGCTTGGTGAACGAGTTGTTGGCGAACAGGCGCAGCTCGTAAGTAGTTCCCGGTGTCGTCCCAGCCGGGATCGTGATGGCGGTCGAACCGGCGGATGCGCCGTTGGTAAAGGTCCAGTTCACGCGAGTGCCGGTGTCGAGCGTCGACGAGTTGGCAAAAACGCCGATCCAATCCTGCGCCGTGGGATTTTGAATGCGCGACCAGGTTGCGGTGACGGCCAGGCCCGGGTTGACCGTGGCAGGCGACGCCGCGATGCCTGGCACGTTCAGCTGCCACCCCATGTCGCGGAACATCCCGAGCATCAGCGGGCCTGGCGATTGGTAGGCGCTGCCTCTCGGCATCACTGGCCGCATGAGGCCGTTGATGCTCCCGTCGGGATAGTAGTTAGTGCCGGTCCCAGGAGCACCGAACACTCCACGTTGATCCAGGTGCGAGTAGCTCGATCCTTGTGACCAAGGTGTCGGCGTGAAGAGATGGGCGGGACCTCCGGCCGCATCCGTCGCCGGTCCGTCGAACACGATGCCCTGATCGGTTGTGAGTGCCGTCCCCAAAGCGGCCGATGGGTTCGGAAACGTCGAGACGTCAAGCAGGGACTTGTTCCCCGGAGTCGTTCGCGCGAACGCGTCGAAGATGACCGCCGGGCTGTAGGAACCCTGCCCGCCGCCGTTGACCGCCATGTTCCCGAGGAAGCCGAGACCGTGTCCCAATTCGTGGAGCACGATGCTGACGAAGTCACTTTGGTTCGAAGCGGGATGACCGTCGGTGCCGAAGTACCACGACGGCAAGACGTTCGAGTTGCTGTTGAGGCTGGCCTGGATCTCGCAGTTACAAGAGTTGCTCGGATACAGCTCGCTGCCGGCGATCGCGTTCGCCAGTGCAATCGGGTAGTAGACGTTCGGATTCGGTTGGTTGGGAAACGAGGGAACGAGGAGCGAGGGTCCACCGAGTCCCAGAACGCTGCCATTGGGGTCGTACCCGAGATCCGTGAAGTTCGCCTGCACTCGGATCGGGACCGATGACACGATCTGTTGCGCCCAGATGTCGACGGCAGCCTGAAATGCCGCCTTGGCGCTTGCATTGCTGTTGAAGCCGGCGTCCCACGAGATAGAGAAGGTGGCGCCCGGTGACGTCGCCGCAGCCGTCGGGGGTGGTTGTTCCGGTGCCGTCCTCGCTGCGCCCGGTGTCGGGCTCGGCGGGCCTTGGCGGACGACCTGTGGCGTTGCTGCGACGGGTTGCCTGTCCGAAGGCGGCTGAGCCTGAACTGCTCTGGCAAACGCGGGCTCCCCGTCGAGCGCCCATGCGCCCGGACCGATTGACGACATCGCCAACGCCACACAGAACAGCACGCACAGGACTCGTCCCCGACTCGCGAGCACGTAGCTCTGCTCCGCGTGGTTGGTCGAGAAGTTGGAGTCGCCTTTGCGCATGTCTCGCCCTTGGCGCCGAAGGTACCAGATGATGGTTGATAGGCCTACTGGACCGTAAACGGCACCGATGTCGCAAGCTTGATGAAGTTGTTGTTGGAGAACAGACGCAACTCGTATGTCGTACCGGGACTTGCGGACGCCGGCACGGTGATGGGGAGCGACCCGGACGCGGCCCCGTTGGTGAAGCGCCACGCGACGCGGGTTCCAGTATCGGCCGTGCCGGAGTTGGCGAACACGGCGATCCAGTCCTGTGAGGTCGGACTCGAGGTGCCCGACCAGGTCGCCGTCAACGCTGTCCCCCGACTAACCGGCGAAGGACTCTCCGTCAGCGACGGCTTGGCAACAGTGAGTGGGGTCGATGTCGCCAGCTTGATGAAGTTGTTGTTGGAGAACAGACGCAACTCGTATGTGGTACCGGGACTTGCCGACACCGGCACGGTGATGGGGAGCGAACCGGACGCGGCCCCGTTGGTGAAGCGCCACGCCACGCGGGTGCCGGTATCGGCCGTGCCCGAGTTGGCGAACACAGCGATCCAGTCCTGGGACGTCGGGCTCGAGATTCCCGACCACGTCGCGGTGAGACTCAGGCCGGGGTTGACCGATGGGGGCGAACCCGACAGCGACGGTTTGGCAACCGTGAAAGGAGTCGATGTACCGAGCTTGGTGAAGTTGTTGTTGGAGAACAGACGCAACTCATATGTCGTGCCGGGTGCGGTTCCAATTGGAATAGTGAGGGGCAGTGACCCCGACGCTGCCCCGTTTGTGAATCGCCAGGCGACACGCGTGCCCGTATCAGCGGTACTCGAGTTGGCGAACACGGCGATCCAGTCCTGGGACGTCGGGCTCGAGATTCCCGACCAGGTTGCGGTGAGACTCAGTCCCGGGTTGACCGGGGATGGCGTCGCGCTCAGAGTCGGCGCTGCGACGGTGAACGGCGCCGAAGTCGCGAGCTTTGTAAAGGCGTTGTTGGAGAACAGCCTCAACTCGTACGTCGTACCCGCCGGTGTGCCTGTGGGGATCTTGATGGGCAGCGAGCCGGTGGCGGCCCCGTTGGTGAAACGCCACGCGACCCGGGTGCCGGTATCGGCGGTGCCCGGGTTGGCGAACACGCCGATCCAGTCCTGTGATGTGGGCGTCCCGATGCCTGCCCAGCTCACGTTGATGGAAAGGCCGGGGGTGACCGGGGACGGACTCTCGTAGACCCCTGGGGTCGTCGGCAGTGGGAGCTCCCATATGCCCCGGCCATGCGTAGCGATGCGCAGCACCTGACTGCCAGTCGCGGGCTTGGCAACGGCCATGTCGAAGATAGCCACGACCGGTAGGCCGGTACCGAGCGGTGCCCACGTCGCCCCGGAGTCGCTCGAGAAATAGGCGCCGATGTCCGTGCCCGCGTACACGCGCTTGCTATCAGACGGGTCGACGACAAGCCCGTTGACCGGCACATCGGGGATGCCGGTCGACGCGTTGGTCCACGTTGGGCTTCCCGACGTGAGGTTTGTGGTCTTCCACACGTGGCTGCTCGAGCCACCGAAGTAACCGCCGAGCGCGACGTACGCCGTGTTCACGTTGTGGGGATCGAGCGCGATCCGTGCCACGTAGTGGCCGGTCGGCAGGCCGGCGCTGACGTCTGTCATCGGGTTCGCACCGGTGCCGGTGGCGAACACCTTGCCGTTCTTGAGACCCACGACCCTGACGCTGTCGTTGAGAGGGGAGACGGCGATGGCGCTCACGGCCACGCCGGCCTGGAACACCTGACTGACGGCGTTCATGGTCAGGCCTTGATTGGTCGAGCGGTACAACTTGTTCGTGCCGAAGTAGACAGTGTTCGGCGTTCCCGGGCCGAGCACAAGGGGGGCGTAGAACTGCACGTCGTCGCCGCAATTGATGCCGTTGGCGGTACCACTTCCGCAGCCGAAGAACTGCCAGCCGTTGTCGGTTGCGTTCGCCACGGTCGTCACCCGCCCGAAGCCGATCAGGTTGTTCTTCTGATTGAAGTAGGTGTGGTACATCGTCACGTTGGTGGTGTCCGCCGCCCCCTGGTCGATGGCCGAGAAGCCGCCGTCGCCGAAGTCGGCGCGTGTCCACGTGCCAGTCGGGTTCTGGTACTGGGTGCCGTTGTCCTGGGTTCCCCCGATGGTGAACTTCGGGTCCGTCGGGTGCACGCTGATGCTCTGGAACTGCGTGGTGTTCAGGTCTGTTGAGTTGAGGTCGCTCCACGCCAGGCCGGAGTTCGTCGACTTCCAAACCCCTCCGTCGTTGCCGGTGTAGACGGTGGCGTTGTTGGGAGACGGGGCGATCTGGATGGCGTGGGTGTCGGCGTGCAGGCCGGTGCTGGCGTCGCTGAAGGTGGCGCCGTCGGTCGACTTCTTCAGGATGGCTGCCCCGTTCGTGTTGGCGCTGCCCCCGACGTAGATGATGTTGGCGTTGGTCGGATCTGCCGCCACGACGAGGTCGTAGAAGCACTGCCCGCCGCAGAAGCCGGTCGCTCCCGCGATCGGAGACGACCAGCTGACGCCGTTGTCGTTCGACCTGCGCAGGGTGCCGCTCGACTCCGGGGTGCCCGCGTAGATGGTGCTCACGCCGCCTGGGCTAACGGCGGAGAAGGAGAATCGGAAGGTGTTGTTGACCGTGAGCGTCCTCGTGGACGTCACTGTCGTCGGGTCGGTGGCGAGCACGTTGGTCAACCGGTACAGCCCGCCAGCGGTGGCGCCGTTGACGCCGGCGATGATCGTGGTGGGATCGCCGGGAGCGAAGGTCATGTCGTATATGCCGTCGTTGCCGGTCGTGTCCGGATCGACGCTGCCCTCGCCCGTCACCAGCAGCTTCGTGAACGAGATGCTGGCCAGGCTCGCTGTCGCGTTGGTCGAGCGGAACAGCCCCTTGGGCGACAGTGGCGGGAGGGTGCCCCCGAATGTGTTGTCGCCGCCGAGCCCCTGGTTGCCCGTCGTGGTGGTCACGAACACCGTTGCCGGGTCGGTCGGGTGCACGAGGATTTGGGAGATGCCGCGACCCGTGAATGCGCCCGTGGCGATCTGCGACGCCCCGGTCGGGTTGATCGGCCCGACGAGGTTCGCGGTAGTCGTGGCGTTGTCGACCCGGTACAGGCCCACGCCGCCGTAGCTGTCGGCGCTGCCGGAGGACTCGCCGGTGCCGATGTACACCTTCGTGTGGTCGGACGGCGCGATGGTGATTGCGCCGATAGCGGACGTCTGGGCGCTGTCGAAGATCGGCGTCCAGTGGGCACCCGCGTCGAGGGTGCGGAACACGCCGCCCTGGGCGGCACCGAGGTAGACGATGCTGGGATTGGTGGGGTCGATGGCGATAGCCGACACGCGTCCACTGACGGGACCGCTCCCGACGATCTGGCCGTTCGGAATCGGTGACGGACCGACGGCCGTCCAGGGGGTCGTCGCCGGGGCGACCGAGTCCGACGGGGCCGACCCTTCGGCGGAGGGCTGTTGTTGCGCCTGTCTGGCTTGTTCGGCCTGTTCAGCGTGCTGCTCCTGGACCGCGTCGGCCCGCGCCTGTGGCGGCACCTCGCCCGATCCGAGAAGGAGCGCTTCGTGGGCCATGCGTGCCTTCAGGTACTGCGTCTCGTCGACTCTGCCCTCGATGAACCTGGGCATGTCGGGATCGTCGTGCTCTTCTATCCCGGGGTGGTCGCTCGTGCTGCCCACGGGGAGTACCGCGCGCCCGACCAGCCCGAGGGTCCCGAGCCCCACCACCGCGGCGATCGCCAGCACCCGACGGCGGTTGCGCCTGCCGTTCACCGTGTCCGCCCTGCGCGCCCGCGGTGCCGGTAGATCATGAGTCCGCCCCCCTCACCCCGAAAAACAGTCCCAAGTTACACGTCTTGACTGGGCACTCCGAGGTGCGGAGGCCGAGCGGGCTTCGACGCTACTGGACCGCGAATGCGGCTGAGGTGGCGAGCTTGGTGTAGGAGTTGTTGGAGAACAGGCGCAACTCGTAGGTGGTCCCCGTCGGCGTGCCCGCCGGGATAGTGATGGCCAGCGCGCCCGAAGCTGCGCCGTTCGTGAAACGCCACGCCACCCGCGTGCCGGTGTCGGCTGCCCCGGAGGAGGCAAAGACAGCGATCCAGTCCTGCGAAGTGGGGTTGGAGAGGCCCGACCATGTGGCGGTGAGCGAGGCACCGGGGCTGACTGGATTGGGCGCTTCGCTGAGCGTTGGTCGAGCGACGGCAAAGGGCTGCGACGTCGCGAGCTTGGTGAAGCTGTTGTTCGAGAACAGGCGCAACTCGTACGTCGTCCCGGCCGGCGTCCCCACCGGGATGGTGATCGGAATCGAGCCGGACGCGGCGCCGTTGGTGAACGCCCAGTTGACCCGGGTACCGGTGTCGTTGACTCCCGAGGAAGCGAAGATTCCGACCCAGTCCTTCGCGGTGGGGGCTCCGATACCGCCCCATGTCGCAGTGATGGCCGCCCCGGGGTTCACCGGCGAAGGCGCGCCGGACAACGAGGTCACGCCGAACGCCTGCGACGTCGCGAGCTTGGTGAAGCTGTTGTTCGAGAACAGGCGCAGCTCGTAGGTCGTCCCAGGAGGCGTCCCCAGCGGGATCGTGATCGGAATCGAGCCGGACGCGGCGCCGTTGGTGAACGCCCAGTTGACCCGGGTACCCGTGTCGGTGGCCCCCGAGGAGGCGAAGACTCCGATCCAGTCCTTCGCAGTCGGGTTGGTGATCCCTGCCCAGGATGCCGTGACGGCGGCCCCGGCGCCGACCGGGTTAGGGGCTGGGATCAATGAGGGGCGCTGCAGGGCGAACGGCGCCGAGGTCGCCAGCTTGGTGAACGAGTTGTTGGCGAACAGCCTGAGCTCGAAGGTCGTGCCCGGAGGCGTGGCCGCGGGAATCGTGATGGGCAGGCCTCCGGCAGCCGCGCCGTTCGTGAACCGCCAGGCGACCCTCGTTCCGGTGTCGGCGACTCCAGACGAGGCAAAGACCGCGATCCAATCCTGACTGGTCGGAGCGCCGATACCTGACCAGCTCGCAGTGAGGCTCCCACCAGGATTCACAGGCGAAGGCGACTCGGAGACCACGGCGTTGACCTTGAAGGGGGCCGACGTGGCGAGCTTCAGGTAGTTGTTGTTGGAGAAGAGTCTCAACTCGTAGGTGCTGCCGGACGGTGTGCCGGCCGGGATGGTGACCGGGACCGATCCTCCAGACGCGCCGTTCGTGAACCGCCAGGCGATCCGTGTGCCCGTGTCCGCGACGCCGGAGGAGGAGAACACGGCGATCCAGTCGTGAGACGTCGGGCTGCTGATGCCGGACCAGGTTGCAGTCAATGTGGCGCCTGGGTCGACCGGCGACGGCGACGCCGACAGCGGGGGCTTCGCCACCGTGAATGGCACGGATGTGCCGAGCTTTGTGAAGGAGTTGTTGGAGAACAACCGGAGTTCGTACGTCGTGCCTGGGGTCGCCGTTGCCGGGATTGTGATGGGCATCGATCCCGACGCGGCGCCGTTGGTGAAGCGCCATGCCACACGGGTGCCCGTGTCAGCTACCGCCGATGAGGCAAACACTGCAATCCAGTCCTGGCTCGTCGGCTGATCGATGCCGCTCCACGTCGCGGTGACCGCGAGGCCAGGGTTGACGGCGCCCGCGCCGGCGGCGACTGTCGCGTCGTTGTCGGCAATATTCGCCTGGACCAGGGTCGTTTCGACACCATCGACGTACAGCTCAGGGACGGTCGAATAGCCGACAGCGCTGCTGGTGATCGTGTGGTTGATCGTGCCCGTATGGGGTGTTGTCTCGTCCGTCGTGTCATCGACCGCGAAGACCGCCACAGTCTGCGCGACGTTCCAGTTCTGCGGGGTAAAGGTGAGTGTGACCGACCCGCCTCGAACGCCGCCGTTCTTACTAACCAGAACCTGGCTGTCGGCGAATGCCAGCACGTTCACATTGGCCGAGGGTTGGCTGGCTAAGACGACCGAGTAGGTGTCGGCCGTGTTGGGCTGGGCTTCGGAGACCGCCACGCCGCCACCTGTCGACATGAGGACGCGCGGCGGGTCGTTGTCGGTGATGTTGGCCACGACCGGCGGTCCGGTGAGGCCCTGGTAGAGGCTGTCGGCGCTGGCGGCGGTGTGGGTGATCGTGCACTGGTGCGCACCCTCGGCGAGTTGGTCGTCGTACGCGGTGACCGTGACGGTCTGCGGGACGTTCCAATTGTCCTTGAGGAACGTCAGGGTCAGGGGGGAGTCGGGCTCCTCGTTGATGACGCACTGCGAATCGGGGTCGACGGTGACGGTCACGTCGTTGTAGGGGTGCGTTGCCAGCTGCACCGTGTAGGTGTCGGTCGTCCCGCCCTCGGTTACGTTCGTGCTCCCGCCGGACTGAGTGACGACGACCGCCGAGGTGTCGTTGTCGATGATCGAGACGGGGATGTCGACGGTGTTGACGACCTCAGAGCCGCCGTCGACGCGGAAGCGTCGCAACGTCGTGCTGTTGAAGCCGACCGCGGTCGAGCCGATGGTGGCCGTGATGTGGGCCGAATGGGTGTTGGGCTCGTCGTAGTCGTCGTTGACGGCGAATACGTTGACCGTCTGGGCGACGTTCCAGTTGGCCGGCGTGAACGTCAAAGCCAGCGTGGCGCTGGGAGGCGCAGGCGTTGTCGGGTCGTTGTCCTGGAGGAGCAGCTGCGTGCCGGGGATCGCCGGGTCGGACGACGCCGCCAGGTTCACGGTGACGTCGGTCGTCAGGGGCTGGCGGAACAGCACCGCCGTCAGGGTGTCGGGCGTGCCGGGCGAGGCCTCGCTGACCTGCACGCCGCCGCCGGTCGAGATGTCGACCCGAGGCGGGTCATTGGTGATCGTGGGTGGCTCGTAGTCCTTGATGTTCCCCGTCACGCCGGCCGGGGTGCCCGAGAACGACGGCGGGTTGCTGAGGTCGTTGTAGACGGGGTCGTCGCCGCTGATGGTGTCCGTGATGGCGCACGTGTGGTTGAGCTCGACCGTTGGGTCGTCCACCGCCGTCACCGTCACGGTCTGGGGCACGTTCCAGTTGGCCGAGGTGAACGGGAAGCTCTTAGCGATGCCCGCGCCGTTGCCGACGTCGCACTGCGAGTCGGGAGTGACCACGACCGAGGTCGGGCCTCGGGCCGGGTTGGGAAGGGGCTTGCCGGGGTCGGGCGGCGTGTTCAACACCACGGTGTAGGTGTCGGTGGCGCCGCCTTCGACCACGTTGGTGGTGCCGCCGGATTGCGTGACGGTCACGCCGGCAGTGTCGTTGTCGGTGACCGACACGTCGTAGGCGTCGACGGTCGCGTTGTACACGGGATCGCCGCTCGAGAACGTGAACGTGATCGTGCACTTGTGGGGCGTGCTCTCGTTACGGAGGTCCTCGTCGTAGAGGTCGTTGACCGCGTAGAAGGCCACCGTGTGGGGCTGCTGCCAGTCGGCGTTCAGGATCGTCATGCTCACCGGGCTGCCGAGTGTGCCGGTGTTGGCGCCGACCTTGGCGATGCAGTCGCGATCAGGCTCGATGTTCACGGTCACGTCCGCCGGCGGGCCCTGGCTGTTGGAGTCGTTGGGGTCGGGCTGGGTGTAGTCGGGTTGCGAGCGCAGGCTGATGTCGATCGAGTCGCCGGTGCTGGGAGTCGCCTCGGCGATGCTGGTGCCGTTGCCACCGTCGGACTTGATCACCCCGGCTTGGTCGTCGTCCTGGATGCTGAGGTTGTGCTGCTTGGGCTCAGCGACAGCGACCCCAGGCGCGATGCCGAGCTGCAACTTCACGAACTCGCCGAAGCGTTCCGCCACGTTGTCCTGGAGCGTGGTGATCGGGAAGTTGATGATGGTGCCGTCGGTGGAGCCGGCGGGGAAGGTGATCGAGTTGGCGGGCACGGTGTAGTCGATGCCGCTGCGGGCGGTGGACGACTGGTCCCTCACGACGGGCACGACCAGATCCACGGGCAGCGGGCGCTTCGCCGGGTCGGGGATCTTGAGGCGGGCCTGGATGGTCGAACTGCCGCCTTCGAGCACAGAGCTCGTGCCGGTCTGCCAGTTCACGACGTAGTCGGCGTACTCGTACGCCCCGATGTCGCAGTCGCCCGGCTGCGGATTGTCGATCGTGCCGTTGGCGTCGATGCCACGGGGCACGCTGCGTTGGTCGACGGTGCCGCACCAGGCGTTGTCGCCGTTGTCGATGGCGTTGCTGCTCGACGCCAGCGCGTAGGTCTTCTGTACGTCCGGGCCGCCGTTCTGGGCCAGCGTGGTCGACAGACCGGTGATCGTGCCCACGCTGTTTAGGCTGCTGGAGCTGGTGTTGCAGCCCGTGTTGGTACCGCCGAAGAGGTTGCGGCTCCCGGTGTGGAACGTCACAGAGGTCGTGTTCTGGCACGTGCTGTCCTGGATGATGCTGTTGGCGATGAAGCCGTGGCCGGCGCTGAACAGGCCGCCTACGCCGGTGTTGTTCACGAACGTGTCGCGCAGATACCGGTAGGAGGC
>Ga0070741_10020630_pt1 | contig 10354 bp, 11 predicted proteins | sample Coa_R1_4_FD_66440 | JGI IMG/M metagenome (GOLD analysis project Ga0070741, IMG submission 66440) | Surface soil microbial communities from Centralia Pennsylvania, which are recovering from an underground coalmine fire - Coalmine... | ecosystem: Environmental > Terrestrial > Soil > Unclassified ...
CGACGCATCATAAGCCCGACGAAATCGTCGGAAAGATGCGGGTTACCGGTGAACGAGAAGCCTGGCAGTACACCGTCGAGACGGTCGCCGTCAATGCCGTTATGGCAGGCGCCAAGCCCGAAATGTTCCCCACTATCCTGGCGCTGGCGGCATCGCAGACCAACGCGCACTCCAGCTCTACGTCTTCCATGGCCGTCATGGCCGTGGCCAATGGACAGATCGTGAAAGACTTGGACCTGAACTCCAGCACCGGGGCGCTGGGACTCTACAACAATGCCGGCGCGCTCATCGGACGCGCTTGGAGTCTGCTGTCCATGAATGCCACCGGCGGATCCGTGCCCGGCCACACTTACGAAGGCGTGCAGGGCAATCCCATGTCGGATGTGCCGGCCGTATTCGCGGAAAATGTCGCGGGCCTGCCGTCGGGCTGGAAACCTCTGAGCGTACAGAAAGGCTATCAGCCGGATGATAGCGTGATCAGCACGTTCGACGGCTGCCAAAGTCAGAACACGATGATGGTGCTGCAGGATGAGGATTGGCAATACACGCTAAAACGTTTTATCGGCGGTCTCGGGTCTCCGCAGCGTGGCGGGAAGCTGCTGCTGATCGATCCGTCCGTAACGCCGCCCCTGGTTCGATTCGGCTTCGACAGCAAGGAAAAGCTGATTAAGTGGGTCAAAGAAAACGTCACCATTCCCAAGGACCACTATTGGCTGGATCAAGAGGTTATCAACTACAAACTGGGACCGGCCCGCGCCGGACAGGAGCCCTACGCTTCCTGGTTGAAACTTCCGGGCGATGCGCCCATACCGTATCTGAATAACGTCGAAGTGGTGGTGGTCGGCGGAAGCGGCAACATCCGGTGGAGCGTGAACGAATGCGCTTACCGTAAGAGCGTCAAAATCGACGATTGGAAGTAAGGCGTCTCATGGGCAGACTGGCCGGTTTGGCGCTGGTGTTGGGAGTCGCGCTGCTTCCCATCGCGTCCCCAGCCGCGGAGGCGGTCTGCAGCGCGAGCGCAAAACCGGCGAATCTCAACCTGACGCTGCCGGACATCGACGGGAAAACCGTCAAGCTTTCAGATTACAAGGGCAAGGTAGTTCTGCTGGATTTCTGGGCCACGTGGTGCCCGCCGTGCCGCAAAGAGATTCCAGGATTCATTGAGCTGTACAACGCGTACAAATCGCGGGGCTTCGTGGTGGTCGGCATCTCCATGGACGACGAACCAGCTGCGGTGAAACCGTATGTCCAGCAAATCAAGATGAATTACCCGGTTTTGCTCGGCGCCGGGCGTGACGACTTGACGGCGGCGTATGGAGAGCTGCCCCTGCCGACCTCCTTCGTCATCGCGCGCGACGGCCGGGTCTGCGCCCGCCACGACGGTCTAACGGCCAAGGAGCAGGTGGAGCGGGAAATCTCCGCCCTGCTTCAATAATTGTTCTAATAAGTAGAGAGGGTTGTATGAAGCAGAAATCATTCTACGCGCTACTAGCCCCGCTCTTGCTTCTCGGTTTCCTCGCGCCACAATCCGGCTACGCCCAGGATTGCAAAAACGGCACCTTTGTCGACGGTGAATGCGTGGAGGGCTACGTCTATGTCCCCGACTTCATGAAGCCGCAGGAGTTGAAGCAACATATCGACGAACATTCCAGCGACATCGTGATCGTCGACACGGCAGCCGCTCCCATCTGGGAAGACGAGCACATCCCCGGCGCCGTGGATTTTCCATACTCGAAGAACATCGCCGCGCCGGTGCCGTTGCCCCGCGAAAAAACATTGGTCATCTATTGCGCCTGCAAGGACGACGAAGACTCCAAAGACGTCGCGCGCCAGCTCAGCCTTCTCGGCTATCGCAAGGTGAAGGTTTTGGAGGGCGGCTGGTTCGAGTGGCTGAAGCTCAAGTATAAAACCGTAAGTAAGGACGATGAGAAGGGGACGAAAGGATGAGAAACGGCCTCCTCGCCCTGCTTCTTTTACCGGCCCTCGGGCCGGCGGCGGATGTGGTCTCCGGCCCTGCTGTAGGCGCGACGACAATGTCGATTCCGGTCACGGACGTTACCGGGCAGTATAAAGGCGAGCGCGTCTGCTACGTCTGCGATTACGATAAAGCCCCCAACGTGCTCGCGTTCTTCCGCGACACGTCCGACGACACGGCCAAAGAGATCCTTCAGCTCAACGATCTTTATTTGAAGAACAAAGCGCGGGGCTTCAGAGCGGTTGCGATGGTGATTGCGGGCGAAAGCTCCAAGCCGTGGCTGGAAGAGCTGAACAATTCGGCCCATCTCGAGATCCCGTTGACCTACTTCACTAAAGGACCGAAGGACGCCGCGGTGCGTGTTTACAACTTGAATCCCAGCGTCGCGAATACTTTCCTGGTTACGGTAGACCGTTCCGTAGTGGCCAACTTCTCCGACATCGCGCCCGGCCAGTTCGCTCAGGTTGCCGACGCCGCTTCGGAAATGCTCGCCAAAACCAAGTAGTCGAGGCCTGCCGGCTCCGGCCGTCTGCGCGTTATATTTGAGTTTCGTGCAGACTCCAAACGGTCGAAATGGTTCATGACGGACGCGCAGGATTCCGAGAAGCTATTTCCGACACTGCAGTATTGCGCGCTGGCTCTGGCGTTAGTCATCGCGGCTCTTCTCCTGACGCTTTCACTCCAAAATACCGTTTCGATCACGGGCTACATCTTCTTTTACGCAGCAGTGGTAATCGTGAGTTGGCTGGGCGGACGATGGCCGGGAGTGCTGGCAGTGGGTCTTTCCATTCTGGCGGTGGCATATTATCTGCCTCCCACCCGTTCCTTCACCATCGATCGGCAGTTCTTGCCGGTATTCGTCGAATTTGTGGCCTCGTCCATCGTAATCAGTTGGTTCAGCTCCTGGCGTAAGGAAGCCGAGGTGGTCCTCAGACGGGCCCGCAATGAGTTACAAATGCGAGTTGAGGAGCGCACCGCGGAACTGCGGCAAACCAACCGGCAGTTAATAGCAGAAATCGCCGAACGGCAGCGCGCCGAGGAGGCGTATCGAGAAGCGCAGGCGGAGCTTTCGCGTGTAAGCCGCTTGAGCGCGCTCGGCAACCTGGCGGCTTCCATCTCGCACGAGGTAAATCAGCCTCTAGCCGCCGTAGTTACCAACGCCGATGCGTGTTCGATGTGGCTGGCGAGCGATCCGCCGAATCTGGAAGAAGTCCGGGCAGCCATCGACAGCATCGCCCGCGAAGGCACTCGCGCCAGCGACGTGATCCGCCGGATCCGCGCCATTTTCACCAAGGCCGCGCCCGAAATGGCTAGCGTACAACTGAACGATGTCATTCGCGAAGTGGCCGGGCTTATGCAGGATGCCATTTCCAAGAACGCCGTCGAGCTGCACCTGGAATTGCGGGACGGCCTGCCCGTCACGATCGCCGATCGGGTCCAACTGCAGCAGGTGATGGTGAATCTGGTGCAGAACGGGATTGAGGCGATGACTTCGGTGAAGGACCGGCCGCGACTACTAAAGATTCGTTCTCAAGTTACTGCGGCGAACGAAATCCTGGTAGCCGTGAGTGATTCTGGTGTCGGAATCGACGCGCTGGATCAAAAGCGCATCTTCAACGCTTTTTTCACGACCAAAGCTCAGGGTATGGGAATGGGATTGTCCATCAGCCATTCCATCATTGAGGCGCATGGCGGGCGTTTGTGGGCCAGTTCCAACGGTGGCGGCCCGGGCGCCACGCTGCAATTTACCTTGTCCGTCCATCCGCCGAATGCGTCATGAAGGACTCTGCTCCGGTTGTGTTCGTTGTGGATGACGATGCCGCCGTGCGCGACGCCATTCGAAAACTGCTGGCATCGGTTGGGCTGCGAGCGGAAACATTCGAATCGACGCGCGACTTTCTGCGTGCCAAACGGCCCGATGCACCTTCCTGCCTGGTGCTCGACATCCGGCTGCCGGACGTGAGCGGCCTCGAGTTCCAGCGGGAACTCACGGCCTCAGGCGTCGAAATTCCGATCGTCTTTGTCACTGGACACGGCGACATTCCCATGAGCGTACAAGCCATGAGGGCCGGTGCGGTGCAGTTTCTTACCAAGCCTTTTCGAGGCCAGGAGCTCCTGGACGCGATCCAGGAGGCGATCGCGAAGGACCGCGCCGCCGCGGAGAGGCGCACACAGAATGCCGAGGTCAAAGCTCGCCACGATTCGCTGACCGCGCGTGAAAAAGAGGTGATGAGCCTGGTGGTGGCGGGTATGTTGAACAAACAGATAGCGGCCGAATTAGGAACCAGCGAACTCACCATCAAGACCCACCGCGGACGCGTGATGGAGAAAATGGGCGCGGATTCACTGGCCGCGCTGGTACGCATGGCTGAGAAGCTCAAGACCTCTGCAGCCGGGGAGTGAGGACATCCTACCAAGGTAGGATGCGAAACCGCTTGCCGCTGCCTAAGATAAGAGCAGATGAATGTAAACAGGCCGGCGGATGGGAGCCTGGAGCTGCGGCGTGTTTCGATTGTTGATGACGACGCGGCTGTTCGCGAAGCGCTGGAAAATTTAATGAGATCGGCGCAAATCGCGGTGGAAACCTTTGCGTCCGCCGAGGAGTTCTTAAGCTCCGCTCGCCTTGCCGATACGGAGTGTCTCATACTGGACCTGTATCTGCCCGGTCTGAGCGGATTCGAGCTGCAAGAGCAACTGAACGCCGAGCACCGCGACATCCCGATCATTTTCATCACCGCGCACGCCGATGAAACGGCGCGTGAGAGAGCTTTAAATAGCGGCGCCATCGATATGCTGGGCAAACCCGTTCGCCGCGAAGCGCTGTTCGGAGCCATCCGCTCGGCCATCGATTCTTATGCGCTCGCGCGCACCGCCGCCGCCGGCGCGCCCTTTCTTCCGCTGATCCAGGAAAGTTAGCAGAATCGGCCACCCGCACTGGGAGGCGTACAACACGAGTATTGTTGTCCTACTAAGAGAGGATATTTTTTTCAGCTGGTACCGCCTATGATTTTTCATGTGAGGGCCGAGAGGCGTGCGCTGCCCGGCCGCTAGCGAGAGCCGGCCGGTTGCCAGCCGTGCGCGCGTATCGGCCCTTCACCGCCAAAAAACGAAGGAGCGACTTGCAGGATTTGACGGAGCACCGCAAATGATAGTGAAAATGCCGAATCTCAGCGACAGACCGGCTTCGTTCCACCCGAACTGGCTGCAAGAGCCGAACTCTGCCACCAGGCTCCAGCGCATGGACGGCAAGGCCATCAATGCCTTGGGGATGATCGGAACCAGCCCGGCTATGCAATCGGTGCTGGAGCAGATTGAAATGGTCGCTCCTACGGACTCCACGGTTTTGATTCAAGGGGAAACGGGAACCGGAAAGGAGCTGTGCGCCCAGGCCGTTCACATGAGGAGTTCGCGGGCGAATGCTCCGCTGGTGACGTTAAACTGCGCCGCCATCCCGGCCGGGCTGCTGGAAAGCGAACTGTTCGGGCACGAGCGCGGGGCATTCACGGGCGCGGTCGCGCGGCGTATCGGCCGCTTCGAGATGGCCGATGGAGGAACGCTGTTCCTGGACGAAATCGGCGACATGGCGCTCGATCTGCAAGCGAAACTTCTGCGTGTTCTTCAGGAGCAAGCATTCGAGCGGCTGGGCGGCTCCGGCACATCTCGCGTCAACGTCCGGATTATCGCGGCCACCAATCGCGATCTGGCGCGCTTGGCCGAGCAGAAAGAGTTTCGCGCCGATCTGTTCTATCGTCTCAGTGTCTTCCCGCTATCGCTGCCTCCCTTGCGGGAACGCCGCAGCGACATTCCCGAGCTGGTCCGCTATTTTGTAGGGAAATTTTCCGAGCGCATGAATCGGTATGTGCAATACATCCCCGATCAGACCATGGACGCAATGGTGGCTTATGATTGGCCGGGCAACATTCGCCAGTTGCAAAATTTCGTGGAGCATGGAGTGATCCTATCGGAAGGCGCGGCATTTCAGCCCGCGCTCGGTCAATTGCGTTGTTCCAGCGTGCCTCAAAACCGGGGAAAGAAGACGCTGGATGATGCGATTCGCGATCACATTCTTGAGACGCTGAAGGAGACCAACGGAGTGGTGGGCGGCAAGAACGGCGCAGCGGCTCGCCTGGGATTGGCCAGGACAACGCTCATCGCCAAAATGCGCCGGCTCGGGCTGGAGTTCTCGCAGAAGACGCCGCGCGAGCGGGAGAACTCGCACGTATTCGCATCCGCGGGATGATTGCGGCAGTGCTCTTCGTCCCTTCCATCGGGGGACGATGCTCGGAGGGGCAGCCGCGAGCCCTCAAAAAGGCTCGCGGCTGGAGCAGTAAAGCCGAGCGATTGCCGGACTAGTGAACCGAGTAGCGCGCCTTCAGCCCAAATGGCGCAATCTCGATATTGAAGCTCTCGCCGCCGGCGCGCACCATTTGGTAAGTCCCGTGCATCGTTCCGGTCGGCGTCTTCAGAGGGCACCAGGATGAATACTTGAAGGACTCGCCGGGCGCGAGGACGGGCTGCTCGCCCACCACACCCGGCCCGCGCACCTCTTCGACGTGCTCGAGCGCATCGGTGATAATCCAATGGCGGCTCAACAGCTGCACTGTATCGGTTCCCATATTGGTAATCCGGACCGTGTACTCGAAGACCCACTCGCCCTGTGCCGGCCGCGAATTTTCGGGCGATGGCCGCGATAAGACCTCTACGCGAATGGAATTCGTGACGGCGTCCGACATGGGAGGGTGCTCCGCTCGAAGATCAGGCATAGTTCAATCCCTATCTTAGCCCCAGTTCCACGCTGTAGCGCAGTTCACCGTTGATATAATAGTCCCCGCATCAAGGACCTTCTACCTTGACGCACCTCGCTGGGAGGCACGCATGAAAAAGCTGTTGTGGATTGTTCCCACCGCGTTGGCACTGTGGAGCGCCGGCTGGATTCTGCAAGGCGCCGGCGGCAAGAGCGACAAGATCGATAGTAAGGATCTGGTCACCGGCCAGCAGGCCTTTGCGGACTACCGAACGGAAAAACCTGGACTGTTTCACAAGATCACGGCCGCCGATCTTCCGAAGCCTTACGCGACGAAATCGAGCACCAATTTTCCGAAGATGGTGCCGAAGCCGGATAACATGTGGCCCATGGCCCCGCCCGGATTCAAAGTAGAACTGTTCGTGCATGAAGGGCTGACGGAGCCGCGCCAGATTCGTATGGCCCCGAACGGGGATTTCTTCGTCGCGGATACCATGCCGGGCGAGATCAAGGTGGTTCGGGGGCGCACCGCGGAAGGCAAACCGGAACGGGTATCCACCTTCGCGAGCGGCTTGAAGCAACCGTTTGGAATCGCCTTCTACCCGGCGGGTGCGAATCCGCAGTGGGTCTACATCGGAAATACAAATTCGGTGGTGCGATTCCCGTATCACAACGGCGACCTGAAGGCCACGGGCGCGGCCGAAACCATCGTTCCCGAGCTCCCGGCCTTCCACGGTTTCCATTGGACGCGCGACGTCGTCTTTTCCAGCGACGGCAAGCGGATGTTCGTGGCGGTGGGATCGGGATCCAACGTGGACGATCCCGACAAATCCCCCGCAGAGTTTCACCGCGCCAATATTCTCGAGTACACGCCTGAGGGAAAGTTCGTGCAGATTTACGGCGCGGGGATTCGCAATCCGGTGGGACTGGCGATCAATCCAACCACGGGGGAACTGTGGTGCTCGGTGAACGAGCGCGATGAACTCGGCGACAACTTGGTGCCGGATTACGTCACGCATGTGAAAGAAGGCGGCTTCTACGGCTGGCCTTGGTATTACATGGGCGCGAATCAGGACCCGCGGCTGGAAGGCAAACATCCGGAGCTAAAGGACAAAGTAATTGTGCCGGACGTGCTGCTCCAACCGCACAACGCGTCGCTTGGAATCACGTTCTATGAAGGCAAGCAGTTTCCCAAGGAATATGAAGGCGATCTGTTCGCGGCCGAGCATGGATCGTGGAATCGTTCGGCACGGGCGGGCTATGAGATCATCCGGGTTCCGCTGGATAACGGGCATGCCAGCGGCGTGTACGAAGATTTCGTGACGGGATTCGTTACGCCGGACGGGAACGCCTGGGGCCGGCCGGTCGCGGTGGTTGTGGCGAAGGACGGATCCATGTACTTTACCGATGACGGCTACAAGGCCATCTGGCGGCTTACTTATACAGGCAAATAAGGAGAAGGAACCAATGAAGAAATTTGCGATTTTCGCCGGCATCGCGCTCAGCGCGAGTGTGGCATTCGGTCAAAACAAAGGGGGCGGCGGCATTCCCTCGCCGCTGAAGATTACCGTGTCCGGCTACAGCGACGGCGGTGAGATTCCCGAGAAATATACCTGCGCCGCAAAACCGCCCGGTGGGTCGCCTCAGATCGAATGGAGCGGTGCGCCTTCCGGCACCATGTCCTTCGCTTTGATTTTCCACGACGGCGACGTGCATCCCGGCAAATCGTTTGATGACGTGACGCACTGGATCGCGTGGAATATTCCGGCCAGCGCTAAGGAACTCTCCGCCGATCAAAAAACCGAGGCCGACATGCCGGACGGTATGCGACAAGGCAAAAACATTGCGCAGCGGGTCGGTTACATGGGCCCATGTCCGCCGCCGGGATTGCCGCATCATTACACGCTCGAACTCTACGCGCTCGATTCCAAGCTGGATCTGCCCGCTACAGCGTCCCGTGACGACTTGCAGAAGGCGATGAGCGGGCATATCCTCGCCAGCGGCGTCTATAACGGAACGTTTCACCGCTAGAGTATGGCAGGCGAACTCACGCGCCGATCCGTGATTGCGTCCGCGGCCATTGTACCGGTTGCAGCCCTTAGTTCGGCATCGCAGCCGGCGCAAGCCGCGGAGCCCTCCGTATTCTCTCCCGCCCAGCTTCGGATTCTCACGGCGTTCGTCGATCGCATCGTCCCCAGAGACGAACTTGGACCGAGTGCGTCGGAAAGCGGGGTGACGAATTACATTAGCCTGTCGATGGCAGATTATCTGGCTGGAGAGAAAGCGGCGTTCATGGACGGGCTGGAGGCGATGGATGCGTTCGCGCGTCGATCCCAGGACCGCGCCTTCGCCGAGCTGTCGCCCGAAAAGCAGGACGCCGTACTCATCGCGATGGAGTCAGGGAACGCGACGGGATTCGCCAATGCGCAAGGCTTCTTCATTCGTGTGCGGCGTCTGACGCTGGAAGGCATGTTCGGAGATCCGCACTACGGCGGCAACAAGAATTTCGCGGGCTGGGATCTGATTCGTTATCCCGGGCCGCGCATGGCCACCTCGGCCGACGATCAGAAGATGGGCGTTGAGATCAAGCCGGTGCATCGATCGGCTTACGGCGCAGACGGTCACCATTAAACAAAATGGCAATTAACCTGAAGCCGGTGGATGTCGCCGTGATTGGCTTGGGCGCGGCCGGCGGCGTCGCCGTGCTGCCCCTGGCGCGCGCGGGTTTGCAAGTCGCGGGACTCGAAGCCGGATTATGGATGAATCCGGTAAAGGATTTCAAGCCCGACGAGATTCACAACAACGTGCGCGACCTGGTGACCACGGTTCCCAAGGCCAAGCGGGAAATTCCTACGTTTCGAACCAGCCCCGATGCGAAGGCGCGGCAGGCTGCGGCACATCCGATGATGAACGCCGTGGGCGGCACCTCCATTCACTATCACGCGCAAAGCTGGCGGCTGAAGCCGTGGGATTTCAAGACGCGCTCGGAGACGATGAAGCGCTACGGCGCGAGCTTGCTTCCGAAGGGCTCCACGCTCGAGGACTGGCCGGTGGACTACGAAGAGCTGGAGCCGTACTACGACACGGTGGAGCATGAGATCGGCGTGTCGGGCAAGGCCGGCAACATTCAAGGCAAGCTCGATCCTGCCGGCAACGTGCATGAGGGCCCACGGCAGCGCGAGTATCCGATGCCTCCGCTGCGGACCTGCGATTACCTGGATCACATGGCGCAAGCGGCGCGTTCGCTCGGATGGAAGCCGTTCCATGCGCCTGCGGCCATCAATTCGCAGCCTTATCGAGGACGACCGGCGTGCGCCTACCACGGCTATTGCGATCGCGGCGGCTGCCAGGTTCGCGCGAAGAACTCGACCTGCTTTACAACTATTCCAGAAGCGCAGAAGACCAAGAACTTGACGGTATTCGACGGCGCGCACGTGACGCGGATCGTTTCCGACAATAACGGCAAAGTGACGGGCGTCCTGTATATTCGGCAGGGTAAGGAATACTTTCAGCCGGCGAAAGCCGTGCTGGTGGGTTCGTATACTTACGAAAACACGAGCCTGCTTTTGCTCTCGAAATCCAAAGCCTATCCTCAGGGGCTCTCGAACAATCACGGCCAGGTGGGCAAGCACTAT
>Ga0070741_10020631_pt1 | contig 10352 bp, 10 predicted proteins | sample Coa_R1_4_FD_66440 | JGI IMG/M metagenome (GOLD analysis project Ga0070741, IMG submission 66440) | Surface soil microbial communities from Centralia Pennsylvania, which are recovering from an underground coalmine fire - Coalmine... | ecosystem: Environmental > Terrestrial > Soil > Unclassified ...
GCCGCCATCGGCAATGACCGGGATTCCGGCTTCGCGGCAGGCGCGCGAGGCCTCGGCAATCGCGGTGACCTGCGGCACGCCGGCGCCGGTGACGATGCGGGTGGTACAGATGGAACCGGGGCCGACGCCGACTTTGACCGCGTCCACACCGCTGCGCACCAGTTCGCAGGCCCCGTCGAAAGTGGCCACGTTGCCGGCCAGCAGATCAACTTCCGGGAAGCGCGCCTTGATCGCCTTCACCGCTTCAATTACGCGGCTGGAATGGCCATGGGCGCTATCGATGGCGAGCACGTCGACTTTAGTTTTCAGCATCTCCTGGGCGCGCTCCAGGAAGTCGCCGGTAGCCCCGATGGCTGCACCCACGCGCAACCGTCCCTGGCTATCTTTGGCGGCGTCAGGATATTTAAGTTTCTTTTGGATATCTTTGACTGTGATCAGGCCTTTGAGCGTGTATTTATCGTCTACGACCAGAAGTTTTTCCACGCGGTGCTGATGCAGGATTTTTTCCGCTTCTTCCAGCGTGGTGCCTACCGGGACTGTGATGAGGTCCTTCTTTGTCATCACCTTGCTGATAGGGATATCGGTGCGGGTCTCAAAGCGCAGGTCACGGTTCGTGAGAATGCCGACCAGCTTCTTGTTCTTGGTGATGGGCACGCCTGAGATCTTGAATTTGCGCATGACCTCAAGAGCGTCAGAAATTTTGGCTTCGGGCGACATGGTGACCGGGTCAACGATCATGCCGCTCTCCGAGCGTTTTACTTTATCTACCTCGCTGGCCTGCTGCTCAATCGTCAGATTGCGGTGGATAATCCCCAGCCCGCCCTGCTGCGCGATGGCGATGGCCAGGCGCGACTCGGTGACAGTATCCATGGCGGCGCTGATCAGGGGGATATTCAGCGTGATATTGCGCGAGAGCCGGGTGCGGGTGTCGGCGTTGGCCGGAACTACCTCAGAGCGGGCAGGTAGAAGTAATACGTCATCAAAGGTCAATGCCTCGGGAACAGGAAAATTAATCATAATGTCAGGTCTCGCGCCGGGTAGGTAAACTTCTATTGTAGCATTCGAACCTTCTAGATTTGAGGAAGGTAGCGCACTGCAACTTTTGAGGTTTAGGATGTATGCACGTGGCGACGGAGGACCAAATTTGGGAATTACGAGCACGGCTTCTCGCCACGCCCACAGACGTTGCAACTGCCAAACGATATTGGGATGCCCTCGGAAACTTAAACGGACATGATGTCCGCTCTGGCCGGGATGTGGTCGACGCCTTTGGCCATGCAGCTCTTCAATCGGATGGAGGGGCGATTGCATTATCCAGTGCCTATTGGGAACTCTTCAACCTGAGTGGAGAGGGTCCACGTAAGACATATCTCAATGAAAATCTGTTGTCGGCTATTCGTCGAGCAAGACATCGCACTCCGGGAAGTGACGGAGATCTGCTGCAATGGCTGCTTGAATCCGTTCAGGAATCTTCGGTTAGATGAACATACGCGCCGTCATCTTCGACTATGGCGAGGTCCTGTGCCACTATCCTACGCCCGATGAAATTGGCCGTATGGCGAGTGTCTTTCAGGTGAGCCCTCAAGAATTTCCTGAGCTATACATGCGAAATCGCGGGCTCTACGACCGGGGCGATCTGACAGCAGAGGCGTACTGGATGAAATTTGCCCAGGATGCCGGAAAGGAGATTGACGGCAACCTGATTGAAAAGCTAAGAATGTGGGACGTGGAGATGTGGTCCACGGTCAATGCCGAAATGATGAAGTGGGTGAAAGATCTGCGTTCGGCTGGAATCAAAACCGCGATCCTGTCGAACATGCCTGAGGATATGGCCATTCATGCCCGCAAGAACTTTCATTGGCTGACGGATTTCGATTGTCATGTTTTTTCCTGTGAAATCGGCGTGATCAAGCCCAATCCGCGAATTTACCAGCACTGTCTTGAGGGTCTCAACGTGCATCCGTCCGAGGCCCTGTTTATTGATGATCGCGAGGCCAATGTGCAGGGTGCGCGAGAAGTCGGCATCCATGGAATTCAGTTCCAATCGAGCGGACAACTCAGCAGGGAACTCAGGGAAATGGGATTTCCCACAGAGCTTGTCAGCTGACTTTGAGTACGGCCTCCAATCCATTACTCTGTTAGCGATGAAATTGAGATACGTGATCGCACTTTCCCTCCTTGCCATTGCCAGCGCAAATTTTTCTTCAGCACAAACCGCGGCTGCAACTCCGCTACCCGCAGCGCAGAATATAAGCGAAGAATCCACGGCCTCTCATCGCGCCGACTGGATGCGGCAGGCGCGCTGGGGAGTGATGACGCACTTCCTGGCAGAGTGGATCAAGCCCGAAGCCCACAGCAGCCCACAGGCGTGGAACAACATGGTAGATGGATTCGACGTCGAAGGCCTGGCCGATCAGCTCAAATCCGTTGGCGCCGGCTATTACCTGGTCACCATCGGGCAAAACTCCGGCTTTTATGATTCGCCCAATGCGGCCTATGACAAGTTCGTAGGCATCCAGCCGAGCCACTGTTCGAAGCGGGACCTCATCGCTGATCTTTCTACGGCGCTGAGCAAGCGCGGAATCAAATTAATGGTGTACCTGCCGGCGGGAGCTCCTGGCCGCGATCCAGTTGCAAGAAAAGCTTTGGAATGGCAGTCCGGACCTCATCGCAATCGCGAGTTCCAGACCAAATGGGAGCAGGTGATCCGCGAATGGTCGTTGCGCTGGGGCAAGAAGGTCTCCGGATGGTGGTTCGATGGCGTCTACTGGCCCAACGCAATGTATCGCAGCGACGATCCGCCGAATTTTGCCAGCTTTGCGGCGGCCGTGCGCGCGGGAAATCCCGATGCAGTGATCGCATTCAATCCGGGCGTGGTTGACCGCACGATTTCACTCACTCCTTACGAAGATTACACCGCGGGAGAGACGAACGACCCGGGGCGCGTAGCCATCAAGCGAGTGGAAGATGGCAAGGCCGATGGAGCCCAGATTCATCGCCTTATTTACCTGGGCCAGACCTGGGGCAAGGGGCCGCCACGCTTTTCTGACGAACAGATCATTAGCTTCACCCGGGATTTTATCGCGCATGGAGGCGTGGTCACGTGGGATGTTCCCATTCAACCCAACGGATTAATCTCTAAACCATTCATGGATCAGCTCACGGTGTTAGGTAAGGCTGTAGCAGCCAGATGATTATTTTGCTTTGTGGCTTCCAGTTGAAGCAATTGCCTCGGGTGCGGTAATGGCCTGGCGGATGGCGGCTTCCGTTGCTTTGTCATCAAAGCGGACCGCGCCATCGGTGGTGAGTTCAGCCCCAAGTTTTTGCCAAAGCTGTTTCAGATCAACGGAGTCCGGCTTGCTTCCCATTTGCTGATAAAGTTTTTGCAGCACATCGGTTCCGGTAGCAGCATCGCCAACTGCCAGGGCTTTTTCAATTTCCCAATCTTGGGTGATATCGCCGCGGGCGAGGATGGCGCGCAACGCATCCTGCAGTCCTTTGCGATTATTTGTGCGTTCACGAATCTGGACATCGGCCAGCAGGCAGAACAATGCGCCTCCCCAGTATGTTCGTCCCCAGGTGGGAGTATTGTCGAGTCCTTCATCGCCCGCCTCAGGCTGACCCTTGGGCATGTCGCGAATGAATTGTTTCCACACCTCAGCGACCGGAAGATTGCCGACCTGCGCGCGCGCAACCGGTTCAACGTAGGTTGAAATTCCCTCTTCCATCCAGTGATGGTTTTCTGCCATGGAGGGAAATGCCAGGTGGATCATCTCGTGGGTCAGCGTCCAATCGTCTTCGAGGTCGGGGAGATCGGTCTGGTCGCCCACGGTGATCATGATCAACCCACCACCGCGCGGAAAGGTGACCCCATGCCGGATGCCAGCGCCGTGACGAGTTCGAATCTGGAGGGTCAGATGAGGAACGGGAAAATGGCCATAGTAGTGCGAGACGGCATTGGCCGCAGCTTGGACCCAGTCGAGCAAATCCTGGCGCGAGACATTCAATGGATCATCGGGCAGAGTGATATCGATTTTTCCGCCTGAGACATGCATAACAACGTGCTGAGTGTCGGATTGCTCCGCATGCAATGGAGACAAGAAAAAAAATAAAAATGGAATAAGCCTGAAGAGTTTCCGGAGATTGGCCAGCGTGCGGCGTAAGAACGGATACACCTTCTTATTTTAGAGCAATGCCCGAGGATATTTCTCCTGGGCGCCGCAGGGCGGTTCTAGCTTCCGCTTGCCGATGCCGGTTCATGCCTCTTGCGGTACCAGCGGATGAGGGTATCGAGCGAGAAGAATCCGGGGCCAAAGAATAGGATCAGCAGAAAGACAAACAGGAAATTGAAAGGAGCAGCCGCGGTAAATTTATCAGGATCGGAGAAAATAGAGTGTAGCGCCTCTCGATCGGCTGTCACGTAGGCCACAACCATGTCGACGATCAGGGGGACGGCAAGTATACGTGAAGCCAATCCCAACATCAGCATAATGCCGCCGGCAGTTTCGAGCCAGGCAACAAAATGCGCATTAAAAACAGGGGCGGGAATGTTCAGGCTGGTGAAAAAATCCACAGTCTTGGAAATATCCGCAAGTTTTCCGGCCCCGGCCTGATAGAACTGCCATCCAAAATAAAGGCGAATAGCGAGCAAAAAGGGAGATTGACCGAGATTGGCCAGCCGCAAAAACCAGGAGTAGGCGGAGTCAATTAATTTCACTAGTGATTTCATAGCTTGATTGGGCTCATGGTTTTCGGGCGAACCATCCCAGCGACGACCAGTTGGCAAACCAGTCATGCAATTGTCCGCTGACATGTTCTACGCTTTCGCTCGACCAGTTGACCGAGGCCTCGACCGCTTCAGAAAGTGGTTTGCCTTCGCGCAGCGCACGCAGCAAGGCAAAAGCATCCGGTGTAAGCCTCTTGAAATAGACGCTCTGCTCTTGCCGGTGGACCGCTAAATGTACCTTTTCCGGTTTAGGCAGCGATAGATGTTTGGCGCGGTGGCGTGGGTTTTTGCTGGTCACCACGTTGCTGGCAATATCTACTTCCTGCTCGTCGTTGTGACGGATGCTCAACAGCAGTTCGTCCACCGGATAAGCAAGATCAAGCAAGCTCAGATGTGGCTGCAACTGAAAGACCGGGTCTTCGCCCAGCTTGCCCAGGTCTTCCTGTGTGAGGCGTGGCCATTCTGTGCCATCAAATGCTTCAATGTCAGCCCATTCGAGCCGAACCATATCCATGGCCATGCGCTCCACTTTAGGGGCAAACTCCAGGTGCTGCATCAGCCATTTTTCCAGGCGGGAGCCGAGATTGCGCAGTGTGAACGATTCTGAAGGGCAGTCGACTAAATAGGCTACAGACATCTTCTCGAACCGCCGGTCTCCGATAATGGCCCGCAGTCCGGGAAAATCTTCCGCCAGCGCGGAGAGAATGCGGAACCAATACACCCGGTTATAGATTTCCAGCCGTTCCGACGACGTCAGGCGGTTATTAGGTTTGATGATCGACTCCGCGATCTCTTTGGTGGACCTGCCATCCAGAGTATGGGAGCGCATTTTTTCTGACGGAGTAAGGGGCTGGCGGATCACATCGAAGACGGCGCGCTGGAGTTCTTCTAGATTCATGAGGCCACCTGCACTTTTGCGGGAACGTACTGGGCGGCCTTCAGGGCTTCGTTATGGACTTCGTCGAAAGATGGAATGCGGTCATCCCACTCCAGCAAGGTTGCCGTCGGCCCCGCCAGCTCAATGGCCCGGGCATAAAGTTCCCATACCGGGTCAATCACCGGATGGTCATGCGTGTCGAGAATATATTTCCTGTACTTGGAGTGCCCGGCGATATGAATTTGGGCAACGCGCTCATGAGGAACGTTATTGACGTAATCCAGGGGATTGAAACTGTGGTTCTGCGATGACACATAGATGTTATTTACATCAAGCAGAATGCCGCAGTCGGCGTCTTCCACAACTTCGTTAAGGAATTCCCATTCCGTCATCTCTGAAACGTGGAACTCGGCGTAGCTGCTCACGTTCTCCACCGCAATCGGGACTTCAAGAAAATCGCGCACCTCACGGATCTTTTGCGCCGTCCGCCTGGCTGCTTCAAAGGTGTAAGGCATGGGGAGAAGATCGTGCGAGTAGCGGCCATCCACGCTTCCCCAGCAGAGGTGGTCGGTAAGCCATGGCGTTTTAGTGCGTTTGACAAGGGTCTTAAGCCGTGTGAGATGCTCTCGGTTGAGCGGCTCGGCGGAGCCAAAATACATGGAAACCCCGTGCTGGACTACACGATATTGTTCAAGAATCTGGTCGAGCACCTGCAACGGACGCCCGCCATCCACCATGAAGTTTTCAGAGATAATTTCGAACCAGTCTACAACGGGTTTTTTCTCGAAGATATGCTGGTAATGCGGGATTCGCAGGCCAATGCCGACACCGTAGTCCGTTTGACCATTAAATTTATTCGCAGGCATGATTCTAAATAAAGCGCAAAGTACAGGTTGGAAAATAGAGGACCAGCTTCAGGTTCCCGCTGGCCCCCTTCATCAATGAGAGTGGACCCCAATCACTAGCCTTCTTTTGGCATCGGATGGGCTTTATCGGTGGAGCAGCCGCCCTTGCCTTTGCAAGAATTCTGACCTTTGCAGCCATTGTCTCCAGATTTACAGCCACCTTTGCCTTTACAGGAGTTCTGGCCTTTACAGGCATGTTTTTCTTTCTTGGCTTTTGATGCTTTCTTGCCGCTATCAGCCTTTGCCGGTGGTTGATCAGTGCCCGACGCTTGTGCCACGGCCGAAGCACTTGTTCCTGCAACAAACCCGGTTAAAGCCGCACCGACCAACAGTGCTCGAATTGACTTCGTCATATGCAAATCTCCTTAGCTAAGTAGTTTTTTTCTGCATGAACGAGAAAGCAATGGGGCAAAAATGCAAACCCCACCGTGACTCTTTACAACACTAATCAAAGGTACGAACATTCGTAGCCTTTGGATTGGACCTAGTCGACACCATAAGGGTGGTTATGGGTGAATTGTCTTAACCCAGGAAAGTGCCTGACTAGGAGCCCACGAATGTTAACACGGCTGGGAGTCATGTGCACTGGAAAAGGCCCTTCTGGCACGCTTTGCCGGCCTTACTTTGGTACAGGTACAGCGGGCAGGGACTAGGGTTTTAGAGGTGGATGCCCAATTCTTAGTTGATACTGAATCCATTTTGGGCAAAAAGTATCCGTATAATTATGCCGGCTCGCTTGCGGTACGGTGGGCAGGGGCGTATCATAAAGAAGTGCAGTAGCCTCGCCCGGCGTGCAAGCAGAGGCGCGGGTAAAACCCGATTGGCGGAACAAACCAGTGGGCGCGAGCCCATTTTTTATTGGGTCGGGTTGTCGGTGGTCTTCAGCAACAAGTGATTACCCCTTTGGTTGAACGGGTGTTCGGGCTCCAAAGCCGGAAGCGGAGCGGTCCATGGCAGCGGGCGTTGAGCAGGTGGAGCAGATTGCGCGGCGGGTTGCGGAATCGCTGGCGCTGGAACTGGTTGAAGTCGAGATACGCGGCGGAGGCAAGGGCCGCATGGTGCGCATCATAATCGACAAATCCAGTGGGGTGACCCACGACGATTGCGCCAACCTGAGCCGCGAGATAAGCGCGATTCTGGACGTGGAAGATCCGATAGCAGGCGGGAGTTATACCTTGGAAGTCTCTTCTCCCGGGCTTGACCGCAAGCTGCAGAAGCCGGCAGATTTTGAACGCTTCTCCGGCAGCATGGTGAAGTTGATGACGCGGGAGCCGGTAAACAACAACCGGCACTTTCAGGGCCGGCTGCAAAGTTTTGCAAATGGGCGGCTGACGCTTGATGTCGCCCAGGTGAGCAAGAAGAAGCAGAAGAAAATGGGCGTCAGCCAGGCGCAACAGGTGGAGATTGAATTTGCCAATATCGAAAAGGCAAACCTAGTGCCGGAAATCTGAGAATTTAAGTCATCGGATCATTGAGTCATTGGAACATTAGAGTGATGACCAGATCTCATGGACTTAAAATCAGGAGCTAAAAGCTGAAGGCTAAGAGCCGAAGCTAAAAGATTTATCGTAAGGACAAAGGATTATGGCAAGTCTGCTTTATCAGCAAATCGAAGGGTTGAGCCGCGAGAAGGGCATAGATCCGCAAATTGTGGTCAATGCCGTGGAAGATGCCATTGCTGTGGCCACACGCAAAAACCTGAAGACGCAGGAGACACTGCGCGGCGCCCTTGATAAGGAGACCGGAGCCATTGACGTGTATGCGGTCAAGAGCGTGGTAGAGGCGCCGGAGCAGATCGAGGACCCGAATCTGCAGATCGCCCTGGAAGAGGCCCGCAAGAGCGATCCGAATGTAGAGATTGGCGGTGAGGTGCGTTTCCATCGCGCCAGCCATGCGCTCTCCAGTCCTTCGGGCCTGGGGCGCATCTCCGCCCAGATTGCCAAACAGGTGATCTTCCAGAAGGTGCGTGAAGCCGAGCGCGATACCGTATTCAATGAATACAACGACAAGAGTGGCCAGGTGGTGACCGCCACCGTGAAGCGTATTGAAGGGCCTGACGTCATTTTTGAAGTCGGCAAGACTGAAGCCCGCATGCCACGCAAAGAGCAGTCGCGCCTGGAATCGTTCGCCGTCGGCGAGCGCGTGCGGGTCGTGATTGCCCGGGTGGAAAAGGCGAGCAAGGGGCCGGGACTGGTGGTTTCCCGCGCGGCGCCGGAGCTGGTACAGAACCTGTTTCAGACCGAAGTACCGGAAATTTATGACGGCACGGTAGTGATCCGCGCGATTGCCCGCGAGGCCGGCGAGCGCACCAAGATTGCCGTTATGTCCAAAGACAAAGACGTGGATTCTGTGGGAGCATGCGTGGGCATGAAAGGCATGCGCGTGCAGTCCATCATCCGCGAGCTGCGTGGCGAAAAGATTGACATTATCGAGTACCACGAAGATGCGGTAACCTTTGCAGAAAAAGCGCTTCAGCCGGCTAAGGTGAGCCGCGTATCGGTGCTCGACCAGTCAGAAAAGCACCTGGAAGTGATTGTGGATGACAGCCAGCTCTCACTGGCGATCGGCAAAAAAGGACAGAACGTCCGCCTGGCGGCAAAGCTCTTAGGATGGAAAATTGACATCAAGAGCGAAGAAGAGAAGCGGCAAGAGGTTGAGCTGCAGATGGCTTCGCTGGTGAGTTCTCCGCAGACCCCCATTGAGCAGGTTCCCGATCTGGGTGAAGGATTGGTGGAGAAGCTGGTGGCCGCCGGCGTGACCACCGTGGAATCCTTGGCCGATATGACCCCGGAGCAACTTGAGGCTATCCCCGGCATTGGGCCGAAGACAGTGGAAAAGATCAGCCTTGCCGTAAACAGTTATTTTGCCAGCCTCGAAGCTGGGCAGGCGGGAGCGGCAGCTGGGGCGGAAACATCTGCCGAGGCGCCGGCTTCAGGCGAGAAAGTGCCGGCAGAAAATGAGGAGACCGCTGCTGCCACACAAGCTTTGGAGGCTGCAACCACAGCAGGGCAGAATGGTTCTGAAGCAGATGTAGCGGGAGTTCATGCGGAAGAGTCCGAGGCCGAGGGTGAATCTGAAGTAGCGGAGCCCAAGGCTGAGGAGTGAGTGCAAAGCAGGTTTTAGAAGGCTTCTCTCTGGCTTGGCCTGAGACGATAGCAAGGCAAGAATCGCTGCCAATGCGGCTGAGTCAACACGGTAAGGCCAAAGATGAAAGCGGTACACAATGTTTGTAGAGCAGGAAGAAGAATTAGAGAGTAAGGAAGCAAAGGAAGCAATACAGGACGGAATGGAAAAAATTCGCATTAACGATCTGGCCAGAGAACTGGAAGTCAAAAGCAAGGCAATCCTCGACTACCTGCCGACCATTGGCATCGACGACAAGAAGAGCCACTCGAGTTCGCTCGAGGGCGACCAGGTCGAGCGTGTGCGCAAGCACTTCCAGGGGGAATTGGAGAAAGCCGCTTCCAACGACAAATCCCGGCCTAAAGGTGCTGCGCCCGACGAGATCAAGACCAAGATCGATCTCTCTAAGATTTCTAAACCCGGCGATGTGCTGAAGGCCATCAAGAAGACCACGGCAGAAATTCCTGCGCCGGTAATGAAACCGGCAACGCCTCCAGCTCCTGCGAAGCCTGCGGCTCCGGCAGCGGCAAAGACCGCGCCTCCGGTTGCTGCTGCTCCTGTCGAGCCACCGGCCGCTCCGCCCCAGGCCGCAGCTCCAGTTATTGAAAGACCGCCGGTTGTGGAGAAGCCGTCAACCCAGGCGGTCCCCCCAGTGATGCCGCCAAGTGGAACGCCGCATCCTGCGCCGATTTCGCCATTGCAAGCGGCCCCGGTTGCCTCG
>Ga0070741_10020632_pt1 | contig 10351 bp, 10 predicted proteins | sample Coa_R1_4_FD_66440 | JGI IMG/M metagenome (GOLD analysis project Ga0070741, IMG submission 66440) | Surface soil microbial communities from Centralia Pennsylvania, which are recovering from an underground coalmine fire - Coalmine... | ecosystem: Environmental > Terrestrial > Soil > Unclassified ...
AGACGAGGCGTGGCGGGAAAGCTCGGCGGTCGGGTTGTCGGGGTCGTCGGTCAGGAGCTTGACTGTCATCATGTACTTGATCAACCTCTCGCCGGAATGATCGCCGTTTTTATCCATCGCGCGCCCTCCCTCTGCTCTCTGCTTTCTTCTTCGCATCCTGGTTGCGCCTGCCCCTTCTGACCGGCCTGCCGGCAGGCGATGAAATCAAGCTCCACCTCAGGCCGGAACCGGTGGAGGGTTTCGATCTGGTCAGGCGCACGCAGAAGGGCACGTCGTCATCGTCTGATACTTTCACCCGGTGGCAGGCCTGACCGCTACCCCCATTCGGAAAAATGATCCGGTTGCGGTCGTTCATCGAATTACACTCGCGACAGCAGTTTTCTCCAGGGGGTTGGTTCCCTTTCCCTGTCCTTTTGCCTGAATGAAGACTGCCTTTACGGCCTGCCGAAATCCATCGCAGCAAAACTCACCACCGGCTGTTCATCAATATTCCATTCACACCTGAGCAATCCCTGCCGTGATAAGACGTGCTGCCCTGCCCATACTCCATCATCAGTGTGTCCGTGTCGTGCTGATTTGTCCACTGCGTGACGCCCGCTTTGCTGTCAGGCTTGCTGTCAAATCACTCCGCCTTGCGCGGGAATGCTGCCGATCTCAGACGCGGCGCACGCATCGAAAGGGAAGGGGAACGGTCAGAAGACAGGCAGCACTCCCGCGGACCGGCGCACATTCCCTGTGATAAATCACTGCAATGGTGTTTCAGGTGTCAATAATCGTTGCTCACCTTCTGACAGAAGGCGAGGCAGGGCCATAGCCTGAAGAGGCAAAATGATTCAGTCCTCAGGTCTCCGGCCCCGGCGTGTCCTTTTCATCAGGCGGACTCTCTTCCGATCTCTCCGCCTTCCGGCATTCAAGGCAGAGGTGAAACACTTCATCCCCGATCAATTTACCCGGCGCGAATTTCGCATACCATTCATCCAGAGGGATGCCGGGGCTTACATGGGAAAGTTGCCCGCAGGTCGGGCATCTTCGGCGCCGGGATCTGAGGTCTGCGCCCTGATCACTGCTCAGCGAACGTGGCGCGCAGCGCGAGCGAAAATCGCGCGTGGTCGGGGTCGTTGGTCAGCACGTCGGCGAATTTCATTACTCTGCCCTGATAGGATTCGGTATCCCTGACCGTCAGCGTGATCCCGCCCACCCGGCCGGGGGCGATGACCTTATCAAAGCTGCTCGCCGTGCAGCCGCAGTGGGACCAGACGCTCCGGATTTCGAGGTCCGTTTTGCCCTCGTTCCTCACCGGGAAAGTGTGGCTCATCACCGCGCCAGGCCTGAGCGTCCCGAAGTCATGCTCGAACGTTTCCACCGCCAGGCGCGGCTGTTTTGCCCGCGCCCGGAGTCTCATCCCGGCCAGCACGGCGACCCCTAATGTCAGCAGCAGGAGCGCAGTGATGGCCACTTTCAGCTTCATTGTTACCCCCTCCGAAGAAGAGCGATTGAAAGCCTCTACCGGCCTTCGCTCGACGGCGGGACGATGCCCTTCAGGCGCATATACACCCCGGTCGCGCCGTACACCTCGTTATCGTGCGCCACGATGCCCCACAGCGCCGCCAGTTTCGAGCGCTGTCCGCGCGGCGTGCTGACCAGCTTGACGGCTTCGGCGTCCGTCAGTGAGTCGTAGATGGTGTCGCAGTAAGCGAACGATTCCCTGAGCGCGGCCACCAGCTCGGCCTTGGTGGTTTTGGCGGACGCATTCACGCTTTTCTGTTCGCCTTTGATCGCGGCGCAGGTGCGCATGTTTGAGTCGGCGATGTGGGCAATGCGCTGGCCGAAGGATTGCACCTCGGGCGTGGCCTTGAAGCCGTAGCTCTCCTCCGGCATCTTGTCGGCGGCCTTCAGCACGTTGTTCTTAATGCCGGTGTAAGCCCCCTTGACTTCGGCGCTGAGCGGGTTGGCGGTTTGCGCGTACAGGGCCGGCCCCGCGAGGCCGGCGACGAGCATCAATGCGACAGTGAAGATGATCGTGGAGTAGCGGTTCATCGTGGTTTTCTCCTTTGCAGATTTTTTCAATCGTTAACCCATCCGCGGTCATCTCGCGGCCTTCCCGCTCTTCGCGGACTTAAAGATCAACGGCAGGCGAATTCAAGGCGCGTCATTCAGGCCTATCAGCCTGAGAATAAAATGCACAATCCGACCGCTCGCAATGAGCAGGAATACTGACAGACACAGACTGATAAAGCCGCAGAAAGAGAGAATGGCCACCTTGATCTCAGCTGAGTGCCTCTGCACTTCCATCCGATCAATATCGCTGAAGCGCGGTGGTCACGGGCTTTAATAGTCCCAATACTCTCGCAGGATGAAGCCTTCCCTGGCCGCCTGCCCGGCGAGTTGTTTCCTCAGGTAATAGCGGTGTTCATACCCCGACAGGACGACCGCCCTGCCGGGCCGCAGCTCTTTCGAGTGCCTGACTATATTCCTGACCATTTCGCCGTTCCGGCGGACCCAGAATTCGTCCGCCAAAGCCCAGAACGGGCCCATCTCTTTCAGGGCTGGAGTCAGCTCGATGATCCTTCCGAGGCCCTTGAAAGCATAGTACTGCTTCTTCTCGACGGCGGTATCACAGGCGGAAGAGTTGATGACCTCGGGCCTCTCAGCCCCGCACGCGTCCCTGACCGCGGACAGTGACAGCAGCGCCTCGAAGAGTACTTTTGCCTCCGGTGAGAGTTGCCCGCCGGCGTACAGCCTGCCGGCCTCCTGGTTGAGCTTCAACTCGCGATTAAAGTAATCGTGTACCTCATAGAATTTATTCCTGCCTTCGATGTCGAATGGACGCAGCCTGGCGCCCACGGTCTTCGCGTAGGAGGTCGCGGCCTTACTTTCCAGAGAGATTCCCTGGTACTTCTCGGGCAGGTTGAAAGAACTGTCGAAAAAGGAAGGGTCGAGTTCGAGCAGTATCAGGTCGGGCCTGACCCTGTTCAGGATCCTGACTAACGTCTCTTCCTGAAAGTTGGACGTCGGGGCGTGGACAGTACCGATCAGTACGATCTCAGACTTGATACCAGGCCCCTGCCCCTGAGCTGGGCGTTCGCCCAGCCACACACAGGTGAGCATAACAAAGGGCACAAATAGAACTGCCGCTTGGTTGCGCTTCATCATACATTGTCCCCCTCCAGCCGATTCCGTCGCCCTGCTGGTGTCAGTACTCTGTCGAGCAACTCCTCTTTGAGGATCCGTGACCAGTCATAGGGAAGTTGTTCCCTCCCCGGGTAAGGGCATTGCGGATCTCAACGAAGCAGACGAAGGCATACCTCTCGCTGCCTTGGGCGGGTTGTGAGCCTTCGCACGGGTCATCCCAGCCGAGGGCGGTGCGAATGCGGACGAGCAGCGCCCTCAGCAGGGTGCCCTCCTCGTCCATCCCGGCTTCCCTCCTCAACCGATCCGGGTCTCCGAGTATCTCGCCCGCCTCAGACGGGACGGCGGTGCAGAGTTCAATCAGTTTTTCTTCCGTCAGTGTCTCGGGCATTAGTTCCTCTGAACAGGGCCGGGCCTCGCGCCCGGGGCAATGGCATCAGGTTCAGAATGCGGCGGCCCCAGCCTCCGCCACCGCATGGTCCTGATCCCCCGACCCTCCGCTCACCCCGATTGCCCCAACCACTTTCCCGTCACGCCTGAGCGGAATCCCCCCGGCAAAGATCATGATGCGCCCGTCATTGGACGCATGGATCCCGAAGAACTGCCCCCCCGACTGGCTGTGCGCGGCCAGATCCCTGGTGGCGATGTCGAAGGCGCGCGAGGTGTATGCCTTCTTGATCGAGATATCAATGCTGCCGATCCAGGCGCCGTCCATCCGGACGTGCGCGACCAGATTGCCGCCCGAATCGGCGACGGCAATGTTCATCGGCTGGCCGATCTCGGCGGCCTTCTTTTCCGCCGCGGCAATGACCCGGCGTGCGTCATCAAGTGTGACCATTTTCCCCTCCATCAATAATAAGTTGATTCACCTGACCCGAATAAGGGATGCGGCAGCGATGGTACCGGCATGATCCTTTGTTTACTGCTCGCTGAACTCCATCGCCGCAAAACTCACCACCGACTGCTCATCAATGTTCCACTGGTCGTATTTCAGCACGTTGCCGCGCGCGCCTTTGACCGACTGCATGAACGTGTAGAGCGGCGTGAAGCCGCACCACTTGAGCGGGTCGTGTTCGGGGTGGACTGACTCGAAAAACTCCGCGCTCTGGTTCCGGCAGACGTGCGCCAGGCGCCGGTGGTCGGCTTCGCGCACTTCGAGCATGACGCCGGTCTCGGCCGCCACGTCCATCGGGTCGCCGTACCGACGCCCGATGTGCGCGAGGTCAATCCCGAGTACCCAGAACAGGCGGTCGCGATGCGATTCGGCCACCTCGCCGAGCGATTCAAAGAATCTCCGCAGGCCGTCTTCTTTTTCTGGCGCCCGGCCCGTGAGAAAGCTCCTCACGAAAGCGCCGCAGAGGACGGGCAGGATTTTGAAATCGTTGCCGAGCATCTGCTGCAGGAAGATGCCCTGGAACTCGATGGAATGCTCGAAGACGTGGCAGTAGTCTTCCATCGTGACCGCATCGGTGGCGCGCGCGGCAAGCCGGTCAACCAGTTCCGTGTCGGTCTCGATCGTGCCGAATGGCGTTTTGAAAGGCTTGCGCGTCAGGCCGAACTTTTCCGGCTCGCCGTAATGCGACGTGCCGAGGATGACGATGGTTTTGCCGCGCAACTCGTCGCGCATGCCGGCGAGCCGGTTGTAAGCGGCGGCGTAACATTCCCACCCGCCATCGGGACTGACGTGCGGCGCCGCGATGCCGATAATCGGTTCGGTGCGCGGCGGGATGAGGCTGAGCATCCAGCCTTCGAGCGTCTCGCGCAGGCTCGCGGCGTCGTCCGGATAGGCCGCGCCGGCGTGGGCGGGCGCGCGGAACGGGGCGGCGGCGAATTCGGCGTGGCGGTGCGCGCGCCGCTGCTCGAACTCCGCGGTCTCAAGGAATCCGCACGACTGCAACTCCTCGATGAATCCGCGGATGTGGGCGAGCGGGAATTCCTGCCCGACGAGTTTCGAAAGATAGTCCTGCAGCTCAAGCTCCGTGTGCCCGCCATCCATCATCCTCAGGCAGCCGACGAGCGCGGGCGGGATGATCAATATCTCTTCGGAGTAGCGGAACGGGTCGCGCAGCAATATGCCCGGATGCTCTTCGACCGGGGACGGGAACACGTCAAGAGTCTGGCGGAGTTTTGGCACTGGTTTACTCATAGCCGCATCTTAGCCTGGCGAATTTGTCCGCGCCAACTCCTGCCGCGCGTCTTCCGTTCGGGCTATAATCCCTGCTCACTTGCGACGAACAACTGCTGACGGGTGGCTGACCGATGAAAACGCACCATCACATTTACGGGCTGTCGCCTGTGCTGGAGGCTTTGCGCGCCGGGCGCCGGCGGATCGAGCGGATTCTGATCGCCGAAGGGGCACACCCCGCGCGGTTGAATGAGCTTGCCGATCTGGCGCGCCGCGCCGGGATTCCGGTCGAACGGCGTGAGCGCCGCCTGCTCGATGAGATGACGCGGCGGGCGAACCATCAGGGCGTGGTGGCTCTGGTTGCGGCGGAATCGGCGGGGAAGACAGCCTCGTACACCGACGCCGAAGAGATTCTGGATTCGCCGGGGCCGTTGCCGCTGCTCGTGCTGCTCGACGGCATCGAAGACCCGCACAACCTCGGCGCGATCATCCGCTCCTGCGAATGCGCGGGCGTGGACGGCGTGTTCATCCCGGAACACCGCGCCGCTGGCCTGACCGAAACCGTGACGAAGACTTCCGCCGGGGCGGTCGAGTACATGCGCATCGCACGCGTCACGAATCTGGTCCCGCTGATTGATGAGTTGAAGCGCCGCGGCATATGGGTCGTCGGGGTCGAGGGCGACGCCAGGGCGAGCTACACGGATTTTGATTTCAACGTCCCGGTCGCGCTCGTGATGGGCAGCGAGGGGAAGGGGATCAGAAGGCTGGTGCGCGAAAAGTGTGACGCGATCATTTCAATCCCGATGCGCGGGCGGGTGAATTCATTGAATGTCAGTGTGGCGACGGGCGTGGTGCTGTTTGAGGCGCTGAGGCAGAGGGGGCAGGGAAGCCTCAAATCTGAGATTTGAGACTTGAAATTTGAAATGGTTCAGGTGCTGACGGTCGCTTGTGTCTTGTAATACAGAATGCGCCCGCAGTTTTCGCAGATGAAGATCTGATCGCCGCGGCGGATGTCGTTGTAAACCTGCGGGCGGATCTTCATGCGGCAGGCCGTACACATGCTGTCGCGGGCTTCGGCGAGGGCGAGGCCGTTGCGCATCTTCGAGACGCGCTCGTAAGTGCTGCGCGTCGCGGGCCCGAGCGTGCCGAGCCTCCGCTCGCGTTCGGCGGCGAGTGCCGCCAGCGCCTCCTTATGGCCGGCGACGCTGGCGGCGGTCTCGGCGATCTGGCGATCAACTTCGACGCGGCGCGCCTCGATCTCGGGCGAACGCTCACTGACCTGGGCTTCGAGTTTTTCGACCTTCTCCATCAGCTTGAGGATCTCGGTTTCGAGCGAGCTGATGGCTTTCTTGGTGGCGTCAATTTCCCGCACCGCCGTCTCGTACTCGCGCTGGTTGGTCGCCTTCATGAGGTCGTCCTTGAACTTCTGGTGCTTTGTCTGTTCGGCGGCGACTTCGCTTTCGAGGCGGGATTTTTCACTCTGCGCGTGGTCGAATTCCTGTTTGAGGCCGAGGTATTCTTTGACTGATTCGGAAAACTGTCGTTCAATCTCCTGCTGACGCGCGGGAAGCGAAATGATCTCCTGATTCAGACGTTTGATTTCATTGTCGGTTTCCTGCAGCGCCAGCAGCTGGCTTAGTTCGGAATTCAATGCGGCCTCCTGTCAAATCGGCGAACGGGAAGTGAAGATACCCTGGCCATCGGAATTAACTGACGGAAACAAATCATCACACAAGCTGCCACGTCGGCGCAAGTTTTCAACCGCGGGCGAATGCCCGCGCTAACCACGGGAAAAGCGAATTATGCAGGTCGAGCAGACTAAAGACGACAAATACCCGCAATCATCACGGCTTTTTGAAAGGGCGCAGCAGGTCATCCCGGGCGGCGTCAACTCGCCCGTCCGCGCCTTCCGCGGCGTCGGCGGCACGCCGCTCTTCATCCGCTCGGCCCGTGGGGCGACGCTCAACGACGCCGACGGGCACAGCTACGTTGATTACGTCGGCTCGTGGGGGCCGATGATTCTCGGGCATGCGCACCCGGAAGTGATCAGCGCGATCCGCGAGGCGCTGGATCGCGGGACGAGTTACGGCGCGCCGACCGAGTTGGAAATTGAACTCGCCGAAACCGTCATCAGCTTCTTCCCCTCGATTGAAAAGCTGCGGCTGACGTCGAGCGGGACCGAAGCGACGATGGCCGCGCTGCGCGTGGCGCGCGGCTTCACCGGCCGCGCGAAGATCGTCAAATTTGAAGGCTGCTACCACGGCCACGGCGACAGCCTGCTCGTGCGCGCGGGCTCGGGCGTGGCGACGCTCGGCCTGCCCGATTCGCCGGGCGTGCTGCCCGAAGTCGCGCAGGCGACGATCACGGTTCCCTTCAATGACGTGGCCGCGCTCGAACGGGTGTTCGATGAGGTCGGGTCGGACATCGCCGCCGTGATCATCGAGCCGGTCGTCGGCAACATGGGCTGCGTGGCGCCGCAGGAAGGTTATCTGCAGGCACTGCGGGCCGTCACCGAAAAGCACGGCTCGGTGCTGATCTTCGATGAAGTGATGACGGGGTTCCGCCTCGCACCCGGCGGCGCGCAGGAGCTATACGGGATCAAAGCCGACATGACGACGCTCGGCAAGATCATCGGCGGCGGTCTGCCCGTCGGCGCGTTCGGCGGGCGCCGCGAAATTATGGATGTCGTCGCCCCGGTCGGCCCGGTCTATCAGGCGGGCACTCTATCGGGCAACCCGCTCGCAGTGACCGCCGGGCTGACGCAGTTGCGCCTGCTCAAACAGGGCGACGTCTATGAGCGGCTCGAACGAGCCGCGGCCAGCGTTGTCGCCGGTCTCACCGAGGCTGCCGGGGAGGCGGGCGTCAAAGTCACGGCCAATCGCGTCGGCTCGATGTTCACGATCTTCTTTAACGACCAGCCGGTGACCGACTGGACGAGCGCGAGCCGCAGCGACCGCCAGGCCTTTGCGCGCTTCTTCCACGCGATGCTCGACGAAGGCATTTACCTGCCGCCGTCACAATTCGAGGCCGCCTTCGTCTCGACCGCCCACACGGATGAGATCATTGCGCAGACGATTGCGGCGGCGCGGAAAGCCTTCGCCAGATTATAATCGCGGGAAAAACCGCGACGCGGCAGCGAACCGATTTACAAATTCATTTCAGCCATGCTAAAAACCGAGCCGCAGACACGTCACGGACAATCACAAACAAAAGAAGATCGCCCATCTTCAAAATAATATCCGTTACCGAAAAGTTCAGGCAGGCTCTGCCTCACTCGTCCTCACGGAAGTCGTCCATAGCCTGACGCCTTAAGCCGGCAGATTGTCTTTCGGCCCGCACTTTTATGTGTCGAACCAGACAGGCTCGAACTCTGTCCGGCTGCGACCTAACCGTCCGCAGCCCGTGCAATCTGATCATCAAAGAAGTAAGGAGTAAGCAAGTCCATGAGAATTGGCCCTCAACTGACACCCCACAATATCCGTGTGTCTTCACGCAGTCTGCAGGCACTCGCCCTGCTGATCTCAATCTCCCTGCTGATCTGTTTTGCCTTCCCCCCGGCGAAACGGGCACAGTCGCTGCCGGCCCTCGACGGCGAAGAGCAGGCATTCCTCGCCCTCATCAACGACTACCGCCAGCAGAACGGCCTCGGCCCGCTGCAGGCTTCCGCCACGCTGACTGCCGCCTCGAAGTGGATGAGCAGCGACATGGCGAGCCTCAATTACTTCAGCCATACGGACAGCCTCGGTCGCGGCCCCGGTTCCCGGCTCGCCGCATTCGGCTACGGCTACAACACGTGGTGGGGCGAAAACATCGCGGCCGGTTACGCGAGCGCGGCGGATACCTTCGCGCAGTGGAAGAATTCGCCGCCGCACAACGCCAACATGCTCAACCCGAATTTCCACGCCATCGGCATCGGGCGGTTTTACAACGGCGTCGCAACCTACCGGTGGTACTGGACGACCGATTTCGGCGGTTATGTGGATCAGACTATCGGCGACCCGTCACCGACGCCAACGCCGGTCGTCACGCCCACACCGACGCCAACACCTGAACCGACGCCGGTTATCGTGCCAACCCCGACGCCGACGCCGACACCTGAACCAATAGCAACGCCGACTCCGACGCCAACGCCGACGCCTGAGCCGACACCCACTCCGACGCCGACACCTGAACCAACACCGACTCCCACCCCCACGCCAACGCCGGCCCCGTCAACTGATGGCGAGATTCTGAATCCGGGTTTCGAGATCGCCGGGATCAACTGGATCGTGAGCGGGCCGGTCAGCTACGTCAGCGGCAACGGCGTCACGAATGGCAACTACTCGGCGAAACTGACGGCCTGGAGTACGCTGACGCCATCGGTCTTCCAGTGGGTCAGGCTGACGCCCGGGGCGACCTATGATCTTTATGCCGACGTCTTTACTGACGGTCGCGCCAGAGCGACGCTCGGCGTGAAGTGGGAAAACTACGCTGAAGGGCCGGCGCTCGATTTCGTCAATTTCTCCAGCGATCACACGATGATTGTCCGCTTCACTGTGCCGAGCGGCACGAATCAGGTCGGCGTCTATTTCAAGGCCGTTGCCACCTCGTCACTTCGTACGTGGGCGACGGTGGATAATTTCAGGCTTGTGCGCATCAACTGAAATCTCCCCGAATACGCCCGGCCTTGAGCCTGCCACAGGAACCCCTTGCGGCAGGCTCACTGTTTTTTGGCGCAGGTTCCTCACCGGAACCCGCTCATACTGAATTCTGAAAGTACACTCCTCCGCCTCGCCTTATGTACTGGCTCGGTACGATTCTCCGATTCTGATCCTCCCGAGTTGCGCCCCCCCTGCGTAAAGAGCCGACAACAAGCCGTTTCTCATTGACGTGCTGCTATGGCCCGATCCTTGCTCTATCCAGAGAGGGACGCGCAAAACGAGGCACACGTTACAGTTGAATTTAAATCTCCGATCAGGCCTGTGCCAGCCTGATCAGTTGAAAGGAGACGGCATGATGAAGAGGTGAAGCGGCGGTAAACTCTGGCGACGAAGCAATGAGTCGCTGGAGTAGGTAGGTTAGAGGTTGAATGTCTGAATGTGGCTCGTGACCACGTAA
>Ga0070741_10020633_pt1 | contig 10351 bp, 9 predicted proteins | sample Coa_R1_4_FD_66440 | JGI IMG/M metagenome (GOLD analysis project Ga0070741, IMG submission 66440) | Surface soil microbial communities from Centralia Pennsylvania, which are recovering from an underground coalmine fire - Coalmine... | ecosystem: Environmental > Terrestrial > Soil > Unclassified ...
CCCGACATGGCCAGCACGTTGTTCTGCACGAGGCGGTCCATGCCGGCGATGCCAATGGCCGACAGCAACGCCCCGATCGTCGTCGGGATGAGGCAGACCAGCAGCGCCACGAGGACGGTGAGATCCTGGCGGGCCTGGGAGTAGATGGCGAACGGCTGGAGCGTCACGACGGCCAGCAGGAAGATGATCGTCAGGCCGGCCAGGAGGATGTTGAGGGCGATCTCGTTGGGGGTCTTCTGCCGCTCGGCCCCTTCGACGAGGGCGATCATCCGGTCGATGAAGCTCTCGCCCGGCTTGGCCGAGATCTCCACCACGACCCGGTCGGAGAGGACCCGAGTGCCGCCGGTGACCGCCGAGCGGTCGCCGCCCGACTCCCGGATCACCGGGGCCGACTCCCCGGTGATGGCCGACTCGTCGACGGCGGCGATGCCCTCGATGACGCTGCCGTCACCGGGGATCATCTGGCCCGCCTCGACGACGCAGCGGTCCCCGACCTGGAGCATCGACGACGGCTTCTCCCACCGCGACCCGTCCGGCTGGAGGACGTGGGCCACCGTCTCCGAGCGGGTCTTGCGCAGCGTGTCGGCCTGGGCCTTTCCCCGGCCTTCGGCCATCGCCTCGGCGAAGTTGGCGAAGAGCACGGTGAACCACAGCCAAGCCGACACCATCCCGGTGAACACGCTCTGGCTGGCGGCGGCCGATGGCAGGTCCCGGAGAAACAGGGCCGTGGTGAGCGCGCTGCCGACGAGCACGACGAACATGACGGGGTTGCGGGCCTGGACGCGGGGGTTGAGCTTGCGGAAGGAGTCGGCGATGGCGCGGCGGACGATGGCCGGGTCGAACAGCGACCGGGCCGAGCGGGTGCGGACCTTGGGCGGCCGCGACTCCGGCGGCGGCACCAGCGAGTCGGCCGGATCAATCGGGGTTTGCAGCGATGCCATGTTCCGCGCTCCTTAGAAGCGGCCGGCGAGGTGTTCGACCACTGGGCCGAGCGCCACGACCGGGAAGTAGGTGAGGCCCACCACGATCACGACGACGCCGGTGAGCAGTCCGGCGAAGAGCGGCGTGGCCGTCGGAAACGTGCCGGCGGTGGCGGGGACGGGCTGCTTGCGGGCCAGAGAACCGGCGATCGCCAGGACCGCCACCATGGACACCAGGCGGCCGATGAGCATCGTGAGGCCGAGCATGCTGTCGTACCACAGCGTGTTGGCCGTGAGGCCGCCGAAGGCCGAGCCGTTGTTGTTGAACGACGACGTAAAGGCGTAGACGATCTCCGACAGCCCGTGGGGCCCGTCGTTGAGCCGGGAATTGAGGGCGGTATGGATCACCACCGACGCCCCGGCCAGGGTCAGGATCGTGATGGCCGGGAGCAGGATGTAGATCGCCACCAGCTTCATCTCCGGTGCCTGGATCTTCTTCCCCAGGTACTCTGGGGTTCGACCGACCATCAGGCCGGCGATGAACACTGCCAGCAGGGCGAAGATCAGCATGCCGAACAGGCCCGAGCCCGTCCCACCCGGGCTGACTTCGCCGTACATCATGTTGACCAGCGTCACGCCGCCGCCGAGCGGTACAAGGCTGTCGTGGGCGCAGTTCACCGCGCCGTCGGAGGTACTGGTGGTCGAGGCGGCGTAGTAGCCGCAGCTGACCGGGCCGAAGCGGGTCTCCTTACCCTCCATGTTCCCGCCGGCCTGCAACGCCGTCGTGCGCTGGTCGGCGCCGGCCCTGGTCAGCGCCGGATTCCCCCGCGCCTCCAGCGGCGTGACGATGAGCAGCATCCCCAGCCACATGGCGAACATCGTGGCGAACACCACCCACCCCTGCTTCTGGTCCCGCACCATCCGGCCGAAGGCGTAGGTGAACGAGAACGGGATGGCCAGCATCAGCCACAGCTGCAGCACGTTGGAGAACGGCGTGGGGTTCTCGAACGGATGCATCGAGTTCGTCCCGAAGTAGCCGCCGCCGTTCTGGCCGCCCTCCTTGATCGCCTCCTGGCTGGCCAGCGGCCCGCCCGGAATCGTCTGGGTCTGGCCGGCCACCGTGGTGACGGTGCGGGGGGCATGGAAGTTGTCGATCACGCCCTGGCTCAGGAACAGCACCGCGGCCACGAACGTGATGGGGATCAGGATCCGGGTGCAGGTACGGATGAGGTCGACCCAGAAGTTCCCGATGGTGTTGGACCGGCGCCGGATGAGGCCCCGGATCAGGGCTACCGCCACCGCCGCCCCCGCCGCGGCGGAGACGAAGTTGTGGAAGGCCAGGCCCAGCATCTGGGTGGCCTGGCTCATGACGCTGTCGCCGTAGGCCTGCCAGTTCGTGTTGGTGAGGAAGCTCACCGCCGTGTTGAACGACAGCTTCGGGTCCACACCCTTGAAGTGGTCGGGGTTGAGGAACAGGTGGCCCTGGAGGCGCAGCTGGGCGTAGAGGATGAGCACCGACACCAGCGAGAACGCCGCCAGCGACAGGGCGTAGACCGTCCAGCGCTGCTCGCTCTCCGGGTCGATGCCGCACACCCGGTAGATCGGCCGCTCGATCGCCGAGAAGAATCGGTCGCCCCACGGCCGCCCGAGTGACGGCTCGTAGACCTTGGCCATGTAGGCGCCGAGGACCCGCACCGTCACGAGCAGGGTGGCGATCAGGAACACGAGCTCGAGCCAGCCGGCGGCGCTCATCAGAACTTCTCCGGCGACACGAGGGCGATCACCAGGTAGGCCAGCAGGAAGACCGCCACAATCAGGCCGAGTACGTCGTCGCCGGTCATGCCGCCCACCGCTCGGGCTCGCCCGGGCCGGTGGGGCCGGCCGGGGCAGTGGGGGCGGGCTCGCCGGCCGGGTCGGCCAGGGCCGGCTCGCCGGCGCCGATGATGCGGTCGCAGGCGGCGATGAACAGCCACAGGCCGGCGAAGAACGCCACGATCACCGCGACGAAGACCAGATCTTGCATGGTCCCTCTCTCTCGTTCCACGGCTCCGTAAGAGCCCTGTGACGAGTCATACGGCGCCCGCCACGCCGGTTGGAACAGGGTTGGCGCTCTCTTAGCGCCCGCCCGCCGTTCTTAGCGGCGCCCTAGCGGTGGCCGTCCGAAACGTCCGATCCCGCTCCCTGTGACCGGACCGGTCAGGCGGAGGAGAGCGGCCGGCGGTCCAGGGCCAGGGAGGGGCCGACCTGATCGGCGAGGGCCACCGCCACGACCCGCTGATCGAGGGAAGCAGTCGTCCCCGGTGCAGCGTCGAGGACGAACCGGCCGATGACCCGTCCTCGGGACATCACCGGGACGGCCATGGCGTGCGGCACCAGGCACACGACCCCTCGGCCACCAGGCCCGGAGCACAGGCCACGAATGGTCCCGTCCCGCCGGAGTGTCGGGAGCTCAGGTCCATCGTCGAACGGCGCAGGCTCGTAACGGCAGTCGAGAAGGTCGAACAGCGCGATGAACTCGGCCCGGGCCGCCGTCACGAGGTCGGCCGGATCGAACCCGCGGTCCACCTGATCGGCGAGGCGGCGGACCCGGTCCAGTTCGGTGGCGCCCATGGTCCGGTTGTACCAGCCGCCGGCCCCCAGGTGAACGGGGTTGATGCGCCATTGACGGGGACGCGCCGCTTCCTGACGCCACGCTGCCGCGGGCACGCCACCGGTCGTTCGCCCCCTATGGATTGTTCCGGAGCCGGCGGACACCGAGATTGCCGAGTCTCAGAGCCCGAGGTCGATGCCATGGTCCGGGCCGGGCAGCGGCGGCCGAGCGACGTCGGCGAGCCGGTCGAGCCATCCCGGCTGCCCGGCTTCAGGGCCCGTCCGGAGTAGCGATGTTTCCCGCGACAGGTGCAGGTCGGTTGACCGGCCGAGGTCGGCGATTTCGATCTCGATCGAACGAAGGCGGGAGTCGGGGAACTTGTGCTCGACGTCCCACTGCAGGCGGCGGCCGACCTCGGGGCGAAGGCCGTCGATCTCCGTTTCGCGGCGGAGGACCTTCGCCTCGGCCTCGCGGACGTCGCCGGTGAACCGGTCGATCCGGTCGACGGTGGAGGCCTTCTCTTTGCGGCCCTGACGGCGCAGTTGGGAGAGCGGCCCGAACCGGTCGAGGCGTTCCTGAGCATGTTCGAGGCGGTGTTGGGCCCAGTAGAGCTCCTTCTTGGCCGACTCCAGCGCCAGTTCCGCCTTGTGGAGCGCCGGGCGCCGATCGGGCGGTCGGTGCCGGAGGAGGGCTCGCAGCGCGGCTCGTTCAGCGAGGAGCCGTTCGACCCGGCCCGGGGCGTCGTGGATTGCGAAGCCGGTGTCGGGTTGGCGGCGCAGGGCGTCGAGGACTTCCCGTTCCGGGGAACGCTGGTCGGCGAGGACGCCGCCGTGGTCGATGTCGGGAAGACGGGCGACGTTCCAGGTGTGGGTGGCGTGCCTCGAGCGGCTTTGGCCGGTGTAGCCGGTGAAGCGTTCGAGGGCGGCGGTGCCGAGGAGGTGGACCTGGGGCCAGGTGCCGCCCTGGATGCCGTCGACGGTGCGAGCCCAGGCATGGGAACAGTTGGGGCTGCCGTCGGTCCGGCGTCCTTCGACGAAGGCCCTGGGCAGTGTGACCGAGCGTCCGTCACGCACGGTTTGCAGGCCGTCGGCGGCGACGGCGGTGACGGTGACGACGCTGCCGTTGTGGAGGCGCTGCCCGTCGGTCCGGAGAGTGCCGTGGACGAGGACGCGGTCGCCGACGCTGTAGCGGCGCTCGCCGTTGCCCCAGGCCGGCCCGACGAGTTCCGGGCCCTGCAGATGGCCATCGGCCCGCAGGCGGTGGCGGATACGGTCGGCAAGGTCTTCGCAGTCGGCGTGGGAGACGGCGAGGGCGACGACGCCGGCCGGGCCGTGGCTGGCGATGTCGACCATGAACGCGTCGGCGAGGCCTTCCCGGGTGGCGTGGGGGGAGCCGAGGTCATGTTCCCAGCCGTGGCGCTTACGGATGGCCTGGCTGGTGGCCACGAGCCCGCAGCGGTAACGGGCCAGCGCTTGTTGTTCGGCCGGTTCGAGCTGGCGGCGGTTCTCGGTCAGTTCGGGGGCGGGAATGGCGCCGGTGGCGCCCAGACGGACGAGTTCGCCGCCGAGGCCGCCGGCTCGCACGGCCTGGGCCTGGTGGGGGTCGCCGAGGCACCAGATCGAGGCGGCGGGGGTGGCGGCCACGGCGGCGAGCACGATCTCGGCGTCGCTGGTGGCGACCTGCGACACCTCGTCGAGCACGACCACAACCCCCGCGGGGAGGCGGGCGCCGTCAAGGGCGAAGCGGGCGATGGTCATCGTCTCGATTCCGACCTGGCGGAGCTCGCCGGCGGCCTGGTTGGTGGCGGCGAGGCCGATGACGGGATGTCCGGCGGCGCAGGCAGCGGTAGCGGCGGCGTGGACGGTGGTGGTCTTGCCGAACCCGGCGGGGGCGATCACGGTGCGGATGGCCGGCCCGGCGGCGCACAGGGCGTGGACGGCGCCGCCCTGGTCGGCGCCGAGCCCCGGCGCTTCCGCAGCGATGGCGTCCTCGACCAGGCTCGGTGGGATCGCCTCGACAGGGGTGGCGCAGAGGTCGCCCACAAGATCCAGGACCCGTTCTTCGAGGAGGAGGTGGTTGACGGTGGAGTACTGCGCCGAGGTGCGGCCGGTGCGGTCGATCAGGGGAACGGTGTGCTCGGACTCGATGAACATCTCGGCGAGGTCTTCGATGGCCTCGACGGGGAGGCGTCCGGCGCCGGCAGCCGCGATGTGCTCGACGACGTGCGCTTGGTTGAACCGACTCCGGCGGGCGCAGAGGCCTTCCTCTGGTTCGATGAGGGCGTCGACCAGGTCGTCCCACTCCAGCCGGGGCCGCAGCATGGAAATAGTCCGGCCGCAGACCTGGGCGTCGAGGGCGTGACCGGTGGGCATCCCGATCCCGTCCACCTCGGCCTGCCACCGTTCCCGGAGCACCTCGGGGGTGAGCGAACCGTCCTTGCGGGGCCGGGTGGCCAGTGATGCCGCCTCGTCCGCCCACATCCGACGCTTGGCGTCGGGGTTCTCGGGGCCGGCGCCGGCCAGGTGCTCGTCGATGGCCTGGGTCCGCTTGGAGAACGTCCGCAGCCATCCGGGATCGAATCCCGCGATTTCCCGGCATCCGTGGCGGTCGGGTCCCCACTCCACGCCCAGCCGTTCCGTGAGCCGGCGGCGGAGTTCCTCCTGGTACACCGAGCCGGCCGCCCGGCCCCACTCATACAGCGGGGTGGCGTCGAGCGCGGCGTAGGTCCCGTCCGGACGGCGACCGAGATTGGCCACGACGCAATGGCTGTGGAGCTGAGGGTCACCCTCCCGACTGGTGCGATGGACGAACGTGGCCGCCGCCACGCCCGTCGGGATCCGTTGCCGTTCCCCGTCGACCTGCAGGCGGGTCGCCCCCGCCCTGCGCTCGAGCAGATCGAGGGCCACCGCCACCGCCTCGACATGGGCGATCGACGCCACCGACACCACCTCCGGCGAGCCGAAGGCCCACAGGAGCGATACCGACTTCGGCGCCGAGAACGTCACGTCGAACGCCGTAACCTTTCGGGACCGGTGGCCGGCGAGTAGCTCCGCGTCGGTCATCGGATCCCGGCCCACGAGCAGCGCCCGCAGCTGGTCGGCCTCGACGACCCCGGAGAGACCGATCTCGGCGGCGAGGCCGCCCTGCCACACACCGGGCGCCTCACCCGAGCCCATGTAGTAGTCCTCGACCCCCCGGGCAACCTGGCGCAGGAGGTACTCGGCGTCGGCCAGCTTCGTGATCCGCAGCAACCTAGGACCCCCCTCCCGGTCTGAACGCCGCGACGCCGGGCAACGCCCGCCCGGAGGGCTGGCAACTGTCTGACGCTCGTTGAGGGGTGGTGGTCAGGAGGGGGGCGTTCATCGGTTGGTGGTTGGCTCGGGGTTGTCGGGGGTTGTTGGCTGCGGGTTGGGATTAGTAGTGGGGAGGTGTTCGAAGAGGGGGAGTTGGTCAGTTGATCGACGGCGGGGACGTCGCGTCCGAGCGGGCGCCGGCGGCCGGACTCCGTCGCCTGCCGGCTCAACAACCGGCGCTGCCTCCTCCCCGTTCTCCCGGTCTTCTTCGGCCAGCTCGATCGGCCGGGACTCCACAGGGCCAGACAGGGTCTGTCTGCGCTGGCCGTCGCCTCTGGGATCGGTGAGCGCGGCGCCGTTGGCGAGGCCGGTGCCGAGCATCTGCTCGATGGCTGGGCCGGGAACGCGCAGCACGTCGCCGAGGTCGACGACGGCCAGGCCCGAGCGGCCACCCGTGGCCCGCCACTCCTGGGTCAGGAGATATGCCTTTGTCCTGCCGATTTTTAGAAGGCGGCTGGCTTCTTCGACGGTGAGGAACGGCGGGATGCGATCACACATGGGCATAGCCCCCAGACGTTGACAACACAGCCTGGAGATGATAACACGGTCCAACGTGCTGGAACACTGGCTTCACAAGCTGAAGGCAATGTAGGGTGGCGCTCATGCCCCGCCGCCGCCATCAAGAGCCGCCCGCGCCCGAGGAACGGGTCCGGCCCGTGGATCCCCGTCCCCAGGTCGACCTGAACCAGGTCGTGGCCTACAACGTCCGAGCCGCCCGGGAACTGCGGGGCTGGACCCAGGAGCAGTTCGCCGAACGGCTCGAGTACTACCTCGGGACCCGCCTCACCCAGGCCAGCGTGTCGGCCATCGAACGGGCCTGGGACGGGGACCGCCGCCGGGAGTTCGACGCCCACGAGCTGCTGATCTTCGCCATGGTCTTCGACCTGCCGATCCTCTGGTTCCTCCTCCCGCCGAAAGGCGACCACCGGCTCATGCGGGGCACCACCCGCCAGGTCGACGAGCTCCTCATCTGGCTCCTCGGCCGGCCCGAGAAGCTCGAACCGCTCTACGAGCGCCTCCGGGATCTCGGCATGCACGACCCCACCGAGGCGCAGCTCATCGTGGAGAAGCTCACCGGCCAGCCCGCCGCCTCCCGGGCCTGGAGCTACAAGGAGCGCCGCAAGGAGATGCTCCTCGCCCTCCTCGACAACCACGCCGACGAGTTCGACACCGCCGTCGAGGAACTCGGTAAGTGGGTCGACCACCTCCGCCAGGCCGGCATCCGCGGCTTCATCGCCGAACACACCTGGGACGACGATTTCACTGACTCCGGCCGCCCCGCCGCCGCCATCCTGGACGAGCCGGCGCCACACAGCACAGCGGACGAGACGGCATCAGGCGGCACGCCGGGGCGTCGGCGGCGCGCGACTTGATCGGGGGAGGCGCCACGTGATCGAGAAGCGGATGACCCGAACTGGTGAAGTCCGATACGAGGTGAGGTTCCGAGCCTCAGACGGAGCCGAGCGATCTCGGACCTTCCGCACTCGCAAGGAAGCCGAGCGGTACGAGCGCTCCCAGCAGACCGCGCTCGACCAGGGAACGTGGGTCGATCCTCGGAGCGGCCGGGTGACGTTGGCGATCTGGTGCGCCGAGTGGCAGCGGACCGTCGTGCACCTCCGGCCGTCGACGCAGCGGATCTACGACGCCAACATCCGCAACCACATCCTGCCCGAGCTCGGCGCGGTCGAGCTCGGGAAGTTGACCCCTTCGATGCTGCGGGGCTGGCTGGCCGGCCTTGCCGTCAAGGTCGGCCGGCGGGGGATTCTCGCCCCCGGCTCCGTGGCCCAGGCGTACCGCACCTTGAACCGGCTCCTGGAGGCGGCGGTGGAGAACGAGCTCCTCGGGCGGAACCCGCTACGGAGTGTCAAGCCGCCCCGCGTGGAGGCCGAGCCGATGCGCTTCCTGTCCCACGACGAGGTCGCTGCGCTGGCGGCCGCCATCGACCCGCGGTACCGCGCGCTCGTGCTGCTCGCCGCCTATTCCGGCCTTCGGGCGGGCGAGCTGGCCGCCCTCCGGCGCAAGCACGTCGACCTCCTCCACCGGACCGTCACCGTCGTCGAGCAGGTGCAGCGGATCGGCGGCACCTTCGTGGTCCTGCCACCGAAGAGTGCCGCCGGTCGGCGCTCGGTGGCGATACCCACTTTGGTGGCCGACGCGTTGCAGGACCACCTCGCGAACTTCGGAGAGCCGGGACCGGAGGGCCTTGTCTTCCCGGCGCCGGGAGGGGGCTTCCTCCGGCCCGAGAACTTCCGAAACCGGTCGTGGCTCCCGGCGGTGAAGGCGGTCGGAGTAGCCCCACTGCGGCTGCACGATCTCCGCCATACCTGTGCCTCGCTGGCCATCGCCGCCGGCGCGGACGTGAAGGTCCTGCAGCGGATGCTCGGCCACGCCTCGGCTGCCCTGACCCTCGACCGGTACGGGCACCTCATGCCCGGCCAGGCCCGCAGCGTCGCCGACCGACTCGACGAGATGGCGCGCCGTTCAGTACCCGTCGCGACCGCCTCCGTCGCGTCGCTCGACTCGGTGAGATCATGAGCAGCCATGATCCCGGCCGATGTCGTGGCCGATGATCGGCCCTCCCCGGTACCCTTGAGACATGGCTCGATCTGCCGACGAGTTCTCGGGGCACCCGGCTGTCGTTGTCGTCAACCCTGACGACGACGTGACGCCGGAGGCCCTGTTTGCCTGGCTTGATGAGATCGAGGGCGATGAGCCGCTCGATCTTCCGGCGACCGCCGCCGAAACCTTGGCCGCCGCCCGGGCTGCCGGCGAGGTGTGACGCCGGTCGTCGTCGACGCCTCGGCCGGGGTCGAGCTGATCGCCGGCACCAAGGTCGGGCGGGCCCTGCGGCTCCTCCTGCCGCCGGATCCAGTTCTGTGGGCCCCCGAGACGATCTACGTGGAGGTCGGCACGGTGCTGCGCCGGTGGGACCTCAGCCGGACTCTCACTCCCGTCCAGGTCGAAAAGGCGGTGCGGCGCCTCGCTTCCTGGCCGCTACGGGTCGCCCAGGTGCGCGGCCTCTTCCCCGACGCCTGGCGGCACCGCCACAACATCACCTTTGCCGACGCCACGTACGTCGCTCTCGCTGAGCACCTCAACGCACCGCTTCTGACGGGTGACCATCGGCTCGCTGACGCGCCGACAATGCCGGTGCAGGTGCTTCGCCTGCCGCCCGGCATCTGACTTCGTCCTCTTGCCCTTCCCCCCGACGGCGGGCCTTACGGACGACTACGGAACGTGGCGGACAAGGGTCTGCGAAAAACCCCCTCGCGGACTCGTCCGCGGGATTTTCGCGGGATAGACGCAAGATCGGCCGGGAAAATTGAAAGCAGGCCAGAGCGGAAATAGGCTCTGCCCTGCGGTTTGGTGGCTCCGGGGGGGAGACTCGAACTCCCGACCAAGCGCTTAACAGGCGCCCGCTCTGCCGACTGAGCTACCCCGGAAGGACTTGCCGAGACTATATCGTCGCCCGAACGGGCGGCCTTGAG
>Ga0070741_10020634_pt1 | contig 10351 bp, 8 predicted proteins | sample Coa_R1_4_FD_66440 | JGI IMG/M metagenome (GOLD analysis project Ga0070741, IMG submission 66440) | Surface soil microbial communities from Centralia Pennsylvania, which are recovering from an underground coalmine fire - Coalmine... | ecosystem: Environmental > Terrestrial > Soil > Unclassified ...
CCCTACCCCACGCCGCGCGGTTCTCGTGTAGAACAGAATAATGACTTATTCGATCGACCCAATGCACAGCTCCGCCCAGTTCAAAGTGCGGCACATGATGATCGCCAACGTTCATGGCGAATTTGATTCCGTTTCGGGCACCGTGGAATTCGATCCCGCAAAGCCGGACGCCGCCCGCATCGATGCCACGATCGATGTCAACAGCCTCCATACCGGCGATCCGAAGCGGGATGCACACCTGAAGACTCCGGATTTCTTCGATGTCGAAAAGCATCCGGCCATCACTTTCCGTTCCAAGAAGATCACGCCGGATGGCGGCAAGAATTACAAGGCCACTGGAGATCTCACTATACGCGGGGTCACCAAGGAAGTAATTCTCAACGTTGAAAACCTCTCCGACGAAGTGACGGACATGTGGAAACTGCAGCGCCGGGGCCTCGCCGCGCGCGTCCGCGTCAGCCGAAAAGATTTCGGGCTTGCCTTCGATCCCGACGGAGCGATGGTCAGCGACGCCGTCGATATCACGCTCGACGTCGAGGTGACGCGCGCCGCTTCGTAGGCGCCTTCCGATTCACTCCCTTCAGGGCCTCGCGCTGGCTGAGCGGGCTCAATATTTTTTCGTGCCGGCGGACGTAGCGGAGCACTTCCGCTGCGTCTGTTTTGGCGTATTCCCGTAATGCCCAGCCGATCCCTTTCCTCAGGAAGAACTCCGGCCGGCCGAGTGACGGTTCGATGCAATCGTAGAGTAGTTTGCGATCGGTACCGCTCTTGAACCCGAGCTGCGCCAGAATTGCGCTCCGGCGCTTCCAGATGTCGTCCCCGCCCGCCCAGCCGCGCAGGACGCGCGCCATCTTCAACGGATGCCGCCGCAGCAAACCGCCGATCTGATGGCTGGCAAGGCTGTCGACGAGATCCCACCAGGCGCCGGAGACAATCATCTCTTCATAGAGTGGAAGCGCATCCAGCGTTTGGAATGGGCGATAGGCCGGATGCCGGGTAAGCTCGATCGCGGCGTAGCGCTCTTCGCGATAACGGGCGCCGCGCCACAATTCCAGCACGGTCTCGCGCCATTCGCCAAAGGCTTGAAGCTGATGTGCCGAGAAAAGAGGCCGGAGCGCCTGCCGCAAAGGCGTGGCCTGAATGCCCCGGTACGGCATCTCCGACTTCATATACGCCTGCATGGCAGGCGCTTTGGCAGGGTCGGCGGCCTCACGCAACGCTTCTCGCATGGCGCGCACCAGCTTCGCGTTGGCGCTCACTCACCGCACCCAGATTTTGGGCTCCACCGACATCCCGGGCCGCAGCCGGTCCAGCCCCGCCTGATCCTTGTCGAATCGGATGCGTACCGGAAGGCGCTGCACAACTTTCACGTAATTGCCGCTGGCGTTTTCCGGAGGCAGCAGGCTCGTCACGGTTCCGCTCGCGGCCGGAAAACTCTCGACGTATCCGCGCAACTCCTGGCCATAGGCATCGACTGAAATTGTTACTTTCTGGCCCGGATGAATCCGGCGCAGTTGCGTTTCCTTGAAATTCGCAGTCACCCAGAGGTCATCCACCTGCGCCAAGAGAAAAAGCTGCTGGCCAGGTTGCACGTGATTACCGATCTCCACGTTCCGTTTGCTGACGATTCCGGAAACGGGCGCAAAGATTTTGGTGTACGACAGATTGAGCTTCGCGAGATCGACGTGGGTCTTCGCTATCTGTGCGTCAGCCTGCTTCGCGATCACAGTGGCGCGTCTGATATCCAATTCGTGCGGCGCATTCATTCCGAGTTCCATCAACTTCGTATCGGTTGCCGTCATTTGGGCGCGCCGTTGGTCCACTGATTTTTCCGCGGCTTCAGCGGTGGCGCGGGCTGAATCCACGGCGGCCGCAAGCGCGTTCGCAGTGGCCACCGCCTGGTCGTAGATCTGGCGCGGAATCTCGTCTTTGTCGACTAGGGCCTTATAGCGCGATACGTCGGCCTGCGCTTTGGCCGCGTTTGCTTCAGCCTCGCGGAGCCGCGCCTGCGCCGAGACAGCGTCTCGTTCCGCCCATGCAATCGCGGCTTGCGCGTTAGCCACATCCGCGCGCGCCGCTTCAATTCCCGTTTCGTTCAAGTTCTCTACAATTGGAACGCCTGGATTTTGAACCCGAACCTCCGCCTGCTTCTGCGCCATTTCCGCCTGCGCTTGCGCCAGAGCTACCGAGTAATTACTCGGGTCGAGCTCAGCCAGTAGCTGCCCTGCTTTTACCAATTGGTTCTCGTCCGTATAAATGGCGCTGATGGTGCCTGCGATGCGCGCGGAAATCCCGTTCAAGTGCGAATCGATCTGCGCATCGTCGGTCGACTCGAAGGTCTGAGCATAATTCCAATACAGAACACCACCGGTGGCAATAATGGCGATCACCAGAACGAGTGCTACAAGGGCTTTCCAGCGGCTGCGAGACCGCTCCGGTGGCGGCTCTGAAAGCGCTGTTGAAAGCATCGGCTTTTTCAATTCTTCGGACTGCATTATGGCTTCCCCAAAAACTGCTGGATTCCCTGGTCGGCCTGCCCCATGGAGCGGGCCAGGCTCGCTTTCGCCAGATTGTGTGCCAACAGGCTGTTGATATAATCCTGCTCAGCCGCCGCGACTACTTCCTGAGCCTGCACAACCTCGATGGTATCGGCCACGCCCGCGGCGAATCGGTCGCGTGCCTGGCTAAGCGTATCTTGCGCCAGGTTCCGGCTGCTCTCGGCGACGGCGACCTGACTGGCTGCGGCGTTCAGATCCAGGAATGCCCGGCGGATATCGGCGTCCACCCGCGCCCGCAAATCTTCGTATTCGAGGCGGCGCTGCTGCAGCGCGGCGTCCGCTTGTTCGATATCGCCGCGCACGCGCGTTCCCTGCCAGACCGGAACCCGCACGGTCCCGGTGACCGTGAACGTGCCGTGCGAGTTCTGCGGCGCCGTGCCGATTGCGCCGTAGTCGCCGCTAAACTCTGCGGTCGGGTACCGCTCCGCCACGGCTGCCTTCCGAACGAGTTCAGCGGCTTGCACCTGAGCCTGGGCGGCTTTCAGATCCGCCCGATTCGCGGCCGCACGCTCGAGCGCCTGTTCCATCGTGAGCCCTGCCACCGGAGCGTAGAGCACCGTGTCGGTCAGCGAAAACTCCTGACCGGGCGGCAGGCCGATCGCGCGCCCAAAATCGATCTTCCGCTTTGCGAAATCCGTCTCCTGAGAGGTCAACCGTTGCTGCTGGGTTTGCAACTCCACCTGGCTGCGCGTGACATCGATTCGCGCGGCTAACCCGTTCGCATGCCGGTCCACTGCTTGTTGATACGTGGCTTGCACGGAGGCAATTTGTGCTCGAATCGATTCCACACTGGCCGCTGATGAAATCACTCCCAGGTATCCGCTCGACACGGCCAGCACGATCACGTCACGCGCGTCCTGAGCCGAGAGTTCCGTGGCCTTTTCGGATTGCTGCGCCGCGCGGTAGTTGCGGCGTTGTGTAAAATCCGCCAGTTTTTGCGTCACGCGCCCTCGGAGATCGAAGAAGTGATACGGCCCCACGACTGTCGGAATGCTGAAGCCCGGCACCGAGAATGTGAATCCGTAGACCGCCAGATCCGTTTGTTGTTCGGTGCCCATCGCATCCACACTGACGTTCGGGAGCAGATGCGAGAGTTCATTCCAACGCTCGCCTCGCGCTTGCCGGATGCTCTGCTGATAACTGGTGGCCCCGAGGTTGTACTGCAGGCCGCGACGTATGGATTCCGCTAGCGAAAGCTGCAGCGGCGCACCCGGAGCCGCAGCCGAAGGAGCGCTGCCCTGGTAAGCTCCGGGAGCCTGTCCGTATCGTCCCGACAGCGGCAACTGAGTGGCGCGGCTCTCAGACCCGCTACTGTACTGCGCCCGCATGAGCGCGGGCATGAGCGCCAGCACTAATACCATTGCCAGCCGCTGAAGAGCGCGCTTCGGCTTCTTCACGGGAATCGGCCTGCCTGGACACGAGAGGCCTTCCGTCAACATATCGATACTGAACTCGATCTCATCGCGCACACGAAATTCGCGCCAGTTCAGAAGCCGTCTTTCGAGCAACCCGCGCGAAATATCGAACAGCGCGGCCGCCACTGCTCCGGCGGGCACCGGCCGGATCTCGCCCCGCTTCGAAGCCTCCTCCACCACCCGCGCGACATGCCGGATATTTTCGCGAAATAATTGCATCAGTTCGCGGCTGATTGGCGCCTTTACAAACATGCTGCCGTATTCGGCCAAATAGATGCGGAAGAACTCTTCGTGCGTTGTGCTGAATTCCAAGCGAACCCGTAGAAAAGCCCGCAACTTCTCCCGAAATCCCTCCGCGCATTCCATTTCCCGGCGAGCCTCCGCCGACATCTCGCGCAAATCGCCCGCCAGCACCGCCAGATATAGCTGTTCTTTCGATTTGAAATAGAGGTAGAGAGTGCCTTTGCCTACCTGCGCTTCTTCAGCCACGTCTTCTACGGCACTATCGGCATAGCTCTTCTGGGAAAAGACCCTGCGCGCAGCCGCAAGAATACAAGCTCGTTTCCGATCGGTGACTGACCGGTCAGTCATATCTCTTCAACATAGGGAAACGTCTACGCGCTTGTCAATCTCCGGTTAACATAAGGCATGTTCTCTTCGCGTTTTCCACGCGATTTTCAGCACAACCGAATTACTCAATCAGTGGATGCGCTGCGCCGCGCCGGAACCACTATCCTGGATTTGACTGCGTCCAACCCCACCCTAACCCGGTTCAGGTATCCTCCTGAAGTCGTACGCGCATTCAACGACGAACGGCTGCTGATCTACGAACCGGCGCCTGCCGGCCTGATGGAGGCACGCTCTGCCGTTTCCGACTACTATGTCTCCCGCGGCGTGCACGTGGACCCGGCGAATATTTTGCTCACGGCCAGCACCAGCGAAGCCTATGCCTACCTGTTCAAGTTATTAGCCGATTCCGGAGATCACGTGCTGGTTCCGCGCCCTTCGTATCCCTTGTTCGAGTGCCTGGCGGCCATGGAATCAATCGAGCTTCGCCCGTATCCGCTGACTTATGACGGCCGATGGGCAATTGATCTCGACGCACTCGCGAGCGCAGTGACGGCTCGCACGCGCGCCATCATCATCGTCAATCCAAATAATCCCACGGGCAGTTTTTTGAAACGCGCCGAGTTGGAATACCTGGTGCGCCTTTGCGCCGAACGCGAAATTGCCCTAATCTCCGATGAAGTTTTTTGCGACTACGCGTTCGCGCCCGATCCCGATCGCGTCCCGACACTCGCTGCCGCCAAAGACTGCCTGGCATTCTCGATGAGCGGCCTTTCAAAAATCGCCGGGCTTCCCCAGATGAAGCTGGGGTGGGTTGTCGCCGCGGGTCCCGTCGCGTTACGCGCCCAAGCGTTTGAGCGCCTGGAATGGATTGCCGATGCCTATCTTTCCGTGGGCACGCCCGTCCAGCACGCGGCCGCGCGGCTACTCACCGCGGGAGAGCTTGTCCAGCAGCAGATCCGCGACCGGACCCTGCAAAATCTCGAATTTGCCCAACAGATTCTCACTGGATCCTGCGCCACTCCGCTCGCAGTCGAGGGCGGCTGGTATCTGACTCTCCAGGTGCCCCGGGTGCGAACCGAGGAGGAATGGACCTTGAATCTGCTTTCCGACTGCCACGTTTTGGTGCAGCCGGGATTCTTCTACGACTTTGAATCCGAAGCATTTCTCGTTATCAGTCTCCTCACCGAGCCGGCCGTTTTTCGCGAGGGTGCGGGCCGCGTCACTCGATTTTTGGAGGCCGCCATCGTACAATGAGAATATGGCCAGAGGTTGGGGAAGTAAGTCGGCCGTGGTGCGGGCCGAGAAGGCCGAGGTACGTCCGATTAACGCACCGGATCCAGCAACTTTGGATCTAATCCGCAAGAAAGAGGGCATCCAGCTCTCACGTACCCGAATTGTTACCGAACTCAGATCCGCGCAAAACCCGCGCTATCGGGATTTGCTGAACAAGACTCTTGCCGACTTAGACGCGAAGCTTTCCGCGCTATCGGGCAACTGAGCCGCGATTACTAACTCGTCAGGCAGGCGCCTCCGGCCTGCCTGATATACTCGTAGTTCCCGTGTTTCATTCCATTGAGAAACAAGTGTCTCGTGCCTTCCGCGCGCACATTCAGGCCCGCTATGGCATTGATTTGCCGGTGGTCGTCGAGCAGCCAAAACAAAGTGACCTCGGCGAAATGGCCGTCCCCGCGGCCTTCCAGCTGGCAAAGCAACTGCGCCAGGCGCCCAAAAAGCTTGCCGCCGAGCTCGTGGACGAGATCGGCGCGCTCGACGGTGTCGCACGGATGGAAGTCGCTGGAAACGGCTACATCAATATCCGCCTCGATCGAGGGGCCTATGGCTCCGTTTTGCTGCTTGGTCACGAGCCCTCAAGCACCGGGCCGACCGAAAAAATCATCGTCGAACATACGAACATAAATCCGAATAAAGCCGCGCACATCGGCCACCTGCGGAACGCAACTCTCGGAGACACGTTCGTACGCATGCTACGGGCCCTGGGCAATCGCGTCGAAGTTCAGAACTACATCGATAACACCGGCGTCCAGGTGGCTGATGTCGTAGTGGGCTTTCATCATCTGGAAAAGAAAACCGCCGCACAAGTCCGCGCGCTGATTTCCGATCCATCCGTCCGCTTCGATTATTATTGCTGGGACCTGTACGCAAGGATTTCCGCCTACTATGGCGAGGCCCCCGAGGGCCTCAAGTGGCGCGCTGAAACTCTACACGCCATCGAAGCCGGCGAAGGCGACCTTGCCGAGATGGCGCATCTGGTGGCTGACGCTATCGTTGAAGCGCACCTCGCCACCATGCTGCGCCTCTACGTGGAATACGACGTTCTCCCGCGCGAAAGCGAAATCCTTCACCTCAAATTCTGGGCCGCCGCCTTCGCCCTGCTCAAGGAGCGCAATGCGATCTACTTCGAGAAGGAAGGCAAGAACGCCGGCTGCTGGGTCATGCCCGGGCTTTCCGAGGAAGGTAAGGTCATCGTCCGCTCCGACGACACTGTCACTTATGTCGGCAAGGACATCGCGTATCAGTTGTGGAAGTTCGGCCTCCTCGGCAAGGACTTCTACTACCGGCCATTCAAAAAGTACGCCGACGGCCGCGCCCTCTGGATCACCACCGATCAGCCCAGCCCCTCGAATGGCACCTTCGGTCACGGCACCCGAGTTTACAACGTCATCGATGCGCGCCAATCGTACTTGCAGGACGTGGTGGTCGCCGGCTTGCGCGGGCTCGGCTACGACAAGCAGGCCGAGCAATCGGTGCACTTCTCGTACGAGATGGTTGCCCTGTCGCCGCGCTGCTGCGCCGACCTCGGCATCCCACTCTCGGAAGAAGACCGCAAGCGGCCCTACGTGGAAGTTTCCGGCCGCAAAGGTCTCGGCGTGAAAGCCGACGATCTGATGGACAGCCTCATCGCCAAGGCTCTGGAGGAAGTCGCATCACGCCACGCCGAGGCCTCCCCAGAAGAGCAGAAGCAGGTGGCTACGCAGATCGCCATTGGCGCGCTCCGTTATTTTCTTCTCAAATTCACGCGTAATGCGGTGATCGCATTCGATCTCCAGGAAGCCTTGAGCTTCGAAGGCGAGACCGGCCCGTACGTGCAATATGCGGCCGTCCGCGCGCGCAATATTCTCCGCAAGCTGGAAGAGCGCGGTGAGAAACTGCCCGACTTCGCCGCCGAACTGAGTGCCGCGGCCATCGCGCGTCAGTTGCAATCCGAAGATTTCTGGCAGGTCCTGCTCGCCGCCTCCAAAGCCGATTCAGCGGTGGAACGCGCGGTTACGGCTGGAGAGCCCGCGCATGTCGCCAAATACGCGTTCCAACTCGCACAGGCGTTCAACAACTTCTACCACCAGTACCCGATCATTCACGAGCAGGACCGCGAAAAGAAAGTCTTCCTTCTGTGGATGACCGATTTTTTCCGCCGTCAACTGGAACGTACTGCCGACATCCTGGGAATCCAGATCCCCGCGTACATGTAATCATTTTTCCAGCGTGTCCCACATTACGCCGGCGCGCTGCACGACCGCCGCCATGTCCTCGGGCAGCATCAAACGCTCGCGCACCAGTTCCCGCACCGCGCGCTCGACCTGATCGAGATAATCCTGCCGCCCTCTGTATCGTTCCTCAATGGAACGGCGCGAGTCCCCTGAGCGCACGCGCTCCTGCTTGGTCCGGGCAAACGGCTCGAAAGACCCAAACAATCCTGCCAGGTAGCGCAATCCCCGCAGTTCCGGAACGTGGATGTTCCACCCGGTATACGTGCCGAGTGGAGCCGCCACCTCCGGCAGCCGGACACCGCCGATATCGTTCCCGTCCGCATCGACCTGCGGCACCAAAACTGGATATTGGGCCCCCAGCGCAGGAGGTTCTATGGAAATAATCCCGCGCGCTCCGAACTCCGGTCCGTAATTCATGCTCCACACCTGCGGCATATAGTCGGGGAACGGGAGCATTGGAATGTTCGGAAACCGCACCTCCTCTCTCGCGACCAACTGCTTCTTGGTCGCGGATGGATAAATGGACTTCGGCGGCTCCGTGCCCGAGCGAACCCAGGCATCCAGATCGAGCACCAGCGCGCGCGTCACCCAACGCTGCTCAGCGAAGTTTGCGTAATGCCGCAAACTCGCGCCCTGCTGCGGGGGAAACGGTCCCGTGGAATGCGCGGTTCCGCTCAGGAAGTAGAGGCGCGATCGGGCGCCCAACGGAACGTCAGCCCTACCGTCCCCTCGCGTGTGCGTGAGCGATCCCGCCCGCGCCCAGTATTCGGTAGATGAGAAGGTGTAGAAGATCCGCGGGGTCACGTGAGCGGCTTCCGCCTTGGCGAGCAATCCGTCATCAGTAAAGGGAGGCAGGTCCACGGGCCGTAAAATCGATAGCACCGAGTTTCCCGCCTGGCCCGGCATGGCGAAGCGGTGGTTCACGCTCGCGCCGCCGGCGCCCGCCGATGAGATCATCAGCGCATCAAAAGCCGCCCGCCCTTGTTCGTCCGCGTTGAACCCGTCCCGGACGAATACCCGCAGCACACGCGCGCTCTGGGAATATCCGTATCCGATCACGCGCTGCACCGAAGCCGGATCCTCCCGCAGCGTCGTGACCTTCCCGCCATATTTCAAGTACGACGCAAAATCCCGGATCGCCGCCAGCCCGAGCCCGGCAACCGCCGGATTCTTGGCCTGGTAGACCGCCTCGTACAGTCCCGGCTCGAACCCTCCGCCAGACACGACTGAGCAACCATCACTCCCGAAGCGCCACTCTTCGCGCGGAATCACGCGGCCGGGCCCGTCGATGCGCGTCCGAAAAGTCAGACGGGCATCTTTTTCTTCCGGATCCGCGGTGCAATACGACAGCGCGAAGCCGTTCATCCGGAAACCCGAGCGATCGACAGGATAACTCTCTCGCACGACTCCCTGAACCGGAACAGTCGGTGCTTGAAATGTCAAACCCTCTCTGGCGGGAACGTCAAACTGCCACCCAAGAAATACCAACGTGAACCCTTGTTCGAGAAGGAACCGGTCGCCCAGATCCCAGTGTTCCGGAGCGGCATCGCCCCCCGTCGCGCCGCTGATCAGGAAAACTGATTGCGGCCCGCCGCGATTCACTATTTCCAGGAAGACCGCGCCGCGCGATTTTCGGGGTGCTTTCGGGCGCCACACCAGCACATCGCCCGAAAACTCGACTCTGCCCGCGGCATTTTTGGGCGCCAGCGCGATATCGGCGATGCCTCGGTTCGCAGCAAGGGCGGGATCGACAGAGTAGTGGGCGCGCCCGATTACGCGCTCGTACGGCCCACTCTCGGCTACGCTTCGGATTTCGATTCGATCGAGTTCGGCCGCGGCCACGCCGCAAACAACCAGAAGGAGCGCGGCGGCTCGCATACTCCCCGTTAGCCGCCGATGGAGTACATGGGCCGCGGCGGCGGCACGAACTTCGAGGAGTTGATCTCGTGCCCTATCCACTTGCCCGCGACATTTCGGCGAATCACCGCGACGATGTCCTCATCGGATGCGCCCGAGCGCAGCAACGCCTTTACGTCGTCCTCTTCAACGGCGAACAGGCAATAGCGCAGTTTCCCGTCGGCTGTCAGGCGAATGCGGTTGCAATTGAGACAGAAGGGGCGGCTCACCGAAGCGATGAATCCGACCCGCCCGCCGCCGTCCGCATATTGGTATTCGCTCGCAGGCGCGCGCGGATCGGGATCCGGTACCGCCACCAGCGGGGAAATCTCGCGGCCGAGCATGTCGATGATGTCATCCGCCAGCAGCACCTTGCGGCGATCCCACAACTGCTGAGAATCGAGCG
>Ga0070741_10020635_pt1 | contig 10350 bp, 8 predicted proteins | sample Coa_R1_4_FD_66440 | JGI IMG/M metagenome (GOLD analysis project Ga0070741, IMG submission 66440) | Surface soil microbial communities from Centralia Pennsylvania, which are recovering from an underground coalmine fire - Coalmine... | ecosystem: Environmental > Terrestrial > Soil > Unclassified ...
GTCGAGCGTCTCCAGCTTGGTGCGCACGGGCTGGTCGGACATCGGCAGGACGGCGCAGCCCACGCCGAGCGCGCCGGCAATGTCGGCGGTGGCCTGGCTGAGCGTGAGGCCGCTGCGCAGGAGGTTGGCGCGGTGCAGGCAGGTCGCGAAGTCGCCGTCGCCCAGGCGGAACCACTTCTCGTAGCCATAGCGGGAGAGCGCATCGATGGTGCCGAAGCTGTCGCCGCGCAGTCCCCAGCCGCGCTCCTCGTCGGAGAGTCCGGCCAGGTGGTAGAGGACGATATCGATGTCCGGCGAGACGTAGACGCCGAAGAACTCGGCGTCGTCGCCGGTGTTGGCGATGACGGTGACCTCCGCCGGATCGACGACCTGCAAGAGGCCCTGCAGAAAGCGCGCCCCGCCGACGCCGCCGGAGAAGACGGTGATCATGTGCCTAGCGAAACGCCTCGACAATGGCGGCGGTGTCGTAGTACTCACGGATGCGATAGATCTTGCTGTCGCGGAAGCTGAAGTTGTGCAGCCAGTGCGTCTCCCATGATTTTCCAGTGCGGCGTACCTTGACGCGTTCGAAGCCGGCGACGACGACGCTATCGCCGGTCGCGATCGGCTCATCTTCGGGGCCGAAGCTCTCCACATCGACGTTGGCGCCGACGGCTCCGAACAGGCCCAGCACGGCTTCTTTGCCCTGGTGGCGGCCGCCCCACGGTATCTCCGGCGGGCCGAAAAACCACCAGTCGATGTCGTCCGAGAGCTGGTCGAGGATCGTTGGAATGTCGCCGCGCCCGAACGCCTCGTAGATCGTCATGACGGCCCGGATGTTATCGGCTTCGCTCATCTGGCTCCTTTCGGCGGGGATTTAGCGGACTAACTCTACCACCGTGACGCCCTCGCCGCCCTCGCGCGGGTCGGCGAAGTCGTACCCGTGCACCAGCGGGTGCTTATCGAAGAGCTGGCGCACGGCGCGGCGCAGGGTGCCGGTGCCTTTGCCGTGCACCACCCGCACCTCGGAGGCGCCGGCGCGCACAGCCTCGTCCAGCTTCTGGTCGACGATGTGCAGCGCTTCATCGACGGTGAGGCCACGCACATGCACCTCCGGCACTGTCCGCGGGCCGGAGGGCGCCAGGCGCGGCCCGGCGGTGGGCTGGCGACGCGGCCGCTTTTCCGCCTGCTCAATGTCGCGCAGGCTTACGGTGGCCCGCAGCGTGCCGAGCGACACCTGGACCTGGCCCTGCTCGTCCGGTAGCGAGAGCACCTCCCCGGGCTCGCTGACGCCGCGCAGCCAGACGCGATCGCCGATGGAGAGCGGCGGCAGCGTGGCCGGGCGCTTGCGCGGCTCGGCCTGTAGGCGCTCCGCGCCGGCCTCCACGCTGCGCACCAGGGAGCGGGCATGCTCCAGGCTGCGCTGCTTGCGGCGGGATGGCGCCCCCTCCAGCGCCCGCTCGATGGTCTTGCCGGCGTCCAGCAAGCGGCGGCGGGCCTGTTCCGCCTCGTGTTGCAACTGGCGGCCGGCCTGCTCGGCGGCCCGCTGCTGCTGGGCCTCCAGCTCGGCCAGCCGCTTCTCGGCCTCACGGCGTTGCTCCTCTTCGTGTAATCGCTCGCGCTCCTCCGTGGCGCGCTCGGCTTCCAGGCGGTCGCGCTCGCGCTGCAGGTCGCGGATCAAGGTTTCGACTTCCAGGTGCTCGGCGCCCAGGCTCTCCTGCGCCGCGTCCAGAATCGGCTCGGGCAAGCCCAGCCGCCGCGCGATGGCCAGCGCGTTGGAGTGCCCCGGCAGCCCGATGTTCAGACGATAGGTGGGCGCCAGCGTCTCTGGGTCGAACTCCACCGAGGCGTTGATGACGCCCGGTGTGTTGTGCGCGAACGCCTTGAGCTCGCCGTGGTGCGTCGTGGCGACGGTCAGGCAGCCGATCGCCAGCAGGTGCTGCAGGATTGCCTTGGCCAGCGCGGCGCCCTCCGTGGGGTCGGTCCCGGCAGTCAGCTCGTCGAGCATGACGAGGCTGCGCGGCGTGGCGCGCGCCAGGATGCCGATGACGTTGGTCATGTGTGCGCTGAAGGTCGAGAGCGACTGCTCGATGCTCTGCTCGTCGCCGATATCGGCGAAGACGTCCTCGAATACTGGCAGGCAGCTGCCGCGATCGGCGGGGATGGGCAGGCCGGCCTGCGCCATCAGCGCCAGCAGGCCCACGGTCTTGAGCGCGACCGTCTTGCCGCCGGTGTTGGGGCCGGTGATCAGCAGCACCGTGAAGGTATCCGCGCCGTCCTCGCCTCGGCCGAGATGCAGGCTGATCGGCACCACGTCGCCGCTGAGCAGGGGATGGCGGGCGTTGACCAGCCGCAGGCGCTCGGCATCCGAGGTGATCCACGATTGCTCCTCGCCGGGCTCCGGCAGGTCGAGGGCACCGAAGCTCTGGCCCAGGCGTGCCTTGGCCAGCGCCAGGTCGATCTCCGCGAGGGCCTGTACCGCCGTATCGATCCCGCGGGCGTAGTCGCCCACCTGCAGCGAGAGCTCTCGCAGGATGCGCTCCACCTCCCGCTGCTCCTCAAGTTGCAGCTCGCGCCAGCTGTTGCCCAGCTCCACTACGGCCAGCGGCTCCAGAAAGACAGTGGCGCCGGACGCCGATACGTCGTGTACGATGCCTGGCACCTGCCCGCGCAGCTCGGCCTTCACAGGAATGACGTAGCGGCCGTCCCGCAGCGTCACGATCGGCTCCTGGACGGCGTTGCGGCCTGTGGTGGAGCCAATGAGCGATTGCAGTTGGTTGAGCAGGCGGTCGTGGGCCTGGCGAACGTGCCTGCGCAGCTGCGCCAGCATCGGGCTGGCGGCGTCCGTGACCTCGGCGCGCGGGTTGATGCAGCGCTGGATGTCCACCACCAGCGACCCGAAGTCCTCGATGGCGTCCGCCATCTCCGCGAGGAGCGGCAGCTGATCACGCAACCGAGTGACGGTGGAATGAGCCGTCTGAGCCAGCGACAGCGTACCCGCCAGCTCCAGCAGCTCCTCCGGCAGCAGGGCGTGCCCCAGCGCGGCCTGGGCAGCGTGGCCCCGAATATCGCGCGCCTGGCCCAGCGCCAGGTTGGGCTTGAGGTCGTGCAGGCGGCGGCCCTCGGCGGTCAGGCGCTGCCGTCGCACGACCTCGCTGTAGTCGGGCGAAGGCTTGAGGTCGAGCGCGAGCTGCCGGGAGGCGGCGAAGGAGCAGCTAGCGGTCAGGCGCTGCAGTACTTTGGGGAACTCCAGGATGGCGAGGGCGCGTTCGTTCAAGCGGATCGCCGCGCAGACGCCTAGCGGATGAACATGCGGCCGTCCAGCTGCTTCTGGTGGTCGCAGGCCGCGATCCGGGTGAGGTAGACGCCGGCGGGCACCTGCACCTCGTAGAAGGTCTCGGTCACAGAGGTCTGGTCGTTGGTGACCTCGCGGACAATGCGGATGCAGCTATCGATGGCAGGGGAGCCGTCTGGCATCTCCCAGTAGGCGTTACGGACGTCGCCCTCGGGGCAAGGGGCCAGCGTATCGCGCAGGAGGATCACCTTCTTGACCGCGTTCACTTCTTCCATAGCCATCGCTGCCTCCAGTATTAGCCCCTTCCGCACGTCATAATGACACACGCGGCAAAGCTCTTCAATCAGTCCTTAATGAGGATTGGACTGCTGCCAGCAGCTGCCGGTCCTGTCGCAGATCGATGGTGCGCGGGTCCAGCAGCACAGCGTCGTGCTCGATGCGAGCGACGACGGGCGGAGCGCTCCGGCGCAGCCGCTGCGCCAGCAAGCTCGCCGCGGCGCCGTCCACGCAAGCGATGGCCAGCAGGCGGCTGGGCAGGCTCTCCTCCGGCAGGCTACCGCCGCCGACCATAGAGCGGCCGTCGCGCACCGAGGCGCGTGGGCCGAGTGTGCGCGCCCAACGGCGGGTCCGCCGCTCGATCTGCGGCAGCGGCATCGCGATCATACGCCAGACCGGCACCTTCGCCAGCTCTTCGCCGCGCAAGTAGTGCAATAGCGTCGCGGAGAGCCCGGCGATGCTCGCCTTGTCCGGACGCACAGCCCGCATCAGCGGGTGGCGCCGCAGCCTCTGCACCAGCTCTCTGCGGCCGGCGATGATACCGGCCTGCGGCCCGCCCAGCAGCTTATCGCCGGAGAAGAATGCCAGGTCGGCGCCGGCAGCGATGCTGTCCTGCACTATCGGCTCGGCGGCCAGGCCGAAGCGCGTCGTGTCCAGCAGGCAGCCGGAACCGAGGTCGTCGAGCAGCAGCAGATCGCGCGAGTGCGCCAGCCGCGCCAGCTCCGGCAGCGGCACGCTCTCCGTGAACCCGACGACACGGAAGTTGCTGGTGTGGACGCGCAGGATGGCTGCCGTCTCAGGCGTGATCGCCGCCTCGTAGTCGCGCAGGTAGGTGCGGTTGGTCGTCCCGACCTCTACCAGCGTGGCCCCTGACTGGCGCAGGACATCCGGGATGCGGAAGCCGCCGCCGATCTCTACGGCCTGCCCGCGCGAGACGATGACCTCGCGGCCGGCGCAGAGCTCGCTCAACGCCAGCAGCAGCGCCGAGGCGTTGTTGTTGACCGCGACAGCGGCCTCGGCGCCGGTCAGCTGACAGACCAGCGACTCGACGTGCCCGTGGCGCGAGCCGCGCTCGCCTGCCTCCAGGTCAAACTCCAGGTTGGAGTAGCCGCGCGAGACGGCGGCCATGGCCGCGATGGCGTCGTCGGAGAGCGGCGCCCGGCCGAGGTTCGTATGAATGATGACGCCCGTCGCGTTGATGACCGGCAGCAGTGAGACGCTGAGGCGCTGTTGCAGTCGCGCGGCCGTCTGCGCGACCAGCTCCTCGATAGCGGGGGCCTCAGCGCCGGCCGCGACTAGCTCTCGCGTGCGGGCCAGGGTATCGCGGGCGGCGTCAGTCAGAAGCCACTGAGGGGCGCCGTTCGCCAGGCCGCGTAGCTGCTCGTTAGCGAGCAGGCGGTCTACCGAGGGGAGCGACCGCAAACGGTCTGAATCAGGCATGGCAAATCAGCCCAGTCATTCTAGCATGCGGGTTCAGCGCCTTGACCCTGCAATGGCTCGACAATAATATTTGAGTAGCCTTCCCGCACGCCTCGCGGCCGCCCTGGAGGAGACCTTGGCCAATCTGCGAATCCCTGGACCCACCCCCGTACCAAACGACGTTCTGGAAGCCGTCGGCCGGCCGATGGTCGACCACCGCGGCCGTCCCTTTGCTGAGCTGATCGGCCGGGTGGTGACCCGCCTCAAGAAGTTCTATCGCACGGAGAACGACGTCCTCATCCTGACAGCTTCCGGCACTGGAGCCATGGAGGCGGCCATCGTCAACACGCTTTCGCCCGGCGATAAGGTGCTGGCCGTGACTATCGGCTCCTTCGGCGACCGCTTCATCGAGATCGCGGAGGTCTACGGGGCCGACGTCACTGTCCTCGGCTTCGAATGGGGCACCGCCGCCGACCCTGAGGCGATCCGCGATGCCCTGAAGGCGGACTCTGCCATCAAGGCCGTGCTGGTGACCCACAACGAGACCTCGACCGGTGTCACCAACCCGCTGCAGGAGATCGCCCAAGTAGTGCGGGAGGCCGACAGGCTACTGCTCGTCGACGCTATCAGCGGCCTCGGCTCAATCCCTCTCGCGACCGACGCCTGGGGCTTGGACGTGGTCGTCTCTGGCTCGCAGAAGGGCTGGATGGTGCCGCCGGGCCTCGCCTTCGTCTCGATGAGTGAGCGCGCCTGGCAGGCCTTCGAGACGTCGAAGATGCCGCGCTTCTACTTTGACCTGGCGGAGCACCGCGAGTTCCTTAAGAAGGGACAGACGCCGTTCACGCCGGCCGTCTCCATCTTCTACGGCCTGGACGTGGCGCTGGAGAAGCTGGAGGCCGAGGGCGTGGAGGCCGTTTACGCCCGCCACGCTCGGCTGGCCCAGATGACGCGCGAGGGCGTCAAGCGGCTAGGCCTGGAGCTGTTTGTCCGCGACGAGCGCTATGCCTCCGACACGGTGACCGCGGTCAAGTGTCCGGAAGGCGTCAAGGTCAAAGACCTGCGCAACCTCATGGAAGACGAATTCGACGTCGTCCTGGCGGGCGGTCAGGGCAAGATCAGCGACTCTATCTTTCGTATCGGCCACCTGGGGCTGGTCTCGGAGGCCGATATCCAGGACGTCATCGAATCGCTGGCCCAGGCGTTGCCGCGCCTCGGCTTCGCCGTGCCGGCCTACAACAGGTAGGCCGGATGCCAGCTCGCATCCTCATCTGCGACCCGATAGCTGAGGACGGGATCAACCTGCTGCGCCAGTTCGGCGCGGAGGTCGACGTCCGCACCGGCCTCTCGCCGCAAGAGCTCATCGCCGCTGTAGCCGACTACGATGCGCTGGTCGTGCGCAGCGAGACCAAGGTCACGGCTGACGTGATCGCGGCGGCCAGCCAACTGCAGGTCATCGGGCGGGCCGGCATCGGCGTTGACAACATCGATGTCAAGGCCGCCAGCGAGCGCGGTGTGGTGGTGGTTAACGCCCCCACCGGCAACGTCAGCTCCGCAGCCGAGCATACAATCGCGCTGATGCTGGCGTTGGCCCGTTACATTCCGCAGGCGGACGAGACCCTGCGCAGCGGCAAGTGGGAGCGCGGCAAGTTCCTCGGCGTCGAGGTGCGCGGCCGCACCATGGGCATCGTCGGCCTGGGGCAGGTAGGCTCGGAGGTGGCGCGACGCGCTCGCGGCCTGGAGATGCGCGTGCTGGCCTACGACCCCTTCGTGCCTGAGGAGCGCGCCCGTGTCCTCGGCGTGGAGGTCGTCGGCTTCGATGAGCTGCTGCGCCAGTCGGACTTCATCACTTTGCACGTCACCCTGACGGACGCCACCCGCAAGCTCATCGGCGAGAAGGAATTCAAGAAGATGAAGCCCGGCGCCCGCATCATCAACGTCTCGCGGGGCGGCGTCATCGACGAGAAGGCGCTGCTCAAAGCCCTGGACGAGGGTCGGATCGCCGGCGCAGCCCTGGACGTCTTTGAAACGGAGCCGGTGACTGATCACCCTCTCTTCCACAGCGATAAGGTTGTGGTCACGCCGCACCTGGGCGCCTCCACTGCGGAGGCGCAGGAGCGCGTTGCCATGGACGTGGCGGAGCAGATCATCGCCGTGCTGCAGAACCAGCCGGCGCGTTGGGCCGTCAACGCACCGTTGATCGCGCCGGAGACCTACTCTGTCCTGGCGCCCTACATCCCGGTGGCGCAGAAGACGGGGTCGCTGGCGGTGCAGCTCTGCCAGGGGCAGCTGGGCGAGATGGAAATCGACTACTCGGGCGACATCGCCCAGTACGATGTGACGCCGCTGAAGGCGGCGGTCGTCGGCGGGCTGCTAGGGCCGATCAGTGAAGAGCACATCAACGTTGTCAACGTGGACCTGGTGGCGCAACGGCGCGGCCTGCGTATCACGGAGAAGCGCAGCCCCTCGCACAACATCTACTCCAACCTGATCAGCGTGCGACTGAAGACCAGCGCCGGCGACACTGTCGTCTCCGGGACGCTGGCCCATGACGGCCCGCACATCGTCTACATCGACGACTTCTGGGTGGACGTGCCGCCCATCGAGGGCTGGCTGCTGACCTGCGTCAACCGCGACCAGCCAGGCATGATCGGCGCTGTCGGCACGCTGCTGGGCGGCTTCGATGTCAACATCAGCTATATGAACGTCGGCCGCGAGGAGAAGCGCGGCAACGCGCTCATGGTCATCACCATCGACGAGTCGCTGACGCCTGAGCAGCTGGCGGCCGTCGAGGCCATCCCCAGCATCTACAGCGTCAAGCTGGCGAAGCTCTAAACGCTAAGGACTGGCGACCGGGTTCAGCACCAGCCCTGTTGGCAGCTTGGGGTAGAAGAAGGTCGATTTCTGCGGCAGCCTCTGCCCTGTATCCGCCACATCCATGACCTGGGCTGGGCGCACCGGGTTCATGACGAACGCGTAGTTATAGACACCGCTGCGCACCGCCTCGACAGCCTCTTCCGCGTCCTCTGTGTATTGCACGACCTCCCCGGCGGCGATCTCGTCCTCGCTGATGCCGAGGGCATGGGCGAGCACCGCATACTGCAGGACGGCCGTATCGAGGTTGCGTAATTGCGGCGGGCTTTCTGGTGGCAGCAGCGGCTCCAGGTCCGCCGGGCCGTAGCAGGTGAGGACGTAGAGGTCCGGGGATTCCGCCGCCACCATGCCGATGGCCGGCAGCAGCTTGCCCCGCTCCCGTAGCAGCGCCTGCATTCGCTCCAGGCTGTTCACCGGCTCGATCTCGAAGACGCCGGTCAGCTTCTCGAACGCCTGCTCCAGGGAGACGGCGCTCTGCACCAGGCGATGGATGGGTAGCAGCACCAGGCCGGGGTCGCTGCCGGCCGTCAGGCCCATGAGCACGAAGTTCTCCGGATCCTCGCTGCTCCAGCCATGAACGAGCTGCTTGGCCTCCTCCAGGTAGGTGAGCGCCGTCTCGTAGCGGTGGTGGCCGTCGGCGATGTAAATTGTCTCGCCGGCAAAGCGCTCGTGCAGCGCCTCGATTTGCGGTCGCTGATCGATGCGCCAGAGGGTGTGATGCTGGCCGTCCGGGTCGTCGAAGTCGAGCAAGGGCGCTTTGCTAACCGCCGCCTCGAGAATCTCGGCGATCTGGCCGGCGGAGTCGCGGTAGAGCCCGAAGACAGGGCTGGTGTTGGTGCCTAGCGCCCTGAGCAGCCGCAGGCGGTCCTCCTTGGGCGGCCCTAACGTGCGCTCGTGCGGGCGGATGACGCCGCTTTCCCATGGCTCCAGCTGAACTGCCGCGAAGATGCTCAGCCGCTGGTAGGTCTGGCCGGCGTGGGTGAAGGTCTGGCGGTAGACGTAGTAGAGCGGCCGGCCGTCCTGCAGGAGCACGCCGTTGCTCTGCCACTCGTAGAAGAGCTTGGCGGCCTCCTGGTAGCGGTCGCCATCGTCGGCTTGGGGCAGCTCCAGCCGCACGATGTTGTGCAGGCTGCGCTGGGCCAGCCGCTCGCGCTGCTGCGGGCTGATGACGTCGTAGGGTGGGCTGATGAGCAGCGCCATGTCCAGGTGCGGGGCGTAGCGCAGCGCGCGCAGCGGACGGACTTCGGCCATTAGCCGGGAATGGCTCCGGTCTGCACCTTGAACAGCTGGCGGATGCCGGACTCCGCCAGGTCCAGCAGCTGGCCCATCGTGTCGCGGCTGAAGGACGTACCCTCGCCGGTGCCCTGTACCTCCACCAGCTCGCCGGTGCCGGTCAAGACGACGTTGAAGTCAACTTCCGCCTTGGAGTCCTCCTCGTAGTTGAGGTCGAGCAAGGGAATGCCATCGACGATCCCCGCGCTGGTAGCGGCGACCGATGTGGTCAGCGGCAGCGTCAGTAGGCTGCCGGCGTCGACGAGACGCTGGAAGGCGATGTAGAGCGCGACGTAGGCCCCGGTGATGGCGGCGGTGCGGGTGCCGCCGTCCGCCTGCACGACGTCGCAATCGACAGTGAAGGTGCGCTCGCCCAGTAGGTCGAGCCGCGTCACGGCGCGCAGGGAGCGGCCGATGAGTCGCTGGATCTCGTAGGTGCGGCCGGAGCGGCGCTCGCGCGGGATGCGGGTCTGAGTAGAGCGGGGCAGCATACCATACTCGGCGGTCACCCAGCCGGAGCCGGTGCCCCGGGCAAACTGGGGGACGCGGTCCTCGACGCTAACCGCGCAGATTACGGACGTGTTGCCGATCTCGATGAGGGTGGAACCTTCCGCGTAGGCCAGGTAATCGGGCTTGATGCTGACCGGCCGCAGCTCCTGCGGGCGGCGGCCGTCGCTCCTGATCATGGCTTCAGCGAGTATATCATCGGCTCTTGCGCTGCGTCTTGATCCAGAGCCGCTGGCCGTCCGTGCGGATGGTGACGTCGCCGTTGACGTCGGTGCGATAGACCGGGCGGCTGGCGAGCAGCGCCAGGGCCTCCGCCGCCGGCTGGCCGTAGGAGTTGCGCCCGACCGAGACGACGGCGAACGCCGGACTGATGGCGTCGATGAAGCTTGGGTCGGCCGCGGAGCTGGAACCATGGTGCGGCAGCTGCAGCACCGTCGATGCGAGGTAGGGCGATTGGTCGAGCACGGCGTGTTCTCCCGGCTCGTCAATGTTGCTGGTCAGCAGCAGCGAAAAGCCACCCATCGTCAGGCGCAGGACAAGGGCGTTCTCGTTGAGGTCGTCCGGGTTGGCCAGGGGGCCGAGGGGTGGATTCAGCACTTGCAGGAGGGCGCCCTGGCCCAGCGGCACCTGTAGTCCGGCAGTGGCGTCGCCAAACGGGGCGCCCTCGGCCTCTATTGCGCTCATCCACGCTCGATAGGTGGCGCTATCAGCGACGAGGGGCGCGGCCAGGA
>Ga0070741_10020636_pt1 | contig 10350 bp, 11 predicted proteins | sample Coa_R1_4_FD_66440 | JGI IMG/M metagenome (GOLD analysis project Ga0070741, IMG submission 66440) | Surface soil microbial communities from Centralia Pennsylvania, which are recovering from an underground coalmine fire - Coalmine... | ecosystem: Environmental > Terrestrial > Soil > Unclassified ...
GCCCGGCAATCAATTCCCCCGCCCCGCCGCGTCGCCGGAACCGACGAGCGCGCATTCCTCGCAAGCGACGGAAGACTTCCGCAAGCTGCAAGCCGCGAAGGCCGGCGTCAGTCTTATATCGCGCGCCTCCGCGCCCGACGGCGTGCGCGCCGGTTACCGCGACTGTCCGCGTTGCGGCGCCCGCTTGACGAGCCACGCATCCACGTGCGGTTGCGGCCATCAATTCGCGCCGCGCCAGGACGGCATAGCCGAACCGTTCCTTAGCGAAGCGGAGCTCGCCGCGCTGCGCGCTTCGAAATTCACCGACTGAGGAGAAGGCGTTGGAGACCGTCCAATTCAAATCGGAAAACGAAACCGCCGAGCCGCAGGCGGTGACCGATGAGGAATTGTTCTGCGATTACCTGGCGGCGAGATTGGAACAGGCGCTCGATGCCTTGAACGCCGCGCGCGATGAGTTGAGCGCGCGACCCCAGGATTTCAACCGCGCGTCGGACGTGATGCGCAAAGTTTACGAATTACGCGACCTGAAGAAGCAGCTCGCGCTTCAGCGCGAGCGCGTCAAGGCCGCGCGCGCGAGCGCCGGGATGGAACCGCTTCCGGAAACGCCGGCGACGAGCCCGACGCCGGAGTTCCGCGCGGTGCAGGCCGAGCAGGCGGAACAAATCATGGCGGCTCTGTCGGCGCAACCGCGCACCTGTCCCTCCTGCCAGGCGCCCATCCTCGGCGAAGCCGGGCAGTGCCTATGCGGACGCGCGCTCGCGAGCCCGCTCTCGGACCCGCACGACGACAACACCGACGCGCCGCACGAACCCGTCGCGTAGCCCCTTATTTCGCCGGCGCGTCAGATGATGATGCGCCGGCCGAGTTCGACATTCTCCTCGAGCGCCGCTTTAGGCGCGGTCTTCGTCTTCTCCGGCACGTTCAAGCCGCGTTGTACCGCTGGCCGCGCCTCGAGCGCCTGCAACCAGCGCTGCACGTTCGGAAGATGATCGATCGTCAAGCCGGCCCATTCATAGCGGCGCACCCACGGAAACGCGGCGATGTCCGCGATCGACAATTCATCGACCAGAAATTCGCGATGCTCCAGCTGCCGTTCCAACACCTCGTACAGTCGTAGCGTTTCCTTTTGGTAGCGCTCGATGGCGTAGGGAATTTTTTCGCGCGCGTAACGCACGAACACGTGCGCCTGACCCTGCATCGGCCCGATGTTTCCCATTTGAAACATCAACCACTGAATGACGCGCGAGCGCTGCTTGGGATCGCGCGGAAGGAATCGGCCGGTTTTCTCCGCGAGGTAAACAAGGATCGCACCCGACTCGAAGACGACGAAATCGTCGTTGTCATGATCGACGATGGTCGGGATGCGGCCGTTCGGGTTGAGGCGCAGATACCATTCCTGCTTCTGCTCTTTCTCGGCCAGCTTGATGGCCCGCACCGTGTACGGCAGACCGAGTTCCTCGAGCATGATCGAGATCTTGTACCCGTTCGGCGTCCCGGCCGTATAGAGCTCGATCATTCGCGCCTCGCTCAGGGCGTCAGGCAGCGGTACACGTTGAACGTCTGTTTGCCGTTTTCCATCTCCGAGGCGGGCACGATGGTGTCGCCGCCCATGTCGGCGGCGGCGTTTTGCGCGTTCAGCGTGACGTCGTCCTGCACCGCCTCGCGACTGCGCAGAATGGCGCCGACGCGGTCGGCAACCGTGGAAGTCAGGGCCCCGAGCGAGCGGCAGCGCTCCACTTCGCCCGCCGTGAGCACGCGCACTTTTTTTCCGCTCTCCGTCGGCTGCACGAACACGCAACCGGCGATGGTCATCGCCGCGGCCAAGGCCGTGAGTGTCTTCATTTTACGCATAGCTGGCTCCTGGTTCTTCATTCTTTGAGCACGCACTTGGTGTAGAGATCCTTCAAGCGCCCGTCCGGATCATATTTGCGCTTCAGGCGTTCATACGCCGAGCGGTTATAGATTTGCCAGAATTCCTCCTCGGTGAAAAAGGAATCCGAATAAAGCGATTTCATCCCGCCGAGCTCCCGCACCTTGCGCTCGACCTGCCGGTTGTAAAACCCCTCGGGCAGCGGCGTGCGCCCACGGATGACGTCCCAGAAACCGAAGTTCACGTAAAGCTTGCGCGGATCGAGCCGGTAAAGATCGAACTGCGCGTCGGCGCGGTACGCGCGCGTGGGACACACCCAAACGGGCAGAAACCGGATCGTATCGTGGTAGAAGTCGAAAAACTCGGCGCAATTCTCGATCGGTATTTCCACGTCCTGAATGACCGATTCCGTGTGTGCGCCGAGCAACCGATTGAGCGCATGCGTCAGCTTCCAGCGGCTGTTCCAGCGCATGATTCTCGTATACGTAACCGAATTCAGCCGCGCTCGGCCGTACAACCGGCGAAGCAACGGGTGCTGCGCGCCGAGATTCTTCGAGCACCAGAACCAATCGGTGTCCCAGCGCCAAAGATAATCCGCCGTCGTCAGATAATCCGTTTCGCGCTCGCGGATCGAGCGATAGTAGATTTTCTCGTAGGTGTAATCGCTCGTGTAGGGCGCCGTATCGCTGAACCGGCCGAGCGTCAGGTACATCTCGTTGCGGCCGAAGATGACGCCGTCCACGAAATCGACGTCGCTGTCGCAGCGGCGTTGCAGGTCCGCGAAATACGCGCGCGCGTCGCTGTGGCGCACATGGGTCAGCTGCACGAAGGGCTTAACCGGGATGGCCTTAGCCTTGAGGCGCAGCGCGTAACCGAGCGTGCCGTAGGAGTTCGGGAAACCGAAAAAAAGATCGCGCTGCTCGTTCGTCGGACTGGCGAGCACGATGCGTCCGTCGGGAAGCAGGATTTCGAGCTCCTGCACGGTCTCGTGCACCAGGCCGTAGCGAAACGAGGACGACTCGATGCCGCATCCCGTGACGGCGCCGCCGATGGTTATCGACTTGAGCTGCGGCACCACCGTCGGCATCACGCCGTGTTCGAGCGCGGCGGCGACCAACGTCGCGTAAGGCGTCATGCCCTCGACCTCGATCACGCCGGCCGCGCGATCGACGTTCAACACGTTGTTGAAGTCGCGCACATCGAGGCGCTGCGCGGGAGTCGCTTTGCGGTCGCGGAACAGATTGGACGTGGTCTTCTCGAGTCTCACGCCGCCCGCGCGGTTGACACGCAGGAATTCGCTCAGGCGTTGTTTTCTTTCTTCGTAAGCGAGAGTCGTCATGCGAACACCGAACGTGGAACTATCTATTCTTCGTGGGCGAAACTCTTGATGATGTAGCCGCCCGACTTTTCATCGTGCTCGAGCTCGAGCAGCTTGCGTGCCTGCGCCTCCTCGAGCAGCTGGCCGAAGGTGCGGAAACCGTAGTAGGTCTCGTCGAATCCGGGCTTGCGGCGCTTCAACGCCTGCTTGACCATGGAGCCCCACACTTTGTCTTCCGCGCCCCGTTCCTTGAACAACGCCTCGACGGTCTCCATCACCAGCTCGAGGCCTTCCTGTTTCTTCTCGTCGTCGCTCTTGGTGTCCGCCGGCGTCGCGGCCGTCTTCTTGCCTTCCGGCTTGCGAGTGCGCCGCCGTTTCCTCTCCTCGCGCACCAGGTCGTCGTAGAAAATGAACTCGTCGCAGTTCGCGATCAAGAGATCGGAGGTCGCGTTCTTGACGCCGACGCCGATCACGACCTTATTGTTCTCGCGCAGCTTGCTGACGAGAGGGGAGAAATCCGAGTCGCCGCTGACGATGACGAAGGTATCGACGTGCGACTTCGTGTAACAGAGATCCAGGGCGTCCACCACCATGCGTATATCGGCCGAATTCTTCCCCGACATGCGCACATGCGGTATCTCGATCAGCTCGAACGCCGCTTCGTGCATGGTCGCCTTGAATTCCTTGTAGCGCTCCCAATCGCAGTAAGCCTTCTTGACTACGATCGCGCCCTTCAGCAGCAGCCGTTCGAGCACCTTCTTGATGTCGAAGTCCGCGTACTTCGCGTCGCGCACGCCGAGCGCGACGTTCTCGAAATCGCAGAACATGGCCAGATTTTCGGTCGTCGTCTTATGCGTCACACCAATCCCTCGCTTGAGTGGCGGCTATTGTCGCATGTTTGCCCGACCGCGCGCAGGTTTCCCCAATCAACGCGTGGGACGTTCCCCGTCTTTTCGTTTTAGAATGCGGACCCTACCCGGAGGGGCGCCCAACCGCGCCGGAAGCAGCGCAAAGGAGATGCACATGGTCGATATCCAATTCGGTGGACTGCTCGGTTTTATCATCCTCGTCCTCGACATCTGGGCCATTATCACGGTGATCCAGAGTCATCGCTCGACGGGAAGCAAAGTGTTGTGGGTGGTGCTGATTCTGGTGCTGCCGGTGGTGGGGCTGATTATCTGGTTCCTCGCGGGACGCGGCGCGGGCGAACCGCACCGCGCCTAGCGGCGGCACGGGCGACGACGCATCGCTGCACGGGCGCGCGCGATTCTATATTAAAGAAATAAGAGAACAACCCGCGGCGCTAGCTACGCGGTGCCAAAGCGCGTTTCCACCAGCACGCCGATGTCCTTGAGAAACGGCGTCGGCAAAATGCCGCCGGCGCAGACGATGACCGCGTCGTTCCGCAACTCCGACGTCCTGCCCTTCTGCTCGAGCGCGACTTTGTCGGCCAGAATCTGTTTGACATTGGATTCGAGCAGCACGCGCAACCGCCCCTGAGCTTGCGCCGCTTGCAGGCGGTCGCGGTTCTTCGGCTTCACGCGCCCGAACGCATCGCCGCGATATGAAAGCGCCACCTGCGCGCCGGCCACGCCGGCCACCGCCAGTGCCGCCTCGATCGCGCTGTCGCCGCCGCCGACCACCAGCACGTGGCGACGGCGGTACTGTTGGGGATCGACCAGACGATAGACGACTTTCGGTTGCTCCTCGCCGGGAACGCCGAGTTTGCGGGGCGTTCCCCGGCGGCCGATCGCGAGCAGCACGTTGCGCGCGCGGTACTCGCGCTTTGACGTATTCACCACGAACCCGCCGCCGTCGCGCCGGATGGTTTCGAGGCGTTCGAAGAAATTGATCGCGAGCCCGGTTTGCTTCAACACGCCCTGCCAGAACTCGAGCAGTTTCTCCTTGCTGACCTCGCCCATTTTCATCTTCCCGAACAGGGGAAGCTCGGCCGGCGCCGTCATGACGATCTTGTTACGCGGATAGTGATACACCGTACCCCCGAAGGAATCCTCCTGCTCGACGGTGACGAACCGCAGCTTATGTTGCATCGCGCCGAGCGAGGCGGAAATTCCCGCGGGGCCGGCGCCGACGATCAGCACATCGAGCGGGAACGCGCCGTTGCGGCGCTTCGCGATCGATTCGATCGCCTGTCGCCCCTGTTCCACCGCCTTGCGGATGAGTCCCATGCCGCCCAGCTCGCCCGCGATGAAAATTCCCGGAACGTTGGTCTCGAAATCCGGCTTTACCAGTGGAATATCGACACCGCGGCGCTCCGTGCCGAAGACCAGCCGAATGGCGTCGTGCGGGCATGCGGCCATGCAGGCGCCATGGCCGATGCAGGCGGACGCATTCACCAAGTATCCCTTGCCGTCGATGATGCCGAGCGCCTGCTCCGGGCAGGCTTTCACACACGCGCCCGAGCCGAGACATTTGCGCGGATCGATGACGGGGTGCAGCGTCGCGGGCTCCGTCAGTCCTTGCGCAACGGCGTCCTGCAACCGCGTAACGTGAATGGTGCGCGCCCGCCGGTGACGCCGCACGTAAAACCAGAGCACCAGCAACAGCGGCGCAAGGTACAGTCCGTAGTACAGAAGTTGGGTCGACATTGACGTTCGCGCCGTGCTCTCGCTGCTTGTTTAAATAGGATACACGGTGGCTCTCGGCGTTGATCGAGCGAGGATGACGTTCGTCCGGTGTGTTGCACACGCCGCGCCATTGGTCCGGCGATTTTGCCTGTTCGTGCGACCGGCCTTTGCCTATTCCGGCAACGCCTGCTGAGATTCGTCCTGGGAGGCCGCTAAGCGCGGACCACATACCAATAAATATATGGCGCATCACGCGCATGCTATCGCCCCGGACATACCGGCGGCCACGACGTCGAGCGCGCGCAACGGAATGTCCGTGCGCGTCATTTGGTCCGTCGTCGCGCTGATCGTCGTCGTCACCTGGCTCGTCGGCCGCAGCGGTCTCTACAAACCCGGTTCTGATTTCGGCTACTACCTCGGCCTGGCGGGCGCGCTCGCGATGCTCGCGCTGCTGCTTTATCCCTTACGCAAGCATGTGCGCTGGCTGCACGCTCTCGGCGCCATGCGCCAGTGGTTCCGGCTGCACATGTTTCTCGGCATCGCCGGCCCGACGCTGATCCTGCTGCACTCGACATACCATCTCGGCTCGGTCAATGCGACGGTGGCGTTCTACAGCATGCTGATCGTCGCCGGCAGCGGCATCGTCGGGCGTTTCATCTACGGCAAGATCCACCACGGCCTCTACGGCCGGCAGGCGACGCTGCGCGAGCTGCAAACGCGTCTCGGCTTGCGCGAGGGCGAGATGAGGTCGCGGCTTTACTTCGCGCCCGCCGTGGAGGAACGGCTGCGCGTGTTTGAACAGCGGGCGTTGGCGCCGGGCGCGGGCCTACTGAGCGAAGCGTGGCGATTTTTCACGCTCGCGCCGCGCGCCCGCTTGCTTGCCTTTATCTGCCGCCGCGGCGTCGATCGCGCCTTGACGCGCCGCGCCGAGAAACGCCGGTGGCCGCCCGCGAAGCTCAAAGCGCGCCGGCAAAACGCGAAGGCGATGATCCGCGATTACCTGCACGCGGTCATCGATACCGCGCAGTTCAACACGTATGCCCGCCTCTTTTCCTGGTGGCACGTCCTGCACGTGCCGCTCGTGTATCTGCTCGTGGTAAGCGCCGTTGTCCATGTCATCGCCGTGCACATGTACTGATGTTCCGGCTCGTCTTGTTTCTGGCCCTGAGCCTCACGCTGCAAGGCGTCGCCCGCGCCGATACGGTCGAGAGCGTGCTCTCGCCCGGAAAACTGATACACGGGCACGCGGACATCGAGGGCGACTGCGCGCAATGCCACGTGCGCTTCAACCGTGCCGCGCAGACCGGGCGCTGCCTCGATTGTCACAAGGACGTGGCGCGCGACGTGCAAACGCACCAGGGCTATCACGGGCGGCTCGAGGACAACGAATGCCGCGCGTGCCACACCGAGCATAAAGGCCGCGACATGAACATCGCCCCGCTCGACCCGCGCGCGTTCGATCATCGGATGACCGATTTCCTTCTCAAAGGCGCGCACTCGGGACCGAAAATCGAATGCCGCGACTGCCACAAGCCGGGCAAGAAATTTCGCGAGGCGCCGTCCGAGTGCGTGGCATGCCACAAGAAGGACGACAAACACAAGGGCAGCCTCGGTCCGGCGTGCGCCGACTGCCATACCGACATCAAATGGAAACAGACGCGCTTCGATCACGGCAAGACGCGCTTTCCGCTGACGGGCAAGCATAGCGACGTCAATTGTCGCGATTGTCACGCCGATCCAGGGTTCAAGGGAGCGCCGACGCAGTGCGTCGCGTGTCACCGCAAGGACGACACGCACAAGACCAAGTTCGGGACCAAGTGCGAGAGTTGCCACACCGACAAAGACTGGAAAGTCGTCCTGTTCAATCACGACCGCGATACCAAGTATCCGCTGCGCGGCAAACATCGCTTCGCGAAGTGCGAAAGCTGCCACACCGGGTTTCTTTATAAAGAGAAGCTTCCGACGACCTGCATCGCGTGCCACAAGAAGGACGACGTGCACAAGGCGCGCTACGGCGAAAAATGCGCGTCCTGTCACAGCGAGAAGGACTGGCGCGCGCTGTTGTTCGACCACAACCGCGACACCCGATATCCGTTGCGCGGCAAACACGCCTCGGTGAAGTGCGACAGCTGCCATACCGGCAACCTCTACCGCGACAAGCTCGCGAGCACCTGCGTCGCCTGCCACCGGAAAGACGACAAGCACAAGGGCCAGGAGGGCAACAAGTGCGAGAGCTGCCATAGCGAACGCACGTGGAAGGACACGCGCTTCGACCACGGCCTCACGCGCTTTCCGCTGCTCGGCGCGCACGTCAAGGTCGAGTGCAAACAATGCCATCCGACGGCGGCGTTCAAGGACGCTTCCACGCGCTGCGTCGCCTGTCACGAGAAGGACGACAAGCACAAGCGGAAACTCGGACCGCAATGCGAGCAATGCCATAACGCGCGCACGTGGAAAGCGTGGGACTTCGATCACGACCGGCGCACGCATTTCAAGCTCGACGGCGGCCACCGCGGATTGCATTGCGAGGCATGCCATCAGCGACCGATGCCCGCGAAAGTTTCCCTGACGACGACATGCGTCAGCTGTCACGAAAGCGACGACGTCCACGACGGCGGTTTCGGCAAGCAATGCGACCGCTGCCACGTGACGTCGTCGTTCAAGAAAGTGCGCGCGGGTATGGGCCTCGCGCGATGATCGCGAACAACAAGTGTAAGGGAGGCGTCGTATGAAACGGCACACGAAAGGACCGGCAGCGTCGAATTTGGCGGCTGCCCTGGTGTTGCTCGTACTGTGCGCGGCGGTCTTGATCCGGGCGGACGCCGCCGAACCGCGGCGCATGAACTTCGATCACACCCAAACCGGATTTCCGTTGATCGGACAACATGCGCGCGCGCAGTGCGAATCCTGTCATATCGGCGGTATCTTCAAAGGCACGCCGACGCAGTGCGCGAGCTGTCACATGCAGGGAAGCCGCATCGCCGTGACGGTCAAGCCGGCGAATCACATGCCGACCAACGCACCGTGCGACCAATGCCATACCTCCACCGTCACGTGGACCGGCGCGCGCTTCCGGCACATGGGCGTGCTGCCGGGCAGCTGCACGCAGTGCCACAACGGCAGCATGGCGCCCGGCAAGCCCGCGAACCACGTGCAGACCACCGCGTCCTGCGACACCTGCCATCGCACCAGCGCGTGGGTGCCGGCGACCTTCAACCATGCAACCGTATTGCCGGGGACATGCGCGCAGTGCCACAACGGCAGCCAGGCGCGCGGCAAGCCGGCGAATCATATCCAGACCACGGCGTCGTGCGACACCTGTCATCGCACCAGCGCGTGGGTGCCCGCCACGTTCAATCACGCCAGCGTATTGCCGGGAACTTGCGCGCAATGCCACAACGGCAGCCAAGCGCGCGGCAAGCCGGCGAACCACGTGCAGACCACCGCGTCCTGCGATACCTGTCACCGCACAACCGCGTGGATACCGGCCACCTTCAGTCACGCCACCGTAACCCCCGGCACTTGCGCCCAATGCCACAACGGCAGCCAGGCGACCGGCAAACCGAGCGGTCACTTCGTCACCACGCGCTCATGCGATGCCTGCCACAGCACCACCGCGTGGACGCCGGTCTTGCGTTACACGCACAGCTCGCCGAATTACAAGCCGCATAACGCCGGCGTTACGTGCAAGCAATGTCACACAAGTAACGGCGAAACGATCACGTGGCCGTTCGCGGCGTACCAGCCCGACTGCGCGGGCTGTCACGCGTCGCGCTTCAAGCCGGACGCGCACAAGAAGACACAAACCCCGACCACCGTCTTGTATACCGTGAGCGAGCTGCGTAACTGCGCCGGCAGCTGCCATCTCTACACGGACAACACCTTCACGACGATCAAGACCACGCGCTCGAGCCACCACCGCTCGACCGACGGCGGGTTCTGAACGTGATCGCGATGCAGCGCTGGACGAAATACATCATCAGGGGCGTCGCCGTTGCCTGCTTGTTTGCGCTGCCGCTTTGGGCGCAGACCCCGCTGCTCGACAGCGTGACGACGCACGACGTCAAGGACGGTATGGAGATCCGCATTCGTTTCACCGCGCCGGTGCGGTACTTGCGGCACTTCCCGGCGCGACAAGGCGAGCTGCTGCAGATTTATTTCCAGGTCACGGCGCTCGACGGCCAGGACCTGAGCGCACGCGAGGAAGTGCGGCGCGTGCGCGCGAAGCACGGATTGCCCGGCTTCACCGTTAGCTACGTGCCTCCGCTATCGCGCGACGCCACGCGCGAGCCGCTTTCGGTTCTGCTCCAGTTCGACCGGCCGCTGACGTATCAAGTGCACGAAGGCCGCGATAAACGCAGCCTCTACGTGCGCGTCCCGGTCGTCTCCGCCGAGCCAAACAATCGGTAAACCCACCAAGATCTTCGAATCGAGAGACGCATGCGAGCTTCCCTGTCGGTGATGGCGCTGACGGCGCTGATGGCGATCGGCCTCATACCCCTGTCGGTGGCGCGGGCGCAGACCGCACCCACCGAACAAAAGCCAGCGGCACCGGCAGCCACGCGCTACTACGC
>Ga0070741_10020637_pt1 | contig 10350 bp, 13 predicted proteins | sample Coa_R1_4_FD_66440 | JGI IMG/M metagenome (GOLD analysis project Ga0070741, IMG submission 66440) | Surface soil microbial communities from Centralia Pennsylvania, which are recovering from an underground coalmine fire - Coalmine... | ecosystem: Environmental > Terrestrial > Soil > Unclassified ...
CTTCCGCCTGGTCGGATGTTGGAGCGCACGAGTCCCGCAAACGCGCCATCCGGTTTGTTGGTGGGAATCACTGGGAAGCGGTTTAACGTCTGGCTTCGAGACGGTTCAGGCGAATGTATCTCGCGCGCCTGCGTTCGATTCATCCGCCGAAGTGGGCTAGTATCGCGGCTCCGGAGCTACCGGAGTCGAAACCACAACTTGCTCACGAGCCCCGCCGGGATTACACAGTCGGCGTTCATTCTCGATTGCCGCGTGAATTGCTTCCGCCTCTAGTTTCAGTCGGTCGAAAGTGCGCAACTCTTCAGGCTTAAACGCCCGCGCTTCGCTTTCAGCGATAGCCATGAGTGCTTCGGCTTGCTCGATGCGATCCGAGCGCATCCGCAGAAGTTCGGGGATTGTCAAATTGCTTGTATCGATCATTACTTCTCCAAATTCCACTCAGGAAGTTTCATAATTTTTGCTTGGCTGCCCCGTTCTGATCTTTCGTGCGGGATGCCATCAAGGCACCGTTCGCAAATCGGAGTTGGCAGATTTGCCACAACCGGAATCTTGCGCGCGTCCAGTGGGCAGACCGGACGCGCGCGGGTCTCAACCCCAGGAGGTTTGCGGTTGAGGAGGTCGAGAACATTTCAGGTTATTGCCAAACCGTGGACTAGCACCAAAAGTGCTCGGCGCAAGTAGTCTGCCTCTGCCCGATAGTCTTGTGCAGATTCTGGGTCTTTCGCTGTATTTGCACGTGTTTCTGCTTCCCTAATAGCGGCCACTGCCGCCTCTCGAATGGCGTGGCTGTCAGAGACCTCCGCCACGCACAGCGGTGATTTCGCTTCGGGTGGGTCGTATATGATCTGAAGCCGTACCGGGCTCATGCGGTATCTCCTTGCCATTTATCACGTCCCTGGCGGATCGGCGCTCGAAGTGCGCTGCATCTGTTTCCCCTATTTACTCCGTATCCTGCTTTCCGGAACGGGGACGCCAGATTTAAAAATTTATTTTCGGTGCTTCTGTTATTTTTCCGATCAACACCGATTCCAGCCGATCCAACATCCTGCGGTCACCGAGGCGCCTATTTACGCGCCGCCAAACTGACTGGACTCTGTGTTCGTCCCATTTCAGGAACCGCCCCGCAGTTGTTCTCGTGTAGTTCTTAAATCGAGCCTTTAGGAGGTCGATCTCCTCGCTCGAAAATCCAGCCCGGACACCTATGGTGTCCCAGTCGTAGCAGAGCCCCTCCCGAGGCGGATCAAAAACCAGTTCCCGAATGATGTAGAACTCTAAATCGTCTGGTGGATCGTTCCATTGATCGTCCTGCTGCTGCCGGCAGCGTCTACCATTTCGCCTCGTGGCCGCGCCCCCTTGCCATGCATAGTATCCAAGCGCATCTTCCGGATAATCGGCTTCCTCGGGTACGCCTAGATTTAGGGTCGATACGGCACGCTCAAGAGGTCGGAGCACCTTCTCGGCGTTATATCCGAATACGAGCTCTGGATTCCATTGCATGGCCGTGCGGCGTGCGGCTACGCGTAGATAGCCAAAAGGATTGTCGGATTTCCTCCAGCCCGGCACGCCTGTTGAATCTGGCTTCCACAGGCACATACCAACCATATAGGTCCATGTGGACGGCAGTCGCAACATGCTTGTGGTCAACCATCGGAGCGGAGCCTCGTTGGCACTGCTCAGCGCTTCGCCCCCCATGATGGCCGCGTACCCCACCTCACACGCTTGAATCCTCTGAGACCGAATCACGTCTTCGTATGGCGTGCTAGGGGTTAAGTCTATCCGTTTTGCGAACTGGGGAAATTTGTTTTGGTCTGTTGCCATGAGATCCTGCCCGATCTATGGATTGAATTCCATCTAGCGCACCCTACCCGCCCGCTGCAAAAAACCTCTTGATTCGGACATTGACCCGTGATATCGTTATTCAAGGTCCGGTTAACCGAATCGTCGCGGTAGTGTCGCATAGCAAAAGTGGTATACGGCACGTTTCATGCCTAATTAATATCTAAAGATCTGAAAGACTTTATCTTGTCGAGTCGTCTGAATGGGTGTGTAATTTCGCGCATCGGTGGGGAATTTCACCCCAGGAAAACGCAAAGAACCGGGCACGCCATCGCATTTACCGAAGTCTGGCGATAAATCTTCCGTGTCCTTGGTAGTCAATGACAATGGCTTCGCGCTCGCCGATGCGGATGGCAAGGTGATGGACAGCCCCCAGTAGCCTCTGCTCGCCCCTGAGAAATCGCGCTAGCGATCGCTCGAAATTCGCACGCCTCGCGTGCTCCTTGCGCTTCACTCGTGGCATATCACCCTCTGGCGCCGGCCTATTTCGTCAATGATTCGCCATTCGTCGGCCAAAAAATCCCACGCCTCATCATTGTCCACTGGGGTGCTGGTTTTTAACCGCTCCAACTCAGCCGCCAGTTCCCCGTCCGTCCACTCAGGCAGTGGCCGTCGCGTATCACGTCGCTGGATCTTCCTTCTCCTGAGCCTTGGCATTGTGCTTACCTCCCTGCCGGACGTCCTATGGGACCCGGCGGCACCACATCGAGCCCTAGCGCGCGCATAGCCCGAAGAAATAGGCTTTGCGACTGCGCTTCAATATCGACCGCTGGATGCCGTCGATTGTTCACGATCATGCCTTCCCTTGCGATCAATTCGCGCGCCGTCTGTGCGCGATCGAACGCCTCACAGGCTGTTCGTAGGATCAGGAGGGCATCGTCTTCAAGCTCATATTCGTCGGTCACCGATTTCCAGAAACGCCGCATCTCTGCCGACAGATGTAGCGGCGCCCCATTGGTGTCCATGACTGTCTCCGTTGTTGCCGGCTTGCTCGATTCCGTGCTCTGCGCCGGTTGGGGCAGTCCCGCTGCCGCGATTATCTGTTCTAGCGCCGGTCCAATTTTGTCATCCCGCGAAGGATCGCGCTTCTTTCTCCATTCGGCCAGAAGTTTCACAGGGTCGGCCTTGCCGTCCTTGAAAGTCAGCTTTCCGGCCCGTATCTGCTTATAGACCGCAGCCTTTGAGACGTTGCCCGACCTCACAATGTCAGCGACGGTAATGTACTTGTGTTCCATGGCTGTTCACTCCAGGTAAACCCATCTTCGACTCAGATGGAGTTACCGTTAGGTCGTAAGTTATTGCTATTGCCTGAGTTATTCCGCGAGGCGTAAACCGCTAAAGTCAACCAAAACGACGTTCGGTACAGATCCACGAAAATGTTCCGAGCGCGTGGTCTTTGTTCAGGGGGTCTGCAAGATGGATCGCGCCCCCCTACCCCTATCTCCCATTGGTAGCGCGTGGCGTATCGGCGCGCGGACTATTGCAACGACCATCTTATAGAATCGATAAGATAGACTCCCGCCTCGCAATCGGCTTCATTGCGCGCAGCCTATTGCAACCGCTCGCGCAGGTCAATGACTTCGGAATTTCCGGAGTCTGCGGAGGTTTGCGCCTGCCGACAGCCAGCACAGATCCCGTTAACCAGAATCGCCCAATGATCGGACTGCGGGCAGACTGCCCGAACGGTGACGTTCTGGTAACGCCGCGTTGCGCCGTGCTGAATGCGCCGCGCCGGACGCTGTTTAAGCATGTTTACCTCTCATTTCCCACTCAAGGGAATTCGCCTGCTTCTCCGTGAGCCAACCATCTCCGCGCCGTTGCGCCTCTGCCTCGATCAAAGGCTGAAGCAACTTCTGCTGCGCGTTCCATTCAGGCCCCCACGAAGGACGGAAGCAATCGGTTTTCTTCCATGCGCCATGAAGCCTCACGGCTTTGTCGCAGGCATAGCACCAGGAGCCGTACAGCACACGGCGCCGCTCGCCGCCAATCTCCCGCAGGGTTGCCGTAAATGCCACGCCGTTGCACTTGGCTTCGTGCTCCGCCTTCGCCTTCGCCTCGGCTTCCATGGCATCTCGCCGATCTTTCAATCGTGGAGGCAGCGACGTTAGATAGAATCCCCAGCCGTGCCCGGTTCGCGGTAGCTCTGCCAGGCAATCGGCGAGGTGCTTAACCGAGATACAATCCTGGAGGATCGAGCGTACCAGCCGTTCGTCCGGAGACGTGTTGTTTCCAAGGTGCTCTTTGAGCAGTTTCTTCGCCTCGGTGATCTCTTCTTCGGCCCAGGTCTTTTCTACCTTATTCTCTGAAATGACGATCGTCGTCGTTTCCGTTTTTGCCGACGAAGACGATTCTAGATGATTATTAGATAATTCCTGTCCGGTGGGCTTTACACTATCCGGGCCGAAAGTTGACACTATCCTGTCCGGAGTTGACACTATCTTTTCCGCTATAGTGTCCGGTGGAGTTGACACTATCTCTTCTCCGTTCGCGTCTTCATCAAGACGCTGATCGAACATATCGTGCCAGCGAAACGTATAGCGGTTCGGCGTGTCCTTGCCGCCGCGGCGATGTTCGATCAGTCCGCATCTCTCCAAAGTGCATACATCGTCATGGATCTGCTGGCGCGATTTCCCAAGCTGAATCGCGATTTCCTTCTGACTCCAAAAACAGTAGCCCTTTTTGCCGGACCGCCGCACCAAGAATTCGTACAAGCGCTTTGGGCCGTCGCCAAGATCACGTTGACGTTGGCGCCCCACTACATCTGGCGGATAGAATCCGCACGCACCGCGCCATGGGTTGAACGGCTGCCCTGCTTCCCTCAATTCCGACATGGACCCTCCAACTCCCTCCGCTAAACAATGCGGCTCCCGTCCGCTGGCCGGCAGACGGGAGCCTATCTCCGACCGTGGAGGGGTCGGTCAGAGAATCCCAATGAGAAAAACTGATTTAAAGGCCCCTCGCTGATTTGGGGTAGCTGGGGTATTACCGAGGCCATCTCGACGCAACCATGGCAGGGATTTCGCGCCCTGCGTGGAATCCTGGAGGGCTTCTTACCTACCAAATACCTACCAAAATAGTGTGGAAAATACCCTACATTCCGAGGATATCGGACAGGATCATCTAGAATGTTTGTTGATTCTTAAGGAGCTTTAGTGAGCCGGGCGGGACTCGAACCCGCGACCCTTTGCTTAAAAGGCAAATGCTCTACCGCCTGAGCTACCGGCCCATCGCTAATCAGAAAAAGCTTCGCTTTGGTCGCCTCTTCTTCAGAAACGCCTGCGTTCGCTGCTGTCCCATCATATCAAGCATCGCGCTCTCCGGCACTCCGGAGAATTGTCCAATACAAGATGAGCCTGAAACGACAGTTCGTTTCCAATGATCGATGAGCCTGAAATGGCAGTTTGTTTCCAATACAAGATGAGCCTGAAAATCGAAGCCGGGAAATGCTCGACGCTGCGGATGAATGACGATTCGCATGGAGAATTGGGAACGGCTGACGTTGGACGAGATGGAGGCGTTCGTTGCGAATAATCGCAAAGTGCGGTTCAAGGCGAAGACGCAGGAAGAGGCGTATCGGATCATCGAATCGGTGTTAAAGGATCAAGGGTATCGACGGCTGAGCAAAGGGCAGAAAGGCACGGTGCGCAAGTACCTGGCGAAGATCACAGGCTTGAGTCGATCCCAGGTGACGCGACTGATCCAGCGCTGGAGCAAGCTCAGGCGCCTGCAGATCAAGAGAAAGCCGCGGCGGCGGTTTGCGCGGCAGTACACAAGTGCCGATGTGGTGCTGTTGGCCGAGGTGGATAGCGCGCACGAGGATCTGTCGGGGCCAGCGGTGCGGCGGATTTTACAGCGAGAATACGCCGTGTACGGGCGGAAGGAATATGAGCGTCTGGCGCAGATATCGGCCTCGCATATCTACAATCTGCGGGTCTCGGCGACGTATCGAAAGCAGCCGTGCGGATGCATCGGACGCAGGCACGGCAGGTGGGGATCGGGGAGCGGCGCAAGCCGGACCCGCGGGGCCAGCCGGGCTGGATACGAGTGGATACGGTGCATCAGGGCGATCGCGATGGACAGCCCGGCCTGTACCACATCAACGCGGTGGACACGGTCACGCAATGGGAAATCGTGGGTGCCGTCGAGATGATCAGTGAGCGCTACTTGGTGCCGGTGCTGGAGGCGATGCTGCACTAATTTCCCTTCCGCATCCGCGGTTTTCATTTCGACAACGGCTCGGAGTTCATCAATCATCGAGTGGCGGAATTGTTGAACAAGCTGCTGGCGGAATTCACCAAATCGCGAGCGTATAAGACCACGGACAACGCCTTGGTGGAAGGCAAGAACGGGGCAGTGGTACGCAAGCATATCGGCTACGGTCCCATCGCTGCCGGGCACGCCGAATTATTCCAGCGTTTCTACACGGCATACCTGAACCCGTACTTGAACTATCACCGGCCCTGCGGCTTAGCCACGGTGGAAGTCGGCAAACGGGGAAAGCGGCAGCGGCGATATCGGGCCGACGGCTATCGGACGCCTTACGAAAAGCTGAGCGCACTGCCGGACTGGGAGCAGCACTTGAAAGCGGGGATCGGGCGGGAACATCTGGAGAGCCAGGCGCGGCGCTGCAGCGATACCGAGGCGGCGCGCCGGATGCAGAAGGCCAAACAAGCATTACTGGCCAAGACACGAGGATGAAATACGAAGAGAGCTGTGGAAATGCCGAGTCGGTGGAAAGCATGGACAACCAAAGGCAGGTTTTCCACCCTTCCCACCGACGCTTGGAAATCTCGCCAAAGGCGGGCGAGATTCCCACATTTCCACAGCTCCGGCGACGAGGCGGATGGAAAAGTGGAAAACCAAAAGCAGGTTTTCCACTTTCCCACCGCCTTCTGTTTTCTCTCCAAAAGAAGAACAAGAGACGGGCGGGCTGCGCACCCCGCCCGTCTCGATATGGAACGGCTGCTCACTTGTCCAAAGACAAAAGGAGGAATTTCACGCCAACCAGCGTCTGGTATAAGGCGACACTTTCAGGCTCATCGACCATTGGAAACAAAGACGTATTTCAGGCTCATCTTGTATTGGAAACAAACTCAGGTTTCAGGCTCATCTTACGATTGGAAAATGCTTCCGGCCTCGCCGGCCTGGTGCCAAGGAGTGCCTCGAAGCTTGGAGCCCCGCAGCTCACCCGTGACGCTACGACGTATCCCGGGCGGTCTTGAACGACGTCACGGGGTGCCCGGAATTCACCGGCTGCGCACCGTCTGAACGAGAAAACAGACTAGCCTGGCTGAATTGGTCCGACTTTCGATGAGCACGGGGCTCAGGCTACGTCCCTCAAACCCACCATCACCCGAACGGATGCGATCCGCCATCCTTCTGCCTGACGTCTCATCACAAACAAGACCGGCACCCTCCGCCCCAGAACCACGGAGCCATTCTGCGTATTGATGGCATCGACGAGTGCCACGTTTTTCGTGATGAAGCGCACCGACTTAAGGGAGATCCCAGGCCCAGCCACTTCCGTCAGGGGATTGTCGGATTCGTTGCTGAGGCAACGGTCCAATCCCGAAAACCGGTCGAGTTCGTTTTGCGCATCGGCTGTGAACAGATCCTGTTTTCGCGCAGTGGAACCTTCCTGCAATGCGGTGATGACGCGTCCGACGGCAGCGCGATCCTCGCTTTCGTCCGCCCAAGCTGCCACTGTCGCCAGCAATGGTATGGATACCGACATGATCCTCATACCGAAGCTATGTCACGGACGGCGAATTCCTTTCCATGTGTAACAATGGAATTGCTCTCAGGTAAATGTCATCGAACACGTCGTTCCCGCTGCATGAACCCGCAGCTTTGTTATCCGCATTAATTGAATCGTCCGAAGACGCCATCGTCAGCAAGACGCTGGAAGGAATTGTACTCACGTGGAATTCGGCGGCCGAGCGCATCTATGGATACCCCGCCGACGAAGCGATCGGCCGGGCAATCGACTTTCTGCTGCCGCCGGGCCGGCCGGATGAGGAAGCAGAGATCCTGCATCGCATCCGCAAGGGCGAGCGCGTAGAGCATTACGAGGCGGTTCGCAGGCGAAAAGATGGCGAACTGATCAATGTTTCACTCACAATTTCGCCCATTCGTTCCGGAGGCAGGATTATCGGCGCATCCCACATCGCGCGGGACATCACGAAGCAGAAGCAACTGGAGGAGCAGTTGCGGCACACCCAGAAGCTGGAGAGCCTCGGCGTCCTGGCTGGTGGTGTGGCTCACGATTTCAACAACTTGCTGACCGGTATCCTGGGTAATGCTTCCCTGGCACTGGAAACAGTCTCGTCGAACAACCCCGTTCGCGGCATGCTGCGTGATATTCTCGCCGCCAGCGAGCACGCATCGCACCTGACGCGCCAGCTTCTGGCCTATGCCGGCAAGGGCCGTTTCGTCGTCGAGCCGGTCAATCTGTCTTCGCTGGTGCGCGAGATCAGCCATCTTGTCCAGACATCGATACCCAAATCGGTGCAACTGCGGCTCGACCTCCAGGAAGATGTGCCAGCGATTGAGGCCGACAGCAGCCAGATGCAGCAGCTCGTCATGAATCTGGTGATCAATGGCGCGGAAGCCATCGGTGAGGGCACCGCGGGTACTGTACTGGTTGCGACCAACGTTCAGGACGTAGACGAGCAATACCTGCTCACGACAGTAGGGAATACGAATATTCCGCCCGGCCGGTACGTGAATCTGGAAGTCCACGATACGGGCGTGGGAATGGACGAAGCGACGATCGAGCGCATTTTCGATCCGTTCTTCACCACGAAATTCATGGGTCGCGGCCTAGGTCTGGCGGCGGTACAGGGAATCGTGCGCAGCCACAAGGGCGCTATGCGGGTCTATAGCCGCCGCGGGAAGGGATCGACTTTTAAGGTGTTGTTGCCGGCGATCGAACAACCGGTGGCGAGATCGACCCGCGAACCGGAACAGGTCCTGACCGGCACGGGCGCGGTTCTGGTGGTGGATGACGAGCAGATTGTGAGGCGGACGGCCAAAGCGATGCTGGAGCGCTACGGGTACACGGTGGTGCTGGCCGAGAACGGCCAGGAGGCAGTCACGCTTTTCAGAATGCTGGCCGACCAGATTGCGGTCGTGCTGCTCGATATGACCATGCCCGTAATGGGAGGCGAAGAAACGTTCCGCGCGGTCCAGTCGATCCGGCCGGATGTGAAAGTGATTCTCTCCAGCGGATACAACGAGGTGGAAGCAGTTCGCCGGTTTACCGGAAAGGGACTGGCGGGGTTCATTCAAAAGCCGTATTCCGCCAGCGCGCTCGCCCAAAAAATCAAGACGGTGCTTGATATGCACCAGATCGCGTAAGCTACGCTCGGCTGCTATGCGGGTAGGTGTCGCAGTCGCAACACTGCTCTTGTGCGGGAACCCGGCGCGAGCAGACGCGGGATGAAATCGAGAAGCACCTGGCGCAATTGCCATCCGAAGAGTGCGTGTACGAGCGGTATCGCCACTGGATCACCACACAGGCGAGGCACGGCGGCCGCCGAATATATCGACGCGCAGATCGCAGTTGTGACGCGTGAGGGAGCGAACCTCGAAGAACGGCGCTGGAATGGGAGACTTACAGCGGGGGCTGTCGTTCAACACAGAACCGAACGCGCTCTTGGCTATGATGGCGCCGGCGCGCCAACCAGGCGCGGCGCTGGATCCCGGCATGGGCCAGGGCAGAAATGTGATCTGGCTGCCAGGCGAGAATGCAGCATCACGGGTTTGGATCCGGCGGATAGGGCGGTGGCGCTCGCGAATGGGACGGCCCCGTAGGGTGGGCGTTTTGCTGCGCAGCGAAATCACAGCACGGAAGAGAATTTCGAGTTCGGCGAAAGCAAATGGGACCTGATCCTGCCGAGCCATGCAGGCGCGCGCGGCCTTAGGGAGCGTGTGGAGAACGCGCTCAAACCTCACGGGATCGTAGCAGTGAAGTTTCATCGCGACGGAGGGCCGCTCGATCGGTGGTTTCTGCCGTCGCGGCGCTGTTGGCGTATTGTGCGGAGAAGGTCGAGAGACGGATGCAGGGACTACGCCGGCGACGACTCCGTCTTCGGCCATGCGCCTCCGTGCGCCTCGCGCCTGACAAATCTGCCGCGGCCGGCCCGGCCCAGCCAGCTTCCGTGGTCTACGATCACCTCGCCGCGCGACAGCACCGTGCGTGCGTTGCCCTGCACCTGCCAGCCTTCGAACATCGAATAGTCCACACGCATATGATGGCTGGTCGCGCTGATTACGTGCCGCGCCTGCGGATCCCAGATCACTACGTCCGCATCCGCGCCTGGTTGCAGTACTCCCTTCTTCGGATACAGGCCGAAGATCTTCGCCGGGGTCGTCGCCACCACTTCCACAAATCGATTCAGGCTCAGCTTGCCTTGATTTACTCCGTGATGGAACAGAAGCTGCAGCCGGTTCTCTACGCCTGGGCCGCCGTTGGGGATTTTCGTGAACGCCTCCTTGCCCATCGCCTTCTGG
>Ga0070741_10020638_pt1 | contig 10348 bp, 9 predicted proteins | sample Coa_R1_4_FD_66440 | JGI IMG/M metagenome (GOLD analysis project Ga0070741, IMG submission 66440) | Surface soil microbial communities from Centralia Pennsylvania, which are recovering from an underground coalmine fire - Coalmine... | ecosystem: Environmental > Terrestrial > Soil > Unclassified ...
AAGACGGCGATCTGCGTCGACACGATCCTCAACCAGCGCGGCCAGGACGTGATCTGCATCTACGTCGCGATCGGCCAGAAGGCCTCCACCGTCGCCCAGGTGTACGAGCGGCTGAAGGAGGAGGGGGCGATGGAGTACACGATCATCGTCAACGCCGCCGCCTCCGAGGCCGCCCCGATCAAGTGGATGGCCCCGTACGCCGGCTGCGCGATGGGCGAGTACTTCATGTTCGAGGGCAAGCACGCGCTGTGCATCTACGACGACCTCTCGAAGCACGCCGACGCCTACCGCCAGATGTCGCTGCTGCTGCGCCGCCCGCCGGGCCGCGAGGCGTACCCGGGCGACGTCTTCTACCTGCACTCGCGGCTGCTCGAGCGCGCGTGCAAGCTGAACGACGACCTCGGCGGCGGCTCGCTCACCGCGCTGCCCGTGATCGAGACCCAGGCCGGCGACGTCTCCGCGTACATCCCGACCAACGTGATCTCGATCACCGACGGCCAGATCTTCCTCGAGAGCGACCTCTTCTACTCCGGCGTGCGGCCGGCGATCAACGTCGGCATCTCCGTGTCCCGTGTGGGCGGCAACGCACAGGTGAAGGCGATGCGCCAGGTCGCCGGCCGCCTGAAGCTCGACCTCGCCCAGTACCGCGAGCTGGAGGCGTTCGCGCAGTTCGGGTCGGAGCTCGACCAGGCGACCCAGCGCACCCTGGCCCGCGGCGAGCGGATGGTCGCGACGCTGAACCAGCCGCAGTACTCGCCGTGGCCGGTCGAGGAGCAGGTGGTCGCGATCTTCGCCGGGATCAACGGCTACCTCGACGAGGTGCCGACGCCGCAGGTGCCGCGCTTCCAGGACGAGCTCCGCGAGCACATGCGCACGGAGAAGACGATCCTGGACGCGATCCGCGAGCAGAAGGAGCTCTCGGAGGACCTCGAGGCGAAGCTGAACGTGGAGCTGAAGAAGTTCGCGGGCCGCTTCAACGTGCAGGAAGAAGGGGCGCTCGTCTAGCCCGCATGGCGTCGGTCCAGGACCTCAAGCGCCGGATCCGCTCGATCCGGAACACGCGCAAGATCACCAAGGCGATGGAGCTCGTCGCCTCGGCCCGGCTGCGCCGTGCCCAGGCGAGGATCGAGGCGATGCGTCCGTACGCCGACCGGATGATGGAGCTGATGGTCGGCACCGCGCGCGCGAGCTCGTCGGTGCGCGGCCTGCCGCTGCTCCAGCGGCACGGTGAGGAGCGGGCGGTCGCGATCCTGCCGCTGACCGGTGATCGCGGGCTGGCGGGCGCGTTCAACGCCCAGGTGCTCCGCCACGCGCTTGCGCTCGACCGGCAGCTCCGCGCGGAGGGGAAGCGGGTGCGCTGGCTCGTGTCCGGCCGGAAGGGCGCCTCGACGCTCCGTTTCCGGCGGTTCGAGGTGCTCCAGGCCTGGACCGGCTTCAGCGACCGGCCGACCTACGCCGACGCCCAGACGATCGCCCACCGGGTCGCCGAGCTCTACGTGGGCGAGGAGGTCGACCGCGTCGTGATCGTCTACAACCACTTCGTCTCGCCGCTCGTCCAGCAGGTGATCGAGCAGGACATCCTTCCGATCCCCGAGCAGATGCTCGAGGCGGGGGAGGGCGACGACGCCGAGACCGCGCTCCGGGGCGACTTCATCTACGAGCCGGAGCCCGAGCAGATCCTCGAGCGCCTGCTGCCGGTCTACGTCGAGACCGAGCTGTACCGCGCGCTGCTCGAGTCGGCCGCGTCCGAGCAGGGCGCCCGCATGACGGCGATGCGGAACGCGTCGAAGAACGCCGGCGAGCTGATCGACACCCTCACCCTGGCGATGAACCGCGCCCGGCAGGCGGAGATCACCCAGGAGATCCTCGAGGTCGTCGCCGGGGCGGACGCCCTGACGGCCTGAGCGCCGTCCTAACTTTTTCCCGGCCGGGAAGTCTGACGGTGCAACGACGGGCAGATCGCCCGTTATGCTTCGAGGAGGACCCGTGGCCACGACCGAACGCCCAGAGCTCGTCTCCTCCGGCGCAGGCCTCGCGTCGACGGTCGCAGCGGAATCCCACGGCGAGATCGGCATCGAAGGTGCGGTTCGCGCCCGTGGCTACTGGGAAGGCGTCATCCTCCGTTTCCGCCGCGACAAGTTCGCGCTCGCGGGCGGGATCTACATCATCTTCGTCGCGCTCGTCGGGTTCGTCGGCGCGCCGATCGCGGCCCACTTCCTCGGGCACGGCCCCAACGACCTCTTCCCGGGCGGGCTCGACGCAAAGTCGGTCCTGCCGGTCGGCCCGTGGACCGACGTCTCGAACCAGCCCTACCCCGGCGCCACCGGCCATTTCGAGCACACGATCTTCATCCTCGGGGCGGACGGCCAGCTCGGCCGCGACGAGTTCCTGCGGCTGCTGTACGGCACGCAGACCTCGCTGGAGGTCGCCGTCGGGGCCACCCTCCTGGCGATGACGGTCGGCGTCCTGATGGGGTCGCTCGCGGGCTTCTACAGCGGCGTCACCGACACGATCATCAGCCGTCTCACCGAGATCGTGATGGCGTTCCCCGTGCTGCTGTTCGTGATCGCGCTGGCGAGCACCGCCGGGCCGCGGCTGAACGGGATCACGCTCGGGTTCCTCGCCCCCGGGGCCCTGACGCTCATCGTCGTCTTAGCCCTGTTCGGCTGGTTCTACCCGGCCCGCATCGTCCGGGCGCAGGTGCTCTCGCTCCGCGAGAAGGAGTTCGTCGAAGCCGCGCGGATGATCGGGACGAACGACTGGCGGATCATCCGGTCGCACATCCTCCCGCACCTGGTCGCGCCGATCATCGTCTACTCGACGCTGGTCGTCGCCCAGAACATCCTGGCCGAGGCCGGTCTCTCGTTCCTCGGGCTCGGGATCCAGCAGCCGACCTCGAGCTGGGGGAACCTGCTGGCGACGGCGCCCGAGTACTACCTGACCCAGCCCTGGCTGATGGTCTGGCCGGGGGTCGCGGTCCTGCTCGCCACCCTCGCGTTCAACCTGCTCGGCGACGGGCTGCGCGACGCCTTCGACCCCAGGTCGACGGCCTAAGCGTTTCGTCGTGGCTCGGCGACGGACTGCCGTCCTGCTCGTCGCGGCGGCCGCCGCTGTCTGCGTCTGGCCCGTCGTCGGCGCGGGCGCCGGCGGCGGCGCGGCGAAGGCGCGGACGGTCACGATCGTCTTCACCGGCAAGGGCGGCGGCCGCTACCTCGACCACACGCGGTGGCTGCACGAGGTCAACCGCGAGTGCTACGCGAGCCGCCTGGCCGACGAGACCCTGGCGGTGCGGTGGCGCATCGAGTGGACCGCGCGCCTCGTGCCGGGCGCACGCGGCTACGTCCTGCGCGCTCCGGCCCGGCGGACGGACGCGATCGCGGGCTCGGTGAAGGGGAGCACGGTCCAGGACAACTGCGACGCGGCGGAGGAGGAGCCGGGCTGGGCCGGGACCACGCCCTGTACGAGCGACCTCGACCTGCACACGAACGGCGATCTCTCGGTGACCAGGGCCGCCGGCGGGCTCAGGCTCGACCTCGTCGGCCCCAGGTACAAGAGCCCCGGTCATCCGTGCGAGCTCGACATCAGGAACGACCAGCTGGTCGCGGCGGTCGCCCTGGACCGGGCCGCGCTGGCCCGGCTCGCCGCCGGCCGCGCCCTCAACGTGCCGGTCGGGACGCGGCACCCCGGCGCCGGAGTGACCTACGTGGCGACGCGGAGCTGCTCGCACTTCCCGCATCTCTACGACGGCGTCGAGTACCTCTACGACTGCGACGACACGCTGATCTGGAACGGAGCGGTCACACTTCGCTCGTCGTAGCCGCGCTCGTGTCGTCCGCGCTGCTCGCGGGCTGCGGGGGCGGCGGCGACGCGCGTTCGGGCGCCTGCTCCACGCCCCTTGCGTCCGCGACCACGCGGCCGGAGGCGGCCGGTGCCCTGCGCGGCGCGATCGCGGCCGACGACGCGGCCCTGGCCGCGCTCGACCGGGACGATCCCCTCGCCGCCCGGTTCCGCGCCGCGAAGGCGCGGGCGGAGCAGGCGCTCCGGTCGTTCACGGGCGACCCGCTGCGGTCGGGATCGATGAGCCCGACGGCGACGATCCTGTCGAGCGCGCGACGGGCGGTCGGCGAGACCCGTGCCCTCCGCCGGCAGTTGTGCCGGTCCGGTTGACCGCTGCCACCAAATGACGATGTCTTCTCGCCCTGGCAGTTCCCGGCGCGGAGCGCGGGCGAGCGGCCGGGCTCCGCCCGGCCTGCGAAGCGATCCTAGGAACCCGTCGCGCAGTGCCGGTAGCGGTTCAGGCAGCCGGCGACGAGGGTGCTCAGCGCGTGCTCGTCCCACGCGTTGATGAAGTCCGCGTGCCCCGAGTACTGCCCGCCGGAGGCGAGCTCGACCGATCCGTCCGGCAGCGCGGGATAGCGGAAGACGAGCTGCAGCGCCGGCATCGCGACCGGGTAGCCCTTCGGGCAGCGGGCGTTCACCGAGTACGCGGTGTTCTTCTGGTTGTCGTAGAGCAGGTTCTTGCCGTCCCAGCAGTCCGGGAAGGTCACGTGCAGACTGAGCGAGCCGTCGGTGCAGTCGGGGACGGTGCTCGAGGGCGGGATGTTCGCGAGGTCGCCGCAGTCCCAGTAGGTGACGGTCAGGCGCTGCGGCGAGGTCGCGTGCGAGTTCCCGGCGACCATCTGCAGCCCGGCCGGGAAGGACTTGAGCGGGGTGCGCACCAGGCGCCGGTAGTAGGCGATCGCCGTCGTCGGCGTCACCGGGTTGCCCGCGACGAGCAGCGTGGGCATCCAGTAGGCCGCCCTGTCTCCCGCGCGCCGGCACGTCGTGCCCGCCGTGCGGAGCTGCGCCGGGGTCGAGAAGGCGTTGGTCGAGTCGTTGCCGACGAAGGTGTGGTCGTGCGAGAAGCCGGGCTGCCGGGGGAGGACGATCGGGTCGTCGGGACCGCGGTGGCTGAAGCCGCACACGCTGATGAAGTTGACGCCGCGGAGGGGAGGCGCCGGCTTCGGCCGGGCGGCGCCGGAGCCGCCGGCCGCCGGCGCCAGCACCGCGATCGAGGCGAGCGCGAAGCACGCTGCGAGCACGGTCCTGACACCACTCATGCGCGAAAAGCGTAGCCGGACGGGGCGGCCCTTCACATTTCCGTCACACGCAAACTAAACTCCGCGCGGCTCGTCTAACGGGTCGAGGATGCGTCTACCGCGAGGCCGGCGAACCTGCCGGGCTCGTGCGTCATCGAAAGGAGATCGATGCAGAAGAAAGTCTGGCTTTCCGGCGCCATGGCTGCGCTCGGGGCCGCGATGCTGATCGCTGCCGCGTTTGCCGGCCCGGCGTCGAGCAAGTCGAACCGGCCGTCTGCCTCCGGGCAGAAGAAGGGCGGGACGATGAACATCAACATGTCGGCGACGGACGTCGACTACATCGACCCGACCCTCGCATACGGCACGATCTCGTGGCAGATCCTGGATTCGGTCTGCATGAAGCTCATGTACTACCCCGACAAGCCGGATCCGGTGGGCAGCAAGCTCGCTCCCGACGGAGCGGTCGGGTTCCCCGCCGTCTCAAAGGACGGCAAGACGTACGTGTTCACGGTCAAGTCCGGCGTCAAGTCGAACACCGGCGAGACGCTGACCGCGGCGAACTACGCAGCGGCGATCGACCGTGTCCTCAACCCGAAGATGCAGTCGCCGGCGGTCCCGTTCATCACGGGTGACAACGGCATCGTCGGTGCGCAGGCCGTCGCCGACGGCAAGGCCACTCATGCCAGCGGCGTCGTCGCCGCGGGTCAGAAGCTGACGATCCGGCTGATGAGGCCGGACGGCTCGCTGCTCTCGAAGCTGGCGATGAACTTCTTCTGCCCGCTGCCGAAGGGCACGCCGATCAACCCGGACGGCATCAACTCGTTCGCGTCGTTCGGTCCGTACTACGTCGCCAGCCGCCAGGTCGGCCGGCAGATCATCACGAGGACGAACCCGAACTACAAGGGCCAGCGCCCGCACAACATCGCGACGTTCGTCTTCACGGCCAACACGAACCTCGACCAGAGCCTCCTGCAGGTGAAGGCGGGTCAGGCCGACTACGATGCCGCCGGACTTCCGGCGACCGCCAACGCGGCGCTCGCGCAGCAGTTCGGGGTCAACAAGGGCCAGTACCACGTCAACCCGGGCCTGAACGTCGACTACATCGCGATGAACACGACGCGGCCGGCGTTCTCGAACGTCGCCATGCGGAAGGCTGCGAACTACGCCGTCGACCGCCCGGCGCTCGTGCGCGTCCGCGGCTACCTCGCGGGCAAGCGGGCCCAGCAGGTGCTGCCTCCGGGCATCGCCGGCTACAAGCCGATCACGACCTATCCGATCAAGGGTGCGAACTACGCCAAGGCCAAGACGCTCGCGTCGCAGGCCGGCGGCTGCAAGGACGTGACCGTCTACACCGCCAACACCCCGGTCGGCCAGAACCTGGCGCAGGTCTTCAAGTACAACCTGAGCCAGATCGGCTGCAACGTCGGCGTGAAGCTCTTCCAGGGCTTCCAGATCTACATCGCCGCCGGCACGAAGGGTGAGCCGTTCGACGCCGTGTTCGCAGGCTGGTTCGCGGACTACGCGGATCCGTACGACTTCATCGACATCCTGCTGAACGGCGAGAACATCCACGAGTCGAACAACAACAACCTCGCCTACTTCAGCAACAAGACGGTCGAGAGCCAGATGAAGGCGGCGAACGCACTGACGGGCGACCAGCGCGCTGCTGCGTACCAGAAGCTGGACGCCAGCATCACCAACAACTTCGCTCCGTGGGCGGCGTACGAGAACCGCAACACGCGCGAGTTCGTCTCGGCCCGCACGGGCGGCTTCCTGTACCAGGCCGCGCACGGCGGTGCCAACCTCAACACCTTCTTCATCAAGTAGGAGAGGGGACGAGGAAGTACACGAGTCGGGAAGGTGGGCGCCGGGTAGAACCCGGCGCCCACCTCGTCTACAGTCCAGTCCGACAGCTGACCCCGGGGGCGACCAGATGAAGAGGAACCCGTGATTCGCTACGTGATCAGACGCCTCCTCTGGGCCGTCCTGCTGTTCTTCGCCGTCACCGTCGTCAGCTACATCCTCTTCTTCATCATCCCGGCCGACCCGGCCCGGCAGTTCGCCGGCAAGGGCGCGACGCCGGAGACGATCGCGAAGGCGAAGCACTACCTGCACCTCGACGAGCCGATCTACCAGCAGTACGGGCGATTCGTCTGGCGGCTCGTCTACCACCACGACCTCGGCCACTCCTACTACAACCGCGAGAACGTCAACCACATCATCACCGACGCCGCGCCGGTGACCGCCTCGCTGGTCCTCGGCGGCGCGTTCTTCTGGATGCTGATCGCGATTCCGATCGGCATCCTCTCGGCGCTCCGGCCGCGATCGCTGCTCGACCGAGGAGCGATGACGTTCGTCCTCATCGGCATCTCCGCGCACCCGGTGTGGATCGGCCTGATCTTCGCGTGGTTCTTCGGCTTCTACCTGCACGAACACGGGTCGCCGATCTACACGCCGATATCCAACTACGCCGACTTCTTCAACCCGCCGCCGGGACAGCCCGGCGGACCGGTGCAGTGGGCGTACCACCTGCTCCTTCCCTGGCTGACGTTCATGATCCTGTTCGCGGCGCTGTACGTCCGGATGATCCGGGCGAACGTGATGGAGACGCTCAACGAGGACTACGTGCGCACCGCGCGCGCGAAGGGAGCCTCGGAGACGATCGTCCTGCGGAGGCACGTGCTGCGGAACGCGATGCTGCCCGTCGTGACGATGCTGGGCATGGACATCGGGCTGGCGCTCGGCGGGGCGATCTTCACCGAATCCGTGTACGGCCTACCGGGCCTGGGCCGAACCGCGGTCCAGGCGCTCAACAACTACGACACCCCGACGGTCATGGGCGTGATCGTGTTCGCCACGATCATCATCATCGTCTTCAACCTCGTGGTCGACATGCTCTACGCCGTGATCGACCCGCGAATCCGGCTGGCGTAACGCCGGCCAACTCGGTGGTCCTTTGAACGTCTGTCATCCTTGAACCGATGGCGCTTCTCGAAGTCAAGGACCTGAAGACGTACTTCCGGACGGACGACGGCATCGTCAAGGCCGTCGACGGCGTCAGCTTCTCGGTCGAGAAGGGCAAGACCCTCGGGATCGTCGGCGAGTCGGGGTGCGGCAAGAGCGTCACCTGCCTGACGATCATGGGGCTCAACAACCGCCGGAACACGATCTCGAGCGGCGAGGCCCTCTGGAAGGGGCGGAACCTGATCGGGATGCACCCGCGCGAGCTCCGGTCGATCCGCGGCGGCGAGATCGCGATGATCTTCCAGGATCCGATGACGTCGCTGAACCCGGTGCACAAGGTCGGGGCGCAGCTCGTCGAGGCGATCCTGCTGCACCAGGACATCACCAAGGCGGCGGCGCGGGCACGCGCGCTCGACCTGCTCAAGGCGGTCGGCATCCCGCGCGCCGAGACCAGGATGGACGACTACCCCCACCAGTTCTCGGGCGGCATGCGGCAGCGCGTGATGATCGCGATGGCGCTCGTCAACAACCCCGACCTGCTGATCGCCGACGAGCCGACGACGGCGCTCGACGTGACCACGCAGGCCCAGATCCTCGATCTGATGAAGCGGCTCCAGGACGAGTTCGGAAGCGCGATCATCATGATCACCCACGACCTCGGCGTCGTCGCCGAGGTCGCCGACGACGTGACGGTCATGTACGCCGCCCGGGTGCAGGAGGAGGGCGACGTCCGGAACCTGTTCCGCCGCCCGAACCACCCGTACACGTGGGGCCTGCTCGGCTCGCTGCCCCGCCTCCACCAGGACGTCGAGCGCCTGGTGCAGATCTCGGGGCAGCCGCCGTCGCTCCTCTTCCCGCCGAAGGGCTGCCGGTTCCATCCTCGCTGCCCGTACGTGATGCCGATCTGCAGCGAGACGGAGCCCACCCTCGACCCCGTCCCCGAGGCGACGGGCGTGCACAGTGTCCGCTGCCACCTCGACCAGGAGACGAAGGACGCCGAGGCGGCGAAGCTGGTCGAGGGCACGCTGGCGGAGGCCAGTTGAGCGCGACCAAGCGTGAACCGTCGACGGTCGCCGTCGAGATGCCGAGGATGGAGCTGACCGGCGACGAGCTCCTCGTCGTCGACGACGTCAAGAAGCACTTCCCCGTCACCCGCGGGATCATCTTCCAGAAGCAGATCGCCTCCGTGAAGGCGGTCGACGGCGTCACCTTCTCGCTGAAGGAGGGGGAGACGCTGGGGATCGTCGGCGAGTCCGGCTGCGGGAAGTCGACGCTCGCCCGCTGCATCATGCGGCTGCTGGACACCACCGGCGGCCGGATCGTGTTCGAGGGCCGCGACATCACGAACCTCTCGCGCGCGGAGATGCGGCCGGTGCGGCGCGAGATGATGATGATCTTCCAGGACCCGTACGCGTCACTGAACCCGCGCAAGCGCGTCGGGTTCATCATCGGCGAGCCGCTCGAGGTGCACGGGATCGGCACCGCCGCCGAGATCAAGCGCCGGGTCCAGGAGCTGCTCGAGATCGTCGGACTCAACCCGGAGCACTACAACCGCTTCCCGCACGAATTCTCCGGCGGGCAGCGCCAGCGCATCGGCGTCGCCCGGGCACTCGCGATCAACCCGAAGCTGATCGTCTGCGACGAGCCGGTCTCGGCGCTCGACGTGTCGGTGCAGGCGCAGATCCTCAACCTGCTGAAGGACCTGCAGCGCGACTTCGGGCTCACCTACGTCTTCATCGCCCACGACCTCAACGTCGTCCGCCACATCTCGGACCGGGTGCTCGTCATGTACCTCGGACATTCGGTCGAGATCGCCGACCGGGACGCGCTCTACGCGGAGCCGAAGCACCCGTACACGGGCGCCCTGATGTCGGCCGTGCCGCTGCCCGATCCCGACCTGGGCCGCGCCCGCAAGCCGGTCGTCCTCCAGGGCGACGTCCCCAACCCGATCAACCCGCCGGCCGCCTGCTGGTTCCATCCGCGCTGCCCGCGCTTCCACGCCGGCCACTGCGACGTCGAGACACCGCAGCTCCGCCCGATGGGCAGCAACGGACACGTCGCCGCCTGCCACTATCCGCTCGAGAAGTGGCCGCTGTCCTCGGAGGAGTTCCGGGGCAGCGGCACTCAGCTTCCGCCGGCGGCCGCCCAGGACGCGTAGCCCGCCGTGTGGCTCGCGGCCGCACGACGCTTCTTCACCCTCCTCGGCGCCGTCGCAGGCGCCGTCTTCCTCTGCGGCCTCTCGGTCGGCCTGATCCTCGGCACGTCCCTGAACCGGGCGATCGCGGTCGGATTCGAGGCGTTCGGGT
>Ga0070741_10020639_pt1 | contig 10348 bp, 9 predicted proteins | sample Coa_R1_4_FD_66440 | JGI IMG/M metagenome (GOLD analysis project Ga0070741, IMG submission 66440) | Surface soil microbial communities from Centralia Pennsylvania, which are recovering from an underground coalmine fire - Coalmine... | ecosystem: Environmental > Terrestrial > Soil > Unclassified ...
TTGCCAACAGCATTGTTCGCATGACAGCCTCCTCAAAGGAGGTCTGCCTTACTCGGTAGCCTGCTAATAATTCATGGATAGCGGAAGTATTTGCGCGAAGAAATAGAGTATTGCTTCAATCGACCTATCAATCTCTCGGGGTATTGATCCGCACTTTATTAAAATTTGGGCAAAAAGTCGTGGGTTCTGGCCGCCAGCCATCGTCGCTAGAACTGGAAATAGATGAAGCTCAGGGGCTGGCCCTCGCCGACCTCGAGAATGCAGAGCACGGCGACGGCGACGAAGCCGATCGCCACCGGCCAGGTCGGGCGGATCCACATGGCAAGCTCCGCGCTCGGCACCTTGATCATCGCGAGCGAGCCTGCGATCGCGATCGGCACCACCGCCGACCACGACCAGGTTCCAAGTCCGCCCTCGCCGGCAAGGCCGACGAGCATACGCTCCGCTGCTGCAATATCCGCCGCCCGGAACAGCACGAACAGCAGGACTACGAAGGCCATGGTGACGGCCCATGAGACGAGCGAGGGGAGGGGAACGCCGTAGCTCTGCCAGAAGCGGCAAACGAGGAGGCCGATGCCGTGGGCAACGCCCCACAGCACGAAGGTCCATCCCGCCCCGTGCCAGAGCCCGCACAGGCCCATGGTGACGAGCGTCGCCCAGATATAGGTCGCCACGCCCTCCCGGCTTCCCCCGAGCGGAATGTAGACGTAGTCGCGCAGCCAACGCGACAGTGTGATGTGCCAGCGCCGCCAGAAATCGCGCAGGTTCAATGCGCGGTAAGGCGTATTGAAATTGAGAGGCAGCATCAGCCCGAGCGTAAGCCCGATGCCCATCGCCATGTTCGAATAGGCGACGAAGTCGAACAGGATCTGCAAGGAGAAGCCGAGCGCGCCGGTCAGGGAATCGGCAAGCGTCGGCACCTCGGTGGTGGCCCGCTTGAACACAGGATCGACGATGCCGGCAAGCCGATCGGCGATGAAGAATTTCTCCACGAAGCCGATGAAGAATAGGATCAAGCCGCGCCCGATCCGCTCGTACACGCCGGTGCGCAGAGGGTCGCAGGCGAACTGCGGAATGATCTCGTTGTGCCGCATGATCGGCCCGGCGATGAGATGCGGAAAGAGCACGACGAAGAGAGCGAAGTCGCGCAGTCGGTAGCGCGGCGCATCGCTTCGTAACCGGTCGGCGAGATAGGAAACGAGCTCGAAGGTGTAGAAGCTGATGCCGATCGGCAGCACGAGCGAGGCCTTGGCGAATTCGAGGCCCGTCACCTGGGCAAGGATGGTCGCGCCGAAGTCGAGATATTTGAACAGGCCTAGCACGGAAAGATTGGCCACGATGGCGAGCACGAGCGGCCAGCGTGTGCTGAGCGTGATGGAAAGCTCGACCAGGAGCCAGGTGACGAGAATCTGTGAGACGAGCAGCGGGACGAAGCGGACGTCCCACCAGCCGTAGAACACGAGCGAGGCGGCGATCAGCCACCAGTTGCGCAGGCTCTCCCGCTGCGCCAGCGCATAGAATATGCCGACGGCGACCGGCATGAAGAGGAGGACGAACGCCTGACTGTGAAAGAGCATGTCGATTTACGCGTCTGGGCGGCAATCAATCGCTCGAGACCGCAACCGCCCGCGGGCCGTCCAAATAGCGCCAGTCTCCGGCCGGGTCGTCCTGACGGGTGGCAAGCGCCCGCTCGATGTCGGCGACGATGCGCTCGGCGATCCCGACCCGGTAATGCAGCGGGTCCCAGTAGTTGGCGTCGTCGGTTGTAATCTCGGACGCAATGTCGAAGTCGATCACAGGCGCTGACTTGCCCTTGGCGACGGCAACGATGCGCGCCTTGCACTCGTCGAGCCTCGCCGCTTCCACGGATCCGGGCAATGGCTGGCTCGCGACATGCACCGGCATGAACGCGAGCACCACGCGGCCCTCGAACCGCCGCGTGATCTCATCGAGCCAGGCGAGCGCGGGAAACCGCCAGCGCGATCGCTCCGTGCTCGTCGGCACGTAGGCGGGCACGGCGGCCACGATCGCGTGCGGCTCCTCGTCCTTCCATAGTTTATGCCTGACTTTCACCGGATCGTAGGCAGTCTCGGGCGGCGTGAACACTTCGTAGCCTGCCGGAAAGCGGGCCTCGTTGATGCCGAGCGCCACACCCAAGCGCCGCCCGCTGATCTCGATGGCGCTGGCATTCAGCATGTAGCCGAAGTCATTCCACGAATTGTCGTCGTACATCCAATCGGGAAAGCCGCGGAACGTGGTTCGCACCGTGTCGGCGTCGTCGTCGCACCAGACATGGTCCAATCCGATCAGGAGGGTGCGCGGATGGGCGACCTCGCGCATGAAGAGATCGGCGAGCCGGTACTGCTCGTAAGCCTGCCCGGCATTGATGGCTAGGTTGACGAAGCGTCCGCCGAACACGCGCTCGAGTTCGGCCGGGCGAAGCAGGCGCGAGTCGGAAGCGCCGATGACGGCCGAATCGTACGCGCCTGAACGGATCAGCGCGGGAAACTGGAAGCGCTGGTTGATGTCGGTGATGGCGTGCTCGGCGAAAAGGATGCGGGGCAGGTTGCCGTACGGGTTCATCGCCAGGATGAAGAGGGCGAGCAGGACGAGAATCGCCGCCGATCCGCCCACTCCGACCCATACGAAACGCCGCCACCCCAACATGCCGAGCGTCCGCCTGTTTTGGAACCCCCGGTTAGGGTTCGCATAGCAGCGGATCGAAGGCAATAGCGTCGCCGCGGCCGCGCCAAAAAGAGCGCAAAATCGCGGAAACTCGCAAGAATAACGAAACGGTCTAGGGAATAGGCGAGCCGTCCTTCGGCGTCCAATAACGCATGCTCGGCGGGTAATTCGTCTCCGGAAACTGCCGTTGCAGCGCCTGGGTCTCGTAGTCCCCCTTGGCGTAGGGCACGAAGCCGAAATAGAAGCCGTAGCCCCCAGGGCGTCGAGGCGGCGAATAGAAATAGGGATAGATCGGCGGCCGCCCGCGCTTGAAGATCGGCTCAGCGCCGACTGGTTCGGTCGCGTAGAACATCGCAAGGCCAAGCACGATTGCGCCCGCCGCCGCGAGCCGTCCCGCCAGTTTCGTGATCATCGCCTGTCCCCGCGCCGTTTGGTTTTCAGCTTCCGATTCTGACTCTTTCACTCCCACGGCGCTGTGACAAGCTCACAAAGCAATGGCGCGCGGGGTCGACCTTATCGATCATGCAATTCCGCCATGAATGTGTCCCCGTGCGCCATCGAGATCTCAGACACTCTCCGTGAGCACGAGGAAGCGGTCGATCATGGCGTTGACCTGCTCGGGCACCTCAAGCTGGCAGAAATGACCCGAGCCCACCACCTGGCCGAAATAGAAACGCGGCACGAGGGCGCGCAGCCGCGCTATATCGGCGCGCGGCGGCCATTCGTCGGCGGCGATGTACAGCATGGGCGCGATGAGGCGTCCCTTGGCCTCATCGGCATCATAGGCGTGGCCGCCCTGCAGCGCGGAGATCATGACGTGCTGCGGCGCCCGCGTCATGATGGAAAGGATGCGTGCGCGCCGTTCGGCGTCGTCGGTGGGCAGGAACAGCACCGCGTCGGCATAGTCGCCGATCACCTTGCGGTAGCCCGGTCCGCGCAAACCGTCGATGAACTTGGCGAGCGCAGAACCGACCGTCTGCGGCGGCGTAAGCCCGGCATCGATCGTGACGATGGCCGAGGGAAGCTCGGCATGTCTCGCCGCGAAGGCGAAGGCGACCACACCGCCCATGCTATGGCCGATGACGACCGGTTTTTCCAAGCCGAGCTCGCGGACGACGAACGCGAGGTCGTCGGCGAACAGCTGCATCGTGTAGTCTTGCCGCGGCTTCTCGCTTGCCCCGTGTCCGCGCAGATCGACAGCGACCACGCGATGGCCTTGCTGCGCGAAATGCGCAAATTGAGGCGCGAAGAAGCTGTGGTCGCAGCACCAGCCGTGCACGAACAGGAGCGGCCGCTTCGCGCCCATTGCTTCTTCATAGAAGAGCGACACCCCGTCCCGCTTCAGCGTCGCCATGCGCCTCTCTCGGTCCTCATGCGCCCGCGCGCCGCTTGCGCTCCATCAACTGCCAGACCATCGGCGTGAAGATCAATTGCATGGCAAGCGGCATCTTTGCGCCCGGACAGACGATGGTGTTCGGCCGCGACATGAACGAGGAGGGCAGCATCGTCAGGAGGTAAGGAAAATCGATGCCGCGCGGATTTCGGAAGCGGATGATGAGCATGCTCTCGTCCGCGCTCGGCACGTCGCGCGCGATGAACGGATTTGACGTATCGACGGTCGGCACGCGCTGGAAGTTCACATGCGTCTGCGAGAATTGCGGGCAGATGTAATTGATGTAGTCGGGCATGCGGCGGAGGATCGTGTCGACGATCGCCTCCTGGCTGTAGCCTCGCACCGATCTGTCGCGGTGGAGCTTCTGGATCCATTCGAGATTGATGACCGGCACGACGCCGATCAGGAGATCGGCGTGCCTCGCGACATCGACCGTCTCGGTCACGACCGCGCCGTGCAGTCCCTCGTAGAACAGAAGATCGGTCCCGGCCGGGAGGTCTTCCCATGGCGTGAAGGTGCCGACCGTCTGCCGATAAAGAACGGCCTCCTCCTCGTCGTGCAGATATTTGCGCACTCTGCCGGCGCCGCTCTCGCTGTAGACGCGGAACAGGGTCTCGAGCTCCTCGAAGAGATTGGCCTCGGGGCCGAAATGGCTGAAATTCGCGATGCCCTTGGCGTGGGCCTCGGCCATCTTTTCGTGCATCTCTTCGCGGTCGTAGCGGTGGAACGCGTCGCCATAGACGATCGCGGCGTTCACGCCCTCGCGCCGGAAGATCTGCTGGAACGTGGTCGTGACCGTGCTCGTGCCAGCGCCCGACGAGCCGGTGATGGCAACGACCGGATGCTTTGCCGACATGTCCCCTCCCGCCGTCATATTAGAGGGGAAGGGCACAGCGGCACCAGTAGCGCCCTTCTATGAAAGAGAGCAGCAGTCTATCCCCGCGCCACGGCGCGCCAGCCGATGTCGCGGCGGAAGAAGCCGCCCGGCCAGTCGATCTTGTTCGCGGCGGCGTAGGCGCGGCTTTGCGCCTCGCGGATATCTTTGCCGCGGGCGGTGACGCCGAGCACGCGCCCGCCGTCTGCCAAGACGTGCGCGCCGTCGCGCTTGGTGCCGGCGTGGAAGACCTGCACGGCGGGATCGGCGGAGGCTTTGTCCAGCCCCTTGATCTCGGTGCCCTTCGCGTAGGCGCCGGGATAACCCTGCGCCGCCATTACGATGCAGAGCGCGGCGTCGTCATACCAATCGAGCGCGAGGCGGCCGAGCTTGCCGTCTGCCACCGCGACGAGGGCGGGGAGCAGGTCCGACTTGAGCCGCATCATCAGCACCTGCGCCTCGGGATCGCCGAAGCGCACGTTGTATTCGATGAGCTTGGGCGCCCCGTCCTTGATCATCAGGCCGGCATAGAGCACGCCCTTGAACGGCGTTTCGCGCTCGGCCATGGCGGCAACCGTGGGCCACACGATCTCATCCATCACCCGCGCGCAGAGCTCTGGCGTCATCACCGGCGCGGGAGAGTAGGCCCCCATGCCGCCCGTGTTCGGGCCCTTGTCGCCGTCGAAGGCGCGCTTGTGGTCCTGCGCGGTTGCAAGCGGGAGCGCGGTGACGCCATCGACGAGGGCGAAGAAGCTCGCCTCCTCGCCGTCGAGGAACTCTTCGATCACGACGCGCGCGCCGGCCGCACCGAAGGCGCCTGAGAAGCAGGCATCGATCGCCGCCTCAGCCTCCTCTAGCGTCGTGGCGATGGTGACGCCCTTGCCGGCGGCGAGCCCGTCGGCCTTGATCACGATGGGCAAGGCTTGGCCGCGCGCGTAAGCCTTGGCGGGGCCGGCCTCGGCGAAGCGGTGATAGACCGCGGTCGGGATGCCGTAGGCGGCGCACAGATCCTTGGTGAAGCCCTTGGAGCCTTCGAGCGCGGCCGCGGCGCGCGACGGGCCGAATACTTTGATGCCGGCGGCTTCGAGATCGTCGGTAAGCCCTCCGACGAGCGGCGCCTCGGGTCCGATCACCACGAGGCCGATGTCCTTGTCCTTGCAGAAAAGGGCGACTTCGCCGTGATTGTCGGCATTGAGCGCGACGCATTCGGCGGCCTCGGCGATGCCGGCATTGCCGGGCGCGCAATAGAGCCTTTCAAGCAACGGGCTTTGCCTGAGCTTCCAGGCGAGCGCATGCTCCCGCCCGCCGCCTCCGATCAGCAACACGTTCATGGCGCCCTGGCTCCGCTTGTCGCCCGCATATTCGCCCTGTATTGCATGACCTCACGAGGACACCAATGGCCGACCGGACGCAAGCCGCAACGCAGACTAATCTCGTCGAATATACCGTCTCTGAGCTCGCCTTCGCTCTGAGGCGAACGATCGAGGATGCCTATGGCCTGATCAGGCTGCGCGGCGAGATCTCCGGCTACAAGGGTCCCCACTCCTCCGGCCATTGCTATTTCACGCTCAAGGACGAGAACGCCTGTATCGAGGCTGTGATCTGGAGCAGCACCTTCCGGCGTCTCAAGTTCAAGCCCGAAGCCGGCCTTGAGGTCGTAGTCAAGGGTCGCGTCACCACCTATCCGGACCGCTCCAAGTACCAGATCGTCATCGACGATCTCGAGCCGGCCGGCATCGGCGCCCTCATGGCTCTGCTCGAGCAGCGCAAGAAGATGCTCGCCGCCGAGGGTTTGTTCCACGAATCGCGCAAGAAGAATCTGCCCTTCCTGCCGCGCATCATCGGCGTGGTGACGTCGCCGACGGGCGCCGTGATACGCGACATCCTGCATCGGCTTAAGGATCGCTGCCCGTGCCACGTTCTGGTGTGGCCGGTGCGCGTGCAGGGCGAAACCTGCGCCGTCGAAGTCGCCGCCGCCATCACCGGCTTCAACGGGCTTTCGCCATGCGCTGTCATACCGCGGCCCGATCTCATCATCGTGGCGCGCGGCGGCGGAAGCCTCGAGGATTTGTGGGGCTTCAACGAGGAGATCGTGGCCCGCGCCGCGGCCGGTTCTGTGATCCCGCTTATTTCGGCGGTCGGGCACGAGACCGACTGGACCATCATCGACTACGTTGCCGACTGGCGCGCCCCGACTCCGACCGCTGCCGCCGAGCGCGCCGTTCCGGTGCGCACCGAGCTTCTGATCACGGTAACCGGCTATGGCTTGCGCGCCGCGAGCACCTTGCGCCGCGCGCTCGAAGCCAGGCGCGGACGCTTCCTCGCCGCCACGCGCGGCCTGCCGCGCAAAGGGAACATCCTCGATCTTCCCCGCCAGCGCTTCGACAACGCAAGCGGGCGGCTCAAGCGTGCGCTTCTCGCCAATGCCCGCGTCCATCGCACGCAACTCGAGCGCGCCGCGACGCGGTTGAGACCGCACATCGTGGCGCGCGCCGCTTCTGCCGCGCGCGACCGGCTGATCCGCGCCGACCGCGCCAAGCGGATGGCGATCCGCGCCATGCTCGACCGCGCGGGACGAAAGCTCGACGGAGACGCGAAGCTGCTCGAGACGCTGGGCTATCACAACGTCCTCGCGCGCGGCTTTGCTCTCGTACGCGATGCCGAAGGCTCCATGGTACGGCGCGCGTCCGAGGTGAAGCCCGGAGCTGCGCTCGACATCGAGTTCGCCGACGGTCATGTGGGCGCTCATGCCGATGCCAGTCCGCGCAAAGAGGCCGCGCGCAAGAAGCCGCGTAGCGGCCATAGCGACAAGCAGGGAACTCTGCTTTAACTCTGTCGCTGATAGTCGCTCGCGAACCCGCATCGAAGGGGCGCTTTGTCGAGAACACTGGCGCGCCGCATTTGCTGACTATATTGTGACAATAACCAACAACACGAATCGAGCCGCTTCGCTTTGATGAACCGCTTCGAACGCAACCTCGGCTTCAAGGGCGAGGCCAAGCTCAGATATCTCGACGGCGAGGTCCAGGTGCTCTCGCCGGGCGAGTTCGTGCGCTGCGCCGTGACCGGGCGCTCCATTCCGCTCGACGAGCTCCGCTATTGGAGCGTCGAGTTGCAGGAGGCCTATGTCGACGCCCCCACCTCGCTGAAACGCTACCGCGAGACTCACCCCCGGCCTGCTGTCGTGAAGTAAGCCTCAGCCGTGCGGCGATCTGCCCATCCCACCCCGCGAGGCGAGAGCGCCGGCGAGCAGCGCTTTCAGCGCCGCCTCGTCCTCGAACTCGATGGCGACCGGGAAGGGACGGCAACGGAACTTGAGCTCCCCGAGCGGCGTGCCCTCCTCGTCGGGGATGCGCACGAAGTCCTTCTCGGTGGTGACCAGCATCGCCTTCTTTTCCTCCGCCTCCTTGAGCAGAGCCTTGGCCTCGCGGCGCGTGTAGCGGTGATGGTCGCCGAAGGAGCGCTTGGCGAGGACGCGGGCGCCGTTCGACGATAGCGTGGCGTAGAACTTCTCGGGCGCTGCGATCCCGGCGAAGGCGATGACGGGGAGAACGCCGAGCCAGCGCTTGTCCTGGCGCGCCACGACGCGCGCCCTGAGCACGGGCTTGCCGCGGCTCGCGAAATTCTGTTCGAGCGAAACGGCGTTGCCGCCCGTGCCGACGACGATAAGTGCGTCGGCACGGTCGATCTGGGGCGAGAGCGGGGCGCGCAAAGGCCCCGCCGGCATGACGAGCCCGTTGCCGATGCCGAGGCTCGCATCGACGACGATCAGGGACAGATCCTTGGCGAGCCCCGGATTCTGAAAGCCGTCATCCATGACGATGGCAGTCGCGCCGGTTGCCTCGATCGCCTCGGCGCCTCGGGCGCGGTCGGCTGAGATCATGGTCGGCGCCACCTCGGCAAGGAGGAGCGCCTCATCGCCCACCTCTGCCGCGTTTGCGCCCGAAGCGACGAGCAGGGGGCCCTTGCTCCTGCCGCCATAGCCGCGGGTGAGAAAGCAAGGCTTGGCGCCCAGGTTTGCGAGGCAAGAGGCGACGGCGATCGCGGTCGGCGTCTTGCCGCCGCCGCCTGCGGTAAAATTGCCGATGCAGATTACCGGAAGGCGCGAGCGATAGGGCGTTGAGCGGGCGAACTTGGCTTCGGCTAGTTTGCCGTAGAGCGAGCCGAGAGGCGCAAGCGCCGCCGACAGCGCGCCCCGTTGCCGGTACCAGAATGAGGGTGCCTCAAGAGGCATGTTGCAGCGTCGTCTTGGGCGGGAGATAGGGTTCAAGCGCGGCAAGCGTGCGCGGCAGCGCCCCGCTCATGGTGGCGATCACGGAAGCCGCGCGCGAGGCCATCAGCCGCCGCGCGTCGGCGTCGGCAAGGAGAGCAAGCGCTTCCTCGGCAAGACTATCGGCGCCCGCCACTTCCTTGCAGCCGCCGGCGCGCAGGAGCTCGGTATAGGAGTCGCGGAAATTCCGCCAGTTCGGCCCGGTGAGCACCGCTGCTCCGAGCTTGATCGGCTCGACCGGGTTCTGGCCTCCGCGCGGCACGAGTGAGCCGCCGACCAAGGCGACTGGGGCGAGCGCATAGAATAGGCCAAGCTCGCCGATCGTATCGGCGACATAGATGTCGGTCGAGGCTTCGGGCAGCTTGCCTTCCGATCGGAGCGCAACCTTGAAGTTGGCGGCCTCGAGCGTCTCGGCGATCTGCGGCCCCCGCTCGGGATGACGCGGCACGATAATGGTGAGCAGGCTTTCCTCCTTGGCTTTCATCTTGAGATGCGCGGCCGCAACCATGTCCTCCTCGCCATGATGCGTACTCGCGGCGAGGAACACCGTGCGGCCGGAAAGCGCAGCGGCAAGCCGCCTCCTGCCCGGAAGGTCGGTCGGCGGAGGGGGAGCATCGGCCTTGAGGTTGCCCGCGTCGAGCGCACGGGAAGCGCCGAGCTGGGCGAAGCGCTCGGCGAGGGTATCGTTCTGGGCAAGCACGAGATCGAAGGCCGAGAAGATCGGCCGGCTCATGCCCGGGCGACGGCGCCAGCGCCGGAATGAGGAGGTCGACATGCGTCCGTTGATGAGGAGGAGGGGAATACCGCGCGCTTTGGTTTCCAGCACGAGGTTGGGCCAGATCTCCGATTCGACCAGCACGGCGAGGTCCGGGCGCCAGTGCTCGAGGAATCGCTGCACGAAGCCCTGGTTGTCGAGCGGCACATATTGGTGGCGCGCCCCCTTTGGCAGCCTTGCGCGGGCAAGCCGCGCCGAGGTTACGGTTCCGGTCGTGAGCAGGATTCTGACCTCGGGGTGCTCGGCGGCGATGCTTTCGATCACCGGCAGGGCTGAGTTGGCCTCGCCCACGCTCGCCGCGTGGAACCAAGCGAGAAAGCCCGCCGGCCGCGGCGCTGTCGCAAGGCCATA
>Ga0070741_10020640_pt1 | contig 10348 bp, 10 predicted proteins | sample Coa_R1_4_FD_66440 | JGI IMG/M metagenome (GOLD analysis project Ga0070741, IMG submission 66440) | Surface soil microbial communities from Centralia Pennsylvania, which are recovering from an underground coalmine fire - Coalmine... | ecosystem: Environmental > Terrestrial > Soil > Unclassified ...
GGTAGATGTAGGTGGTCGCCCCGAGCGCAGGGTCAGACCACAGCATGAACGCCGCTTCCGGGTGCTTGCCGTCGCTGAATCGGCCGGCGCGGACCCAAGCAAGCGAGTTGCCGCATCCAGCGCCTCCGAGTCGCCGGTCCGCGGTCACACGAACAGGGAGCCGATTGGTCTCGACGAGGGCGATCCGCCACGACGCTCCCCGCATCCCACACCAGTCGCCGCCCCTTCGATCGAGATAAACGACGAACCAGTCGCTGCTGCTCCGCGCCCAACCAACAACCCGACCATGAATCGCGTTCACGACGTCGGTCGGGACTGTCGCGGCCGCGCTCGAGCCAACGCACAGCGCGCACCCCGTCGCGACCATCAGAAGGAGCCGCCCCACCCAGAGGCGCATCAGCGAACGATCTCCCCGTCGGTTCTCGCTTCCAATGCTCTCCACACCCCTGCGGCTAGCGTGCGCGGCCGTCGAGCCGGACGTGGACGATGCCGTTGCCGCTGCCGGCGTCTCCGAGAAACCAGGCGTTGTTTCCGCCCACCGCGATCTCGGCGCCGAGGTCACGCAGCGATGTACTCGCGATGACCTGTCCCTGCGTATTCACAAGCTCGAGCGCGAGCTTCGCGTCGTTCAACCCGACGACGTCGTTCCCGAAGATCGCGGCGCCGTCCAAGTTTGCGTCAGCCACAGGGCCGATCTTGCCGTTGGCGTCAACCGAGGCGATTCCCCGCTCCACGAGGAAGACGTGCGTCGCGTCTCCGATGACGTGCGTGACAGCTTTCCCCAGCGGGATGGGGGTTCGAGAGCGGATAGCCAGGGTTGCGGGATCCATGCGCACCAGGTCTGCGTTCTTGGCGCCCCCGACGATGACCCACAGGCTACCGAGGCCGAACGCCGGCTTCGACAAGCCGAAGCCTTGCACCGCCACCGACTTCGCAGAGAGGAAGCGCCGCACTGCGAGGATTCGGAGAGTCGTCGGGTCGAGCCGGACGACCCGTCCGTCGCCGATCGACGCCCACATCCGCTCGCCCGACTCGATCGCGGCGACACTTCCAGGATACGACGCACGCGCACGCACCGTGAGGGTGACCGGGTCAATGCGCAGGAGAACGTCGGGGACGTTGGTGAACCGTTTGATCACCGACGTGCCCGCGTACAGTCCCTTCGCGCCGACGGAGAGATCCATCAGGTAGTACGCGAGCGGGAACGGCAGCCGCTGCCAGCGCACCCCGGTTGAACCCAGGCGTTCGACCGTGATCGACCTCGCATGCTCTTCGGGAAAGGTGATCAGGAAGAGCGTGTTTCCGCGGGCCGTGTAGAGGGTGTCTTCGCGGACGGGGACCGGGATGGTGCCGACGACCGATCCGGCAGGCGGGTCGACGCCGGGACCACACGCGCGTTGCGAGCGGCAGGCGGCAGCCGTCAGCGTCGGCTCGATCGGCGAGACGGTGATGCCATCGCCGGGATCCCCCGCCGGGCAGTAGTCCAGCAGCGGATAGTGCGGCAGCCGCAGCGGGAGTGTTCCCCGCCCATCTGACAGCCGGACGCGGATCGCGGTCGCGATGCGGCGAGTGAAGGAGACGCAGGCGTTCTTGTTCAGCTCGAAGAACGCAGAGCCACCAACCGGTACGTGCACCGGTTTCGGTGGCGCCGCAGTGATCATCTGATCGCCGAGATGGCCGTAGGCGAACGGCAGCACCCTCCCTGCCGCATCGGTCAACGTCACGGTCGGGTATCCGTCGAGCGAACACGCGCTTCGCGCGCGATTGGTGAGCTCGAACGGGGCCGTGTGCTGCTCGGTCTTCTCGCTCACGAGTTGACCGAGCTTCAGCCGCAGCTGCGACGCCACGCACGTGGGCAGCGCAGGCGAGGCCGATCCGGCGGCGCCGGCGCCGAGTGACACGGCCACGAGGGCCGCCGTCGGCCAGAGTTGCTTGCTCAGCATTGGGTGGGCGACTTCCAGCGCTGGAGTGTTGTCGCCGTCGCGGCGGCGAAGTCGGTGCGGACGAGCCGCACCGTGCACCCGCGCAGCAAGACAAAGCCGACCTTGTTGCTGAGAAGGTCGGCGGACTGGGCGGCGATGGTGTCGGGCTCCGTGAGTGGCGAGTGCTGCCAGGTATGGCCGCCGTCGGCGGTGACGAGCATGTACCCGCGCCCCTGCAGGACCCACCCGTGCCCGTCGACGAGGAAGGTTGCGCCGGTCGGATACCCGTAACCGGGCAGATTGCCGACTTGCTGCTCGGGCTCGGGCGGCCCGATCGGATGCGTCCGTCCTTCCAGCGTCCAGTGGCCGCCGCCGTCTGAGGTCATCCAGATCTCCTTGCCCCGGTAACCAGCCGTCGCCTCGGTGTTGCACACCATCCAGCCGCGCGTTGCCGAGGCAAACGAGAGCGCGGCCGGCAAGCCGTACTCCCCGGTGCAGGGATCAGCACGCGATGTCCAGCCGCGCCCACCGTCTCGTGTCTCGAGCAGCGCCGGAGGATGGGCGAGCGTGCGCGCGGGGCCAAGCCTCCATCCGTGTGAGGGCGTGACGAAGCTGACGACCGCCGGTCCCCAGTCGAGGCGGTTCCAGTGGTTGCCGGCATCGACGCTTCGGAGCATGGTGTTGCCGCCGAGGGCGTAGACGACGTCGCTGCCGCGAACGGGGAAGAGCTCCGTTCCCCGAGCGCCGACGTACGCGACGTGCCAGCGTGCGCCCCCGTCGCTGGTGACCAGCAGCCTGCCCTGGCAGCCGTGCGCGTTCTGGCAGGCCCAGTCGTCCTCGGCGAGGACGCCGTGTCGCGCATCGACGAAGGCGATCGACACCGGCTGAAAGCGCGGATAGGTGTACGAGCTCGAGCCGAGCGCCGACGGCACGAAGGCGACCAGGGCCGCTCCGCCGGCGAGCAGGACTCGCATCAAACTCATGCCCACAGCTGCGGCGGGGCGACGCCGATCCGGTGAACGGCGGAGACACGATCCTTCTCGATGATGATGCGTACGCCCGCATGCCATCTCCTTCCTCCGACCGTCCAGCTCTCGACGAAGGTCACCGTCGGTGTCGACCACACCTTCTTCACCGTGACCTGACAGACGCCGTGAAAGACGACACCGGGTGCTGGCCCGCCGCCGTGGATCGTGCACTGCGGATTGCCGATTTGGTTCGGGAAGAGGTTCGACCCGAGACTCTTGATTGCAGCCGAGCGCTTGGCGATCCGAATGAGTTCTGCGGTGCGTGGCGTCCACAGGTTGTGCGTGCATGCGAAGACGCTGACTTCAGGTCGTGGAGTGACGAGGAGAGCAGGATCGTCGTCGCAGCGGAGCCGCTTCTCGGTGGGAGCGAGGTAGCGGGCCTCGTGGCCGGCCGCGTCGAAGTAGACAGCCAAGCCGACTCCGCCCGGCCAGGTGCAGTCGGGGCTGCCGGAGAACGTCGTGGCGCGGCCGTTCGCCTTCGCCGTCACGGTCACGACTGCCATGTCCGGACCGCCGGAGCATCCGTAGCGCGCCGGCAGCGGGTCGAGCAGCGGCTGCGGATGTCGGGCAATGTCTCCGCAGATGCGTGCAGCGTACGGGAGGCTGCCGCCGACTGGGTCACACGTCAGTGAGTAGGAGCGGGTCTCGCGCTTCGGTGAGTGCTCCTTGCCGAAGAAGTAGCTCTGCACGGTCACCTTGACACTGATCGCCGCCTTCGATCCGCTTCCGCCGCATCCGGCGGCAAGAGCAGCAACTGCTGCACCGGCCGCGAGCGCGACCGCGAGCGATTTCACGGTGCTGGGCATGGCGGCGGCGGTTGCAAGCCCACCTCGCCATGGCTGACCGGGCTGCAGCTGTCGAGGCTTCGAATGACGAAGACGGCGCCGGTGTTCGGCAGGCGCGAGGTGGCGAAGACAAGAGCGCCAGTCGAATCCTCGACGCCGAAGTAGAAGCCGAGCAGTGGGATCGAGGGATGCCAGAACAGGTTGAGAAGGCGAGTCGCTCGATGCTTGAGGAAGGAAGCGGGGTCACTCACGCGCACGGTGAGGGCGACAAGACGCGCAGGGGTGGCGATCGTCTCCAGCTCGACGATGCGCGCGCGCTCCAGCACCGATCTGTTGACGAGGTTGCGCGTAAGCGTCGCGACCTTGGTCGCTTTCGGGTTCGAGCCGAAGACGTCGTCGGCGCGAAGCTGGCTGACGGTGCCCTCGGTTTCGCTCGTCGCTGCGCTGGTAATCCCGGCTCCCTGCCAGCGCTGCATCAACCCGAGATAGGTGCCGACAAACAGCTGCTGCTCCCAGACGGAGCGCAACGTCTGCTTCCCTCGCGAGGCAACGATCATCTCGGTGCCGTCAACATGTTCATGGCGGAGCGCGCCGATCGGCGAACGGAAGTCGACCCGGGAGATGGTTGTCCCACCAACTCGCGTCGCCGTGATGCGAGCCAGCTCTCGCTGCGCGCGATTCCCGCCGACCACGACGACCGCCGCACCACCTCGAACGGGCGTTGTCAAAGCCGGGCTCGCATCAGCTCCGCCGGCCAGAGCTGCACCAGCGATCAGCACCGCGCAGGCCGACCAGGCGCTCACACCGAAAGACGCTAAGCCTGTTCTGTTCGGAGGCTGTTGCAGATCCGTATGGAAAGAACGCTCACACAAGGCACATCCAATCGCGGTCGCGCCACCGCGATCGACCACCGTGGCCTTCTCGGCGGCGTCCTCTACGAATGCAGCGCCGCCGCATGAACTCCGACTGGAATCCTTCACCCTCTGAGCCAGCAAGGATACGGAGGCCGGAATGTCACCCACCGTCATACTGGAACGCAAGTCCACCGGCGCCATGGAGCTCCGCCGCAACCCATTCGAGATCGTTATGGACGGCGACCCAGCCGGATCGATTGACCGCAACCAGACCGTCGAACTATCAGTAGACCCCGGCCCGCACACGCTCCAAGTCAGAAGCGGCCGATACTCAAGCCACGCGCAGTCCTTCGACGCCGCGGGCGACACAAACATCCGCTTCCGTTGCAATGGAGCGATCCTCTGGCCCCAATACGTCGCGTCGCTCTTCGTGCCCACAATCGGTCTCAAACTCAAACGCGAATAGCTAAAAGGCGGCACTCAAACGCCGTGATCTCCTCGGCGGCCTCATCCAGGACAACCACCCCGCCGCATGAACCGCGTTTTGGAACCCTTCACCTCACCGCGCACTCGCGACATCTACTTCAGCCATGCGTCGCTTGTCGTCCAGGCGTCGCCGGACGCATCGACTGCAGCGCAGAAGTTTGCGTGGCCGATCGGGCACGACACGTCGACAAGTGAGTTGGTGAACGGCTCCGAGTTCACCTTCGGCATCTCGGGTCCTCTCCAGCCGTGGCCGCTCAGAAACAGCATCCGTCCCGAGCTGTCGACGGCCACGCAGCTGCGTCTTCGTGGGCAAGACGATTCGATGGGGGCGCTCGCAAGCGAGTCGATAGCGGCCGGACGCGACCAGCCGGAGCTCGTGAGGGCAACAGCTCGTCCGCGTAGGTCGATCGTGACGCAGAAGTCGATGCCGACACACGAAATCGTCGTCAAGGGTGAGGTATCGACGGGTTTGGGCGCTGACCAGTGACCGTTGCTGAACTCGACTACGTGGCCGCCTCCGTCCACAGCGACGCAGCGGCCGGGTGAGCCGCACGACACGTCCGTGAGCGGAAAGGCCCGATCGACGCGCTCTGGCCTTGTCCAGGAGGTGCCGTTGTAGGTCTCGGCGTTTCCTTGCCCATCAACTGCGACGCAGAAGTGCAAACTCGTGCAGGACACCGCGTTCGCCATGCCCGGATACGGGGGGCCGGGGTTCGGATCGAGCGTCGTCAGTCGCGACCAGCGGCCATCCTTGAGAATCGTCGCGCCTGCGAGGTCGGTGACGGCGACACACCAGCCGACGGTTGGGCAGGAAAGCGACACGACCTCTCCCTTGAACCGTTCGAGTGTGCGCGCTGCCTCCCATCTGGTGCCGTTGAACTCGACGGCGTAGTCGGTGCCGGTTGAGGTTCCGACCGCAACGCAGAAACGCGTGCTTGCGCACGAGACGACGTTGAACGAGCCGGCGCTTGTCTGCTCGATCTTCCAGCCAGTCGTCGCAGGTGCGGACATGATCGCGACAGCACCTGATGCGGCCTCCCCGGACATGGCGAAGCTCGCAGCCACGCCGAGCGCCAGCACGGGAAGGACGCTGAGCGCCGTCAGTCGCCGTCGCCGCCGACGAGTCACGCCGTCCCCCGGAGCCGAACGCGGTAGAGGGTGCCAGCAGTTTGATTGCTTGGCGGCGAGAGCAGATACAGCGACCGCCCATACAGTGCCGCCTCAGTCGAACCGCCATACCAGTAGCCCTGCCAGAACTCCGAAAGCGGAACCGTCGTGATGACCTTCACGGCTCCGGTCGCCGGATCGATCCGGATCACGTCACCCGACGACGATGTCCGACCGCCTGGGAGGGCGACCGAGTAGATCCCTTGCGTGGCGCCGCCGACCACCCAGAACGCGGTCAGATTGCGATCTGATGTGCGGAACACCGGCTTCGGGCTCGAGCCGTTGAAACGCGTGATCATGCAGCGGGCGGCGACCGGGCGGTGACAGATATCCGCCCAGAGGCTGTTCCCGTCGCCGGCGATCCAGTTGACATAGCCGTGAAACTGCTTGCCCGGCGCGTCGAAGATCTGGACGCTCGAAGCGCCGATGCCGACGTGGTAGATGATCCCGTTCTCGTTCGGCGATTGCGCGGAGCCGAGGAAGCCGGTCTCGGGATTCGGCGCGAGGTAGAGCCCGTTCGCGTTGGCGCCGATGACCGGCCGGTCCATCGCCGGTGAGACCGGCGTGTCCTGAAGCACCTGTCCCGTCGTCGCGGATATGCGCAGGGCGCGCCCTCTGCCGCTCGATGTGTCCGGCGCGTACAGCCACAGCGAGCCGGCGGCGTACACCGATTCGAGGTGGGTATCCGAAGCCTCCTCGTATCTCACGACGACAGGGCCGACTGCAACCTGGCCTGTCGGCGAGAGGTGAGCGATCCGGACGCTCGTCACCATCGTTGGCGAACCCTGCTGAACCGCCACGACGGAGCGCCCGGAAAGCCGTGGCGAATCGCAGAACGGCTCGATGATCCCGGACAGTGCAAGAGTTCGTGGGTTTGCTCGCGCCATCAGGCACAAGATGCCCTGATCGCCATCGAGCGTCGTGGTGCCCGAGAGAACCAGGCCCGACGGTGAACTCGCGATCGCCATGAACGCAAGGTTCGCCGGAACCCTCGCGGATGTATTGGAGCCTGCGGCGCTCGCCGCCGCGATGAACGAGCAGAGAAGCGTCGCTGCAATCACCAGCCGGGCGAGTCTCTTCAGCCCAACCCTGCTCCTCACGAATCGGATTGTCGCACCATCCCGATCCGGAGGTGCCGCCTGGGGTTATTCCGGACCCGTTACCAGGGATCATCCGTAGTAGAGGATGATGGTGTGCTTCGTCCGGCTGCCGTTCGTCGTGCTGGTGTCGGTGCTTCTGCTCGCAGCGTTGGGGAGCGGCCTTGCGGCGGGGCGCGTCACCGGAGGAACACCCGTAGCGTTGGTGACTGCGGAAGGCGAGAACGAGGTGTTGGCGGTGTCGCTTCCCGGCGCACGGGTTCTCCGCCGCGTGCACCTGCCTGACCCGCAGGCGATCGCTGCCGACCAGCACGGGGACGCGGTCGTGGTCAGCCCCGAAGGAACGGTGACGCTGCTCGACTGGCGCACCCTCAAGGTCGTGGCGACTCTCCACGGCTTCCGGTCGCCCCAGATCGCTGCGATCACACCGGACGGCGAATGGGCATACGTGACCGACGCCGCCACCGGCGACCTGTCGGTGATCGAACTGGAAACGCGCCGCGTCGTCGACCGCGTCTACGTCGGCGCCGGCGCGCATCATCTTGCGATCAGCCCCGACTTCCGACGCGCCTGGGTCACGCTGGGAGAGACGGCGCACACGATCGTCGTGCTCGACACCTCGGTCGCGAACCGGCCGCACGTGATCGGCCGCATCCATCCACGGGTGGCGGCACACGACCTCGCCTTCGCACCAAACGGGCGCACCGTATGGGTCAGCTCTGCCAGCGCGCCCTATGTCTCGGTCCTGAACGCGAGTAGTGGGCGCCTCGTCGCGACGATCCCGGCCGGGCCCGGGCCGCAGCACATCGCCTTCGGCGCGTACACGCACGCACCCGCCTTCGTCATCAGCGGCTACGGATCAACGCTGGAGGCCGTCAACGTCGCGACACGCACGATTCTGCGACGCGTTCGCGTGCCGTACGGATCGTTCAACCTCGCCACCGCAGGCGGCCTGGTGGTGACCTCCTCGTTGCTCGATGGCGCCGTCACTGAATACACGACCGCACTGCAACGCTGGATGAACGTCACCGTCGCCCCACACGCCCGCGACGTCGCGATCAGCGTGTGGTGAAAACGATTCGGCCCCTACTCGCGCTCGGCGCCACCGCGCTCTCAGCCGGCGCGCTGTCGACCCCGCTTGCCTCAGGGACGCCGAGCGGTCACGTGACGCCTCAGTTCACGACGACGCGAACGTTCCTGCTTGCCGCAGGGCGCGCTCAGCGCCGGTTCGAGCTGCACGAACGAAGCGGTGTAATCCTGCTCTCCCGACTCGCCGTTCCGGTCGGTGTCCGCGCCTATGTCGATGCCACCATCCCCCACCTCGCCGGGACGCGCTTCTCCACCGCACGCGCCCACGATCCCGCACTCACGTGTCGCCGGAAGAGCAACTTCTCAGTCTGCACGCAGTCCCAGGAGTGGTGCCCGATGCCTAGTGCCGTCTGGCGTCTGCATCTTGTCAAGCAGAGCGGGCCGGCCGGGAGGGTTCGCATCGACTACGTCGTCGACACCCCGCCCGCCACGAGCGGATGAGGGCCAACGCCGGGACGACAGTGAGCGCCCCTTGGAATCGGGTGGTGCCGTCGGTGAGCGTGGCGTTGCTCGCCGTCGTCTGTGTGCTCGTCCTCGCGCCACCGGCGCGTGCGGGCGGCGATTTCGTCGACCTCGCGGTCGGCAGCGAGCGCGTCTGGTTTGTGGGTGAGCCGGGAGTGCTCGAGCTCGATGCCCACAGTGGCCGTACAGTCGACACCCCGGACATGGTCGGGGCGCCGTATCCGCTCAGCGTTGCGCTTGCCGGTGGTGCCGCTTGGGTGGCGAGCGTCGAGAACGGCTACGTCTGGGGCACGCTCACCCGCATCGACACCCGCACCGGCAAGCCGCGCGTGCTGTGGCGCAAGCCGGACAGTTCCGTCCAGTACGTGGCCGCCGGCGCCGGCGGTGTCTGGGCGCTGATCGGCTCGGCCGGCATCACCCGGATCGCCCGCTTCTCACTCGCCGGCCGGCTCAATCACATCTGGACCGTTCCGGGTGCAGGCCGGATGGCAGCCGATCCGAGCGGCTGCTGGATCTCCACCGACCACTGGCTGCTCCACATCGACCCCGCCGGGCACGTCCACCGCGTCGTCCGGGCGCAACTCGGAGACGTCAGCACCGGCTCGGACGCGGTCTGGCTGCCGCAAGCAGCGAGCGTGATTCGCGTCGACGAGCACAGCGGACAGATCCGCACCCTGCACACCGGCCGGCTGCGCCTCGGAGGGTTCCAGCACGACCTCGCCGCCGGCGACGGCGCCCTCTGGGCAATCAACGACGCAGGCCGCTCACACACCACACTCGAACGCTTCAACCTCCAGACCGGAGCTCGCATAGCAAGCGTTCGCGTTCCCGGCATCGCCGACGCCCTCGTCGTCAAATCAGACGCGCTCTGGGTCGCAACCGTGATCGCACCGCCGAACCGGCCGGCAAACGGCTACGACATCATCCGTCTCAACCCGCACACGCTCCGCACACTGCTCATCCACGTCCCGTGAGCAATAGACGGACCATCACCGAGCGCCCCGGCATCAACGCGAGATGATTGTCCGTCGACATCTCTCGCTCGCGCTTTGCGTGCTCGCACTCGGAGCAGTCTTCGTCACCGCAGCCTCCTCCTCTAGGTCGCGACCGGCGCCGCACTTTCAGCGCGCGTCGGGATGGCTCATCGTCAAACCAACTCGCGCAGAGCAGCCCCGGCTCTGGCAGTCGATGATCGTGGCCGTCACCGTGCACGACGCCGCCGCCGCCCACCCGTTCGCACTGTTCACGAGCCTGACACGCCTGTCGAGGCGCGGGATTCTCGTCTGGGCAACCACCATCGGCCGCAACCGACCAACCTTCGCACCAATGCGCTGGCCGCCACGCCTGTCCAGCTTCCGTGTCGATCACGCCTGGGAAGGCCAACCTGCCGCGAACGTCCAGCAGCGGCTGAAGTGGGGCGTCATCGACGGCTGGGACCTGGACGTACGCGTCTACTTC
>Ga0070741_10020641_pt1 | contig 10348 bp, 10 predicted proteins | sample Coa_R1_4_FD_66440 | JGI IMG/M metagenome (GOLD analysis project Ga0070741, IMG submission 66440) | Surface soil microbial communities from Centralia Pennsylvania, which are recovering from an underground coalmine fire - Coalmine... | ecosystem: Environmental > Terrestrial > Soil > Unclassified ...
CACTTCGCTTTCCGCTGTCCAGCTCGTGCCTCGGGGGAACGAAGCGCCGATCGGCGTCGTGAGGCTTCACCACATCGATCGCCCTGCCGGATTCGCCCAGGTTTCGTATGAGCTCGATGAGGGATATTTGGGCAGAGGCCTGGCGCTCGAATCTACGCGGTATCGAACGCGCTCGGGTTCGTGGCGCTGCTCTTGGATTACCGGCTACTCGTGCCCGTCCCGCGCGTTCGCGACATTTCGGCGGGCGCGGCCGCGATAGTCATCTTCCCCACGCTGTTTGGGCTGGGCGGTGTGACAGGGCAACTGCCGCACCAGTTGCAGCAAGGGAAGTTCCCGAAGGGATGAGCGGGGCGCGCAGCGTAGGCGCGGCCGGCGCCTCCCGCAGGAGAACGCCGGCCGCTGCTCTCGACCCCGAGAAGGTCGATGCAGCCAGTCGAGGAGGTGCCGCATGACCCCTCCTCGACATGTGCGCGCCGATCGAGCGCCGGCCCGATGATCGAGGCAAACAGAGGCGGTGCTCAGGGCGGAGGCGATGTGAGCTCGATCTTGTGGGGCGCGCCGATGACTCCGCCGGCAATCGCGAACAACAGCGCGCCGGAGATGCCGAGAAAGGTGACGACTGCCGATCGTAAGAAATAGGCCGTCTCCTCGCCGTGGATACCGGCGCCGATGACGGTGCCGAGCACGACGCCCGTGGCGAGACCGACGCCCGCGCCGGCGAGTGCGCCCTGGCCGTGATAACGGACGGTGATCCGCTCAACGGCCTCCGGCGGCGCGCGAACGCGTTGCCCCCGCTTCGCCTCGTCGGTCCATTCGACGGCGTTCGACGACACGACGACGTCCTCGCCGTCGCGGCAGCAGGGCTCCTTGCGCAGCTGGATGGCGGCACTTCTTTCTTTCACTTCGTGGTTGATGTACGCGACGTCGGCCGGCGTGAGCGGCAGCGACACCGCGCGGGTCGTCGAGCATCCGAGCAACGCGAAAAAGATCGGGAGCAGTCTCATCACCGTGGCGACCCACGCCGGGAGGCGACGGTCACTTCAGCTGAACACCTGGGGGGGTCGGGCAGAGTTCGGGCAATACGAAGTCTTCCCGCGCATCAGCTCGCATGATTTGCGTCGCACGTTCGCGACCTGGCTGCGAGCCGACGGCGTCGCGGTGAGCGAGGTCGCCGCAATGCTGGGCCACGCCGACAGCCGGATGGCGGAGAGGGTCTACGCGAGGCTTCCGCCCGATCTCCTTCGGGATCTGCTCTCGGAGTTCTGCCAGCCGGCTGCCGGACACGGGCTTCCACAGGCCGGCAATGAAGGGCACCGGTGGCACTCTGCTGCAGTGCGGCGTCCTCTGGAAGAGGTGCCCAGGGGCGGAATCGAACCACCGACACGGGGATTTTCAGTCCCCTGCTCTACCGACTGAGCTACCTGGGCACAGGCTGCGGGGCGCGTCTGTATGCCGCGCGGAGTCGATCGAGTCAAGAGCCTCTTCCTCACGCCGCGCCGCACGGGGCGGGCGCCCAAGACCCCGATCTCTCCTGACACAATGCTGTCAGGAGCCCCGGCGCAGAGTGCGTTCCCAAGGAGGAAGCACATGGCCAATCCATTCACCTATCTCGAGCTGCACTCGACCGACACCGCACGCGCGAAGAGCTTCTACACCGAGCTCTTCGGCTGGAAATCCAAGGACACCGCGGTACCCGGATTCGGAGCGTACACCGAGATCCAGATGGAGGAGGGTCCCGGCGCCGGCCTGATGGCCCAGCAGGAGCCGGGCGGGCGCAGCGCGTGGCTCGCCTACATCAAGGTCCCGAAGCTGGACGAGACCGTCGCGCGCGCCCAGAAGCTGGGCGCCAGCGTCCTCGTGCCCCGGACCGAGATCAAGGACGTCGGCTGGTTCGTCATCCTCGCGGACCCGACGGGCGCCCGCGTCGGCGTGTTCGAGCAGAAGCGGTAAGGTTCTGCCCGCATGCGCCGGGCGGACAGGCTCTTCCGCATCGTCCAGCGACTCCGCCGGCGAGGGGCGGCCACCACGGCTCGCCAGCTGGCGGAAGCGCTGGAGGTGTCGGAGCGGACCGTCTACCGCGACGTGCGCGACCTCCTCGCTTCCGGCGTTCCCATCCAGGGCGAGGCAGGCGTGGGCTACGCCCTCGACCGGAGCTTCGAATTGCCGCCGCTGATGTTCGACGAGGAGGAGATCGAGGCGCTGGTCCTGGGAGCGCGCATCGTCCGGGCCTGGGCCGACGTCAAGCTGGCGAGGGCGGCGGAGGAAGGCTTGCAGAAGATCGAGAACGTCCTGCCGCCGCGCCTGAAGTCGAAGCTCGCCGCCTCGCCGCTGCTCGCGCCCGACTTCCACTTCAGCGATCGCTTCCGCTCCGGCCTGGAGGACTTGCGGCGTGCCATCCGCGAGCAGCGCAAGGCCCGCTTCCACTACGTCGACAAATCCCAGGCTGGAAGCGAACGCACCGTCCACCCGCTCGGGCTCGCGTACTGGGGCCAGACCTGGACGCTCACGGCCTGGTGCGAGATGCGCAACGGCTTCCGCAATTTCCGTCTCGATCGGATGGAGCGGCTCGAGCTCACGGACGAGAAGTTCGAGGCTGCGCCCGGGCAGACCCTGGCCGACTTCCTCGCAAAGATGGCCGAGGAGGATCGCGCCGCCAGGACCGGGAAATGACGTTCGTCTCCACGAGCGCGGCGGCCGCGCCGGGTTAATCTTCTGCTTCATGAACCCCAGCAGCCCCCAGGCAAGGGAGATGGCCGACGAGTCGATGGTGCGCAACCTCGCCGCGCAGGCCGAGGCCATCTGGCCGCAGGAAGAGCCCATCTTCGCGCGCAACCCTCCCGCCGACGGCGCCCTGGTCCTCGACGTGGGTTGCGGCACCGCCGAGATCATCGCCCGGCTCGCGCGCAAGTACCCGGAGGTCAGCTTCACCGGAGTGGACCTCGAGGAGTCGCACCTGGTGCGCGCCCGGGCGAAGTGCGCCCGCTTCGGAGAGCGCGTGCAGTTCCAGCGCGACGATGCCATGCAGCTCTCGCTGATCGACGCGCAGTTCGACATGGCGATCAGCCGGCACGTCCTCCAGGCCGTCCCCGACGCGAAGCGCGTCCTCTCGGAGATGGTCCGCGTGCTCAAGCCGGGCGGGCGGTTGCACCTCATCGCCGAGGACTACGGGATGATGTGGTGCCATCCCACGGGACTGGACTCCGACGGCTTCTGGCAGCGGATCCCGAACCGCTACGGCATGGCCATCGGCTGCGACCTGCACGTCGGCCGCAAGATGTTCACCCACCTCACCGATCTCGGGCTGCAGGACATCAGGGTCGACTACGTCGTCTGCGACACCCTGCGCGTTCCCCGCGACACTTTCGCGCGCATCTGGGAAGCCTGGCGCGACGGCTACACCGACTCGATCGTCGAGCACACCGAGGTCCCGCGCGAGGAGGTCGAGCAGCGCTGGCGCGAGATGATCGGCTGCGTCCGCGATCCGCGCGGCTATGCCCTCTGGCAGGTCCCGGTATGGACGGCGGCGAAAGTGACCTGACCGCGGGTGCGGGCTACGTTCGCGCGACATGCAACCGCGCTCCGACAAGCCAGGGGTCCTGCGCACCACCTTCGCGGTGCTTGCGGTCGCCGCCATCGGGATCGTCGGGCTGCTCGACTACGTCACCGGCCCCTGGCTGTCGTTCTCGCTGTTCTACGTGATCCCGGTGCTCGGAGCCGCGTGGTGGCTCGGCCGCGGCCCCGCGCTCCTGGCGAGCCTCGCCGCGGGCGTCGTCTGGTTCGAGGCGGAAGCGTGGGGACACCGGGGCGAGCCGAACCGCACCTTGCTCTGGAACTCGATGTCGCGGCTGCTCATGCTGGTGGCGATGGCGGCGATGGTGGTGCGCATCCGCGAGGACCGCCGGCGGCTCCAGCTGGTGAACGCGCGCCTCGCCGACCTGCTGCACGGGGCGGAGAAGCTCGCGCGCACCGATCCGCTCACCGCGCTCCCCAACCGGCGCGCCTTCATCGAGCGCCTCTCCGCCGAGCTGTCGCACGCGCGCCGCGCCAACGACCCGGTGTGCATCGCCTACATCGACATCGACAACTTCAAGCGGATCAACGACGAGAAGGGCCATGTCGAGGGCGACGACTTCCTGAAGAAGATCGCCCTCGCCATCCGCGAGACGGTCCGCGAGAGCGACGTCGCGGCGCGGCTCGGCGGCGACGAGTTCGCGGTCCTCTTCACCGACGCGAAGCGCGCCGCGGTGGAGCCGCTCGCGCGACGCCTCCTGGAGCGCACCCGCGCGCTCGGCGATCGCTATCCGGGCCTGGAAGTCGGCGCGAGCGTGGGCATGGCCTGGTTCGAGGCGGCGCCCGACTCCCCCGAGCTGCTGCTCGAGCGCGCCGACGGCGCGATGTACGAAGCGAAGGCCGCCGGCAAGCACCGGTTCGCGCTCTGGGCCACCGACAGCGCCCGGCCGGTGCTGCAGGCCTGATTCGCGGAACCTGGGTTCGACGCGCAAGAATGAGATGCGCTCGAGGGGCGGTCTCGGCTAGCATGCGCCCCCCTCGGAGGAACTCGCATGCTGCTTCCGCTTCTCGCCGCGCTCGTCGCGGCCTCCGCAGCACCCGCGCCGGACTCGTCGAAGGCCTTCCCCTTCCCCGTCGAGCTGCACACGCTCCCGAACGGCCTGCGCGTCGGCTTCGTCCCCTACGACTCTCCCGGCCTGGTCGCCTACTACACGCTGATGCGCGTCGGCAGCCGGAACGAGGTGGAGAAGGGCAAATCCGGGTTCGCGCACTTCTTCGAGCACATGATGTTCCGGGGGACGAAGAAGCACTCGGCCGAGGACTACAACAAGACCGTGGCGCGCCTCGGCCTGAACACGAACGCGTCCACGTACGAGGACATGACCATCTACCACCTCTACGGTCCGGCGAAGGCGCTCCCCACCATCATCGAGTACGAGGCCGATCGCTTCCAGAACCTCTCCTACGACGAGCCGGCATTCCGCACCGAAGCCGGCGCCATCCTCGGCGAGTACATCAAGAGCGCCAGCAATCCCGAGCAGAAGATGTTCGAGACGATGAGCGAGACCGCGTTCACCCGTCACACGTACGCGCACACGGTGATCGGGTACCTGAAGGACATCGAGAACATGCCTTCCGGGTACCAGTACTCGCTCCAGTTCTTCCGCCGTTACTACACGCCCGACAACGCGGTGGTGTTCGTCGTCGGCGACTTCGACAAGGCGGCCACGCTGGCGCAGATCGAAGCCGCTTACGGCACCTGGAAGGGCAAGCTGGATGCGGTGCGCGTTCCTCCCGAGCCGAAGCAGAGGCAGAGCCGGCGGGCGCAGGTCGACTGGGACAAGCCGACGCTGCCGCGCATCTGGATCGCCTGGCACACGCCCGCGGCGAGCGACATCAAGCGGGCCGCGGTGCAGAACCTCCTGAACGCGTACCTGTACGGGCCCACCAGCCCGCTCTACCAGACGCTGGTGCTCGGAAAGCAGACCGTCGACTCGATGTTCCCCACCTACGGCGACCATCGCGATCCGAATCTCTTCGGCGTGCTGATGCGGGTGAAAGACCCGAGGAACCTGCACAACGTCGAGCTGGCCGTGCTGCGCGAGATCAAGGCGCTGGCCGGCGGGACCGTCGACGCGAAGCGGCTCGAGGCGGTGCGCTCGAACCTCCGCTACTCGAACATCATGAGCCTGGACAAGGCGGACGCGGTGGCGGAGTCGCTGGCGCTGAACACCGCCCTGACCGGCGACGTCGACTACCTCAACAAGGAGTTCGCCGCGGTGGCAGCGGTGCAGCCGCGCGACCTGCAGGATTTCGCCAAGGGGTACTTCATGGATCTGAACCGGACCACCGTCACCCTCGTCAGCGCGAGCAAGAAGGTCGGTGCGCGATGAGGCGGACAGTCTGGTTCGCGCTTGCCCTCGCCGCCTGCGCGCAGCAGCAGGAAGGCGTCCGCAAGTCGCCCGGCGCCGGCACCGCCGCCGCCGTGACCGACGATGCGGGAACGAATGCGTCGCAGTCCGAGCCGCGCAAGCCAGGTGCCCGCGAGACGACGGCGGCGCCCGACGCCGGAGCTCCGGTCGAGTCCGCGAAAGCACCGGCGGCGGAGATCTCGACGCTCCCCTCCGGGGTCACGCTCGTCGCGCTCCCGGCAAACCAGAACGCGATCGTCAACGTGCAACTCCAGTTCCGCACCGGCGCCATCGACGACCCGCCCGGCAAGGCGGGCCTGACCTATCTCACCGCGCGGGTGATGGCGGAGGGCGGCACACAGGCGCTGAGCGCGAAGCAGCTTCTCGAAGCGCTCTTCCCCCTCGCCGCCGAGCTGGACGTCCGCGTCGACAAGGAGCTCACCACCTTCCTCGCGCGGGTGCACAAGGACAATCTTTCGAAGTTCCTCCCCATCGTCGGCGACGTCGTGTTGCATCCGCGCTGGGATCCGCAGGAGTTCCGCCGCCTGCGCGACGTGGCGGTGAACGACATCGAGAAGCGGCTCCGCCAAGGCGACGACGAGAACCTCGGCAAGGAGTCGCTCGAGGAGCTGATGTTCCGCCAGCATCCGTACGGGCGGCTGACGCTGGGCCACGCCGGCGATCTCAAGTCGATGAGCTTGCAGGATCTGCAGCAGCACGCGGCGCGCGTCTTCACCGCCGATCGGCTCACGGTCGGCGTCTCCGGCGGATATCCGCAAAGCCTCGGCACGGACCTGGCGCGGCTGCTCTCGGCGCTGCCGCCGAAATCGCAGGCGCAGCCGGAGGTCCCCGAAGCTCGGCCGCACGGGCCGCGCTTCCTGCTGGTGGAGAAGAACGCCGACTCGACGGCCATCTCCATCGGGCTTCCCTGGAACCTGTCGCGCGAGGATGCGGACTGGCCGGCGATGTCGATCGCCCGCAGCGCATTCGGCGAGCACCGGCAGTTCAACGGCCGGCTGATGCAGCGGCTCCGTGAGCGCCGCGGGCTGAACTACGGCGACTACGCGTACATCGAGTACTTCCGCCAGGAGGGCGGCGACGCGGCCACCGCGCAGACCGGGCGGGCGCGCCACCAGCAGCAGTTCACCATCTGGATCCGCCCGGTGCGCGACGAGAACCGCCTCTTCGCCGTGCGCGCGGCGCTGTACGAGCTGTCGCGCACCCTCAAGGAGGAGCCCTTCTCCCAGGAGGAAGTCGAGCAGACCAAAGGGTTCCTCGACGGCTACATCCTGCTCTTCGATCAGACCGACGCGCGCCGGCTGGGCTACGCGCTCGACGACCACTTCTACGGCATGAACGGCTTCCTCGGCGCCTGGCGCACCTCGCTGCGCGACGTGACCGCCGATCAGGTGAACGCCGCCTGGCGCAAGTGGATCGATCCTTCGAAGCTCGAGATCGTGATGGCGGGCAGGGACATGGCGTCGGTGCAGAAGACCGTCCTCGCCGGAGATCCCACCCCCATCCAGTACCAGCGCGACGCGACCGGCAAGTCCCCGGACAAGCCCGCCTCGCAGCTCGCGACCGACAAGGAGATCGAGAAGTCCCCCCTCGGCGCCAAGAACGACGCCGACGTGCAGGTCATCTCCGTCGACAGGATGTTCGAGTAAGGAGATCCGGGGACACCATACGTAACTCGTCGTATGGTGTCCCCAGATCTCGGCTACTGCTGGGCGACCTGGTCCGGGACGTCGATGTGGATCTCCACGCGGCGGTTCTGGGCACGGCCGGCGGCGGTCTTGTTGGTCGCGATGGGCCGGTCCGGTCCCAGTCCCTCGACCAGGATCTGCTCGGTCTTCACCCCGCGATCGTGGAGGACGTCGCGCACGGACCTGGCGCGGCGGAGCGAGAGCTCCTCGTTGTGCGCCACGCTTCCGGTCGAGTCCGTGAACCCGGAGACCTTGATTCGATCCTCCGGATACTTCGCCAGGATGTCGCCGAGCTTCGCAACCAGCTCCACCGCTTGCGGCTTGAGGACCGCGCTGTCGCTGGTGAAGAGCAGCTGGCTCTTCAGATCGACCAGGATGCCGTCCTTGGTCCGCCTGGTGGTCTCGGCCACCTGCTTCAGCTCGTCGGCCTGCTTGTCGAGATAGTTCCCCACCGCGCCGCCCGCGAGCCCGCCGACCGCTGCGCCGATGGCGGCGCCCTTCCATCCGCCGACGAGCGCGCCCACTCCCGCGCCCGCCGCCGCTCCGCCGCCCGCGCCGATCGCGGTGCGCTCGCCGGGAGTCGCGCAGGCTGCCGCAACCAGGGCGAGAACCATCGATGTGAGAGAGTTCCGCATGTTGCCTCCTTGGACTGCCGCCCGAAGAGCGGGCGGCTTCACAGCCTTGGAACCGGGCGGACCGGCGCGCGAATTCCGCCCGTCGGAGCAGATGTGCGCAATTATCGGACGTTCAATTCGACGCGACGGCGTGACGCGCCGACGGCCTGCGCGCCATCGCCACGGCCTTGCGCTTCTTCAGCCGCGCGAGCCGCTTGCCGAGCATCTTCTCTTCCTGCGCCATCGCCAGCCGGTGGATCTCGTTCACGTGGTCGTCGGTCACCTTGCACGCGATCTGCTCGGCGCGCGCGTGCCGATCGACCAGCTCCGCATACGTGACGGTCTCCGCGTTCCCCTGGTGCAGATCGGCTTCGAGCCGATCGAGCTGCCGGAGGATCCGCGCGGAGCGCTCCATCGCTTCGGACTGGCGCGGCGGGGCCACGGTGCGAGCGCAAGCGACGAGCGCGAACGCGACCACCAGCAATCCGGTTCTCCCCATCACGCCCTCCCTCCCCCAGCCGGTGCAGAAGGGTGGGTACCGATCAGGCGGACGGCAACTCCGGGCGCTACGGAGGGAGTCGAAAAGTGTGCAGATGAAGCGCGGAGCGCTGAGCTTCCGGAGCTATTTCAGGTGTGCGGGACGGCCTTGAGGATCGCCTTGCCGCCCTTGATCACGACCTTGAACTCGATGTTCTTCGCCTTGTGCTTCTGCATCAGCTCCGGAACCTGGGCCCGGATGCGGGTGGCCATCGAGTCGTACGAAAGCCCGGTGATGGGCTCGCCGCAGCGCTGCCGCGCGACCAGATAGGTGTCGTACAGGCGGCGAAGGTTGGCATCCGAGATGGCCGGAGCGGACGATCCCCTGCGCGCCGGCGCCGGCGCCTGACCCTGCGGCTCGCGCTCCTTCTGGTGCAGCTTGGCCTTGTAGACGTCGCGCTTGTACGTGCCCTCTTCCATCTCGCGCAGCGTCCGGTCCCACATCCGCTCGAAGGAGATCAGCTTGGCGAACAAGGTGTTGATCTTGAACTTGAGCGCGGTGTTCCGGATGGTGGTCGCGCGCAGCTCGCGGGCCTTGTCCGAGATGCGCTTGCGCTCCTGGTCCGGCGGCTTGCGGTCGATGCCGATGAAATACTTCTCGTACAGGACCTGCAGGTTCTGGATCGACTCATCCAGATCCGTCAGCTCGTCCGCATACTTCTCTTGCGGCAGCTGCTGGGTCCCGTTGGGCGCGGCCACGCCCCGATTCTATCACGCAGCCGCCGGCACCGATGCCGCGACGGAGCGCCGGCTCTGCGTCAACCAGATCGCCACGCCCGCGGCGAAAATCCCGATGCTGATCAGCTCGCTGGTGGAGAGGTTCCACCATGCGTGCCGCGCCCACCCGCCGAGGAAGTTGAACACCCGGCCGCGCTCCTCGTCGCCCCGGAAGCTCTCCACCAGCGCGCGGAGCGGCGCGTAGAGCATCAGGTAGAGCGCGAGCATCTCACCGTTGAAGCGCTTGCGGCTTCGCCAGTAGGTGAGGAAAAGGAAGATGAGGGCGCACCCGAGCGACTCGTAGAGCTGCGTCGGGTGGATGGGGATCGTCGTCGGCGAGCCCGACGAGATCAGGTGCGTGCTCACCTGCGACTGGTAGGCGAGCGATTCGGGTGGAAACCGCGCGGCGAACAGGTAGTGCGCGTCGCAGGCGCCGCCCCAGCAGCACCCTGCGGAGAAGCAGCCGAGTCGCCCCAGGGCCTGGCCGATGGCGACGGTGGGCGCCATCACGTCGGCGTAGGGCAGGAACGACATCTCGTGGCGCCGCATGTACCAGACCGAGAAGAGCACCGCGCCGATGAAGCCGCCGTAGAAGACCAGCCCGCCCTTCCAGAACTGGAAGATCCCCATCAGGTCGTGCGCGTAGTCGTCCCAGTTCACGATGATGAAGAGGATCCGCGAGCCCACCATCGCGGCGATGAGGATCCCGAAGGAGAGGTCGAGCACCTTGTCGCGGTTGAGGCCGGTCCGCTCCGCATTGCGGGCGGCGAGCGCCATCGCGACGAGGAAGCCGGCGGCGACCAGGATGCCGTAGGTGTGCACCGGGATGGGCAGCGGCCGCTCGAGATGGAGG
>Ga0070741_10020642_pt1 | contig 10345 bp, 12 predicted proteins | sample Coa_R1_4_FD_66440 | JGI IMG/M metagenome (GOLD analysis project Ga0070741, IMG submission 66440) | Surface soil microbial communities from Centralia Pennsylvania, which are recovering from an underground coalmine fire - Coalmine... | ecosystem: Environmental > Terrestrial > Soil > Unclassified ...
GGGCTTCCGTGCGGCGGCGAGATCGACGTCTTCGTGGAGAAGCTGGACGAGTGAGCGTCTTCGACCGGATCACGAGCGCGATCGAGCGGGACGAGCGGGCCGTCCTGTTCACCGTCATCGAGGGCGAGGGCACCGGCCGCCACATGCTCGTGCTCGAGGCCGGAGAGCAGGTCGGGGACGACCTCGGCGGCGGGCTTGCGGCGCAGGCAGGCGAGCTGATCCGCGGCCACACGAACAAGATCGTCGACGACGGCGACCGGCGTGTCTTCGCGGAGATCTTCGCGCCGCCGCCGCGGCTGCTCGTGTACGGCGCCGTCGACACCGCCGAGGCGCTGGCGAAGCTCGCCCGGCAGCTCGGATGGCAGGCGATCGTCGCCGACGCGCGCCCGAAGTTCGCGACGCGCGAGCGGATCCCGAGCGCGAGCGAGATCATCGTCGCCTGGCCGGAGGAGACGGTCGAGCAGGTCGCGCCGGACCACGCGACTGCGGTCGTCGTCCTCACGCACGACGACAAGTTCGACATCCCGGCGCTCAAGGCGGCGCTCGGGACGGAGGCGTTCTACATCGGCGCGCTGGGCTCGCGCCGCAACCAGGAGCGCCGGCGCGAGCGGCTGCTCGACGCAGGCGTCGAGGAGTCCGCGCTCGAGCGGATCTCCGGGCCGTGCGGACTGGATCTCGGCGCCGAGTCGCAGCCGGAGACGGCGATGTCGATCCTGGCCGAGATCGTGGCTGTCCGGAACGGCCGCCAGGGCGGCAAGCTTCAGCAGTCGAAGCAGCGGATCCACGTGGAGGTGGCGGAATGACGGAGAAAGTCCAGAAGACCGAGGAGCAGTGGCGGGCCGAGCTCGACCCCGACCGCTACGCGATTCTCCGCCAGGCTGCCACCGAGCCTCCTTGGTCGGGCGAGCTGCTGATCGACCACGGCGACGGCGTCTACCGCTGCGGCGCATGCGGCGCGGAGCTGTTCCGGTCGGAGACGAAGTACGACTCGGGCTCGGGCTGGCCGAGCTTCTACGAGCCGGCGTTCGAGGGCGCTGTCGAGCTCGAGGAGGACAACTCCCACGGCATGCGCCGGGTCGAGGTGCGCTGCGCGACATGTGACTCCCACCTCGGCCACGTCTTCCCGGACGGCCCGGATCCCACGGGCCGGCGCTACTGCATCAACTCGCTCGCGCTCGACTTCGACCCGAAGGAGTAGCTACACGTCTGTTAGGTTCGGCGCGGCTTTCAAGGCACCGAGAAAGGAGCGCACGTGCCCGTAGACGTCAGATCCGACAAGCTCACGCAGCTCGTCGACGAGAACGTCGAGATCGAGCAGCTCGGCACCGGATTCACCTTCACCGAGGGGCCGATCTGGCACCCTCGCGACGAGTACCTCCTCTTCAGCGACATGCCCGCCGACATCCGGCGGAAGTGGACACCCGACGGCCAGGTCGTCGAGGTCATGAACCCGAGCAACAAGTGCAACGGGATGACCTACGACGCCGACCTCAACCTGCTCGTCTGCGAGCACACGACGAGCTCCGTCGTCCGCGAGCGGCCCGACGGCACGCGTGAGACGCTCGCGACGCACTACCAGGGCAAGGAGCTGAACAGCCCGAACGACATCATCGTCCACTCGAGCGGTGCGATCTACTTCAGCGACCCGACCTACGGCCGCTGGCCGGGCTTCGGGATCGAGCGCGACCAGGACCTCGACTTCCAGGGCGTGTACCGGCTCGCACCCGGGGGCGGCGACCCCGAGCTACTGGTCGACGACTTCGGCGAGCCGAACGGGCTCTGCTTCTCCCCCGACGAGTCGCTGCTCTACATCAACGACACGCCGAACGCGCTGATCCGCGTCTTCGACGTCCAGCCGGACGGCTCGATCGCCAACGGCCGCCTGTTCGCGGAGAGCATCGGCGACGGCGACCTCGCGAAGGGCGGCCTCGTCGACGGGATGAAGTGCGACGAGCGGGGCAACATCTGGGTCACCGGCCCGAGCGGCGTCTGGGCGTTCGCGCCCGACGGCACGCATCTCGGCGTGGTCGAGATCCCGGAGAGCGTCGGGAACATCCACTGGGGCGGTCCGGACTGGAACTGGATGTTCGTGCCCGCCTCGACGTCCCTGTACCGGTTCAAGACGAAGGTGGCCGGGCGGCGCGAGCCGTTCATGAACGCGTAGGAGGATTGATGGCCGATTTCAAGCTGGACCCGAAGCGCACGGCGCTGATCATCCAGGACATGCAGAACGACGTGATCATCGAGGGCGGCGCCTTCGCCGAGTCGGGATCGCCGCAGCACGCGAAGGAGCAGAACGTCGTCGAGAACTCGGCGAAGCTCGCGGACGTGTGCCGGGCGAAAGGCGTGCCCGTGATCCACGTCCACTACATCGTCGAGGCGGGCGCTCCTGGGCTCAAGCTGAACGCGCCGCTCTTCCAGGGCCTCAAGGAGGCGAACGCGATGGTCCGCGGCTCCTGGGGCGCGGCGCCCGCGGACGGGCTCGAGCCGAAGGAGGGCGACTACGTCGTCGAGAAGATGCGAATGAGCGGCTGGGAGGGCACGAAGCTCGAGCAGCTCTTGGTCGGGCTCGGGATCGACTCGGTGATCGTCACGGGCGCGTGGACGAACATGTCCATCGAGCACACTGCGCGAACCGGCGCCGACAAGGGCTACGACATGGTCGTCCCCGAGGACTGCTGCTCGACGATGAACGCCGACTGGCACAACGCGTCGATCAACTACGCGCTCCAGAACGTGTCCACGGTGACGAACTCCGGCGAGGTCATCGGGGCGCTCGGCGGCTGATGAAGACACGGGCCGCCGTCTTCTTCGGCGCAGGGCAGCCGTTCGAGGTTCGCGAGCTCGAGCTCGACGAGCCGCGGGCCGGCGAAGTGCTCGTGCGCATGGCCGCCGTCGGCATCTGCGGCACGGACCTCCACTCGGTGAAGGGGGAGTGGAACCGGCCGACGCCGACCGTTCTCGGCCACGAGGGCGCCGGGGTGGTCGAGGCGGTGGGAGAGGGCGTGTCGTCGCTGCGGCCGGGCGACGAGGTGGTCCTCTCCTGGGCGCCGTCGTGCGGGGAGTGCGAGGACTGCTCGCGGGGCCGGCCGGCGCGGTGCGTGGCGCTGAACCGCGCGATCGCGGGGTCGACGCTGCCGGACGGCACGACCGGGCTCTCCATGGACGGTGAGACCGTGTACCGCGGGACCGCCACCGGCGCCCTCGCCGAGCGAATCGTCGTCTCCGAGCGCGTGGCGCTGCCGACCGGCGGCGACATCCCGCTCGAGCAGGCGGCGCTGCTCGGCTGCGCCGCGCTCACGGGCGTCGGGGCGGCGCTGTTCGCGGGCAAGGTCGAGCCGGGCTCGTCCGTCCTCGTCGTCGGTGCGGGCGGCGTCGGGCAGTTCATCGTCCAGGGCGCTCGCATCGCAGGTGCTGCGGAGATCGTCTGCGTCGACCCGGTGGAGGCGCGTCGCGAGCAGGCGACGCGGCTCGGCGCGACGAAGGTGACCGGTCCGGACGAGCTGAAGGGGCTGATGAAGTCGGATCTCCCGGACGGCGCCGACTACACGTTCGACGCCGTCGGCGACCCGGAGACGACCGCCCTCGCGTTCCGCTGGACGCGGAACGGAGGGACGTGCGTGATCGTCGGTCTCCCGGCGGCGGGGAAGCGGCTCGACCTCGACCCGGTCGAGTTCGTTCGCCGCGAGCGGATCCTGACGGGGACGATCTACGGCTCCGAGGACCCGGCCGTCGCGCTGCCCGTCCTCCTCGACCACGTCCGCGGCGGCCGTCTCGACCTCGCCTCCCAGCTCGGTCCGAGGTACGCGCTGGACGACATCAACGCGGCGATCGACGAGTCGATGAGCGGGACTCCGGGTCGCGTGCTGATCAAGCCGTGACGGTCGAACACGTCGAGCGTGCCCGCGTCGCCTGGGTCGACACGGACGCAGGCGGCCGGATCCACTTCACGGCCGCGTTCCGCTGGGCCGAGATGGCCGAGACGGGGATCCGCCGCAAGCTCGGACTGGTCGACGGCTGGGGGAACTACCCGCGCCGGAAGGTCGAGGCCGAGTTCCTCAGGGTGCTCGTCTTCGAGGACGAGATCGAGGTCCACATCCGCCCCGAGCGGCTCGGGCAGACGTCGATCACCTGGGAGTTCGAGATCACGCGCGACGGCGAGGTCTGCGTCCGCGGCTCGATCGTCTGCGTCCGGGTCGACGAGGAGGGCCGCCCGGCGCCCCTCACGGAGAAAGAGCGCGGGGCGCTCGGCTCCTAGCCGTCGGTCCACTTCATCTCGGCCTCGCGGCGCTGTGCCTCCGCCAGCGAGAGCTCGCCGGAGCAGACCTCGGCGTTCAGCTGGTTCTCGAGCGTGTCGACGTGGTCGGCGCGCGGGCGGCGTTCCGGCCAGAGGTTGTGCGGATCGCGCGGCGCGCCCCCGAGCTCGAGCGAGATGAAGTGATCCTCCTGGTAGTCGACCGGCCCGCCCGTGAACCGGTAGCCGCGGATCTGGAGGAGCTTGAGCGCGTTCGTGTACGAGACAGGCGGACGCACGGTCTTCGTCCACCCGCGCGAGCAGATCGTCTCCCGGATCGTCGACTGCGTGACGTCCGGGTTGAGCGCCCCGGGGGTGAGTGACTGCCGCGCCGCGTAGAACGCGGGTGCCGAGCGTCCGTGCCGGTACGCCTGCACGAGCAGAACCGCGGCAACTGCGAGCGCGGCCGCGACGAGCAAGACGGTCGGGATACCGTGCGACTGCTGCACCGGAAAGCTTGTAGACGCGCCGCGGCCGTCTCCGCAATGTCCCGCGGAGAATCGGCACGGACTCGGCACACATCGGTGCGAGTTTGCGCCGCAGCCGAGCGGCTATAGCCACGCCATGACCACGCTTCCCGAGCCGAGCCCGCCGCCTCCCTCGCCCGAGCCTTCGCCGCCTCCGGGCCCGGAGCCGTCGCCGCTCCCCGAGCCGGTCCCGAGCCCGCCGACGCCTGTGCCGCCGGACATCCCGGAACCCGGCCCGATCTGATCCCGCGATATCGTCCGGGCGCTGATGAGCGCCTCGGCCGAAGCCTTCCGCAGCGCGCGCGACGTCCTGCTCCGGCACCGCGGCGACTACCAGGCTGCGTATCGAGACTTCCGCTGGCCACAGCTGGAGGAGTTCAACTGGGCGCTCGACTGGTTCGACGCGATCGCCGCCGGGAACGACAGGCCGGCTCTCTGGGTGCTCGAGGAAGACGGCAGCGAGCAGAAGCTGTCGTTCGATGAGCTGTCAGGGCGTTCGAGCCGGGTTGCGGGCTGGCTCCGCGCGCAAGGCGTCGCGCGCGGCGACCGCGTGATCGTGATGCTCGGCAACCAGGTCGAGCTCTGGGAGACCCTGCTGGCCGTGATGAAGCTCGGCGCGGTGGTGATCCCCGCGACGACGCTGCTCGGGCCGGCCGATCTCCGCGACCGGCTCGACCGCGGCAACGCCCGGCACGTCGTCGTCGGAAGCGCCGACGCGGCGAAGTTCGAAGGCGTGCCCGGCGACTACACGCGGATCGCGGTCGGCGAGCCGGTCTCGGGCTGGTCGAGCTACGGAGACGCCGACGACGCGGAGGCAGCGTTTGTCCCGGACGGCGTCACGCACGCCTCCGATCCGCTGCTCCTCTACTTCACGTCCGGCACCACGGCGAAGCCGAAGCTGGTCGAGCACACGCACGCGTCGTACCCGGTCGGCCATCTCTCGACGATGTACTGGATCGGTCTCCGGCCGGGCGACGTGCACATGAACATCTCCTCCCCCGGCTGGGCGAAGCACGCGTGGAGTTGCGTCTACGCGCCGTGGAACGCCGAGGCGTCTGTGCTCGTGGCCAACTACGCGCGCTTCGACGCCGGCTTGCTCCTCGACCAGATGCTCCGCTGCGGCGTCACGACCTTCTGCGCGCCGCCGACGGTCTGGCGGCTGCTGATCCAGGAGGACCTCGCCGCCCGTCGTCCGCCGCTCCGCGAGGCAGTCTCTGCGGGCGAGCCGCTGAATCCCGAGGTGATCGAGCAGGTCCGGCGGGCGTGGGACATCACGGTTCGCGACGGCTACGGCCAGACCGAGACGACTGCGCAGATCGGCAACCCGCCGGGAGCAGAGCTGAAGGAGGGCTCGATGGGCCGGCCGCTGCCCGGGTATGCGGTGACGCTCGTCGAGCCGGTGAGCGGCGAGATCGGCGAGGAGGGCGAGATCACGCTCGACCTCGCCGAGCGGCCGATGGGCCTGATGACGGGCTACCGGGACGACGACGAGCTGACCGCCGTGACCATGCGCGACGGCCGGTACCACACCGGCGACGTGGCCCAGCGCGACGCGGAGGGTTACATCACCTACGTCGGGCGCGCCGACGACGTGTTCAAGGCATCCGACTACCGGATCTCGCCGTTCGAGCTCGAGAGCGTCCTGATCGAGCATCCTGCCGTCGCCGAAGCGGCGGTCGTCCCGGCGCCCGACCCCGTCCGCCTCGCCGTGCCGAAGGCGTATGTGGCGCTCGCGCCGGGAAGCGAGCCGAGCGCCGAGACGGCGTTCGCGATCCTGCGCCACGCGCGCGAGCAACTCGCCCCCTTCAAGCGGGTGCGGCGTCTCGAGTTCGCCGAGCTGCCGAAGACGATCTCCGGGAAGATCCGCCGCGTCGACCTGCGCCGCCAGGAAGAAGAGCGGACCGAGCGCGCGCCGGCGGAGTTCCGCGAAGAGGACTTCCCAGAGCTGAAGACCTAGGGGAGCGCGTTCCAGCGCTCGAGGTAGTCCTCGCGCACGGGCTGGAAGATGTCGAGGACGAGCGCGCCGTCCGGGCCGCAGTAGGCGGAGTGCTCGACGCCGCCGGGCAGGACGTAGCCCTCCATCGGCCCGAGCTCGTGCGGCTCGCCGTCGATGACCAGCGCCTGCATCCCCCGCAGCACGATCCCGAGCTGCTCGTGCGGATGGCTGTGCAGCGGCACGACCGCGCCCGGCTGCAGCTCGATCATGTTGATCATCGCGCCGGCACCGAACAGCGGCCGTCCGGTCACGCCCTCGACGAGCTCGAAGGCCTTGATCTGGTCGAAATGGACAAAGTGCGGTTCGGTTGCCATGGCGGGATTATCGAGGATCAGGCCGGATCTGCGTAGTAGAGCGAGACCTCCGCGGGCCGAAAGCCGACGCGGGTGTAGACAGACTGCGCTTCGTCCGAGCCGGGTGCGAGGAACGCGAGCTCGGCTCCCTTCGTGGCTGCGTCGCGGGCGGCGGCAGCGGTCATCGCGCCCCCGAGCCCGCCGCCGCGGACGTGTGCGAGGACGCCGACGCCCGCGACCTCGGTCAGGCCGTCGAGCGGCGGCGTCGCGGCCGAGACCGCTACCGGCTCGCCGTCGAGCAGTCCGAGAAGCGCCGTGCCGACGTCGTTGCGGGCTCGGCGGGCTTCGACTTCCTCGTCCGTCGCCTCCGGCTCGTCGCCGTTTCCGAAGGCGCGCCGCCCGACGGTGAGGTACGCCCGCAGGTCGGCGCCTGCCGGGACGATCTCGAAGCCCGGCGGAAGCGCCGGCTCGGTGACGTCCGCGATCGGGACGGTCATCAGCGGCGCGCGCAACTCCAGCTCGAGGCCCGCGTCCTCCAGGGCGCGGGCGAGGTCGGGAGCGAAGCCCTCGACGTACTCGAAGCGCAGCAGCCGGTCGCGCTCCCGGAAGGCTGCGCGGAGGGCCTCGACTGGCCCACGCAGGTCGCCACCCGTCGGCTCGTCGGGGATCGCGTAGTTGAAGTACCGGAGCGGGTCGCGTGGGTGGAAGAAGCAGGTGAACGGCGGCAGCGGGACGGCCTCGTAGAAACCCCGCGCCGTCTCTCGCATGTACGCCTGAACCCGCTCTGCTCGCCGCACGGCGTCGATTATCGTGAAGCCGTGGCTGTCGAGACGCGCGTCGCCCCTGAGCTCCTGCGGACGCAGGCCTACGTCGACGGCGCCTGGGCCGACGCCGACTCCGGCGAGACGTTCCCCGTCCTGAACCCCGCGACCGGCGAGACGATCGCGGAGGTGCCGCGGATGGGCGCCGCCGAGACGCGTCGCGCCATCGAGGCGGCTGCGAAGGTGCTTCCGGGGTGGAGCGGGTTGCTCGCCAGGGAGCGATCGAAGATCCTGCGCCGGTTCGCGGAGCTGATGTTGGAGAACCGCGAGGACCTGGCCGTCCTTATGACGCTCGAGCAGGGCAAGCCGCTCGCGGAGTCGCGCGCGGAGATCGACTACGCCGCGTCGTTCTTCGAGTGGTTCGCCGAGGAGGCGAAACGCGTCTACGGCGACACGATCCCGGCGCCGCTTCCCGACCGGAGGATCCTCGTGCTGAAGCAGCCGGTCGGCGTCGCGGCGGGCATCACTCCGTGGAACTTCCCGAGCGCGATGATCACGCGGAAGTCGGCGCCGGCGCTCGCCGCGGGCTGCACGATGGTGATCAAGCCGGCCGAGCAGACGCCGCTCTCGGCGCTGGCCCTCGCCGAGCTGGGCGAGCAGGCCGGCCTGCCGCGAGGCGTCCTCTCGATTGTGACCGGCGACGCCGAGGACGCGCCGGCCATCGGTGGTGAGATGACGTCGAATCCGCTCGTCCGCAAGCTCGGCTTCACCGGCTCGACGGCGGTCGGGAAGCTGCTGATGGAGCAGTGCGCGCGGACGGTGAAGAAGGTTTCGCTCGAGCTCGGCGGCAACGCGCCGTTCCTCGTGTTCGACGACGCCGACCTCGACCACGTGGTGCAGGCCCTGATGCTCGGCAAGTTCCGGAACTCCGGGCAGACCTGCATCTCGGCGAACCGGATCCTCGTGCAGCGCGGCGTGTACGACGAAGTCGCGTCGCGGCTCGTCGAGCTCGCGTCGGGCCTCAAGGTCGCGCCCGGCCTGGAGGAGGGCGCGCAGGTCGGGCCGCTGATCGACCGCGACGGATTCGAGAAGGTCGAGCGGCACGTCTCGGATGCCGTGGCGCGCGGGGGCGAGGTTCTCGTGGGCGGCTCGCCGCATTCACTTGGCGCGACGTTCTTCCAGCCGACCGTGATCACGGGTGTGACCGCCGAAGCGGACATGTCCTGCGAGGAGACGTTCGGCCCCGTCGCCGGTCTGATCCCGTTCGACACCGAGGAGGAGGCCGTCCGGATCGCGAACGACACGCCGTTCGGCCTCGCCGCGTATTTCTTCACGCGCGACCTCGGGCGCGTGTGGCGCGTGGGGGAGGCGCTCGAGGCGGGCATCGTCGCGGTCAACACGGGGTTCATCTCGACCGAGGTCGCGCCGTTCGGCGGCGTGAAGGAGTCCGGCATCGGCCGCGAGGGCTCGAAGTACGGCATCGAGGAGTGGCTCGAGCTGAAGTACTTCACCATGGCCGGGCTCTAGCCCGAGCCTCACGCGACCCTCGGTCCAGGCGCCGCCGACCAGCCCCTTCCTTAGTTCCCCACCCGGGGCGGGGAATGAGGGTTCCTCCCGCCTCCCGCGGTCGAGCGTACCCGCGAAATGCGCACGTGTCTGTTGCCGCTTCGTGACGTTCGCGTGACTCTTGTTCCACAGCCTCTCGCCGGGACGGGTCGGCGGCAACTGCGCGGCCTCGCGGAGTGCCGCTCGTAGAATCGGCCCGTGATCGTCGAGGAGCGCACCTATCACGTCGTCACCGGGAAGCTGCCCGAGGTCGTGAAGATGTACGAGCAGGAGGGCATCGCTCTCCAGCAGGAACACCTCGGCAACCTCCTCGGCTGGTTCACGGTCGACGTGGGCGAGCTCTCCTCGGTCGTCAGCCTCTGGGGCTACGACAACTACGGCGAGCGGGAGCAACGCCGCGCGCGCCTCCAGGCGGACGAGCGCTGGAAGTCCTTTCTCGCCCGGCTCCAGCCGCTTCTCCACACCCAGTGGAACCGCATCATGGTGCCGACCTCGTTCTCGCCGATTCGATGACCGCTCGGCTGGACGACAAGGTCGCCCTCGTCACGGGCGGCGCGCAGGGCATCGGCAAGGCGATCGCCGACGGTCTCCAGGCGGCCGGCGCGACGGTCGTCATCGCCGACCTGAATCCGCCCGCAGGCGGCATCCGCGCCGACGTCTCGAGCGAAGCGGACGTCGAGGCGATGGTTGCGGAGACGGTCGACGGCTACGGCGGGATCGACGTCCTCGTCAACAACGCCGGGCTCTACGCCTCGCTGCCGATGCGTGCGTTCACCGAGATCCCCCTCGAGGAATGGCGGCAGGTGATGGACGTGAACGTCGCCTCGATGTTCCTGACCTGCCGCGCCGTCGTCCCGCTGATGCGCGAGCGTGGCGGCGGCAAGATCGTGAACATCTCTTCGGGGACGCCCTTCCGCGGTGTCCCGTTCCTGCTCCACTACGTGACGAGCAAGGGCGCGATCGTCGCC
>Ga0070741_10020643_pt1 | contig 10345 bp, 9 predicted proteins | sample Coa_R1_4_FD_66440 | JGI IMG/M metagenome (GOLD analysis project Ga0070741, IMG submission 66440) | Surface soil microbial communities from Centralia Pennsylvania, which are recovering from an underground coalmine fire - Coalmine... | ecosystem: Environmental > Terrestrial > Soil > Unclassified ...
AGCATTCTGCGGCGGGAAGTCGTTGAAGCGATTGCGCGAACCGGTGTTTCCGCGTCACTCGGAGAGCATCACCGGATTCGCTTTCCAAGCGTGCTCCTTCAACCACTCGGACATCTCTCCGTACTTGTAGAATCAACAGTTTACAGGCTAGTGGTTGAGCCGGCAAACCCGAATTGTGTAGCGAATTGTGTAAGACCTCTTAATCTGCCGCGATCACTTACGGCGATCGCCGAGCCTCACGAGTCATCGCACCCATCCGCTTGCGCCTCCCAGTATAAGCCGCCGTTGGCGTGCCTCAATCGTCGTCGACTGCGGTCTACTCGTCCGGGAGGTCGGGATGAACAGCCGGAGGCGCGCTCGCATTCTTTGCACCCTTGGAAAAGAACGCCTCCACTCCCCCTCCTGCCTGCCCGAAGGCAGGTGCCACTGTTCCGAAGTCCACATCCGTTCCAGTGGCAGCGTTGATCTCGAAATGATGCGACGCCGGAAGATTGTTCGGCAGGGCGAGCCGTCCCACCACGGCAAAGCCAGTCGGCAGGAACGGGAGCTCCGATGCTGGAGATGCGTACGTTCCAGGGAGGAAGTCACCCGTCAGTGGGTTCACCCGCCGGTCAGGTGTGAAGGCCGAGAACCGATGAAACGCGCGGGGCACCTTCAGCTTGACGTGTTTGACGAGGCTGCTCGGCAACGCTGCAGTCACCGGCATTGATGACATCGCTCCTCCAGCCAACCCGTGGAGGGGCGGAATACGCATGCTCAGAAGCTTGAACGAGTGCGGAGCGGGTGACATCACGATCGTCTGCCGGACGTCGCTCTTGAGCAGCTCCACGATCCGAATCCCATTCCTCAGAACAATCGCTGGGTCATTGCTCACGCTGAGTTCGACCCCGGAAAGATCGATTGCCTTCTCGCTGTTGAACACGAGCAGCCGCCTCAGGTCTCCCATGACCATGGCTTCTACGAGCTGAAAGCCCATTCCGGTCTCTGGAAGCGCCTCAAGACCCCGTTTTCCCGCGTCGTCGATATTGAACATCTGCATCTCGGCAACGGAAGTATCCGATCAACCTGGAACGCGGACAATAGAGGAACCCTACTCTCGCGGGTCGCCTTGCGGCCAGTGGTGCCGAATCGAGTCCCACGCGCGTTGAGTGAATGTGGGCGTACGGACTGACGAGAAACATCGGAACGACGGGAGATGTTGCCGCCAGGGGCTATGAGCGTGCGAAGGCAAGCATCGGACCGAGGTCGTGATTATCCGCCGCCTTGAGCGATTCGATGTACCGCTTTCGCACCTCGCCTGCATCCTGCAAGTTCGCGCTGCCCCATGAAAAACGCTCGCCACCCAATTGCATGATCAGGAGGTCTGCCATGAGCCGTGAATGGCGGCCGTTGCCGTTTGGGAACGGGTGTATGTGCACCAGGCGGTGATGCAAGCGCACCGCGATCTCGTCGGGCGGATACGTTTTGTAATCGATCCACGCTTTCACGTCGTCAAGAAGCTCGCGCAGCGCCATCGGGATCTGGTAGTACGGGATCCCGATGTTGCGTTCGGTGGTCCTGAAGTCGCCCGCCCATCGCCACACTTCGCCGAGCATGCGGCTATGGAGATCCTTGATGAACTTCTCGGTCAGCAACTCGCGGCGGCGCGAGAGCGCCCAGTCCTGAGCGCGGGCGATATTTTCCTGCTCCGCTCTGTTCAGCTCGCGCCGGTATGTGATATCCGACGGAATGAGCCCTTGTCTCTCATCGGGCGTGAGAGGTGTCGCGTCGTCCGGCTCCTCGAAGAGGTCGGTCACTCGCGTCAATCCCAGAAGCGCCGAGGACTGGTCTCGCGAATGATGTCATCGACCTGCCGTTCGGTGACGGCGCCTCCGACGTCCTGGGCCTCGAGCAGCATCGTATGTTCGATCGGACGCCGCCGGCGCCGCAGGAGAGAGAGCGCGCGCGCGCGGATCGTCGTCTCAAGGGGCTGGTTGGGAACAAGGGCGTAGACGAGGGTGCAGTCCAACGCCTCGGCGACTCGCCGAAGCGTAGCCAGCTCGATGCTCCCTTTCTCCTCGGATCGCTCGAGGTCAACGATGCTTGGTTGACGGACACCGAGCCGCTTGGCGAGCTGCGCCGTGCTCATCCCAAGGGCCTCGCGGATGGCTCTTATCCATCCCCGGTTGGGTGGACGGTACCGTTCAGCTGGTCCGAATTGCGTCAGTCGCTCGTCGAGACGGGCACGCGACTGAGCCGTGATGCGCGCGATTTTCATAGGCCATGCCCTATCGGTGAGTCGTATAAATACAGGCCATAGCCTATCACAATTGCAATATACGACAGGCCACAGCCTATTGATTGTTCGACTTTAGATAGGCCATGACCTATCCAAATCCCACGAAGATGCGAGTCAAGCCCCGCCAAAATTGGCGATTTTTCTAGTCAATTACATACGTCAAATTTTCGCCTTGACATGATATGCATACGATGACGTAGAATTGGTTCGTGTCAGACCTCGGAAAATTGATCCGCGAGAGGCGTCAGGACCGCAGATGGTCCCTTCGCCAGCTGGGCGAAAAGATAGGCGTCACGCCTGCCTATGTCGCTGACCTGGAGGCAGGCCGCCGTTCGCCCGGCGCCGAGCTCAAAGAGCGAATCGCGGCGGCGCTCGACATTTCGCCGGAGAACCTCGCTGCCGCGGATACACGGCTGAGCGCTGATTTGCGCGACTGGATTGAGGAGCGTCCGCCGCTGACGGCCGTCCTGCGCTCCCTGCACGCCTCTCCGAATTCCGACCGGCTGATTCAACGGCTCGGCCGCTTCATCAGCCGCCGGTCGCAGGCGCAACCCGCCAAGGGGTTCCTGATTACATGGGAGTCGGAACTGCGCGCCATGGCGGCCGAGGCCTCGGCCTGGTCCATCGAGACGGGAGGAGATCTCTTTGGCCGGTGGCATGACCTGCCGACAGTACTTCTCGCCACGAAGGCAGGACCAGCCGCGCAACGAGACAACACGCACTTCCGGCTCGATGTCGACTACCTGCGTCAGTTGAGCGAAGTCATGGCCGCGGACTGGGCGTTGCGCTATTTCGGCGATTGGCATTCGCATCACCGGCTCGGGCTGTCTGCGCCGAGCGGCGGCGATCGAAAGCGCATCGTGGGCCTGGCCGGCCGCAACCAGTTCACCAACATGGCCGAAATCATCGTCACGCTGGATGGCAGTCAGAGCGAGCCGCTCATCAGGATTCACCCGTGGATCTATGACCTGTCAGGCACGGACGACGCGCCATTGCCGACGCGGGTGAAGGTACTGCCCGGCGTCAGCCCTGTGCGTCAGGCGCTCATGACGCGAAGAGCGCTCGCCGAGCAAGAACTCCATGGGTGGGAAAAGATCTCGCTTCAACGAATCCGCATCGGTGCCGACACCGCGCCGCCGTCCGTCGAATCTGCGTCGGACGTTGATTCAGGCACCAGGGAGCGCGTGCTCGCGCACCTCGCCGAAGCGCTCGCGCGCGAGAGCGGCGCGCCCATCGAGCACCACACGACCGGCTTCGGCTCCATCCTCGTGGCGAAGATCGCGGAGCCCCACTATTTCGCGGTCGCCCTGGGATCAGCGTGGCCGATGCCCGTGCTGGAGGTTCATCTCCTGAACAGGGTCAACGGCTCAACCACGCCCGTCGAGAGTCCAGCGAGACTGAATGCCCTCGACACACCGGGCATCGTCGCAGGGCTGCACAAGGCGAGCACGAACGTGAAAGGACCGGGGCATGTGGACCTCTGAGCAGCGACAACGTCTAGCCGTCGAGCACCAAATCCTGCAGCGTGAAGGATTCGATCAGTTCAGCGTTTACCATCACCCTTCGGGGGATACGTACAGCGCGTCAGGGATCGCCAGCTCCAGTTCCGGGCGGCGCTACCACCTTTATATTCCTATCCCGTCGCAGTATCCGTTTCAGCGGCCACCGCTCTATGTGATCGATCCGGATCCGTTGAGGCTGTTCAACGGAAGCCCTGTCTCATCGCTCGGCGTCTCGCATGCGATGCACACGCTGACGCCGCACGCAACCGGCTGGCCGCAGATCTGCCATTGGCGCGATGCCCGGTGGCATTCCAACATCCTGCTGCAAAAGGTATTTCTCAAGGCGCACATCTGGCTTGAGGCGTACGAGCAGCACCTGGCCACGGGGCGTTCCCTCGCTGATTTCGTTCCGACAATGGCGGAGACCGCATGAGCACAAGTGATCCGCAGCAGCAACAGATGATTCGCGAGGCGATGAAATCGATCGCCGAGCGAAGACCCGGCCGTACCAAGCTGGTGTATGACAAGACGAAGCGCACGATCGTCGCCGTCACGGAAGGTGCTCAGGCGCCGCGAGCACTGAGCATCACCGCGGACGACGCCGATATGTTCGCCGCCTTGACGCTGTCGACTGCGTGGCTGCGCGAGCATTGGGACAACCTGGCCCAGGATGGGTACTCGCCCCTGAGCCTAAACAGCTGGGACGATGGCGACGCCCTCACCCACGCAGCCCTCGGCGTGATTCCGGCCGCGTCCTCGGCGGCGGGCTGCATAACGCTTGATCCTGCATTTCAACTCCCTCAGGGGACGGCGATCGCGATCGTCCTGCAAGCTGGCGGCGGCGAGAAGCCAGACGCGGCTACGTTTACCTGCCCCGACGGCACCACCTATCGAACAACAGCCTGGCGCCAGGACGGCGACACGCGGCTGCCGCTCGATGTCTGCTTCGCCGACGTCCAGCCGGAACTGGCCACGCGGCGCTCGGGCATTCTCGAAACCACCGTGCTCAAGGACAAGACCGTCGTCGTGATCGGGTTGGGCACCGGGGGCGGCCACTCGGCGATCGAACTTGCCAAGTGCGGCGTCGGCAAATTCATCTTGATCGACAGGGACCGGCTTTCGGTTGGAAATGTAGTCCGCCATCCTGGCGGCATTTCGCAGGTCGGCCGCTTCAAGGTCAATGTCATCCGCGATCTGATTCTTGAAAAAAATCCCGATGCGGAGGTTTCCGTCCACCCGGTTGCGGTCGACTACGACAATCAGAACGACATCAGGCAGTTGATCGCCCAGGCGGACGTCGTGGTCTGTGGAACGGACAGCAGGCCCAGCAAGCTTCTGGTCAACCAGTTGTGCTTGGAAGCGGGCGTCGTCGCCGTCTACGGAGGCGCCTTCCGGCGCGCGTATGGGGGTCAGGTCCTGCGGGTTCGGCCGAAGGATTCGGCGTGTCATCAATGTTTCGTCGCCGCAATGCCGGATAAGGCGTCGGACGTTGAAGTCTCCACGGCCGCGGATGCCGAAAGCATCGCCTATTCCGATCAGCCAGTCGCGATCGAACCGGGGTTGTCGCTGGATGTCCTGCCAATCGCCAATATGGTCGCGAAACTGGCGCTCCTCGAGCTTCTCGCCGACCGCGACAGCTCGCTCAATATCCTGAAGCGGGACTTCGCAGCCCCCTGGTATCTCTGGCTCAATCGCCCCGAGCCGGGAACTGAATACGCGAGCTGGCCCCCTTTAAGCGAGAGCATGGATGAAATGACGATTCACCGGTGGTACGGCATCGAGTTGCCGCGAGACGAAGAGTGTTCAGCCTGCGGCAATTTCCTGGGTGCGCTTGCCGGGAACTACGGGCTTTCTGTCGATGCGCTTCCGGACTTGCCGGTCTCCCCGGGAAAGGATCGCTGACGGTGGAGCTCGCGTCCGACTTCAAGGCTCTTCTCTCTTCAATCGAGCCGACCGACCAGCATGTGGCAAACGCGAAGGCGGCACATGAAACGGTTCGGCAGCAGCTGCGCACCGATAGCGAATTCAAGGAAGCCCATAAGGAGACCTTTCTCTCAGGATCCTACGCGAGGCACACCGCCATCAACGACATCAACGACGTGGATGTGATTTGTGTAGTCGATATCGACCGTTACAAGACGCCGGCGGAACTTGTGCTGGCGTGGACTGAGTCCATCCTGGCGAAGTACTACAAGGTGACGAAGCGTCAGGGACGCTCGGTCGGCGTGCAGGCCGCCAAAGGTGTCTGGCTGGACATTGTCCCGGCCACACCGATTTCTGAGGACGACGGGCCGCTCTGGATTCCTGACCGGGAAGCCAAGGAATGGGTTGCGACGAACCCCAAGGGCCAAATCAAAGCCGCTACCGACAAGAACAAGGCCACCAACGGCTACTACGTTCAAGTCGTCAAGCTGATGAAGTACTGGCGCGATCGGCTGCCCACAGAGTCCTGCAAGCCGAAGTCATACATACTTGAAAGTCTGGTACACGGTACCGTCGCCGTGCCCTCGTCCCACGCGGCTGGCGTGGTGAACGTCCTGGAAGGCATTGAATCCTCCTACGGCGCTTATCGCGGCACGAGCAACGTGCCCTCGATTCCGGACCCAGGATATTCATCCGTCAACGTCGCGAAGCGTTGGGAGCCAGACGATTTCACGGCCTTCATGAATCAGGTCAAGACCGCCGCTGTCACCGCGCGCAAGGCGCTGGGCAGCCAGGACGAAGGGGAGAGCCGTAAATTGTGGCGCCAGCTATTCGGCTCCCGTTTCGGTCAGTGAACATGAGCCCGCGGAAGACATCGAAATCGAAGGCACGCCCTGGCTCGCTGTTGTCGCCCGAAGCGATGGGCGGGATCAATGCGCTGAAAGGCTTCGACTTTCAGACGCGTTTCGCGGCATGTCATGTGCCGGTGTGGCTGCTGCAAAGCGCCTTTCATCAGATCTTCTACGAGGGCACGGGCGACATTGACGTCCACTTCCGGGATGAGAACGGAGAGTCAACGCGAATACATTTTCAAATAAAAGACCATGAGGTGAGTCCGGCCGAATTCAGGGAAAGCCTCGTCCATTTTCGGAAGCTGGATCGGGCGCTTCCCGGCGTCTATAAGTGCTTCACGCTCGTGAGCCCGTCGCTTTCGCCAAAGCTGCGGCCCATTGAATCCGCGCTGGCGCGCTTCCGCAACGCACAGCCCTTCTACGATGATCCGGCCTCGACGGCGCCTACCAAGCAAGACGTCGACGACCGGCTGCGCAGCGTTGGGCTCGATGATGACGCGATCGCTTTCGTTCATGCCTGCCTGTCGTTCGAAATCGGCCATGGCGATCTGCAACATGACGAGCGCGCAGCGGAGACCTTTGTCGCGCGCCTCCTGAAGCATCCCGACTATGCCGACAGGCTGCTCGCGGCTGTTCAGCCAGCATTCGCCGAGCTCCTGCGAACATTGCAGGCGAAGCGCGGTCAGGTGCTGAGCCGCGCCGATATCGACAAGATGTTGCGCTCGGCCGTTGCCACGCTGGCGCCGGGAGAGAAGGGCGCCACGCTGTGGATGCAGAATTGGACGCGCGAAACCTTTGATGTTCCCGCAGACTACACAATTGACTGGTCGCGGCATTTCGATCGCAGCACGCGCCGAGTCCCCTCGGCACAGGTCTGGAACAATGAGCTTCTGCCGGAGCTGAAGGCCCTGCGGGAGCGAATACAAAGTGAGCGCGCCGAGCGCCTGATCCGGTTTCGTGGCAAGTGTTCGCTTTCAAGCGGAGTCGCCTTGGGCGCTGCCTTCCCGGCCGTCGGCGGCTGGGTCTTCGAGATGCCGCAGCCGCCGGCAAAGGAGCTGTGGCGTTCCGACGCCGAGCCGACTGCAGACTATCAACTGGCAATCGAACTCGCCGATGGGGGCGGGGACGATCTGGTACTAGGCCTGAATATCCGTGGCGATGGCCGCGAAGATGTCCGGCGATACATCGCTGAACGCGGCATCCCCCCTAAGCTCCTCGCCTTCATGGCGCCCTCATCGACCGGCAGTCAGGCCATCGCAGGAGATCGCGAAGCGTGCGCCTTTGCCCGTGCCGTCCGTGAGCGGTTGGGAGAGCTGCTCAAGACACACGCAATCGGCCGCACGCGCCTCTTTGTCTATGGACCTCTGGCACTCGCCGTCTTCCTCGGTCAGCAATTGACATCGGTGGGGACGTTCGAGTTGTTCGAATATCAGCAGCCGGGATACGTTCCGAGCGGCACGTTGAGTACTTAAGGCTGGGACCCGTGGGAACACCTACTGTCCCAGGGCTCAGTCGCCCTAAATCGTTCCGCGGCCCGGTGGACTTGCGACTAACCTCTACCGGAACGTCATCTGTCAGCGCGAGCTATTCAGGCAACACGCCGTGGAAGTTAAACCAAAGCTATGTGGCCCGATAACGACACCGACCTCGACTTCTTGAATTTTGGCGGGGTGGCCGGCACGGTTGCCGAGATCATCACTCAAGCGCAAGGTCGTCCGATCTCCATCGGAGTCTCCGGCTCCTGGGGCGCAGGCAAGTCGTCGATGATCCGACTGGTGCGTAAGGCCCTCGTCGAGCGCGCAGCGAAGGAGCCCTCCAGTTTCGTATTCGTCGAGTTCAACGCCTGGCTGTATCAGGGCTACGACGACGCGCGCGCCGCGCTGATGGAAGTGATCGCGAGCGCGCTTGCGGAGGAAGCCGAGAAACGTGACACAGGGGTCGACAAGGCGAAGGACTTTCTTCGACGAGTCAAGTGGCTCCGTCTGGCGAAGGTGGCCGGTGCCGTCGTTGCCACAGCCGCCGGCGTACCTCCGCTGGCTCTCGCCGGCGAGGCGATCGACTTCTTCAAAGGGCTTGGCACTGGTGAGACGAGCAAGGACGCCGTCGGGAAGGTGGAAGACGCCGGTGAGAAGGTCGGCAAGGCAGCGAAAGGCGGATTCCTCGATCCTAAGCAGCCCTCGTCGCTGCCGGAGGCGATCCACGAGCTGCGTGATTCCTTCGAGGCGACGCTGAAGGCGCTCGGTGTCACCCTCATCGTCCTGATCGACGACCTCGATCGCTGCCTCCCCGAGACGACCGTATCAACCCTGGAGGCGATGCGGCTCTTCCTCTTCCTCGAGAACGCGGCCTTCGTCATCGCGGCCGACACCGAGATGATCAAGCATGCTGTTCGCCGCCATTTCGACGGCGTGAACGATGACCTGGTCACCAACTACTTCGACAAGTTGATCCAGGTCCCGATTCGCGTGCCGCCCCTCGGAACACAGGAAGTCCGCGCGTATCTGATGCTGCTCTTTGTGGAGAATAGCGGCATCGGCGCGGATGATCGCGAAACGATTCGCGCCAGAGTGTGCGAGCAGCTGGGACAGACATGGCAGGGCAAGAGGGTCGACCGCGCGTTCATCAGCAGTCTCGGCATCAAGCTTCCTCCCGATCTGGTCGGCCGGCTCGACGCGGCCGAGCGGCTCGCGCCGATCATGGCTACCGCATCCAGGATTCGCGGAAATCCACGTCTCATCAAGCGTTTCCTGAACGCGCTCGCGATCCGTATGACGATCTCAAACGCGCATGGCGTGGGCGTTGACGAGGCCGTGCTCGCCAAGATGCTGCTCTTCGAGCGATGCGGAGAGCCGGCCGCGTACGCGGAACTCTCAAACGCCGTCGTGGCGGATGCGCAAGGAAGGCCGGCGCTCCTCGCGCCTTGGGAGAAGGCGGCGCACCAAGGGGAAGCGTTCGACCTGCAGAAGCCTTGGGAGGATCCGTTCACGCGGGAGTGGCTGGCGCTGCCCCCTCGGCTGGCGGACAAGGACCTGCGCGGCGTGCTCTACGTGAGCCGAGAGCACGCGCCGCTTATAACGCCGGAGGATCGACTTTCTTCAGAAGGCGCGGAGCTCCTCGAAGCACTTCTCTCGCACCCGGACATGGCGGCAGAACTGAAGGTCCGGCTCGAGAAGATCGCTCGAGCCGAGATCGGGGTGATCATGGATCGCCTTCTGGAGACGGCGCTTCAACAGCAGGAATGGGGCGTGCCGCCGATCCTGGATGCGTGCCTCGTCGTCGGCGAGGTCGATGTGACCCAAGGCGCCCGCCTGGCGAGCTTTCTTGCCGATCGTCCGGGAACTCAGATCAAGCCCAACATCGTCCCGAAGATCATGGGCTATCCCTGGACTGAAACCGTCTGGGCGCGGTGGGAAGGGAACTCCAAGGTCGCTAAGCCGGTCAAGGACGCGATCAAGGCAAAGCGATAAGACATGGGAACGTCCTCATCGAGCAAAGGACCAAAGGGCGGCGTACCGCTCGTGCCGCCATGGGTACCGGACGCTGACGCGCCCGCGCCGTCGCCCGAAGCGCCGCCGCAGCCGGATCAAAGCGCCGATCCGGCAACGCCGCCTGCCGTGCTCCCGGCCGCTGCGCCGGGGCTGCTTGCTCCGCCCCAGCGATTCAGTGGCGTGCGCAGATCGCTCGGCACATTTGCAAAGGGCGGCGGTGGCGGTGGCGGGCTGCGGCGAAGTCTCGGAGGGTACGTTCGAGGCTATGGCGGGTCGGGACGCGCGACGCGCCGCTTCGGCGGA
>Ga0070741_10020645_pt1 | contig 10344 bp, 10 predicted proteins | sample Coa_R1_4_FD_66440 | JGI IMG/M metagenome (GOLD analysis project Ga0070741, IMG submission 66440) | Surface soil microbial communities from Centralia Pennsylvania, which are recovering from an underground coalmine fire - Coalmine... | ecosystem: Environmental > Terrestrial > Soil > Unclassified ...
CGGCTTCAGCCGACGGCAGGCTCTCGTTTCGCCGGCTGAAGCCGGCTCGGACTCGCAAAACCCCTATCGGCACGACTGAAGTCTTGACTAAAGTCGTGCCCTAATACACAGCATTCCCGATAGAAAGCGTTTCCCACGTAAAAGCATTCCCAATTCAGGAATTCAACTCATGCAGCGGTCTGGTCCGCCCCCCTCGCGACCTCACTTGGCCTTCACCACGATCAGCTCGAAGGTCCCGGGAACCATGGCGGGCCGCTGACCTGGCGCGGGCGGCTTGTCCTCTCGCTTGGCGGTCACCAGGTATGCGACGTTGTTCTTGGCATCGAGCGCCATGGTGCGCGCGCCTTTCACTGTCGCCAGGTTCTGCTGCACGCTGTATTTGTCAGGACTGTCCTGGTAAATGACCGTCAGCACTCCCTCGCCGCAGGACATGAAGACTTGCCGCGTGTTGGGGTTGAAGGCGCCCGCATCCACGCCCTCGCCGATCGGCAGGGTGGTCACCACCTTGCCCGAATCCGAATCCACAATCGCGGTCATCTTGTTGTCGCAGCCGGCAAACAGCCGATGGTGGGCCACATCGAAGGCGAGCGCGCTGGGCTCCTCACACGGCGCGATAGACCATGTGTTCAGCACCGCCAGATTAGTCACGTCGACCTCGGCAATCTGGCTCTTGTCCTCGATGTTGACGTAGAGCTTGCCTTTTCCGTCGCTGGCGGGGAACTCGGGCTTGCCGCCCAGCGGGACCGTGCCGACAACTTTGCCGGTGGCTGCGTCGACAGCCGTCGTGTCGTGGCTGCGCGCGTTAAACGTGAAGACGCGCTTGGAGAAGGGTTCGTACAGGATCGCGTCCGGCCGCTCGCCCACTTTGACGCTGTCCAGCTTCTTCAGCGTCTTCAGATCGAAGATGGTGACGGTGTTGTCGCCACCGTTGCTGATGAAGCCGCGATTCAGCGCGGGCGCCAGCGCAACGCCGTGAATGGCAGACAGGTCCGGAATGTCGCCGACTACCTTCAACGTATTCGCGTCGACGACCATCACGTGGCTGCCGCGCGTGATGAACAGGCGCTGGCCGTCAGCGTCGTAAATGAGGTAGTCCCAACCGCCTTCGCCGCCCAGGGTGACGCGATTGGCAACCTGGAACTGCTGGGCGACGCCAAATTGCGGCGCGAACAGCGCGGCCGCGAGGATCGATAAGAAAATTCGTTTCATGAGTGGCTCCTGGGTAATGAAGGCCTGGCACCGGGGTAACCGCGCATTTAGTGACCTGGGCAATCGGGCAACTCTCGCTGCACCGCGTTAACCGTACGGCTTTTGCGCTGCGTCAGGACCCCGAACACGGTAGAATAGCTGATAAGGAAACCATCAACAAAGGCGTGGCTCCCAGGGTGTATTAGTCCGCCTGTTCAGGTATTGCATGAAGAGAATTGCTTGTCTCTCGCTGCTCGTACTCCTCGGAGTACCGTTTCTGCTGGCCCAAACTCAGACTACCGGCAACGACACCGTTGTCGAGGAGATCATCGCCCGGGTGAACAATAGCATTATCACCCGTGCCGACCTGCGCAAGGCGCGCCAGGAACTCTTTGCGGAGGCGCAGCAGCAATCCAATACAACGCAGGCCGAACAGCAGGCCAAGGAGCACGAGAAGGACTTGCTGCGCGACCTGATCGACCAGCAGCTGCTGCTGAACAAGGCGCAGGAGCTGAACATCACCGCCGATACCGAGCTGGTGAAGAAGATGGATGAGCTGCGCAAGCAGATGCACGCCGACTCGATGGAAGACATGGAGAAGGCGGCCGAGTCGCAGGGCATCTCCTTCGAGGACTTCAAGCAGAACCTGAAGAACAACATCCTCACCCAGCGCGTGATCGGACAGGAAGTCGGCGGCCATATCAACGTGAGCAACGCCGAAATCCAGCAGTTTTACGACCAGCACAAGAGCGAGCTGGACCGGCCCGAGCAAGTGCGACTGAGCGAGATCCTCATCTCCACCCAAACCAGCAATGCCGTGAAGAACGATAAAGGCGAGAATGCGCTGCCCGACACGCCCACTCCGGAAGTTATAGCGCAGGCCAAAGCCAAGGCCGACCAGGTGTACGAAATGCTGAAAAAGGGCGGCAACTTCGAGGACCTGGCCAAGAAGTATTCCAGCGGGCCGACCTCGAGCATCGGCGGCGATCTCGAGTACTTCAAGCGCGGCACCCTGTCGAAGGACCTGGAGACCAAAGTTTTCGCCATGGATGCGGGCCAGTACACTGAGCCTGTCCGCACTAACCAGGGCTTCGTGATCCTGAAGGTGGCCGAACACCAGAAGCCCGGCATTCCGCCGCTGAAGGACGTCGAGAGCCAGATTCAGGAGCAAATCTACGTCACCAAGATGCAGCCGGCGCTGCGCGACTATCTGACCAAGCTGCGCGAGGATGCCTACATCGACATTAAGCCCGGCTATCTCGATACGGGCGCCAGCCCCAACGAGACCCAGCCGATCTACACTACGGCGTCGACCGACAACCCCGACAAGCCGAAAAAGAAGAAGAAGCTAGGACTGTTTTAGAGGCAGTTGTAAGTAGTCAGTTGTCAGTTGCCAGTCTCCGGTCGCCAGTTGCGCCCATAGCTTTTTCACCTAGGCTTCTGGTGCCGCTGTTATTTGGATACTGCACTCCGCTGCGCTCCCGTGTTGGGCTAACTTGACTTCGCGTGCAGGGCACTCGTCTCCGACAACTGGCGAGTGGCTACTGACTACTGATAACTGGCAACTGGCAACTGGCAACTGGCTACTGTTAAACTCGCTCAGCGTCAACTAGCGCCTCCGACACCGCTACAGGCCCTGCATGAAGGACTTCTACATCTGCGATTGTTCCCGGGTTGAGAACCAGACCATCACCTCGTTCTTCGTTGTCGCCGTCAAGCAGGTGAAGTCCAAGAAGAGCGGCGAGCTTTATCTGTCGCTCATGCTCGCCGACCGCAGCGGCCAGATCCAGGCCAACATGTGGGACAACGTCAACGATGCCATCTCGGCCTTCGACCAGGATGATTTCGTCAAGGCCAAGGGCGTCATCCACAAGTACAACGGGCGCTGGCAGCTCACCATCCACAAAATGCGCAAGCTGGGCGAGGCCGAGATCGACTACGCCGACTACCTTCCCAAGACCTCGAAGAACGTCGAGGAGCTTTGGCAGACGGTCTGCAACTATGTCGACAGCTTCGAAAACCCATGGCTGAAGTCGCTGCTGAAAGAGTTTATCGCCGATGAGGCAATCGTTTCGGCGTACAAGACCGCGCCTGCGGCCAAGTCGCTGCACCATGCGTTCGTCGGCGGCCTCCTGGACCATGTCGTCTCGCTGTTCAATATGTGCGACCTGGCGGTGCGCAACTATCCGCAGGTGAATCGCGACTTGTTGCTCAGCGGCGCATTCCTGCATGACATCGGCAAGCTGCATGAGCTGGCCTATCAGCGCTCGATCTCCTACACGACCAAGGGGCAGCTTCTGGGACACATGATCATCGAACTTGGCATGTTGGGCGAAAAGATTCAGCGCGTCCCCGGGTTCCCCGACGAGCTGCGCGTGCTGCTGGAGCACATGATCATCAGCCATCACGGGCAATACGAGTTCGGCTCGCCGAAGCTGCCCATGTTTCCCGAGGCGCTCATGCTGCACTATCTCGACGATCTCGACTCGAAGATGGAGAGCATGCGGGCGCAGTTCGAGCGCGAGGCCGACCTGGATACGGCCTGGACCAGCTACAATCCTTCGCTGGCGCGCCCCCTGCTGAACACCCGGAAATTCCTCGAGAAGGGCTTGCGAGAGTCGCGCCTCGTCGAGCCGCCCAAGCCGGTTGTCACGCCCGCGGCAGAAGCGGCCGGCAGTGCGGCCGAGCCGGCCGAAGCCGCCGAACCGGCGACGCACGCGCCGGCCGAAATTGCTGCCGCGGATTCCGGCGACGATGCTGCGCCCACCGATCAGGCGCCTCTTCCAGATCCCGAAAAATCGGAAGCCTCGGGTTTTGCCGCCCTGCAGCGCAAGTTCGAGTCGCACAAAGTCACTGCCGTCGGCGACAAAACACACTGATCCGCCAATGCTCGACCTGGCGCAATTCGAGTGGCTCTCCTTCGACTGCTATGGCACGCTGATCGACTGGGAATCCGGCATTCTGGGCTACCTGCAACCACTGCTTGAGGTAAAGGGCCGCTTCGCCAGCGACGAAGAGGTGCTGAGTCTTTACTCGGAGCTGGAGCCGCGCCAACAGACTGGCCCCTACCGTACTTATCGCGAGGTGCTGAGCGGAGTGGTGCGCGACGTCGGACGCGAGCTGCGGTTTCCCGTCACCCCGACCGACGCAGCCGGACTGGCCGACTCGATCCGCGACTGGGAGCCGTTTCCCGACACAATCGATGCGCTGCGCCGGCTGCAATCCCGCTACAAGCTGGCGATCCTCTCGAACATCGATGACGATCTGTTTGCCTACTCGGCCGCCAAGCTTCAAATTCATTTTGATTCCGTGCTTACCGCCCAGCGATTGCGCAGCTATAAGCCCTCGCCGGAGAATTTTCGGGCACTGCTGCGCCGGCTCGGCATCGAGCGCGAGCGTCTGCTGCATGTGGCCGAGAGCCTGTACCACGATGTGGCACCCGCGCGGTCGCTCGGCATAGCCACCGTGTGGGTCAACCGCCGCCAGGGCAGGGCGGCAGCGGCCAGCAAACTGGCAAGCGTCAAGCCCAATCTTGAAGTTCGTAACCTGGCCGAACTGGCGGCGATGGCGGTTTCCCCAGCATAATTGCCCAGCCAAAGCCGCACGGTGTCCCACAATGTGGGAGTATATCCAAAAGCGGCTGAAGCTATGCGATATGGACGTGGCGGTTCGGCTTCGCACCCGAATTTCCCGCTTGACGCAGCCTTCCGAATACCTGAATATTCTGTAACTCGCGTCACCATCGGTGCCCCCGACCAATCGAACGGCCTGTTCGTTGAGGTCGCGGAGCGTGGTGTGCGCCGGTGATTCAATCTGGCCCAGAAAGGTTCTGTGGAATGAATTCCAGATTGACCCTGCTATTCGTGTGCAATCAACCCTACCTATATTCCAACTTCATCGCAGAATTCGGGAGCGCCGGATTTCAAGTGCTGCTGGCGCGTAATCTCGCGCAGGCCAAAGCCATGCTTCTCAGCCGTCCGGTGAACGCTGTCTTGCTACGCCACGATTGCAGTGGCGACGATCGCGCGCTGGCCCCACAACTGAAGCGGACCGCGCCTCACATTTCGATCTACCTGCTTACCGACCAGCAACAACGGCCGCCACGGGGAATCGATAGTGTCTGGAGCTGGGAGACGGCCGACGTAGTAGTGGCCCGCGGCATGGCGATTCTGTTCCGGCGGCTCTTCAGTCCGCGGGCCGTTTCCTCCAGCCCGGGGCTGGTGCTCGACGAGCCAGAGCCCCGCGTCATCGCCGTCGAAGCGAATGGCTCGCATTAACAGGCTCCATGGGTGCGGAGGCTTCGGCAGGCAAAGCCGTCAGGAACTTCTCCCGCTACGTGCCGGAGCGTTGCGGGGGCGGTTCTTGATCCAGATCGGCGTGCCGACGAACCCAAAGGCGGCGCGAATCTGGTTCTCCAGAAAGCGCTCGTAGGAGAAGTGCAGCTTCACGGCACGGTCGGTGAACAGAATGAATGTGGGCGGTGCGACCGCGGCCTGTGTCATGTAGTAGATCTTCACGCGCTTGGCGACGGGGACCGACGCCCGCTCGAAATCGATGCGGCTGAGGAAGCGGTTCATCTCGCCGGTGCCGATGCGCTTGCGCCGCTCGCGCGCCACCAGCTCCAGCGTTGAGTACAGCTTGTCCAGGCCCTGGCCCGTGGTCGCCGAGACGAAGACCACCGGCGCGTAGGACAGAAACTTCAGGTGCCGCCGCGCTTGCTCCTCGTAGAGGCTGCGGTCGGCGGGCCGCTTGCCGTCGCTACGCTTCGTCGTGACCAGGTCCCACTTGTTGATGACGACAATCACCGAGCGCCCGCTCTCGTGCGCGTAGCCGGCGATGGTAGCGTCTCCGGCGGTGACGCCCTCGGTCGCGTCGATGAGGATCAGCGCGACATCGGCGGCTTTCAGATGCTTGCGCGCCATCACCACCGACATCTTCTCCGCCATTAGTTCGGTCTTGCCCTTGCGGCGAATGCCGGCAGTGTCGATGAAGCGATAGGACAGCCCGTCGCGCTCGACCAGCTCGTCGACGGCGTCACGCGTAGTGCCCGCCACCGGCGAGACGATGGCGCGCGAGCTTCCCGTCAGCGAATTCAGCAGCGTCGACTTGCCGACGTTGGGGCGGCCGATGATCGCGACCTTGGTTTCGCGAGGCTCCTCGGATTCGGACTGAGCTTCTAGCTCGCTTTCGGCTGTCGGCCCTTGGCTTAAGCTCCCTTGTTGACCTTCCACCTCGACGAAAGGCTCCTGCCCGCTTGGAAAGTCCGCCCTGAACTTGTCGAGGGGGACCTGCTGCTCGGCCGCAGCCAAAGCACGGGTGCGCCGGCGGCTGCGGGTGCGGGTGCCCAGGGCCTCGCGCTTTTCGAGACCCGGATGTGAATCGTCGGGCATCACGCTCAATGCCCGCTCCAGCAGCTCTGCCACGCCGGTGCCGTGCTCGGCAGAGATCGGACACAACTCCTTGACCCCGAGCCGGCGAAACTCCTCCGCATAGGGCTCCATCTTGGGAGTGTCGACTTTGTTCACCGCCAGCAGCAGCGGCTTGCCGGTGCGCAGCAGCAGGCGCGCCAGGTCGATGTCGGGCGAAGCCAGCTCGGTGCGCCCATCGACGACCAACACGATCGCGTCAGCTTCATCGAGCGCCACCCGCGCCTGGCGAAAGATTTCCGCCGGGATCAGCGCCTGGTCATCGGGAATGATGCCGCCGGTATCGACCACACGCAGATGGCGGCCGGCCCACTCGGCCTCGCCATAGATGCGGTCTCGGGTGATGCCCGGCTCGTCGCCGACAATGGCGCGGCGCCTGCCAACCAGCCGATTAAACAGCGTGGACTTGCCGACGTTCGGCCGGCCGACGATGGCGAGGGTGGGAAGAACGGCGTTGTTCCTCGTTGCTGGCATCTCTAATGAGTTTGAGGGTTAACGTGCAAATTGTCACCCGCTGCAGCACAGTTAGGTTCACGAGATGAGCGTGTCGCGCCGATGCAGCCGGGAGTGACAATTGTGGTACCCGCCGACGCGTACGCCGCCGCCGCGTGCTCGCCGCCGCGTACCCCGCTGACAAGTATCCGCCGCCGTCCCGCGGACGCGTACCCCGCCCCCGCGTACGCCACCGCCGCCCCGAGTCGGAAGATTGTCATCACGAGCGCAGCGAGGGATCTGCTGTCCGCCGAGGCAAGCATCATTCGCCTGCGGGCAGAACAGCAGATTCCCCACCGTTCCGAGCAAATCGATTTCTGTCATCCACTCGCGTAACATCGTCGTGATGTCCTCGGCCCCGCCAACTCCTGCCTCCACCGCCGCCCGCCTGCCCTCGCTCTATCAGTTCTTCGGCCCCGGCGGCCTCCTGGCGCGCACTCATCCGGCGTACGAGTTTCGTCGCGGACAGCTGCAAATGGCCGAGGCGGTCGAGCAGGCGCTGCAGGACCGTCGTCATCTCATCGTTGAAGCCGGCACCGGCACCGGCAAAACGCTGGCGTACCTCTTGCCCGTGATTCGCTCCGGCAAGCGCGTCATCATCTCCACCGGCACGAAGACCCTGCAGGAGCAGCTGTTCTTCAAGGACGTGCCCTTCCTGCAACAGCATCTGGGCGAGCTGCGCGTCTGCTACATGAAGGGCCGCGGCAATTATCTCTGCCGCAAGAAGCTCTACGACCTGACGTCGCAGCCGGTGCTGAACGGGCTGGAGGAGATCAACCACTTCCGCATCATCAGCGACTGGGAGAAGACGACCGAAACCGGCGACCGCGCCGAGCTGGCCGAGCTGCCGGAGACGAGCTATCTATGGCCCAAGCTGGACGCGCGCACCGATCGCTGCATCGGCTCCGAGTGCCAGCAGTTCGACCGCTGCTTCATCACCGAAATGCGCCGGCGCGCGGCCGAGAGCGACATCATCATCGTCAACCATCATCTGTTCTGCGCCGACCTGGCGATCAAGGCGGCCACCGACCGCCAGCAGGATGCGGGCGTGCTGCCCGATGCCGGCGTGGTTGTCTTCGACGAGGCGCACGAGCTGGAGGACGTCGCCGCCAACTACTTCGGCGTAACGGTCTCGAACTTGCGCGTGGATGACTTGCTGCGCGATTTGGAGCACGGGCTGCGGCAGGCCAACATCCCAGTTGCCGATGTACTGCAGGCGTCTGCGCGGGTGCGCGAGCGCTCGCAAGTTTTCTTCGCGCTGATTCCGCCGGGCGAGGGCCGCTTCGCCTTCGAGAACCGCGCCGAATTCCTCGAGGAAAACGGCGACGAGTATATGGGCCTGCAGAACTCCCTCACGCATCTCTACACCGAGCTGCAGGCGATTCCCAACAAGCCCGACGAGGTTCACGCCATGGCGCGTCGCGTGGAAGAGCTGCGCGTGCAACTGGGCTTCATCCTGGAGGAGCAGAGCCGCAACACCGTTTTCTGGATCGAGCGGCGAGGCGACCAGCCCATCCCTTCGCGAGCAGGCGCGCCGCGCGCCGCGGGCCGGCGCGGGGCGCAGCACAATGTCTTCCTGCAGGCCACGCCGATCACCGTCTCCGACATTCTGCGCAGCGCGCTGTTCGAGAACCTGGAGTCGGCGGTGCTGACCTCGGCCACGCTGGCCGTGGCCGGCGGCTTCCAGTACATTCGCGACCGGCTCGGCATCCAGAACGCGCGCGAGCTGGTGGTGCCGTCGCACTTCGATTACGCCAGCCAGGCGCTGCTGTACGTGCCGCCCGACCTTCCCGATCCGCGCGAGCCAAGGTTTGTCGAGCGCGCCGCGCAACGCGTGCGGCAACTGCTGGAGATCACCCACGGCCGGGCGTTTTGCCTCTTCACCAGCTACGCGCTGATGCATCAGCTCTACGAACAGCTGCTGGGGGAGCTGCCCTTCCCGATGCTGTTGCAGGGTGACGCGCCCAAGAACGCGCTGCTGGAAGAATTCCGGCTCACACCCGGCGCGGTGCTCTTCGCGACATCGTCGTTCTGGCAGGGCGTGGACGTGCAGGGCGAGCAACTGAGCTGCGTCATCATCGACAAGCTGCCGTTCGCCGTTCCCAATGATCCCGTCGTAGCCGCGCGCATTCGCGCCATCGATGACGACGGCGGCAACGCCTTCTTCGACTATCAAGTGCCGAGCGCGGTGATCTCGCTGAAGCAGGGTTTCGGCCGGCTGATCCGCTCGCTGCACGATCGCGGCCTGCTATGCCTGCTCGACAACCGCATCCTGAACAAGCGCTACGGACGGATGTTTCTGGAGAGCCTGCCGCCGTACAGCCGGACGACGGACATCAAAGCGGTCGAGCGGTTTTTTGGGCCGGAATAGTTGCGGGAATTGCGCTGATGGAAAAACGTGAATTGTGGATTGGCCTCGTTCATCTCAAGCCAGTTATTCCCGGAGATTGGACGGCTTTTGAGCGTGGCGAAAAGTGGCATGATGCCGGAGCCTATTCAAACATTATTACTTGGGCGGTTAATGCGGAGGAGTTTCGCGCCCATGCCGACAAAGTCGCGTCGGACTACAGGTTGTACGTGGTCGATATCGAAGGGGAAGAGCCGTTGTCCCGCCGAGATCGCACTGCACTCGGCGAGGAGTTGCAAGAAATCGCGGAGCGAGCCGAAACTAATCCAAACGCGATCATTTTTGGAACTTTTCACGTGTACCCACATGAGGATGCCTGAGGACTAGGATTAGACGACCTTGCGCGATACGACACCAGAGGCGGCAGCGGTCCAGCGCGCGATCTTCCGGCGCATGACGACGGAGCAGCGACTTCGCATGGAGTGATTCCATGCGCAACGTGGCACTGACGGGCTTGCGCAGCCGCAGGCCGGAGCTCAGCGAAGCCGAATTGTCCCGCGAATTGATACGCCTGATGTACGGAGTCGTGCCGCCAGCGTGACATTCGAAAACCTCTTGTCGCGACTAGCGCGTGCGCTCGAGTTCGCCGAGGCGCCTTATATGCTCACGGGTTCAATCGCGAGCTCTGCTCATGGCATGCCGCGTTCCACAGGCGATATCGACATCGTTATCGCGTCCACGCAAACACAACTCCACAAGCTCATCGAGCAATTCCCCAGCTCGGATTACTACGCCGATGAACAGCAGGCCCTGGAAGCGGTCGCGAGCCGCAGCCAGTTCAGCATCATCGACTTCTCCAGCGGCTGGAAGGTCGATTTCATAATTGCTGAA
>Ga0070741_10020646_pt1 | contig 10344 bp, 10 predicted proteins | sample Coa_R1_4_FD_66440 | JGI IMG/M metagenome (GOLD analysis project Ga0070741, IMG submission 66440) | Surface soil microbial communities from Centralia Pennsylvania, which are recovering from an underground coalmine fire - Coalmine... | ecosystem: Environmental > Terrestrial > Soil > Unclassified ...
GACTCTTCACTCAATTGTTTCCAGAATTTCACCCCAGCTTTTTCTAACTGCTCGCGATCTTCTCGGATGTTTGTGGTGGGAAACGTGAACGCCGGCCCATTCACAACTACTTCTTTGCGGTTTTCCAGCGCCAGCACCGCGCCGTGAGTCGCAAACTCGGTATATTCGGCAGCCTGAAATTTTAGCGGCAAGCCGAGCACGTCGCCATAAAAGCGCACGGCGCGCTGCATGTCTGTCACTCCGATCAGGACAACGCTGATCTTCTTCTCCATAGCGGCCGAATAATACGCCTTCGTGGGCCACGGATTGGCACGGATCAGAGTTCATAGATCTTTTGCCCGGGTAAATCCGTGGGCAACAGATACTTGCATTTGACCAAAAGCCCGCATCCGTACTACGGCTTTGGTGACCTACACCCGTTGGGCCGCGCTTGTTACCGTCAATGGCACGCGGGCAGGAGTGCCCGTGCCACACGGGAGAATTCGCGATCATGGCCAAATCCAAGCTCAATATTCTTTACGGCGAGTCCGATCAAGAGGTGCTCGCCTCACAAGCCGTTTCCATCCAGAAAGCCGGACACCAGGTCAAAACCGCCCTGGGCCGCAAGGGTGTCGAAGGAGCACTTCGCCAGGGGTCCTTCGACCTGGTCATCCTCGGCTCCAGCATGAACAAGAACGACCGGCACCATCTTCCTTATATGGTGAAGAAAGCCAATCAGGGGACTCGGGTGCTGGTGATGCACGCCGACGGCGCGCGCCATCCGCAAGTGGACGGAATGATCGACTCCGGCCGGACTATGGAAGCCCTGCTTGAGACAATCGCCAGCATGATGTCGCAACAGAAAGCCATGGCCGCCGGCGCGGGAAGATAGTTCTCCCACGACGTGACGTAGCGCGCCGCGCCCGTGGTAACCCTCAAACGTCCTACGCTGCTTTTCGCCCTGAACCGGCCCGGCGACTGCTTGCCGTTCGTTTCCGAGAACGCGCACTCGCGGCCGGCGCCGTGCTTCTCCTCCTTGACGAAGACGAAGCTGCTGTCCTGCTGCTCGCGGTTGTCGTCCTCGCGCGCCTGCCTCCCGAAAGCTCGCACGCCTTAGCAAAATCCTCGATCGTTTGGCGGCTTATGATTTTGTTGAAGTTGCTGCGACGGCCGTCCGGCATGCGGTCTTCTACCAGCAACGCGAGCCGCTTCTTGTCGAACTCCTCGAAGAACTCATCCCAGGAAATCTCTTCCAGCTTCTCGTCATCCTGACTGTACCCAGGAAAGTGCAGCCGCAAGATTCCGACATCGTCGGGACCGCCGGTCCCTTTGACTCGTGCGGGAACGGCTCCCCGCTGTTCGGCCCAGCGCCTGATCTCATCGTGGTCGATCAAAATTCGTTCTTGTGCTCGTGCTGCCATGGCTCACTTCTCCTCGGAAGATTTATGTTGTGATGGCTTAGCCCCACCATAAGTTGGCAGAAATCGATAGAACGACAGGAGCACTGCACGTGAGACAAGGCGCGCGGTCGAGCTGGAATTTATCCGCGTTGAATCGTCGGTGCCGAGGCATGGGACTGGAGCGTGCGCCCCCAGCTATTCGACGGAACCTTGCTCGCGCAGAGACTGCTCAGGACGTTAGGCCCGCGGCACCCCAATCGAGCCGTCGAGGGTGCTGTTCAACCCCTTGCCCAGAGCCATTTTGGGACTAGACCCTCAAAAGAAGCCGATTTTATGCATCTTCCGTGGTGCTACTTGTCAAAAAACCAGTAAAAATGCGGGGAAAACGCTTCTTTTCCACAGTAGCGTGATGTAAGATGACGCCACCTCAGCAATCTAAATTTCAGAGGAGGGTTCATGGCAGCAGGAATGACAAAAACGCAACTCGTCCGCCATCTGGCCGAGAAAACCGAAATCAACAACAAAACCGCCGCCGCATTTTTGGAGCAGCTGGCTGACACCGCAATCAAAGAGACGAAGAAGAACGGCGTGTTCGTCGTTCCCGGCCTTGGCCGCCTGGTGAAGGCGCACCGCAAGGCCCGTGTAGGACGCAATCCGCAGACCGGCGAGCCGATTCAGATCAAGGCCAAGACCGTGGTGAAGTTCCGCGTAGCAAAGGCCGCCAAGGACGCGATCGCTCCCAAGAAGTAGTTTAATTGCCGCAGGCATTGCCTGTGAGAAAGGCCGGCGCGAGCCGGCCTTTTGCTTTTGCTGCAAGGTTTGAAGACGAAGACGCTTCGATCACGACAAGTCTGGTGATGGTTCAAAAAAAAACCACGGATTCGGAAGAATCACACCGTAAAAAATCCATTCCGATCCGTGGCAGTTTTTGTTTCCGGTTTCAGTAGTACGTAAAGTTCAGTTTGTCGAGGTAAACCGAGTACGGCGTCATGTACCGGGTAAGGTCCATCTGGTAATTGATCGTGAACCCGTACCAGCTGGTCTTGGTGGGATTGTCATACCGGTTCAGTGTGTAGGTCTTTCCGTTAAGCGTAATGGATTCGAACAGCAGTTTGTTTGTGGTTGTGCGCGAGACCTGGATGATCAGGTGGTTCCACGCGTTGTCGATGGGATTGCACGGTATTCCGCTGGGTACCCAGTGCATATTGACGTTGTCCCATGTGTCCCACTGATGTCCGCCGGCGATGCGGCACTCGTGCCCCCAGATGAACGACTGGCCGTTGATGAACTGGTTGATGTCGAACTCCAGCGCTTGGGACGCCTGCAGATTGGTGCCGTAGAAATACACGTCATAGGTGAAATGATGGAAGTTCACCAGCGTCTTCGGATCTTGCAGACGGGAGGTGAACTTGTTGTTCCACAGAATGTCAGCAAACGGCGTGCTCCCGCCAATGCTGAATTTCATGGCGCTGCCGCTCAGCGAAGGAGACGTGATGCCCTGCTGCGTAGACCAGGTCGCGTGGGGCCCGCTTGGAGTGCAGCTTCCGCAAATGTTATAGGACGGCGGGAGCAACGCGTAGCCTGCCCATCCTCCGCCTGCCTGCACGTTGGTAAATGTCCCGCCGCCGCTGGTTCCACCGACACTCAGTGAGACCGGCGCTCGAGCGGATCCGCCACAATTGTCCCACGACTGAACCACGGTGTTGTAGTTGCCGGGAGCCAGATTCACATAAGCATCGAGGCTTGCACCCGAACTGACATGCGCGAGCTGGTAGGGAGCAGTGTAGATGCCCATCGAAGCCACGCCCTTGGAACATGTTGTAGTTGCTGTCGCCACGTAGTGCACCGGCGACGAGGCGCTTCCCCCGCTAGGCGCGATGACGTTCACCGCCGCCGAACTGCCCGAGCCGACGGTAATCTTCACCGGCGTGCTGCTCGTGCCGCCGCAGTTGTCCCACTCCTGTACAACCGTGTTGTAGGTGCCTGGAGCCAGGTTCAAAAGGGTGTTCAGTTTTGCGCCGCCGACCGTATAGGCCAACTTGTACGGCGCAGTATAGATTCCCATCGCCGCCACGCCTTTGGAACAGCTGGTCGTGGCACTGGCAACGTATTGCACGGTGGTTGCTACTGTACTGTTATTTGTGGGAGCGCTCACTGTGACACCCCCGAAAGCGAATGTGCTGAAGCCAACAAAGATGAGGAACGACAAGAAAGGATGTGTCATTGAAATTCTCCAGCTTTTTTGTGACGAGCAGTGGCGGCGTAACACAACGCAGATTGGGTCGAACTCCCAACCGCTTATTCAATTTGTAGTGCGATCTCCAGCTAACCGCGCGAGCGCGATGTAAGTTGCGGGCAAGTGTAGACAGGCATCTACTTTCCCTCAACAAAATTGCAGAGTAGATGAACCTTTGGTACCTGTGAAAGAAAGTGCACACCAGGCACTTCTCGTGTCGGCTCGGTCAATCGGCGGGAAACGTAAACCCAAGATCCCTCGACTCCGCTTCGCTCCGCTCGGGATGACAAAGTCCCAGTGTGGCGGGGGCATTCCCTCCGACCTTGCTCAGGGCAGGCCTGCCCGCGTGCGGACCTGCTGGCACACCGTTCGTAATAACTAGGTCGTATCCCTTAGTTGAACTGAATTGTCTCCCCGAGCCCCGCCGGATTATTCGGCGCGCGAATCATCCGCTGGAGTCAAGAGCCTGCCCTGAGCGAAGTCGAAGGGGACTTGGGGTTAGATCACAGCACTCGAAGCGGTGCCCCGCGTCACTGACAAAATTGCCGTCCACGGTTCTCAATCATTTCAGCGGTCGTGGAGGAGAGTTATGCAGCGCATCGAGAACCGCCCTTTCTGGGAGCTGAAGGTAGGCGACTCGGCCAGTATTGTCCGCACACTTACCTACAGCGACATCGAACTGTTCGCCATCATGTCAGGCGACGTGAATCCCGCTCACGTCGATGAAGAATTTGCCAAAAGCGACATGTTCCATCAAATCATCGCTCACGGCATGTGGGGCGGCGCGCTGATCTCCACAGTGCTAGGGACCCAGTTGCCCGGGCCGGGCGCCATCTATCTCGGCCAATCACTGCGTTTCCGAAAGCCGGTTTGCGTGGGCGACACCATCACCGTGAGCGTCAGGGTGTCCGCGAAGCAGGAGAACAATCGCGTCTCCCTCGACTGCCAGGCCTCCAATCAGAAGGGTGAGATAGTCATCAACGGCACTGCCGAGGTGATTGCGCCGATGGAAAAAATCTCCCGCGAGCGCGTGACTCTACCTGAAGTCAGGCTGCTGGAGAGAGGCCGCCATTACCGCCAACTTATAGAGAGAACGCGTGGCTGCATTCCGATTCGAATGGCGGTGGTGCATCCCGTCGATACTCTCTCTCTCCTCGGAGCATTGGAAGCGGCGAAGGCGGAACTCATCATGCCCGTTTTTATTGGGCCCGAAGCGAAAGTTCGGGCGGCCGCCGAGAAAGCTCAACTCGACTTGTCACCATACGAAATCATTTCGACCGAACACAGCCATGCAGCCGCTGCGAAGGCTGTCACAATGGCCAGGGAACTTAAAGTCGATGCTCTCATGAAGGGCAGCCTTCAGGCGGACGAGCTCATGTATTTCGTGGATACTCCGCAGGGGTTGCGCACGGAGCGGCGCATCAGTCATGTCTCGGCGGTGGACGTCCCGAGCTTTCCTCGCCCGCTGTTTATCACGGATACCGCCATCAACATGTACCCAACGCTTGAGCAGAAGCGCGATATTGTGCAAAACGCGATCGACCTGGCTCATGCACTTGGCATTCCCGAGCCGAAAGTTGCGATCCTCTGCGCACAAGAGAGAGTCTCGCCGAAACTGACTTCGACGCTCGATGCCGCAGTGCTCTGCAAGATGGCAGACCGTCATCAGATCACCGGGGCGGTGCTGGATGGACCGCTAGGATTCGATGTCGCGGTCTCCCCCGAGGCGGCGAAGACTGAGGGAGTGCTGTCACCGGTTGCCGGTCATGCCGATATTTTCATCGTCCCTGATGTGGAGGCGGGGAACATCCTGACCGAGCAACTCGAGCATTTGGCCGAGGCGCAATTGGCCGGCATCGTAGTTGGAGCAAAGGTGCCGGTGATTCTGGCTCACCGCGGCGACAATATCCTTACGCGGCTTGGGTCGTGCGCACTGGCGTTGCTCTCAGTTCACCACAAGCGGGCACTGGCGCAGGAATCGGCGACTCGGGAGAATGAATTGATCGCCGCGTAGAACTGAGGCTCACTTTCCGTACTGGTTCTTCACTACCTCGCCGCCCTTCATCACGAATTTCACGCTTTGCAAAGTAGCGACATCTTTCAGTGGATCGCCGTCTACTGCGATTATGTCGGCGTATTTTCCGGCTTCGATTGTGCCGATTCGATCAGTCCAGCCCAGCAGGTCCGCGTCATTCACGGTTGCGCTCTGAATGGCCTGCAGCGGAGTCATCCCGAGCCGCACATAGACGGAAAGTTCGTGCGCATTTAACCCGTGCGGGTAGACAGCCGCGTCGGTGCCCATACCGATCTTCACCCCGGCCGCGATTGCCTTGCGCGCATTGTTCTGGCCGACCTGGGAAACCATCTCCATCTTCTTTCGGGCATATTCCGGCAGGTGTGTGGTGGCCACGTTTTCCTTCTGCCAATCCACCAGGTACAGAGTCGGAACCAGGTAGGTTCCATTCTTCTTCAGCGTCGCGATGGAAGCGTCATCCATCAGATGCCCGTGCTCGATCGAATCGACGCCTGCATCAGAGGCCCAGCGCACACCTTCGGCTCCATGCGCGTGCGCCGCGACCTTACGCCCCAGCCGGTGCGCCTCGGCCACGATAGCTTTCATCTCTTCCATGGTGTACTGCGAGTGATTCGGATCGTCGCCCTTCGACATCACTCCGCCGGTGGCGCACACTTTGATCACATCCGCTCCGTACTTGATGATTTCGCGGACGCGATGCTGAACATTCTCGACTCCGTCTGCGACCCCGTCGGAACTGGCGTGATAGTCGTACGGCAGAAGGTTGTTATCGCAATGACCGCCGGTGATGCTGAGGGCGGGGCCGCTAACGATCATTCGTGGGCCGGGCACATCTCCCGCATTGATGGCATCGCGCAGCGCGACGTCGCTGTATCCTCGCGCGCCTACGTTCCGGATAGTCGTGAAGCCGGCCTCAAGCGTAACCCGCGCGTTATGCGCGCCGATCAGCGCCTCCCGCGGAACCGAAATGCCGAGCGTTTCATAGCCGAATTGGGGATTGAAGGTGATGTGCGTGTGCGCATCGATGAGGCCGGGCAGCACGGTCGCATTGGAAAGATCGATGACCGCGGCGTCGGGAGTCGTTTTGACCGACGACGCCGGGCCTACGCTCACGATCTTGTCACCCTCGATGAGGATGGCTTGGTTGGATTGCACATTTCCGGTCTTTACATCAAGCAATCGGCCGGCGCGGATCACAACCCGCTTCGCCATTGTTGGGGCGTTCTGCCCCGCCGCCGCGACGCACACAAAAATGCAAATCAGAATCCAGCTGGCAATTCTGTTCATGCTCTCCCCTGGAGTGCTGTAATTTACGGACTAACGAGACAGGCTCAAACCCTCTGCCGGGCCAACTGAGGACTGTGGTCCGCACACACTGCAGTGCCTGCCTTCTCAGTCGACAATTGTGCCAGGCACCTATCCCCCGGGGCCGTCGTTGGAAACGTACTGCTCCAACGAGTCCAGTTCCTGCGTCAAATCATCAATCCGCGCCTGCAGAATGTGGCGTATCGAAAGGATGCCGAGGAGCCGGCCAGCATCGTCCACCACGGGCAAGTGGCGGTAGTGGCGCTCGACCATGGTCGCCATCGCTTCCGCTGCTCCTGTCGCCACCGTAGCCATATCCACTGCCGTGGTCATCACCTCGTGAATTGGAGTGTCCGCCGGGTTCTGGCCACTTAACGATAGTTTTCGCAGTACGTCGCGCTCGGTAAAAATTCCCGCCACACGCCGTTCGTCATCGACGACTGCCACCGCTCCGACGTGGCGGTTCAGCATCATGCGGATGCCATCCGCAGCGCTGACATTCATGTTCACCGCCGCCGGCTCGGGATCGCATAGCTCCAGCACGGTCATGGCACACCTCCTATCCTCAATGAGATGGGCATTATGACCCCATCAGGGCTCCTGTCAAGAGCAAGGGTCACAATTAAGGCAGAAGTTCGAAGTCAGAAGTAAGATTGCAGATTGCAGATTGAAGATTCTACATTCACCTGATTTCGTTCTTAAACACCTTCCCATCCTTCATCACGAAGCCGACATTCTCGAGCTGTTTGATATCTCTCATCGGATCGCCGGAAACAGCAATCACGTCGGCGTAGGCGCCCGGCGCAATGACCCCGATCTGACCTGTCGCGTCGAGCATCTCAGCCGCGCGGGAGGTTGCGCTCTTCAGCGCATCTGCCGGCGACATCCCGAACTGCACCATGCGGATGAACTCCTGCGCGATGGGCTCGGTCCAGGGAATTCCGCCCATGTCGGTTCCAAAGACAATCTTTACCCCCGCGGCCAGCGCTTTCTTAAAGGTGGCTGCATGTACGGATGCACGCTGGCGATCTCGCTGTCCCGCCGGCGAGTCCGCCGGGCCCCAGTCGCTGTAATACACGCTTAGTGTCGGGCAGTACCATGTCGCCTGTTTCACCATTTGGGCGATTTGCGCGTCGGTCATCTCCAGTCCGTGCTCGATGGAGTCGCATCCGCCGTCCAGCGCCCGCTGCAGGCCGACGCCGTTGTATGCGTGGCACGCAACTTTCTTTTTCCATCCGTGTGTTTCGTCCGTGATGGCTTTCAGCTCTTCCAGCGTGAGCGTGGGCTGGGAAACCAGTTCGCCGTTCTTGCCGACCCACGAGCGATGGGTCATATACACCTTGATCCAGTCGGCGCCGTGATCCAACTGCTCGCGCGCGGCTTTGCGCGCCTCCACCGGCCCGTCAATGATCTGCACGCCTTTCGGCATATCCAGTTCCGGCGCGTAGCCTTCCAGGGGATACCCGCCGGTGGTCGAAATGGCCTTCGTGGACACGAACAGGCGTGGTCCCGGAATGTGCCCTTCCTCAATCGCTTGCTTGATCCCGATGTCCCCGTAACCGGCGCCCTCGGTCTCGACATCGCGTAGCGTGGTGAACCCCTGCTCCAGCGCCCGTCGCGCTGCGACGGTAGCCCGGGCCGCTCTGTAGGCCAGCGGGTATTTCAAAATATTGGCGTCGTAACCACCCTTGGCGGGATCTTCGCCTTGCAGAAAGATGTGGGTGTGCGAATCGATCAGGCCCGGCAACACGGTCGCCCGAGAGAGATCGATTACGACCGCCCCGGCGGGAACTTTCGCGCTGGCCGCATCCCCAACGCTCTCGATCTGATTGCCGCGAACGATAATTACCTGGTCGCGCCGCGGGGAATCCGATTTGCCGTCAATCAGCGCTCCAGCGCGGATAACGGTGTAAGAGGTCGCCGGTGCTGTATCGCCGGCTTGCTGTGCCAATGCGAGCAAGGACAGAAGAAAAACCGCAGATACTGCGCGAACTATTCTCATGCGCTTCACCTCAAAGCGCACGATTGTACACTGCGGCCTTCCCGCGCTCTCTCTGCATGCCCGATATCATTCCTTCTCGGGCACGATAGCTTCCGCCTCGATTTCAACCAGCATTTCGGGAGACACCAGAGCGCTGACTGCAACCAGGGTCGCCGCCGGACGCACATTGCGAAAGTACTCCCCATGCGCCTTCCCGACTTTCTCCCAGTCGGCAATATTGGTGACAAACGTGCGCGTGCGCACCACGTGCCTGAGTGAGGCGCCCGCCTTATGTAGCGCCGCTTCGATGTTCTTCAGCGCCTGCACAGCCTGGACGTAGGCATCTCCGGTGCCGACGATTTTGCCTTCCGGTCCCACAGCCGTGGTTCCCGATACGTGAACGTATGGCCCGACTCGTACTGCGCGCGAGTAGCCCACAATGGGCTCCCAGGGCGCACCGCTGGAGATGTTCTGCCGCTGCATTGAGCCGGTCCTCCTTAGGATTAGCACTTCCGTTACAGCAGTCGCGTTCTACTTCTACAGGCGCGCATGTACACGAAATTAGCACCCACTCGCGCCAACTGCTAACAAATGGTGAGTCTACAACTCTGGCAGTTGTCCCACCTTCTAACTATTTGTGACATTTTGCGGCACGGCTTACGGAAGTCACTTGTGTTTGTGACTGAGGTGGGTTAATTAAGTCGCAAAGTGTCCGAGAGAAACCCGGTAGGGGGATTCTCAGAAGGGGCCCAAGCGAATGATCCCGGAATCGCATCCGTTGCAGGAGCTGTTCAATGACCTCGTTGCCCGCCACTACGCTGAGGAAATCGGATTACGCGACCCGCAACTAGTCGCTTATGTTTCCCACCTGCTGTGCGAATTCTGCGATACCGACCAGCTGCACAAAGTCCGCAACGCCGCGGGACGGGCCCTCGCCGATGTTGGCGAGATGCTGCTCGAGTCCGACCCCGTCTACGGCCCTGCTCCCTCGTTCGATCGCGAGCGCCAGGTCCGCAAGCATATCGGTGATTACACTCTCTTCTTTACCGGAATGTTCCCTGAGAGCATCAACCACTTTCGCCTCCGCCGCAGCCGCCTGGAAGGCTTCATCGACTGGATGAAAGCCGGTAAAGAGAGTTATTACATTGTTTCCAAGTTTGAATTCTTCGAGTACTCGAAAGTCGCACCCCTGTTTGCGAAGCTCTCCGAACATTTCGAGCAGTGCGTCTATGGCCTCAACCAGGTGAAGAACGAACTTCAGGAGATGCAGCACCCCATCGTCCGCCGCACCGACGAACTGCTGATGTAACGTCCTGCTCTGTCGTCCGGAGGAAGCGCATCGAGGGACCTTGCGGCGGTAAAGCCCCTGGACTGATTGGCTCTTTTTTTGGCGCGGGGCATTCCTGCC
>Ga0070741_10020647_pt1 | contig 10344 bp, 9 predicted proteins | sample Coa_R1_4_FD_66440 | JGI IMG/M metagenome (GOLD analysis project Ga0070741, IMG submission 66440) | Surface soil microbial communities from Centralia Pennsylvania, which are recovering from an underground coalmine fire - Coalmine... | ecosystem: Environmental > Terrestrial > Soil > Unclassified ...
TGGCTAGATTTCGTGATTTGGGCGCGCGTTGGGTGGCGGGACAACATGGCGCGGTGGGGCGCTGGGCGCGGATCATGTTGGAGGGGCGGCGCGGTGGGGCGCTGGGCGCGGATCGGGGGTTCGCTGGCGCGGATCATGGCCTGAGCGTTACGCGCGCGGCGTGACGCGCTGGTCCACTACCGCGAGGTCGCGGAGGGAGGCGACGACGGTGCGGGCGGGGGCGGCCGGGATCGGCAGCAGCGAGGGCACGGCGAACACCCGGCAGCCGGCCGCCTCCGCCGAGGCGACGCCGTTCGGCGAGTCTTCCAGCGCCGCGCAGCGCGCGGGGTCCGCGCCGAGCAGCTTGGCCGCGAGCAGGTACGGTTCGGGGTCGGGCTTGGTGATGCTCACGTCGTCCGCGCACACGGTCACGTCGAACCGCAGGCCGGTGCTGGCCAGCACGGCCTCCATGAACCCGCGCTCGGAGGAGGTCACCAGCGCGCACGGCAGCCCGGCCGCCGCCACCTCGGCGAGCAGCTCCGGGGCGCCGGGCCGCAGCGGCACGCCGTTATCCCTGACCCGTTCCTCGATGCCGGACATCAGCCAGTCGGCGACCACCTCGGGCGGCTGCGGTCGCGTCGCCTTGGCCAGCAGGTACCGCACGGTTCGCACCAGGCTCCCGCCGAGCAGCGCGTGCTGGTCCGACTCGCTCCACGGCTGCCCGCCGAGCCGCCGCATCACCGCTGTCTCGGCCTCGAGCCACAGTGGTTCGGAGTCGATCAGTAGGCCGTCCATATCGAATAGGACGGCGGCGTCGGGCGTCGTCATACGCTGAAGTACTTTGCCTGCGGATGGTGGGCGATGAGCGCGTCCGTGGACTGCTCGGGGTGCAGCTGCATCTCCTCGGACAGCTCCACACCGATCCGGCCGGGGTCGAGCAGGCGCGCGACCTTGGCCCGGTCGGCCAGGTCCGGGCAGGCCGGATAGCCGATGGAGTACCGCGCGCCGCGGTAGTCGACCCGGAAGAAGCCGTCGAGCGTGTCCGGGTCGTCTCCCGCCAGGCCCAGTTCGCGGCGCACCCGGGTGTGCCAGTACTCCGCCAGCGCCTCGGCGAGCTGCACAGAAAGGCCGTGCAGCTCCAGGTACTCGCGGTAGGCGTTCTTCGCGAACAGCTCCCCGGTGGATTCCGAGACTCGCGCGCCCATCGTGGCCAGCTGGAATCCGACGACGTCGGTCTCCCCGCTGTCGCGCGGCCGGAAGAAGTCGGCCAGGCACAGCCGGCGGTCCCGGCGCTGGCGCGGGAACGTGAACCGCTCCACCTCGGTCACCCCGTCCTCGCCGAGGATCACCAAATCGTTGCCCTCGCTGACGCACCGGAAGTAGCCGTACACCACGGCGGCCTCGAGCAGCCCCTCGGTCTGCGCGCGCTCGAGCCACATCCGCAGCCGCGGCCTGCCCTCGGCCTCGACCAGCTCCTCGTAGCTCACGCCGCCCTGGCCGCGCCCGGGCTTGAGGCCCCACTGCCCGAGGAACAGCGCCCGCTCGTCCAGGTAGGACGCGTAGTCGGCGAGCGGAATCCCCTTGATGACCTGCGTCCCGAGGAACGGCGGGACCGGCAGGTCCACATCGCGCCGCACATCAGATGGTGAAATATCCGAAATGTCGGGCGCGATGGCTGGGCCATCGGCGGACGCACGGGACGGGCGCACGGGCACCCGGCGCTGGCGGAGTTCGGGGAGCTTGGCACCGGGCACGCCGCGCTTGACCGCCATCGCGGCATCCATCAGCCGCAGGCCCTCGAACGCGTCGCGGGCGTACCGCACCTCGCCGTCGAACAGGCCGGCCAGGTCCTGTTCCACATACGCGCGGGTCAGCGCCGCGCCGCCGAGCAGCACCGGCCACCTGGTGGCAAGCTCACGCGAGTTCAGCTCGGCCAGGTTGTCCCGCATCACCACGGTGGACTTCACCAGCAGCCCGGACATCCCGATCACGTCGGCGCCGTTCTCCTCCGCCGCGGCGATGATCGCGGAGATCGGCTGCTTGATGCCGATGTTCACCACGTCGTAGCCGTTGTTGGACAAGATGATGTCGACGAGGTTCTTGCCGATGTCGTGCACGTCGCCCTTGACGGTGGCGAGCACGATCCTGCCCTTGCCGTCCTCGTCGCTGCGTTCCATGTGCGGTTCGAGGTAGGCCACCGACGCCTTCATCACCTCGGCGGAGGTGAGCACGAACGGCAGCTGCATCTGCCCGGAGCCGAACAGCTCGCCCACCGTCTTCATGCCGTCGAGCAGCACGTCGTTGACGATCTCCAGCGCGGGGCGCTGGGCGAGGGCCTCGTCCAGGTCGCCCTCGAGGCCGACCCGCTCGCCGTCGATGATCCGCCGCTTCAGCCGGTCCCACAGCGGCAGCGCGGCCAGTTCGGCGGCCCGGCTCGCCTTCAGCTCGGCCGCGTCCACGCCCTCGAACAGCTCGAGCAGCTTGGCCAGCGGGTCGTAGCCGTCCCGGCGCCGGTCGTAGACCAGGTCGAGCGCGACCTGCCGCTGCTCGTCGGGGATCCGCGCGATCGGCATGATCCTGGCCGCGTGCACTATCGCCGAGTCGAGCCCGGCGCGGACGCACTCCGCCAGGAACACGGAGTTGAGCACCGCCCGGGCGGCGGGCTTGAGGCCGAACGACACGTTGGACACGCCCAGCGTGGTCTGCACGGCCGGATGCCTGCGTTTCAGCTCCCTGATGGCATTGATCGTCTCGACGCCGTCCCGCCGGGTCTCCTCCTGGCCGGTGGCGATCGGGAACGTCAGGCAGTCGACGATGATGTCGTCTTCCCGCATCCCCCAGGTGCCGGTCAGCTCCGTGATCAGCCGCTCGGCGACCTCGACCTTCCACTCCGCGGTGCGGGCCTGGCCGCGCTCGTCGATGGTCAGCGCGATCACCGCGGCGCCGTGCTCACGCGCCATCGGCATGACCTTGGCGATCCGGGAGTCCGGGCCGTCGCCGTCCTCGTAGTTCACCGAGTTGATCACCGACCGGCCGCCGGTCCGCTCCAGGCCTGCCTCGATCACGGCCGGCTCGGTGGAGTCGAGCACCAGCGGCAGCGTGGCGGCGGTGGCCAGCCTGCTGACGACCTCGCGCATGTCCGCGACGCCGTCCCTGCCCACATAGTCCACGCACACGTCGAGCAGGTGCGCGCCGTCCCTCGTCTGCGCCCTGGCGATCTCCACGCAGTCCTCGAAACGACCAGCCACCATCGCCTCGCGGAACGCCTTCGAGCCGTTGGCGTTGGTCCGCTCGCCGATCGACAAGAACGCGGTGTCCTGCCGGAACGGCACGTGCTGGTACAGCGAGGCGATCCCGGACTCCCGGCGCGGCCGGCGCTTCGCGATCTCCCGGTCACGCATCCGGTCGGCGAGCATCGCGATGTGCTCCGGCGTCGAGCCGCAGCACCCGCCCACCAGCGACAGGCCGAACTCCCTGGTGAACCGGTCGTGCGCGTCGGCCAGGCCCACCGGGGTGAGCGGGTAGACGGCGCCGTTCGAGGTGAGCTCGGGCAGGCCTGCGTTCGGCTCGCAGGACAGCGGGATCTTGGCGTGCGCGGCCAGATAGCGCAGGTGCTCGCTCATCTCCCACGGCCCGGTCGCGCAGTTGAGCCCGATCAGGTCGATGCCGAGCGGCTCCAGCGACGTCAGCGCCGCGCCGATCTCGCTGCCGAGCAGCATGACGCCGGTGGTCTCGATCGTCACCTGGGCAATCAGCACGACGTCAGCGGCCAGTCGAGCCACAGCTCGTTTGGCACCTATGATTGCCGCTTTTGCCTGGAGCAGGTCGTAACAAGTCTCGACTATCAGTGCGTCCGCGCCGCCCCGCAGCAGGCCCTCCGCGTTGGCCTGATAGGCGTCCCGGAGCTCGCGGAAGCCGACGTGGCCGAGGGTGGGCAGCTTGGTGCCCGGGCCCATCGAGCCGAGCACCCAGCGGGGGCGGTCCGGTGTGCTGTAACGGTCCGCCGCGGCCCGGGCCAGCCGCGCGGATGCCTCAGACAGCTCGCCGACCCGGTCCGCGATCCCGTACTCGCCCAAGGCGGTCAGGTTCGCGTTGAAGGTGTTCGTGGTGAGACACTCCGCGCCAGCTTCCAGGTACGCTTCGTGAATCCCGGTTACGATGTCCGGACGTGTGACATTGAGAATCTCGTTGCAGCCTTCATGACCGGCGAAGTCGTCCAAGGTGGCATCGCTCGCCTGGAGCATGGTCCCGATTGCCCCGTCTGCCACCACGACTCGCTCGGCTAGTGCGGCTCGTAGCGTGCTCATCAGCTCAAATTCTATAGGCTGTACTAGAGAACTACCGGAGGGCGGCTCTGGCTTCCGGCGGCAAGGGGAGGTGGCAGTGGAATTCAGCGACATCGACCCTGATCAGCCGCTTACCTCGCCGGTCGCTATCGCGGGCTTCGAGGGGTGGAATGACGCCGGCGAGGCGGCCAGCGGGGTGGTGAACCATCTCGGCATCGCCTGGCAGGCGACGCCGATCGCGGCGCTGGATCCCGATGATTTCTATGACTTCCAGGTGAATCGTCCGGTCATCGACATCGAAGAGGGGCACATCCAGCGGCTGATCTGGCCGACCACGCGCATTTCGCTGGCGCGGATGGAGGCCTCCGGGCTGCCGCGGGACATCGTCCTGGTGCACGGCATCGAGCCCAACATGCGCTGGCGCGGCTTCTGTGACGAGATCACCAACGGGCTCGCCGAGCTGGGCGTGGAGCTGGTGATCCTGTGCGGGGCGCTGCTCGCCGAGGCGGCGCACACCCGTCCGGTGCCGGTCTCCGTCGGGTCCTCGCACGCCAAGCTGATGGCGGACACCGGCGTCGGCCGGGTGGACTACAAGGGGCCAACCGGGATCGTGGGCGTGCTCCAGCACGCGTGCAACGCGGTCGGCATCCCCTCGGTGTCGCTGTGGGCGCAGGTGCCGCACTACGTGTCGCAGCCCCCCTCGCCGAAGGCGACACTGGCCCTGCTGCGCAGCGTGGAGGACGTCCTGGACGTCCCGCTGCCGATGGCCGACCTGCCCGAGGAGGCCAGGGCCTGGGAGCGCGGGGTGGACGAACTCGCCCAGCAGGACGCCGAGGTGGCCGAGTATGTCCGGACCCTCGAGGAGGCCAAGGACGCCGCCGAGCTGCCCGAGGCGAGCGGTGACGCCATAGCCAGGGAATTCGAGCGGTACCTGCGGCGGCGGGGCGGCGCTGGGGAGCCTGAGGGTTCATAACGGGTGAAAGCACGGCTCGACCTCGCCGCGGTGCTCGGGGTGTTCTGCGTGCTGCTCGTGCTGCCCGCCGGGGTGCGGCGGCTCGCCAGCTCGGACACCGCGGACACCGCCGCGCTGCGCGGCACGGTGAGCGTGCTCGACATCCGCGGGCCGACCGACCGCCGGCCGCATCCGGTGTGGGTGTGGCGGCCGCCAGGACCGGACTCGGCCACCATCCCGGTGGTCTACTTCCTGCACGGCTACCCGGGCCTGGCTTCGGATCCGTTCACCGATGGCGTCGTCCCGGTGCTGAACCACCTGCTGGCGGACGGGTACCCGCCGTTCGTGTTCGCGAGCGTGGACGGGAACGGGGAACGGTATTCCGACACCGAGTGGGCGAACTCATGGAACGGCGGCGAGGACGTGATGAGCCGGGTGGTGGCGGCCGGCATCCCGGCGGTGGAGGGCTGGCACATGCGGGACGCCGCGCACCGGGCGATCGTGGGCTTCTCGATGGGCGGATACGGCGCGATGAACATCGCGATGCAGAATCCGGGCGTGTTCGGGCAGGAAGTGTCGATAGCCGGCTATTACGTGACCAATGACCTCTCCGGGATGTTCTCGGGGAAGCCCGCAGTGGTCCAGTTGAACACGCCTTCGGCGCATCCGGCGTGGGCCAGGGGCGTGCGGGTGCTGCTCGACGAGGACGCCGCCGACCAGTTCTCGCTGATCAAGGGGCAGGCGGCCGCGATGGGCAGGCTGCTGAGCCGGGCCGGGGTTTCCGCCGAGGTGCACATCCAGCCGGGCAGCCACACCTGGGCGTACGCGGTGGCGGCGCTGAGGTACGCGTTCGGCTTCCTCTACGACGGCTGGCGCGCCGCCGCGGGTGCTTTAGACGGGCGGCCAGGGGACGGCCGGCCAGTCGGTCGGCGGGTAGGGGTGGACGCGGTGCTTGAGCAGCGTCTCCACCCTGATTTTGGTGGCCCGCACCTCGCTGGCGCTCAGCAGCTCGGTCAGCCGCGCGGTCAGCGCGGTGCCGTCGGCGAGCTGCTCGTTGAGCCGGCGCAGCGCCTCCACCGAGCTGCGCGGCAGGCTCTTGCCGCGCCACTGCCACAGGACGGTGCGGAGCTTGTAATCCTCGGCGAAGCAGACGCCGTGGTCGCAGCCGTACAGGTGGCCGTCGGGCAGCGGCAGCAGGTGGCCGATCTTCCGGTCGGCGTTGTTCACCACCGCGTCGAACACGGCCATGCCGCGCAGCCCGGCGTGATCGGTCCTGCGGGACAGGGCGATGAGGTCCACGTTCGTGTCGTGGTCGATCCACAGCTGGCACATGCCGGGCCCGAACGGGCCCTCGCGCATGACCGTCGGCGGCACCACGTCGAAGCCAGCCGCGGCGGACACCACATAGGCCGCGACTTCGCGACCGGCCAGCGTGCCCACCGGGAAGTCCCACAGCGGCCGCTCCCCCGCGACCGGCTTGTACACGCACGCGGCCAGCGTCTGGTTGCTCCGGCCCGGACCCCTGATCGTGCAGTACAGCGTCGCGTTCGACGCGTCCACCAGCCGCCCCTCGACCTCCAGCCGGCCCGTGGCCAGCAGGTCGAGGGTGGCCTGTTCGCCTTCGCTGGCCGCCGGTGACGAGCGGCCCGAGCGGTCCGAGCCAGACGAGCGGCGCTGCGGTGAGCGGCGCGACGGGTCAGCCATGGTTGGGTTCAGGCATTGCTGCTGGTGCGGTGGCCGTTCTGCCGGGGGCAGATGTGTCCCTCTGGGTCGAGCGGCAGGCTGCACAGCGGGCACGGCGGGCGGCCGGCCGCGACGACTCGCAGCGCGCGCTGAGCGAAGGCCCGCGCCTCCCCCGGCGTGATCCGGACCCGCAGCACGCCCGGGCCGTCTGCCGGGATGTCTTCCGCCAGCGGCTCCACGGGCTCGTCCGACTCCTCCTGGGCCTCGATGACCACCATGCCGCCGTCGCCATCCCAGGCCAGCGCGATGGCGCCGACCCGGAAATCCTCCATCAGCGGCAGGTCGAGCGGCCCGTCGTCGGTCAGCGCGGTCGGCGCGGCGGCTGGCACCTCCGGCGACCCGCCGGTGCGCCTGAGCACCTCATCGAGCAGCTCGTCGATGCGTTCGGCCAGCAGGCTCACCTGGAACTTCTCCAGGACGACGCTGGTCACGCGCCCGCTGGAGGTGGCCTGCAGGTAGAAGACCCGCTCGCCTGGCTGCCCGACCGCGCCGGCCACGAACCTGTCCGGCGGGTCATAGTAGTAAACCGGCATTGTCCTATCCTCGCTCAGGACCTTGCGGTCTCAAGACTCAGCACCGTCGGCCCCGGCCCCGCCGCCCACCACGGCGTCGCCCTCTGCCACGGGTTTCTTCCCGCCATGCGGCATGAGGTCACGTACCCCACCTCCAGTGTCGTTCATCCGGACCAGGAACGGCCGCAGCGGCGTGTACCGGATCACGGTCAGCGAGCAAGGATCCACCTGGATCCGCTGGCTCTGGTCGAGGTGCAATCCAAGGCTATCGGCGATGATCCCCTTGATCACATCGCCATGCGAGCAGATCAGGTACGTCGCCGCCGGCCCCAGCTTGGCGTTCCAGTCCCGTACCGCCGCGACCGCCCGGTGCTGGACATCCGGCATCGACTCGCCGCCGGGGAACGTGACGGCGCTCGGATGCGCCTGGACTACCCGCCACAAGGGCTCGTGGACCAGCTTCTTCAGCGGCTTGCCGGTCCAGTCCCCGTACCGGCATTCGCCGAACCGGTCGTCGGTCAATACCGAGTCGGTCATTACCGAACGGGCGGCCGCGATCGCCTCGGCCGTCTGGCGGCAGCGGTCCAGCGGGCTGCTGACAATCGCGTCGAGCGGCACGTCGCCCAGCCGCGCGGCCAGCGCCACCGCCTGTGCCTGGCCGCGGTCGTCCAAGCCGATTCCCGGCATCCAGCCGGTGAGGACATGCCCGGTGGTCGCGGTCAGTCCATGCCGCACGAGCAGAACCGTCGTCACGCTTCACGACTCTAGCCGGTTCTGCCGTGTTTACCCGGAAGGAGCCCGCTACGCCAGCGGCGTCTCTTCGGCTGGCCCCTGGATGACGAACTCGGCGTTGCCGAACTTGAGCTGATCGCCCGGCTGAATCAGCACCGGGGCACGCACCCGCCAGCCGTTCAGCCGGGTCCCGTTGGTCGAGCCCAGGTCGGACAGCAGCCAGCCGCCGGTGTTCCGCTCGAGCTGAGCGTGTACCCGGGACACGCTCATGTCCGCGATGTACAGGTCGCAGTCCCGGTGCCTGCCGATGGTGTACGTCGTGCCCGCGCCGCGCGGGAACGCCAGCGGGACCGGCCGGGCGGGCGGTCCCAGCGGGCCGGCGGGGCCGATCGGGGCGGCAGCACCAGACGGGGCGGCCGCTTCGATCTGTTCACCGTAGCCTCCCGCGGGGTCGTGCCAGTCGCCACGCGCGGAACCGGGCAGCAGCCCCGGAGCGGCCCCGAGCATCTCCCGCAAGCCCTCTTCGGCCCGCCGCACAGCGGCCCGGATCCGGCCCAGCCCGGTCCGGCGCGGCGGCAGGTCGTCCAGCAGACCGGACAGCTGACCGCTGTTCCGCGCGCCCAGCGCCGCGTGCATGCGGATCATGAACGTGTCATGGGAGAGCCTGCCGTCGACGAACTCCTGCTTCAGTTCGTCGACCGCGCGATCCCGGTCTACGTCGGAAACCCGGAGAAATTCAGGCGAAGTGGGCGTGTCCGCCGTTGACCGTCCCATGACAGGAGTATCGGCACCAGCGCGCCGCTAGGCAACCCAGCCCCGGCAGGTAACCCTGCCGGGGCTGGGTAGGGCTGGGTAGGCAGCCCGTTACCGCGGCGTCGGCGTGGCGCTCATCGCCGCTCCGTTCGCCGCGGCGGGCTCGGGAGTCTGCAGCGGGAAGTGACACGCGGCCATGTGCCCGGGTCCGAAGGACCGCAGCTCCGGCTCCTCCGCGGCGCAGAGTTCCTGCGCGAACGGGCAGCGGGTGCGGAACCGGCAGCCGGACGGCGGGTTCACCGGACTGGGCAGTTCGCCCTTGATTCCCGCGCCGACCTTGGCCCGCTCCGCGCTCGGCTCGGGCACCGGGATCGTGGCGATCAGGCCGGCCGTGTACGGATGCGCGGCGCGGTTGTAAATATCATCGCCCGAGCCGATCTCGACCAGCTTGCCCAGGTACATGACGCCGATCCGCTCGGCCATGTACTTGACCACGGCAAGGTCGTGCGAGATGACCACGTAGGTCAGGCCGTGCGAGGCCTGGAGCCGCTTCATCAGGTTGAGCACCTGCGCGCGGATCGACACGTCGAGCGCGCTCACCGGCTCGTCGGCGACGATCAGCCGCGGGTTCAGGGTCAGCGCCCTGGCCAGGCCGATGCGCTGGCGCTGCCCGCCGGAGAACTCGTGCGGGTAGCGTTCCACCGAGTTCTTCGGCAGGCCGACTTCGCCGAGCAGCTCATACACCCGGTCGCGCTGAGCCTTGCGGCTGCCCAGGCGCTGGATCGCCAGCGGCTCGCCGATGATCGTGCCCACCCGCATCCGCGGGTCCAGCGAGGCGTGCGGGTCCTGGAACATCAGCTGGAGGTCGCGCCGCTTCTTGCGCAGCTCGGCGCCGCGCAGCTTCGAGACCTCGATCCCGCCAAGGGTGACCGCGCCGGAATTCGGCTTCTCCAGCGCCACGATCATCTTGCCGATCGTGGTCTTGCCGCAGCCGGACTCGCCCACCAGGCCGAACGTCGTGCCCGGCGAGACGCTGAACGACACGTCGGAGACCGCGTGCACGGCGGCCACCCGGCGCTGCATGACCGCACCCGCGGTGACCGGGTACTCCTTGACCAGGTTACGCAGCTCAAGCAGGGGCGGCGCGTCGCCGTTGGCCAAGGCCGTACTAACCGCCGGCGCCGGCGGACGGTCGGTTACCTCCATGCGCTCGCCGCTGACCACCGGAATGCCCTGCGCCGGGGTGACGGCCGGGTCATCCGAAGGCTCGGACAAAGGCTCGGACAAAGGCTCAGGCACCGGCGCAGCGGCGGCTGGCACGGGAGCATCTGGCACGAACTCGGGCACCGGGGCGTCCGGCACGAACCCGGGCTCGGCGGTGGGCGCG
>Ga0070741_10020648_pt1 | contig 10344 bp, 10 predicted proteins | sample Coa_R1_4_FD_66440 | JGI IMG/M metagenome (GOLD analysis project Ga0070741, IMG submission 66440) | Surface soil microbial communities from Centralia Pennsylvania, which are recovering from an underground coalmine fire - Coalmine... | ecosystem: Environmental > Terrestrial > Soil > Unclassified ...
TGAAGCGCCCGCCGGTCGCCGCGGCGACGGTCGCGGCCTGCTGGGCCATGGCGTAGGGGTGCCGGCCGTACGTCGGCACGACCGCGGTGCCCATTTCGATGCGCGAGGTCTCGCGGCCGGCGAGCGCGATCAGCGTCAGCGAGTCCATGCCGAAGACCTGGCCGAACCAGGCGCAGTCGAAGCCGTCGCGCTCCTCCTCCACGATCTGCGTGACGATCTCGGCGACGGTCTGCTGCCCGCTGTCGCCGTGCATGAGCCCGATGCGCATCACGACAGCCCCCTCAGGAACGACAGCAGCGCCTCGTTCGTCGCCTCCGGCGCTTCCTGCTGCACCCAGTGTCCGATGTTCGGCACGAGCGTCACCGCGCGCAGGTCGTCGCACTTCGATTTCATCGTGTCGATGCCGCCCGGGTTCATGGCGATGACGCCGTCCTTCGCGCCGGCGATGAACGCGGACGGCTGCGTAATGCGCGCGTCGGCGAGCTGCGGCAGCTCGTGCCAGTCGCGGTCCATGTTGCGGTAGCGGTTGATACCGCCGCGGAAGCCCGCGCGCTTGAACTCGTTCGCGAAGAAGTCGAGGTCCTCCTCCGTGAGCCACCCGGGTAGGCGCTCCGGTTCCGGGACGCCGTCGAGCAGCCCGCTGTCTTTCGGCTTGCCGGCGAAGCTCGGGCCGGGCGGCGCGTCGCCCGACGCGGCGTACAGGATCAGGCGCATCGAGCGCTTCGGGTCGGCGTCGAGCTCGCGCTCGGCGACGCCTTCGTCCTGGAAGTAGACCATGTAGAAGAACGTGTCCTTGAAGATCTGCTTGAAGATCTCGATCGGCGGCGCGGGTGGGCGGCCCGTGAATGGCACGCTCATGCCGACCACCGCGCGATAGCGGTCCGGGTGGAGGACCGCGCTCGTCCAGGCCATCGGCGCGCCCCAGTCGTGCCCGACGACGACGGCCTGCTGCTCGCCGAGCGCGTCGAGCAGGCCGACGTAGTCCGCCACCATCGTCTTCATCGAGTAGGCCTCGACGGGCTCGGGCTTGTCGCTTTGCCCGTAGCCGCGGACATCCGGCGCGACGGCGTGGTAGCCGGCCGCCGCGAGCGCGGGGAGCTGGTGGCGCCACGAGTACCAGGACTCCGGCCACCCATGCAGGAGCAGCACGAGCGGCCCCTCGCCCGCCTCCGCGATGTGCAGCTTGATGCCGTTCGTCTCGATGAAGCGGTGCTTGATCTCGTTAGCCATCTGGGTCTCCTTCACGGTCGATGTCGTAGCGCGGGGTCGATGTCGTAGCGCGGGCTTCAGCCCGCGCGGTCTCGCGACGGTGCGTCGTCGATGAGGACGGCGTTGCGCGTCGCACGCTACAGCGAGCGCAGGAACGCAAGCAGCGCCGCGTTCACCTCCTCCGGCTTCTCCTGCTGCACCCAGTGCCCCGCGCCCTTGACCTCGATGATGTCGTGCAGTCCAGGTACCATCGCTCGCATCGATTCAGCGGGCGGCGCGAACGTCTTCACGGGGTCGTGCTCACCGGTGATGAACAGCGCCGGCTGCTCGATCTTCTTCTCAGCGAGCTCGGGCAGCTCCTCCCAGTCGCGGTCCATGTTCCGGTAGCGGTTCAGTCCGCCGCGGAAGCCCGACTGCCGGAACTGTTCCGCGAAGTAGTCGACGTCGGCTTCGGTCAGCCACGCCGGCAGATCCTTCACCTCGGGGATCTGGCTGAGGAAGTCGGCGGTCTTCGGGCGCGGCTGCGCGATCGCCTGCGTCGCGTCGAACGAGCCGCCGCCGGCGAGGATCTGCCGCATCGTGAAGCGCACGTCGCGCTGGAACTCGGCCTCGGCCTTGCCGGGCTCCTGGAAGTAGAGGATGTAGAACCAGTTGTCACCAAACGCCGCCTTCAGGAGCTGGATCGGCGGCATCGGTGCGCGGCCGAGGTGCGGCACGCTCATGCCGACGACCGCGCGGTAGCGCTCGGGGTAGAGCGCGGCGCTGTCCCAGGCCATCGGCGCGCCCCAGTCGTGGCCGACGACGACCGCCTGCTGCTCGCCGAGCGCATCGAGTAGCCCCAGGTAGTCCTGGAGCATCGCCTTCATCGCGTAGGCCTCGATGGGCTCGGGCTTGTCGCTTTGCCCGTAGCCGCGGACGTCGGGCGCGACGGCGTGGTAGCCGGCCTCGGCGAGCGCCGGCAGCTGGTGACGCCACGAGTACCACAGCTCCGGCCAGCCGTGGAGGAGCAGCACGAGCGGCCCCTCGCCGGCCTCGGCGATGTGTAGCCTGATCCCGTTCGTCTCGATGTGGCGGTGCGTAATCTCAGCCAAGGAGGCCTCCTGACAACTGTCGACTGCCGGCTGATAGCTGACCGCTGACAACCAGCTAAATCTGCGAGTAGCCAGAGCCCTTCATGCGGGGGTCGACGCCGATGCCCTTGCCGTCGGAGATCCAGCCGAACTCCTGCAGGATCTGCTGGCTGTACGTGACGCGGCCGGTGACCTTGTCGAGCGGCTCCGTCGCCAGCAGCAGCGCCGCCTTCGCCATCAGCACCGGCGGCTCGCCGTTCGGGTCGTCGAGCCCGCGCACCAGGTGGTGGTGCACGGTGCCCGGCGTGGGCACCACCTGCGAGGGCGACACACACGTCACCGAGACGCCGTACTGGTACACCTCGAGCGCGAGCCCCTGCGTAAAGCGCTCGAGCGCCGCCTTCTCGGCGCCGTAGCAGGTGCCACCGGCGCCCCAGACGCCCTGCTGGTACGGCCCGCGTCCCGGCCCAATCGCCGCGCCGGAAGAGATGTTCACGATCGATCCGCTCTTGCGCTCGACCATGTCGCGCAGGGCGAGCTGGCTGAGGATGAACGGCGCGTGGAAGTTCACCGCCCACGAGCGCAGCCAGCGGTTCAGCGGGTAGTCCTTGACGGGGATGAAGTACGTCAGTGCGGCATTGTTGACGAGCACGTCGACCGGGCCGTAGGTCGCGCGCGCCGTATCCATGAGGCGCTCGCAGTCCTCCGGCTTCGAGATGTCGACCGCCACCGGCGTCGCCTCGCCGCCCGCCGCCCGGATCGCGCCCACCGTGCTGTCGAGCGAGCCCTCGTACTGGTGGTCGCCCTCGTGCAGCGTCCGCGCGGCGCAGACGACCTTGCCGCCCTCGGCCGCGAACAGCTTCGCGATCTCGGCGCCGATGCCACGGCTGGTGCCCGTGACGACGACGCACTTCCCGTCGAGCTTCCCCATGGCGATGCCTCCCTGAAGCCTGCGCTCGGCGCTACCCGCTTCCGATGAAGCCGGGCGTGCTGGCTATCATGGCATGCCAACGCATTACGTTCGAGACAGAGAGGGTAAGGATGATGCGCGTCGAGGCGATCTATGTGGCGCCGGTGAAGTCGCTCGCGCTCCAGCGGCTGGAGTCGGCGTCCGTGGAGCGAGACGGACTCGCGGGCGACCGGGCCTTCTTCCTCGTGAGCGACCGCGGCCGGCTGTTCACGCAGCGTGAGTGCGGGCCGCTCGTCCGCGTGCGCGCCGAGTACGACGAGCCCGCCGAACGTCTGCGCCTCACGTTCCCGGACGGCAAGGTCGTCGACGACGCCGTCACCCTGGGGGAGGCGGCGTCGACGCGCTTCTTCGGCCTCTACGACGTGCCCGGCCGTGTCGTGCTCGGGCCGTGGGCGGAGGCGCTGTCGTCGTTCGCCGGCGTCGCCGTGCGGCTCATGCGCCCCGATCGCCGGCACGCGTTCGACGCCCTGCCCGTTTCGCTGCTCAGCGCCGCCTCGATTGACGCGCTGCGCGAAAGCAGCGGCAACCACGGGCTCGAGGTACGGCGGTTCCGCCCGAACGTCCTCGTCAGTGGTGCGGAAGTGGCCTACGAAGAAGACGGCTGGCTTCAGCGCGATGTGCAGGTCGGGACCGCGGTCGTCCGGCCGCTGATGCGCGACCCGCGTTGCGCCATCATCACGCACAGCCCGGATACCGGCGAGCGTGACTTCGACACGCTGCGGGCCATCACCGCCTATCGCACCGACCAGCCGAAGGAGGTCAACTTCGGCGTCTACGCTGGCGTCATCACCCCCGGCGAGGTGCGCGTCGGCGACGAGATCGTGCCGCTCGCCGGCCCAGCCGCGGGAGCGCAGTGAGGGCGGACGGCGGGCGTGGGTGGTCCGCAGCGATACGCGGACTCGTCGCCCGCCTCGTCGAGGCGCTGCTCTTGTTCGCGCTGCTGCGCCTCGTCGTCGGCGTCGTCGTCATCGCGCTCGTCAGCCGCGAGAGCGTCGCCTGGGGGTGGCAGCTGACGGTCGTCGCCGTCGGCGCCGCCGCCGTCTACGTGGCCGTCGCGCTCGCCCTGCGTGGGCCACGCACACGGGCGTAGCCGCGGCCGTCGATATACTTCCCGCGTCCCCAGGAGCCACGCCGAGCACCACCGCCCATGAGCTTCGACCCCCGCTACGCCTCGATCTTCCCGCGCACGACGGACGTGCGCGATGGGCGGCTGCGCATCGGCGGCATCGAAGCGCGCGAGCTCGTGCGGCGGTTCGGCTCGCCCTTGTACGTCTTCGACGAGACCGAGCTGCGCGCCGGCATCCGCGAGTACGTCGAGGCGTTCGGCTCGCGCTACGAGCGGGCCGACATCACCTACGCCGCAAAGGCCTACCTGAGCCGCTACTTCGCCGCCATTGCGCGAGACGAGGGCATCGGCATGGACGTCGTCTCGGGGGGCGAGCTGGCTGTCGCGCTCGCCGCCGGCTTTCCGGCCGCCCGCTGCCACTTCCACGGCAACAACAAGTCGGAGGAGGAGCTCCGCGAGGCGGTCGACGCCGGTATCGGCCGCGTGATCGTCGACAACTTCCACGAGCTGGCGCTGCTCGATCGTGTCGCGCGCTCACGCGGGGTCGTCCAGCCGATCATCCTGCGCCTGTCACCCGGCGTCGACCCGCACACGCACGCCAAGACGACGACCGGCACACTCGACAGCAAGTTCGGCTTCCCGATCCCCACCGGCGCCGCCGAGGCGGCGCTGATCGAAGCGCAACGGCTCGCCGGCGTCGAGCTGGTGGGGCTGCATTGCCATCTCGGCTCGCCGCTCTTCGAGCTGGAGCCATACGAGGAGGCGAACCGGGTGATGCTCGAATTTGCGGCGGCCATGCGGCGCAAGCACGGCTTCGATCTGCGCGAGTACAGCCCGGGCGGCGGTTTCGCAGCGCAGTACCTGCGCGACAAGCCGGCGCCGCCGGTCGATGCCTACGCAGAAGCCATCGTGTCCTCATTCAAGCGGCGCTGCGCCGAGTACGACCTGCCCCTGCCGCGCCTCTTCGTTGAGCCCGGCCGCTCGCTCGTCGCCCGCGCCGGTGTCGCGCTGTACACGGTCGGCGCGCGCAAGGAGGTCGAGGGCCTGCGGACGTGGGTGTCCGTCGATGGCGGTATGGCGGACAACATCCGCCCGGCGCTGTACGACGCGCGTTACGAAGCCGTCGTCGCCGACCGCGCCGACGACGAGCCAACCGAGACCGTGACGATCGCGGGCAAGTTCTGCGAGTCTGGCGACGTGCTCGTGAAAGACGTGCGCCTCCCGCCGACGGCGCCCGGCGACGTCATCGCGATGCCGTCAGCGGGCGCGTACGCGCTCACGATGGCCAGCAACTACAACATGTCGCTGCGGCCAGCCGTCGTCGCCGTGAAGGGCGGCGACGCCCGTCTGATCCGTCGCCGTGAGACTTACGCCGACCTGATGGCGACCGAAGTGTGGGACGAGCCGGCGCCGGTCGCCGGTCCGCAGTCGTCCGGGGCGGCGCCTCGATGACCGACCAGCCGCGGCCGGCGGGCGACGACCGCCTGCATATCCTGGTCACCTTCGCGCTCGAGCCCGAGCTCGTCGAGGAGATCCGCGCCGTCGCGCCCGACCGCATCGAGGTCGAATTGCTTGGCCAGGATCAGCGGCGCCTGCTGCGCGGCTTCAAGTACCCGAGCGAGCGCGAACGGGAAGCCGTCGCCGAGGGCCTGCATGGTGCGTTCGACCGCGCCGACGTCGTCTTCGGCTTCTGGGGCGCCGAGTTGCACTCCGCGCTGACGGGCGCGCCGGCGAAGGGCGAGGTCGTCGGCAAGCCGACGCTCCGCCACGTGGCGCCGCGGCTGAAGTGGGTCCAGCTGACGAGCGCGGGCGCCGACCGGCTGTTGAACAGCGGGTTCATCGAGCAGGGGGTCATCGTCACGACGGTCAGCGGCCTGCACGCGACGCCGATCGGCGAATTCGTCCTCCTTTCGATGCTGATGTTCGCGAAAGGCACGCCGAAGACCCTCCGCGCCCAGCTCCGGCACGAGTGGACGCGCTTCGCGCCGCGCGAGCTGTACGGCGCCACCGTCGGCGTCATCGGCGCCGGGCATATCGGCGCCGAGGTCGGACGGCTCGCGAAGGCGTTTGGCTGCCGCGTGCTCGCCACCCGCCGGTCGGCGACCGGTGTCCGGCCGGCGCCGTTCGCTGACGAAGTGCATCCGCCATCGGCGCTGCTCGACCTGCTGCCGCGCTGCGACTACGTCGCGCTCTGCGTGCCGCTCACCGCCGAGACGCGCGGCATGATCGGCGAGCGCGAGCTGCGCGCGATGAAGCCGACGGCCGTGCTCGTGAACATCGCCCGCGGCGCCGTCGTCGTCGAGCGCGACCTCATCCGTGCGCTGCGCGACGGCTGGATCGCTGGCGCCGCGCTCGACGTCTTCGAGCAGGAGCCGTTGCCCGCGGAGAGCCCGCTGTGGGACATGGAGAACGTTGTCCTGACGCCGCACATCTCCGGCGGCACGGAGATCTACAACCAGCGCGCCGTCGCGATCTTCTGCGAAAACCTCCGCCGCTACCTTGCCGGCGAGCCGCTGCAGAACGTCGTCGACCCGGCGCGCGGCTATTAGGGGTCACGGCCGGCGCGGAGCGAGGACGACGAGACTCCATGATGACTCTGGCGATCGACGCCGTGGATGACGCACCTGCGGTCGCGCTTGCGGAGGGCGGCCGGCTCTTGGCGCGTGATGGCTGGACGACCGCGCAACGCCACTCGGTCGAGTTGTTGCCGCGGATCGATGCGCTGCTGCGGCAACAAGGCGTCGACAAGCGCGACGTGCGGGCCGTCTTCGTGGACATCGGGCCCGGAGGATACGCGGCCCTGCGCGTCGGCGTCAGCATCGCCAAGACGATCGCACACGCTCTCGCGGTCTCGATCGTCGGCGTCGGGCGGCTGGAGCTCGACGCATGGCGTGCCTCCGACGCTGGCGGACCGCAGCGCATCGTCGCCGTGCACCGCGCCGGCCGCGGCGACCTCGCGTGGGCGGTCTACCGGCGTGATGGCGACCAATGGCGCGAGGAGCAGGCGCCGCGCATGACCCGGGCGGAGGAGTTGCTGGCCGCGCTTGACGCGGGCGCCGCCGCGACGGGAGACATCGACGACTCACTGGCGGAGCGGCTTGCGCCGACCGCAACGATCGTGGCGCCGCAGATCGCGCGCATCGACGCGTTGGTCACGCTCGGCCTGCGGCGCCTGGACGCTGGTCGCATCGACGACCCGCGGACCCTCGTGCCGCTGTACCTGCGGGCGCCCGCGATCGGGCCGCAGCCGCCGCTCTAACGCGCTCGCCCGAAACGCGAGCGTCCGTATACTGCTGCGGTTGTCGTCGAGGCGCCTGTCAGCGCCTCCCGTTGGAGGAGGGACCGTCGTTGGAACGCACGCTTGTGCTCGTGAAGCCCGACGCCATGCAGCGTGGCCTCGCGGGCGAGATCATCGCGCGCCTTGAGCGCCGGGGCCTGAAGATCGTGGCGATCCGGCTCCTGCGCGTCACGAAGCCGCTCGCCCGCAAGCACTACGCCGAGCATGAGGGCAAGCCATTCTTCCCTGGCCTCGTCGACTACATCACCTCCTCGCCGATCATCGCCGCCGTCTTCGAGGGGCCCGACGCGATCCGGGCGGCCCGCCAGACGATGGGCGCGACGAGTCCGCTCGAGGCGGCCCCCGGCAGCATCCGCGCCGACTTCGGCCTCCAGAAGGGCCGCAACCTGACGCACGCATCCGACTCGCCGGCGAGCGCGAAGCGCGAGATCGCGCTCTTTTTCGCCGACCAGCCGCCCATCGCGTGGCCGCGCGACACGGACCGCTGGATCGTCGAGTAGCGCCTAGCCTCGGCGGGCTCCTTCGGCGGCGTCGTCGCCCCGTCCGCGGAAGACGAGCTTGATCGCCGTGCCCTGGAACCCGAAGGCGCGGCGGATCGTGTTTTCGATGAACCGCCGGAAGCCGAAGTGGGCGAGTGACGCGTCGTTCAGGAACAGCACGAACGTTGGCGGCCGCACGTCCGCCTGCGTCGCGTACAGCAGCTTCAGCCGCGCACCGCGCACGGGTGTTGCCGGCGGCTTCTCGGCGAGCGCGCGCCGGAGCGCCTGATTGAGCGCGCCCGTGTCGACCCGCCGCGCGCGTTCCACGCCGATGCGGAGCGCTTCAGCGAGTACGTCGTCGATGCCGCTGCCCTCGCGGGCGGAGATGAAGCGGATCGAGGCCCAGGGTGCGAACTTCAGCTTCCAGCGCAGGCGCCGCTCCCACTGCTCCGGCGTCCAGGCCCCCTCGCGCACGAGGTCCCACTTGTTGCCGACGACGATCACGCCCCGCAGCGCTTCGATGGCGTAGCCGACGACGTGCGCGTCCTGCGCGGTGAAGCCTTCCGACATGTCGAACAGGCACAGCGCGACATCGCAGCGCTCGAGCGCGCGGCGCGCCCGCAGCGCCGAATGCTTCTCGACGCCCGGCTCGATCGACCCGCGCCGCCGGAGGCCGGCCGTATCGACCAGCACGAGCCGCTCGCCGTGGTAGACGAAGGGCGTATCGATCGCGTCGCGGGTCGTGCCGGGCACCTCGCTCACGATCACCCGCTCTTCCCCCAGAATGGCATTCACGAGTGACGACTTGCCGACGTTCGGGCGGCCGACGATGGCGAGGCGAAGCGCCTCTGTCGCCTCACTCGCCTCGGCAGCCGGCAGGCTGTCGACGACCATGTCGAGCACGTCGGCGACGCCGTTTCCGTGGTGCGCGCTGACCGGGATCGGTTCGCCTAGGCCGAGCTCGTAGAACGCAACGGCGGCCTCCTCGCGCTCGCGGTTCTCGGCCTTGTTCGCCAACAGCAAGACCGGCTTGCTCGTCCGCCTCAGCAGGTCCGCAACCTCTTCGTCGGCCGCGGTGACGCCGGTGATCGCATCGGTGACGAAGAGGATGATCGTCGCTTCGCGCAGCGCCTGCTCGACCTGCGCGCGGATAAGCGGCGTATAGGTGCCCGGTTCCTCGGGCTCGAGGCCGCCGGTATCGACGACGCGAAACGACCGGTCGCGCCAGCGCGCCTCGCCATAGATGCGGTCGCGCGTCGTGCCGGGGAGGTCCTCGACGAGCGCCGGCCGGCCGCCGACGATGCGGTTGAACAGCGCCGACTTGCCGACGTTCGGGCGGCCGACGATGGCGACCACCGGTAGCGCATCGGCGGTCATTGCCGCTCCGCGAGCGCGACGCCGAGCTCGCCCGGATCCGTCCGGACGACGGTCGTCCCCGGCGGTGGCGTTACCTGGAGCGGCAGCGGATAGACTCCGGGGCCGAGCCCGCTCGCGTCGGCGACGGCGATGATGGATTCGGGCGTCACCGTCTGCAGCGTTGGCGCATCGCCCGCAAGCGTCACGAGCACCGACGCCGGCTGCACGAGGACCAGTCCCTGGCCGACGTTGCGGACCTGCGGCGCCACGAGGAAGGTTGCCTCGCCGCGCGCCGCGCGGACGGCGACCGTCACGCGCACGGTCGCCGTACCCTGCGCGCGGACGCCGGGCGGCAACGAGAGCTGCACCTGCCGCACCACGTCGGCGCGCGCATCGGCGACCGAGATCTCTTCGGTGCTGACGCCGCGCACGGCGTCGACGGACTGGAGCGCGTCGAGCGCGCCGGTCAGGGTCACGATCCGGGGGTCGACCGTGATCGACTCGATGTTGTAGCCGGCGGCCGGCTGACCGCTGACGGCGGGGTTCACGACGAACTCGGCACTGAACTCGCGCTGTTCGATGTCGACCGAGACCCGCGCCGTGGTTGGGTTGACGGTGACGCGGCTAATGTCGCCGCCCCGCACGTCGCGCGGCTGCAGCTCGACGCGGTCCTCGTTGACGTTGACCTTCAAACCGGTGAGGTTCACCACAGCGTCAACGTGGTCGACCAGCGCCACCAGGCTTTCCGGCCCCGAGACGACAGCCGTTTCGGGCGTGACCGTGGAGCCGACCGACGCGAAGCCCTGCTGCGGCGAGCCGACGAGCGAGGCACGCACCGGCACCTCCTTCGTGCGCACCGGTTCGAGCGTGACGGTGATCGTCGGCGGCGTGACGTC
>Ga0070741_10020649_pt1 | contig 10343 bp, 13 predicted proteins | sample Coa_R1_4_FD_66440 | JGI IMG/M metagenome (GOLD analysis project Ga0070741, IMG submission 66440) | Surface soil microbial communities from Centralia Pennsylvania, which are recovering from an underground coalmine fire - Coalmine... | ecosystem: Environmental > Terrestrial > Soil > Unclassified ...
TTCGGGTCGGCGTAGGCCATCGGTTGCAGCAACACCGCGTTGACGACGCTGAAGACCAGCGTGTTGGCGCCAATCGCGATCGCCAGCGTCGACGCGACCGCCAGCGTGAACCATGGCGTCTTGCGCAACGCGCGCGCGGCCGAGCGCAGGTCTTGGAGCATATTGTCCATTACGGAGCTTAAGAAGAAAGTGTCGTGCCTCGCGAATGTTTGGCAGAAAGCGCTATGAGTAAATGAGTTACTGAATTGGCGATTTGAAATTCGTCCCGCCAGTGGGATATGGCGTACGGATGATTCGGCACACATTCGGTATCTACCTGGCGCCGTTCCCCTGCACAATCCACGGACACTCGTAGTAGTCGGAGATCGTCGTGATGCGACCGTTCACCACGATGAGCCGGACGGCGCTCAATGGGCCCATGCATCGGCGTGGGGCTGCAGGATGATGACAACGGGTTCTCCGTCGACTTCTCCGGCCGCCATCTTTCATAGGATCGGCATCCTCTCGTATACGCCGAAATAGGGCGAGTCGCCCAGACGTCCCACGAATCGGTCGGCAATCGTGAGACGGGCATCCGCGCTGATCAATTCGCGGACGCCGTCCCAGTCGTGCTGATTGAAGCGCTCGACGTAGAGTTGAACGATCTGCGCCAACTCCGGGTTGGTGGTCGAAGGGGACGGCGACGGCGATGCGGCGAGATTTGTCCGCCCCCGGACGAGCGCCGCCTTCACCCCTCCGACATTCATCGACGATCTCCGCGGTGCCGGCGCGAGCTGGATCGCCGTTTATTGGAGGGTACAGCTCGGCCATGGCCGCCAAAGAGGCGCTTACTCGCAGTCTGTCCGCCGAGCTCGCGCCTGAGGGCATTCGCGTGATCGCATTGCGACCACACGCGGTTCCGGAAACGACCTCGATCCAAGATCTGTCAGCCTTCTATGAGACCCCGCGCGACGGCGACGTGGACAGCGGAGGTGCGGTTCTCGACGTTCAGCTTGCCGAAGATGTGAACGAGGTGCGCCTTCACCGTCGGCTCGGCGATACCGAGTGTGGAGGCGATTTCTTTGTTCGACGACCCGCGTGCCACGCAACTGAGAACCGCGAGTTCCCGCTCGGTCAACGCCGGACGGTCGCCCTGCTGACAGTGCGCCATGAGCCGCTCTGTAACCGCGGCCGCGAGGTAGCGTTCGCCTCGCGCAACGGCGCGGAGCGCTCGAAACAGCTCGTCGTGCGGCACATCTTTCAGCAGATAGCCGACCGCGCCGGCCTCGATGGCCCGCAGGACATCGCCGTCCGTGGCGTAGGTCGTCAGGACGACTATTCGAACGTCGGATGTCCGATGGATTGCCTCGATGGCCGACACGCCGCTCTGGACCGGCATCCGGAGATCCATCAATACGAGATCAGGATTGAAGCTCGCCACGCCCGTCACCGCCTCGGCCCCCGTCGCGGCTTCGCCGACGATCTCGAAATCCGGTTGGGTCGCCAAAATGCTGGCAATACCACTTCGGACAATCGGATGGTCATCGGCAACGAGCACACGGATAGGCCCCATCAGGGAGACCCCGCGACAGCCACGGCCGGAATGGCGATGGTCAGGCTCGTGCCTGCTCCCGGTTTGCTGTCGATCAGTACGTGCCCCCCGAAGCGGCGTACGCGCTCGCGCATTCCGGTGATCCCGAGCTGTTCGCGACTCTGCGCGTCATTCTCGTCGAAGCCTCGGCCATCATCCTCCACCGTAAGCAGCACCAGCTCGTCGACGCGGCCAAGTACGACTCGGACATTCCGGGCCGCGGCATGCCGAGCGACGTTGCTCAACGACTCCTGCACCGCGCGCAGAAGAACGACGTCGGCATCGGGATGGAGCGGCGGCATCTCGGTCAAGGACACATCGGCGAGCACGCCATTCGCATCCGCCCAGCGCTTCACCGTGCGTTCGATGGCGCTCGCCAATGGCGTCACGGCCAGCTCCGCGGGGCGGAGCGCCTGGACGAGACGACGGATCTCGGCCATGCTGTCGCGCGAGACCGACTGAGCCTGTGCGAGATGCCGCATGAGGCGGTCTCGCGGGCCGGCATCGAGATTGCCGAGCTCCAGCTCGATCGTCTCCAGATGTCGCAAAACACTCGCCAGAGCCTGCGCGAGCGTATCGTGTATCTCTCGCGAGAGACGCTCGCGTTCCTCACGCATGCCGGCGTCGCGCGCCGCCGCGTCCAGGCGCCGCAGGAGGTCGGCACGTATGGAGGCTTCACGGTTGGCGCTGTGGATGTACAGGACGATCGTCCCGACCATCACCCCGACCGCGCCGATCGCGCCGATCTGGATGAGCGGCGCACCCGCCATCCCGTGGTGCACCCGCAGTCCGACGGAGAGCATGAAGAGCGCCAGCACCACCCCGAGCGCGAGCGCTGCCCACGCGAAGGGCAAGAAAACGAAGGCCTGCACGACGATGCCAAACGCGAGGACGGCAAACGCGCCGTTCTCACCGATGGCCGCCGAGACGAGCGCCCAGCCGATGGGCACGTAGACCAACACGGCCCAGCGCCGGCGCAGGATCCAGTCGTAGGCGGTGAAACCGATGACGTGATAGGCGACAAGGAGCACCACCACGGTCGCCACACGCGAACTCGATCCGGCGGCGTACGACGCGATGATGAGCGCCGCCGCTTGCGTCCCGACCCAGAGGCGTAACCAGAGCCGCCGATTGTGCGCAAAGAGTGGCACGATCTGGTGCACACCCCTGATATAGTGCGTGTCCCGCATCCCGGCCATATCAATCGAAAGTTGTACAGTGCGTGCAACGTTCGACCGATCGCCAGTGCGCGGGCGCGCCGCGTATCTATGGAAGCATGTCGCTGGCCGCACGCGCCTCGATCGTCGAGGGATGGGTCGCGTTGATATCCAATCCGCTGCGTACGGGACTCGCCATGCTGGGCATCGTGATCGGCGTCGCTTCGGTGATCACGACGCTGGTCCTCATCGACGGGCTGGAGGAGTATCTGCGGAAGAGAGCGACGGCGGAGACGGACGCGCAGTCGATGACAGTCGCGTCGAAGACGGCGATCGCCCGAGATGGGTTTTCCTACCCGATCGGCGGTTATCCAATATTCACGCCGGACGTGGCCGCCGATCTCGCCCGGTGGCTCGGCCCAACGGCTGAAGTCACGATGACCGCGACCGGGACGGCGACACTCGCCGCGCCGCGCGCGTACGTGCACCTCGTCACGGTCATGGCGACGCTCCCCAACTATCTGGCATTCAGCCGGAAGGACGTCGAGGTCGGTCGATACTTCACCGTGGGCGAGGCATCGCGCAACGCTCCGGTCATCGTCTTGTCGCATCACCTCGCGGTGGAGCTCTCGCCAACCGGGGACGTGGCCGCGATGGTCGGCCGGGTCGTGCGAGTACACGGCCGCCCCGCTACCGCCGTAGGTGTCATGCCGGCTTATACCGGTGAGGAGGGCTATCGGGTGTTCGTGCCACTTCGGGCCGCCCTCATCGCGTTCGAAACGACTGGCCCGATCACTCCTTCACTGATCGTCCGCGCGTCGACGCTCGAATCGGTCAACGCGGTCAGAGGTAATGTTCAAGGGTGGCTCGCCAGCCGGTATCGCCGGTCGGACGCTCGCGTGACGGTGACGACGTCCGCGGCGCAGCTCGAGCAAATCACATCGGTGCTACGCGTGCTCAAGTTCATCATGGGCTCACTGGCCGGCGTGTCTCTTGTGGTCGGTGCGGTTGGCATCATGAATGTGCTGCTCGCGAGCATCGCGGAGCGCACGCGCGAGATCGGGGTACGCAAAGCGCTCGGCGCGCGCCGGCGAGACGTTCTGTTGCAGTTCCTCGCGGAAGCCGTCGCGATTGCCGGCCTGGGGAGCGGGCTGGGAATGATCGGCGGATGCAGCCTCGCATTTGCCATTGCGGCGATGATGAGGTTGGTGCTGCCCGGCATTCCGTGGCAGACCGTGATTACTCCAGACATACTCATCACCGGCGTGTTGTCCGCCGCGAGCATCGGGCTCGCCGCCGGAATATTGCCGGCTATGCACGCCGCCAGGTTATCGCCGATCGAAGCTATGCGGCGCGACTAGCCTGGCTCACCATGGTATGAGCGTTATGTGTTGCCCGTCGAATTATTGGTCTGCAACAAGGCGTTCACTCCGCGTGCGATCATGAAACCGCGATATGTGAAGCACCGTACTAGTCGATAATGGGAGTCAGTTCACGCGGGCCGCTTGGAACTGAGACGACACTCGTCTCTACGCTCATCGGGCTCGCGTGGATCCTGGTCTACATCGTCCTGATCACGCCGGTATTCATTTTCTCGGCGCTCGGAGGACAGTGGCTCGGTCGCGTCGTCTGGCCTGGAGCCTCGCCCATCTTTCATGGCATCGCCTGGATGGCGGGCGTTTTTCTGATTACCTGGCTCATACGCGTCAAAGCCAACAGGCGCGCCTGGTCATCGCTCGGCCTGCCACGAGCCCAGCTCCTGCGGCTCGCTCTCGGTGGGCTCACGGGAGTTTCGTTGATTTTGCTCGTCTCGCTGATCGAGTACCAGATGGGATGGCTGCACGTCGTCGGGGTCAATACGGGTCTGCATCATGGCGTGAGCAAGCCGCTATGGATGGTCCTCGCATTGGTGCCTTCGCTGGCCGTAGGGTTCTCCGAGGAGCTGGCCTTTCGGGGATATGTTTTTCAGACCCTGGCGGAGCGCGTGCCGGTCTGGCTCGCCGCCATCCTGATGTCGGTCGTTTTCGCGCTGGCGCATTTCTCCCTGCGCGGCTTCGATGTGGGGTTCGTCGTTTCGGTAACGGTCATGTCGCTCCTGTTTCTGTCGCTGCGTTTCGCGTTCGGGTCACTGTGGTTCGCGATCGGATTTCATGGCGCATGGGATTGGACCCAGACGTACCTGGTGGGCCTGGCCACCACGGGAACCGGAAATGACCCGGCCTTGGTGCAGATAACGCAGTCAGGACCTGCTCTTTGGGTGGGGAATCAACAGGCCACCGAGGCCGGCCTGCTCTTTCTGCTGATTGCGACCTCTGTGCTCATCGTTGCGCTGACGTACGCCGCGGCAGTCGGTCGATCGCCGTCTTGGACGCAGCCGCTTCGAGCGGAAACGTAGTGGCGGAACCAGCAAAGAAACGGAGAAAGCATGCCAGATACGACGGACCTTTCGCTGCCGCAACAACCCATGCTGTTCCGGCGACTCTTCACTGGACAGAATGGAATGCGGGCCGGATGGCGATTGCTGCTTTACATCGCGATGGTCATCGGCCTGGGTTGGATCATCAGATGGGTCGCACACTCCACGGCGGGCGCGCGAGGCGGCTCGACGCCTGGCGTAGAACGTCCCGTGCCGATGATCATCACGGAGTTGGCGCTGCTGCTGGCGGTCATCGCGCCGGCGATGGTCATGGCACGCGTTGAGCGGCGCTCGCTCGCGGACTACGGCTTGCCATGGCGCACCGCATTCCGGGGCGACTTCTGGGCCGGTATGCTCTGGGGACTGGTTATCGTGACCACCATGGTCGGCGGCATCGCACTCCTCGGCGGTTACACGATAAGCGGTCTCGCGTTATCGGGCGGCGCGATCGTGGGCTATGGCGCGATCTGGCTCGTGGCCTTCCTACTCGTCGGTTGGTTCGAAGAGTTCGCATTCCGCGGCTACACCCAGTTCACCTTGGCCACGGGCATCGGGTTCTGGCCAGCCGTGATCGTCCTGTCGGTGGCCTTCGGCGCGGCGCATCTCGGCAACCCGAACGAGGACCTCCTGGGTGCGCTGGTCGTGGCGCTCTTCGGCATCTTCCTTGGCTTGACGCTGCGCCGCACCGGTTCCCTGTGGTTCGCGATCGGCCTGCACTGCGCCTTCGACTGGGGAGAGAGCTATCTGTACGCCGTTCCTGATAGCGGCGGCACGTCGGTTGGCCACCTCGTGACGTCGTCGATGCACGGCGCGAGGTGGCTGACCGGTGGCAGCGTAGGTCCTGAGGATAGCGTGATCTGCTTTGTCTGCCTGTTCGTCGCAATGGCGGTGTTCGCGTGGCGATACCCCGGCTCGAGAACGAGCTACGGCGGGTAGATGCCACTGTACGCGTATGGACGGCGCGATTTTAGTTGCATGCGGCCCGTGCCCGGGAGCGTTCTCGTGTAACCCGGCATCCCGATCGTCGTGCCGGTATCGATGTCGAGGTCCGGCACCGTGGTGCTCACGCCGGCCGGTAGAGTAAGCGTCAAGCTATTGTGCGACCAGGGCCCAGCACCATACGACGTATATCGGGCCGGACCCTCGAAGTCGGCGACATTGAGCGGGCCGGTCGTCCTGAACGCGGTCCAATCACCCGCCCCGGTTACCGACACCGGCACAATCCAATCCTCGGGACTGATGTTGAGCACGGCGTCGCTGAATTCGTAGTAAGCGTGCAGGTGGTTATCGAGATCGGCGATATCGAACAGGTGCGAGCCCACGCCGATGCCCAGCGCCAGCGAGCCGCCGGATGAGTAGCGGATCCCCCAGTTTTGGCTCACCGGTACCGATGTGGGTGCGCGTGGAGGAGGCTTTGGCGTCGAATCCGTCGTGATCATCACGTACACGCCGCGATCCTCATCGTTCTCGATGCCGATCCGGTGGTGCGCCCACTCGGCGAACATCGTTCCCGCGTTCCACGGCGGATTGAAGACCAACCCGAGACCCCGCGAAGAGCTCCGCAAGAACTCGGAGACCACGCGCGCCCTCTCCCGCGCGATCCGCCAGTTGACCGCATTATTGGGCTCCACGTAGACGGCGGTCAGACTGGCCTCGCCGGTGACCGCGATATTCCAGAGAAAGTTGGGATGGCCGTTGACCCGCTTGACCGCCATCGCCAGCCACGCGACGTGGTCGGGTTTGAGCTCGGCGCCATTGATGTCGAAGTCCCACAGCAGCGCGTTCATGTGGGTCGCATCCGGGGAATAATCCGTCACTCGGCCATTGGGGCTCGTGCGTGTCGTCATATGTGCTCTCGCGTTATCGAGTACGATCTACGCTAATCGCGATAGCTCACTCCGCCGCGAGGAGTGTGACGCCGATCACGCAACCTTATCGCGATGCAGGCGGCCAGCGGTCGTTCACCGTCTCGTGCTTCTCAATGAACGCGCCCAGCCAGCCCAGCATCTGCGGCCACCCGCGGAAACTTCCCGCGAGTTGAGGCGCGGCGGCCAATCCGCTGTGCCGGTGTCGCACGAGCGTGCCAGCCGGTATGGCCCGTAGTTCCCAGCGGACGGTCGTCTTCACTTGGGCAGCCCAGCTCGCGATCCACGTTTGTACGAGTAGGTGCGGAGGCTCGACCTCGAGGTATTCGCCGGAGATCTCAAAGGGATGGCCTTGAGCATCCACGCCAATGCTCCGCCACTGGCCGCCTGGCCGGAGGTCGCATTGAAAGTCGGTGCAACGGAAGGTCTGACCCGCTCCTTGGCCGCCCCACCACTGGACGACCAATCGAGGATCGACGAGCGCGCGGAAGACCTGATCCGGCGAGCCAGCGATCACGATCTCAGTGACGATGGCGTCACCACCATCCACGATCGATGTCGACGTCATGATTCACACTCCTCGCTAGTGACTACGCCGTTTGGGTCGCCGCGCCCTCGGCGCGTTCTCAGTTTCGACGACGAGCTTGAGGGACTTGAGGCTCATCTCCCAGAAGGCTCGATATTGGCTGAGCCAACGGTCGACCGTCTGGAGCGGCGCGACGTTTAGCGTGTAAATGCGCTGGCGGCTCACCCGCGTTTCATCCACCAACCGGGCGCGGTATAGCAGGCGCAGGTGTCGGGAAATGGCTGGGCGGGAGACGGAGAAGCGTTCGGCGATCTGGCCGGCGGGCAGACTGCCCGTGCGCAACAGGTCGAGCACGGCACGCCGCGTCGGATCGGCGAGCGCGCTGAACACGGCATTGGGGGGATCTGTAACCGATAGCTTACGCATTACACGTAACTAATCGGTTACGCATCATCGTGTCAAGCGCTCCGAGCCGCCGCCGGCCTCAACGCTAATCGGTCATGGATGACGAGGTCGCTACTTCCTGCCGCTCTTCGTGCGCCCACTGCGCGAGGACCTTCCCCACTTCGGCCGCCGCCAATATCGCGCGCGGCTTGTATGAACTGTTCTTGTCCGCCATCGTGAACGGATCGACCCAGTTCGGCGAATCGGACTCGTGGGAATATCGCTGCGTGTTGTGCGCGATCATGAGCTTGCCGAGCAGTTTCTGGCAATCATTGCACGTGCCCTGGCTCGAGGCGCACAGAATGCGCATCTGACGTATTTCCTTGGCCAGCAGCGTTCCCACATAGTCCGCGGCATCCTGGAGTCTGGATTTGAAGGTCTGCTCCGGACTCGGCATCACGAATTTGCTGCTCGGCTGGTCGAGCTCGAGCTCGATCTCGCGCAGCCCCTTGATATAGCGGATGTAACAATACCGGACGAACCGCCCCTCGCCGTGCAAACCGGTGGTGGTCGGCGCCCGCGTGCAAAAGAGATCTTGTGTCGTGATGACTTCGATGTTGACAATCCATTCTTTGAGCTTCGTGAACACCATCGGCGCGCGCTTCTGAATGTCTTGGAGCCGAAGCATGTTCGGATAGACCGTGAAGTACAGATAACTGAGGTTCGTGACCATCGCTTTGGCATCCTTATCCTTCTTGCCCGCCTTCTGGCGCAACGCGACGATCGCATCCTCATCGAGCTTGCTGAGTGCACCCAGATCCATGGTCTTGAGAAGGCCCATATACGTCGTCGACGCGAGATCGTCGATCATCGCATGGATCTGCGCCTTCGTCGCCTCGAACTTGGTGATCTTTTGCGACGTGAGGAATAGTGTGCTGATCTCCGTGATCAGCCCGACCGTGGTCGTCGACTCGTTCGTGCCACCGGCACTCAGGTGAAGGATCCCCGCGATGAGCTCGAGCACGGTGCAGAAGTCATCGAAGGTCGATGGGGCGATGATATCCTTTTCCGACGGCAACAAAATCGGCTTACGATTGACGTCGACATTAGGGATGCGCGGTATGCTCGGCGAGGTCATGGGCCGAATCTATCCACACCGATGCGGTAGCGCGATGGCCTACCGTGCCGCCCGTGGTGTCATACTACGTTGTAGTATGGCCATCCTCGCGTCGCTGCTGTGCGCGATCCAACTCGTCGCCCAGGGGCCGGCGCGGCCCCCGTGGGGCGTCGTATCGACGCCCGATAGCGCGCTTCGGTTGCGACTGCCCCGCGGCTATCGGAAGCGAGACGGATGCTGGACTCATGAGGGCCGGAACTACTGGGGCCGGGGCTACCGAGATATTTGCGTGCACATCGAGCCATCAGAACAAGTATCGGGCGTATACCTGCAGGCGATTCTGGGTACCCACTTCAGTGTGAATGGTGTCTGTAAAGCCGACTGCACCACCTATGAGAACGTGCGCTCGGATACGATCTCCGTGGCGGGACGGCAGGTGGTCGCCGAGCATGGACTCGCGTCCGGCGGCATCAATGGAATGGTCCGACAACGCACACTCCTCGTCATTATCCCATTCGCCGATAAGCGCTCCGCGGTGTTGGATGGCGAGACGGGTGATGATGCCGGTTATGACGAACTCCTGGCCATCGCGCGGACCGTTCGAGAATCGACCACACCGTGACATTTCTCGACCTGGTGAACGCCGAGCTCTTGCCAGCGATCGCTCGGCTGGGTTTTGCTGTCGTTGAGAGCTACGTCGCGGACTCATTCGACAATGCATCCGTCGAGTTGGCAGGACCGACGTTTCGCCTTCGGGCGTTTCGCGAGCGCGGTGACGTATTCGTCGATATCGGACCCGTGTCCGAACCGGGCCAGTGGCTCGACTCCGATCTCATGCTCGAGCATCTCGGGCTGATGTCGAGTACCAGCGACCGGAGTCGCGAGGCCTCTGCTGCGCTCAGGGGCGCTGCCGGGTGGGTGACCACGTTCCATGCTGAGCTCTCTGAGCTTCTCGACACTCAGCATCTGCCGGCCACCAAGCATGCGATCGTAGAACTTGGTGAACAGCGAGCCTTGAGGATGTTCGGCCCCTAAACGCTGCAATTTGTCGCACTGTGTCCGGCGCGCGGCGAGTGCCACTATCCGGTGCACGAAGCGTTCGTGCAGACAACAGCGACCTGCACGCCGATGTTCACCAGGACGTGCTGATCGTGTCCATCGACGATGCCCACGGAACAGATAGGCGGGGCCTGCACGTTCCGCCCGTACACGAAATCCGCCGTCTCCTGCGTGATCGTAAATGTCGCGCTGTCGTTTGCGCTGACATTGGTGGGTTCGACGCGGATCGTGCCCGCGTCGGTCGGCGTA
>Ga0070741_10020650_pt1 | contig 10343 bp, 8 predicted proteins | sample Coa_R1_4_FD_66440 | JGI IMG/M metagenome (GOLD analysis project Ga0070741, IMG submission 66440) | Surface soil microbial communities from Centralia Pennsylvania, which are recovering from an underground coalmine fire - Coalmine... | ecosystem: Environmental > Terrestrial > Soil > Unclassified ...
TTATCCACGAACAGCGAGGCGATGTAGCGCAGCCGGTCGTCGTCGGTGAGAATCATCCCGCCCGAGCCGCACGAAATATGCTTGAAATGATTCAGCGAAAACGAGCTGATTTCGGTGAACGTGCCCGCCGGGCGACCCCTATATTCCACACCGTAAGCCTGGGCGCAGTCCTCCACCACCGGGATGGCGCGCTCGCGTCCGATAGCTCGCAGCGGGTCGAGATCGGCGGCGAGGCCGCTGTGATGCACGGCAACGATCGCGCCCGTCCGCTCGGTGAGCCGCTCGCGCACCGACCGCGGATCGAGATTCAGGGTCTCCGCATCGACGTCGGCGAACACGGGAATCAGGCCCTGGTAGAGCATCCCGGTGAGCGTCCCCATATCCGTAATGGCGGAAGTGATGACCTCGGTTCCCGGCGAGAGTTCAAGCGCCCCCACGGCGAGATGCACCGCCGCGGTCCCGCTCGAACACGCGACACAGTGCTTGCGCCCATACATGCGCGCGAACGCGCGCTGAAAATCGAAGACTTTGGTGCCAATGAAATAGAACAGCGCCTGGGAATCGATGACCTCTGACAGAAGCTGCTTTTCGCGCTCGCCATGACGCTTGCCGCCGCCGAACGGCGATCGCTTGGCCCGCGGACCGCCGTGAATCGCAAGTTGTTCGTGCACAGATCGGATTGTATAACATGGCGCGCGTCGCGAACGCCGTGCCGCGCCGCGCGTGCTACGATGTCCAGGTATGCAGCCGTCTCCGCCGGCTCCGCCGAAAATGGTTCCGCTCCAGGCGGACATGGAAACCGTGTGCAACCAAGGCCCGCAGCCTGTCACAACCTCTGCCAAATTTTCGCGTGACGATATGGGCCGCACGTGCGTCGATCACGGCGACACGGCCATGATCAGCGATCCGGTCAAAGGGGAAAGCTTCATCCTGGACAAGCCGAAAAAACTCGCTATTCCCGCGGCGCCGGCAATGCCCGCGATGCCTGCCGCCCCGGACATGCCCGGAATGCCCAAGCCGCCAGCCGTGCCGGGCGCACCACAGGCGCCGCAGATGAAGGAAATCGCCGATCTCGGCGAGAAGATGATCAACGGTGTGAAGGCTCAGGGCAAACGGTACGCGATGCCGTCCATGCCGGGTGCCCCGTCAACACCGGGCGCGCCCGCGATGCCCGGTGCTCCCGCGATGCCCGCCGCGCCAGCCGCACCCGGTGCCCCCGCGATGCCTGGCGCTCCAAAACTGCCTGGCGTGCCTGGTGCACCCGCCATACCCGGCGCAGCGGCGATGCCCGCCGCCCCCGGAGCACCCGCCATACCCGGCGCAGCGGCGATGCCCGCCGCCCCCGGAGCACCCGCCGCCCCCGCCGCCCCCGCAGCACCAGCGGCTCCCGGAGCACCCGCGGCTCCCGGAGCACCAGCGGCTCCCGGAGCACCCGCGGCCCCCGGCGTGCCGCAAATGCCCACCAGCGAGGTCTGGACGTCCAAGGAATTGCAGCTCCCCGTGCGTTCCTCAGTCACGGATCCGAAGACCGGCACCGGTTGCACCACCGACATGAAGAACATCAAGCCCGGCGCAGTCGACCCGGGAATGTTCAAGATTCCGTCTGACTTCAAGATCGCCCCACCCGCGATGCCAAAGGCGCCCAAACTGCCGGGTTGAGCGGCTTCATACATTACACAACCGGAGCGCTTCCGCGCGACTTGATCGGATCGCCCGCCGGGATAAACTCGTCCGCGACATAGCCGCTAAACCCATTGTGAAGCTCTAAGCGGGCGCTTTTGGGGTCGGCGCCGATAAACGCTAATCGTGCCGCCACAGACCTAGCTGAATCTCCAGACCCGCTCCACCGTGCGGCTCAGCATCCAGCTCTTGTCTTCCTCGTTCAGGAAATGCATCTCGTCGCGCACCAGCGCCAAAGCCTTCGCGTAGCCGCAGTAGCCTTCCACCAGCGGCCAGTCGGTCCCCCACATCAGGCGCTGCGGGCCGAATCCGTCGTACAAACGCTTCACTTGCGCCTGCGAATCCTTGTACGGATAGGGCTGCTTCGAAAGCGACCACGTGTGCGACACCTTGACGAATACCTTCGGATAGCGGCGCAACGCCAACAGTTTCTCCAGTTCCTGCGGCCGGTCCACCGGGCTGTCCGCCATGTGATCAATCACCACCGTCAGGTCGGGATGCTTGTCGATCAGCGGCGCCACGTCGGGCATGCGCGTCACTGGCGCCAACACGGTCATCGGCACTTTCAGTTCGTCGCAGCGCTTCCATAGCGGCGGCATGAGCGGACCCCTGATCCAGTCGCCGCGCGCGTCCGCGGAGGGACTGATGCGGACACCGTGGAATCCCTGCTCGGACGTCAGCCGCGACAGATCATCCGGGGCGTGCGGACTCTCCGGGTCCACCCGGCAGACACCGCGAAAGTACTGTGGATACTTCTTGAGCGTGTCCGCCGCGTAACTATTGTCCCACCGATAGCCTATGTACTGGATGATAACGGTCTTTTCCACCCCGGCCTGCTTCATCAGTGCCAGCAGCATCTCGGGCGTGGCGTCCTTTTCCGGCGGCCGCGTTGTTTCCTTGGCATACGGATATCTCGGGTCCGCCTTCCAGACGTGCACGTGCGGATCGATAATGCGGTATTTTCGGCTTTGCGCACGCAGGGTAGCCGCGCCCGCCAGCAGTCCGGTGGCGCGTCTGCGCGTTATTAAAGGTGCCATCTCCAGCAGTATACGGTTTTCTTACAGAGTTTTTTCGGCGTGCCGATTGTTGGATAATCGGGTGTGGAGCCATCGAATTGTCAGAAGAAGAATTAAAAGCAGAGCTCGAGCGGTTGAGAGCGGAGAACGAACAACTGAAGCAGGGCCCCCGGCGCGGCGCCCTTTCGTTGAAGATCAGTGAAAAGGGGGCACTCTCGGTGTACGGCCTGGGACGCTTCCCCGTCACCCTGTACAAGGAGCAGTGGATCAAGTTGCTCGGCATCGGCGACGAAATCAAGACCTTCATCGAACAGAACAACGATCGATTAAAGGCTAAGGAATAGGCGCCGGACGGTTTTCCGAGAGCCGGCCCCCATGCGTCCGGTAATCATACTGCTTCTGGCAGGCGTGGCGTTCGCGGCGGAGCCCGGTTACGAGCTCTCCGGCCGCGTCGTTCCCGAGTGCGAGGCGGCGGTGTCGCTGCATGGCGCCACTTCGCCGTTTTCGGCTTCCACCCAATCCGACACGCGTGGGCGTTTCCGCTTCCGGGGCCTGCTGGCCGGGACGTATACGGTCGCGGTCTTGGTTCCCGAGCGCGGCGAAACGCGCCGGACCGTCGAGGTCGGACCGGGTGTGGCCGGCAGAGGCGGCCGGGTCGAAGTCCGGATCGAGATCAGCGACGCCGCCATCGAAACCGAGGATTTGCCCCGACGCAGGACCGTGGTGTCCGCCCGCGAACTCAGCATCTCCGATCGCGCCCGCCACGAATATCAGGAGGCGCAGAAATGCCTCTCGCGCCGCGATACGGCCGCCGCGATCAAACACCTGGAGCGCGCCGTCGATATCTCACCGCAATTCTCCGCCGCCTGGAACAACCTGGGAACGATCGCTTATCAGAGCCGCCGGTTTGCGGATGCCGAAACTTATTTTCGCCGAGCGCTCGAGCAGGACGGCAGAGCCTTCGAGCCGCTGGTGAACCTGGGCGGCGTGCTGCTGACATTGAACAAACTCGACGAGGCGCTCGAATATAATCTCGCGGCGGTGCTCAGCCGTCCCAACGACGCGCTGGCGAACTCGCAGCTCGGGATGACCTATTTTGCCGTCGACAATCTGACCTTGGCGCAGAAGTACCTGGAAATCGCCAAACGACTCGACCCGGCCCATTTTTCCCACCCGCAACTGACGCTGGCGGCGATCCACGTGCGACGGCATGAGGAAGCCGCGGCAGCCGACGAACTCGAGGATTTTCTGCGCCGGCACCCGGATTCGCCGCAGGCGTCGGAGTTGCGCGCCGCTATCGCCAAAATGCGTAAATGATGCGGAATTCGGGTTGCGCTTGCCACAACAACCCCTGTTTTTTCTGAGGTTTCCTGTTTCCCGTGGTGCCGCGTCGCTGGTACCCTGAATCGTACGATCCCACGATCTATGGATCATCGCGAAGGACCCAGTCTGGCCGACGAAATCTCCCAAGCGCCATTTCCTATCCAGGAGCTTTTGCGCCGGGCAATCGATCTGGCCTCCGCGTTGAATCAGCTTCATCGGCAGGGACGTGTGCACGGAGCAGTGACGCCTGAGGCTATCGTCTTCAGTACGGCAGGCGCGGAACTTGCCGAACCCGCCGGCGGACCCCGGCCCGTCACGCCGTACACGGCACCCGAGCAGTTGCGCGGGATCATTGATGCTCGTAGTGACATCTTCGCGTTTGGGGCCGTGGTATACGAGATGGCCACGGGACGCAAAGCCTTCGCGGGAGTGACGGAGCCGGATTTGAAGGCGGCGATATTGGGGAGCCAGCCGGCGCCGGTTGCGAGCCTGACCCACGACGCCGGCGCCGCAGCTTTTTTCACCGCGCTGGACCGGGTGATTTCCGATTGCCTGGTGAAGAATCCGGAGCAGCGCCGGCAGCGCATACATAATGTGCTGGTCGACCTCAAGCTGATGTCGGCGGCCGCGCGCGCGGTCGGCGTCGAGCCTGCCCTGCCACGTCCGGCCCAGCCTGCCCACATGGATCCGTTGGCTCTTCCTGTATCTCCGGCCGCGGGGGAATCGAAGCCGACGGTAAAGACTCCCGCTCCCGGTTACTACCAGAAACCCCCGACGCATCTGCCCGATACGATGCCTCGGCCATCCCAAGGGGTCGGCCGGGAGGCGGTGCCGGCCGCGAACGGAGCCACGGGGGAAAAGGAGAACGGCCGACCCGAATCGTCCGCCATGCCGGGCGAACGTGAACCCGACACGACGACGGTCAGGATCCAGTTTGACTCTGTGGGGCGCAAGCGTTCCCGGATCCGGCTTCTCACCGCGGCGCCCGTGCTGGCCATCTTACTCGCCTTGGGTTTGGCGGGATGGGCCGCCAACAGGTTTCTCCGTGGCAAACCGTCCGGCCCTGCGGGCCAATTGCGATTCTCGCTGCCGCCGCCCGAGCAAGCCAGTTACATGAGTTCGCCCGCGATTTCGCCGGATGGCAAGCTGCTGGCGTTTTCCGCCGTCGGCCCCGACAAGAAGCGGCTGCTGTGGATCCGCCCGCTGAGTTCCATCAAGGCCGAGTGGCTCGCTAATACCGATGATGCGGTGGCGCCGTTCTGGTCTCCCGACGGAAAATATCTGGCTTTTTTCGCCGGCAGGAAGCTGAAGAAAGTCCCCGTCGAGGGTGGTCCGGTGACGGTGCTCTGCGATACCGAGGGCGTGGCCGGTGGCGCCTGGAATCAAGACGGGGTAATTGTATTCGGCCGCAGCTTTTACGATAGCCTGTACCGGATCGGTGCCTCCGGAGGCATCCCGGAGCAAGTGACCGTCCTAGACTCGAGCCGCGGCGAACGCGCGCATTTGTGGCCCGTGTTTCTGCCGGACGGCAAGCATTTCGTGTTCTACGCGGCGGCCGACCAGGAGGACAACAGCGGCGTCTCCATCGGCTCGCTTAATTCCAGGACGACCCGACACCTGCTCAGCGCTGATACTAACGCGGTCTACGCGGAGAAGCCGGGCGAAGGTGTCAAGAAGGGATATCTGCTGTTTGGCCGCAGCCATCGTTTAAGCGCGCATGCCTTCGATCCTGCGAACCTGACGCTTCTCGACGACCAGTTCACCGTGGCGGACCAGATAAATTACCTCGAGTTCATCAACCTGCTTCCGATTTCGGCCGCTGCCAACAGTGTCCTCGCCTATCAGAGCATCGACGCGCCCCGGCGTCAATTGGTCTGGTACGATCGCGAAGGCAATCAGGTGGGAGTTTTGGGAGAGCCGGGCGAGTACCAGCAGGTCCGCATCTCGCCCGACGGCACTCGCGTGGCGCTGAATCGCCAGGTGACCGGCAAGGACACGGCCGATATCTGGATCTTTGACGTGGAATCGAAGCTCTCTTATCCCTTCACTACGGAGCCGACACACGAAGGCGCGCCGGTGTGGTCGCCGGACGGAAAGCAGATGGTCTATTTCTCGAATCCGAACGGACATTTCGATCTTTTCGTGAAGAGTGTCGGGACCTCCTCCCGGCAGGAGCCGCTCGCCGTTTCGGGGGCTGATAAATATCCGAACGACTGGTCGTCCGACGGCCAGTATCTTCTATATGGGAGCATGGGCAGCAGCACCAATTCGGATTTGTGGGTCCTGCCGATGAAAGGCCAAGGGGGCGATCCGTTTCCGTATCTGCAAACCATAAACAGCGAAGGGTACGCCCGATTTTCGCCGGATACAAAGTGGGTGGCATATCAATCCGACGAGACGGGCCGCGTGGAAGTGTACGTGGACCTGTTCCCCCGGACGGAAGGCCATTCCAGGCGCTGGCAGATCTCGACGGAGGGAGGCGGGTTGCCCAAGTGGCGCGGCGACGGCAGGGAGCTGTATTACATCATGGCGAATGGCAGGATGATGGCGGTATCGCTGAATACCCGCGAGGGGCTGAATCCGTCGCCGCCGAGAATGCTGTTTCAGACCCGCGCCTTGCCCCGCGACTGGAACATGTTCGACGCCATGGCCGACGGCCGGCGCTTTCTCGTGAACACACCTCTGGAATGGTCCAGTTCCTCGCCCATCATCGTGGTGACGAACTGGACAGAAGGGTTCAAGAAGTAACCGGCCCCGCGGTGTATCATGGGAGGCGCCATGCCGTACCAGATCGTCGACTTCGCCGAAATCCCCGGAGTTCCATGCCCGTGCGGCACTGCGCGGCGGGCTTTCGCCGACGTCCCGGAATTTCCCGCGACTTTTCACGTAACCGAAATTTCGGCCGACGCGGAGCTTCACTACCACAAGCGGCTGACCGAGGTTTACTACTTCCTCGAATGCGGACCGGGGGCGCGGATGCAGCTCGATTCAGAGATCCGGGACGTGAAGCCGGGCATGTGCATTCTGATTCCGCCCGGCGTGCGCCATCGCGCCATCGGCCGCATGAAGGTGGTGATTGTCGCCAGTCCGAAGTTCGATCCGGCCGACGAGTGGCTGGACTGACTCGACCGGCGTTGCTTTCGCCCGCCGGATTTACACTTTCCTCTTCCCCGCTTTGCGAATTATTTCGGGTATCCCGGGGTTGCCTTTACTTCGGCTATTTGCATGTCGTGGCGCATGTTGTGCAGCGGGATGTAGAGGATCCACTGATAGGCGTTCAGCGTGTTGAAGACTTTGAAGGGGTGTTCGGACGTGTATTGTTTGATCGGTTGCTGCGTTTCCTGGACAAACTTCAGCGTCTCGGCTCGCGCCTGCTGGAATCGGCGGATTACTTCTTCCTGGGAGAGTCCCGTGGGACGGACCTGCTCCGGAGCCGTGGCTTTGTGGCTGCGATCCAGCATCACCCTTTCGATGAACTCCGTCTTGCCCGCCGTTTTCTTCTCCCAATCCGGATTCGGAGGCGCCGCTAACGCTCGTTTTGCGGCTCCGAACAGCAGGCCTTCGGCCAGCAGGATGTGTTCGGCGGTTTCGCCTACCGACCAGCGGTCGGGTGCGGATTTCCAGGTCCATTGTTCGGGCGTCACTCTGCTGACGTACGAAAGGAATTCGGTTCGAGAGTCTTCCAGGAGCTTGACTACGTGCGCGCGTTCCTCCGGAGTTATGTGAGGATCTGCCGCCCGCGCGCTCAGCGACGCCGCAATCGTCATTGCCATCAGCCATGGTCGCATGGAAACCCCTCCGATCCTTTCTTTTATACAACGGACGCGGAGGGCAGGCGCCGAGATGCGGCGAATTGATTGCTCTAGCGCGGAATGTGCGCTACGGTGGAGTCCGCGATGAACAGACGCGAATTTCTGAAGACCGCATTTGCCGCGCCGCTGGGCGCATACGCGGCGCCGCGCCAGCCCAACCTGCTGTTTCTGATGGCGGACCAGTTCCGCTTCGACCTCCTCAGCGCCATGGGAAATCGGATCATCAGCACCCCTAACCTCGATCGCGTGGCGCGGGAGGGAGCGCTGTTTCGAAACGCCATGAGTTCATGCCCGGTATGCGTCCCGGCGCGAACTACCATGCTCACCGGCAAGACCCTGGTCAACACAAAAGTGGTGAACAATCGGGCGTCGCGCGATACGGAGATCGACGTCGGGCCCACCTTCGACAACCTGCTGCACGGACGCGGTTACAAGTCCGAGTATTACGGGAAATGGCATTCGCCTTACCGGATGGCGGCCACCTACGATAACAAGGTATGCGCGGTGGCCACCCGCGTTCCCGGCGTGGTGAGCGAAAAACAGAGTTACCTGGCGTACCTCGATACACACGTGCCGCGGCGTGCGCCGAAGGCGGGGGAGTTGATCGATCCCGGCTCAAACCGGCCGTATACGCCGGCGATTCTGGATCCGCGCTACGGATCGGCCGCGCGCGCTGCCGCCGCAGCGGCCGCGGCGGACGATGACGATGACGAGAAGCAGGCGACCGTCTACGGACTTCTGCACATTCCGAAGGAATTCACGCGTCCGGCGCACACTGTGGATGAAGCGCTGGCCGGGCTCGAGCGCATCAAAGACGGTCCATTCAGTTTGACCTGTTCGATCGGTCCGCCGCATCCGCCGATGCTCAATGTCGAACCTTACTGGGGAATGTATCCGGCGGATCGAATGCCGCTGCCGGCAAATTTCCATCACGATATGTCGGCATCGCCTTACCGGCAACTGGCGTCGCGCATGCAGCCCTACCAGGTGGCCGAGAATATCCGCGCCATGATGTCGATTTATTACGGCATGGTCAAGGAGGTGGATGACAATCTCGGGCGGTTGCTGGTTCGGCTGGACAAGCTTGGGCTCACTTCGAATACGCTGGTGGTGTTTACGGCCGATCACGGCGAGATGCTGGGCGGACACGGCATGCACGGCAAGGGCTGCTTCTACGAGGAAGCGGTGCACATTCCGCTACTGATGCGTCTGCCGGGGGTGATTCGGGCCGGCACCGTGGTGGATACGCCCGTGGTGCAGGCCGATTACGCGCCCACTATTCTCGATCTGCTGGGTGTGACCGGGCCGGCGGTCGACGGGCGGAGCCTGCGGCCGTTGCTCGAGGGCAGGGGCGGCTATCCGGATTTCGCGGTATCGGAATGGGACCGGGGCACGCCCAACCTGATGGTGCGGACGCGTGACTGGAAACTGCTCATGGCGAACAAGGCGGACGTTCGTGCCATCGATGCGCTCTTCCACCTGAAAGAGGATCCGGGAGAGACGCGCAACCTGCTGTCGGGCAACGATCGCCAGGCGTATCGCAAACCGGCCGAAGAAATGCGGGAGCGGCTGGTCGCGTGGTGCGAACACGTCCGCGCACCCTACCTCGATCAGATCAAGCGGCGGCAGTTGGAATAAATGCCAAGGAAAGAAGGGGGGCCCCGTGCGCCGCGCTACGAAACCCCTCCAAGTGCTTCTCAGTCTTTTCTCAGTGCCTCCGAGTTCGCTGAGTTTTCCTTCTCCCCATCTATAAAGGCGAAGAAGCTAGCCGAGTTTTGCGTCAATTCGTGATTTTTTTTGCCGGCTTTCGATCCAGGTGTGAATCCCGGTGGCAAGAAGGATGATCACGCCGCCGGCGATAGCCCGCCAGCCTGGTTTTTCGCCGTGGACCAGCCAGGTCCAGACCGGATTCAGGGCGGGCTCGAGCAGCAGCAGGGCCGTGGCTTCGAATGCCGGCACGTAGCGGATGGCACGCGTTACGAAGAAGTAGGCCAGCCCGATCTGGAACACGCCCAAATAGAACAGCACCACCACATCCGAGGTGGTAATTCGCTCGACCGGGATCGCCATTGGTAGACAGGCGAGAAAGGCGATCATGTTGCCGAGGGCCACGGCCGGGGTAGAGGCGTTCTCGGGGCCGCTGCGGCCGATCCAGCGCAGGCCCGAGACGGTCAGGGCCCAGGCGAGGCCGGAGCCGGCGCCGAAGCGGTCGCCGAGAGCGGGATTCGGCGCGGTGGCCGCCGCATTCTGGCCGCCGAGGAGCACTAGCGCCATGCCTGCGCCGATAGCTGCGATGAAAAGGAGGTCGCTGCGGCGGATGCGTTCGTGCAGCAGCAGCGGGGCCAGCAGCAGCAGGTACAGGGGCGCCGTCGACTGGAGAAAAATGGCGTTGGCGGAGGTGGTCAGACGCGTGGCCAGGACGAAAAGAACCAGCACGGCGGCGTAGCTTGTGCCTACCGGAGCCAGTTTCCAAGTCCAGCCTCTGCGGGCGGCGGGGAAAAGAACAACGAGA
>Ga0070741_10020651_pt1 | contig 10343 bp, 10 predicted proteins | sample Coa_R1_4_FD_66440 | JGI IMG/M metagenome (GOLD analysis project Ga0070741, IMG submission 66440) | Surface soil microbial communities from Centralia Pennsylvania, which are recovering from an underground coalmine fire - Coalmine... | ecosystem: Environmental > Terrestrial > Soil > Unclassified ...
GCACGTTTCAAGCCGGTCTGGGAATTTGCGGTTGGCATCCGCAGTTTGTATGCGAAGCGTTTTCAAAAGTCAACGCGACGGTAGGCGATTTGTATCGCGGCAATTTTGAAGATTGAATTGCGCGCGTTTTGCGTCAATCATTTCGCGCAAAGCCAATGAAAACTCCCGGACCAAATTTACTTCGCAAAATTATTCCCCCAATCGCGCTAGGTTTAATCCTCTCACGCGCCAGTTTAATCCATGCGCAAATCGCAAACGTGCATGTGGACGTGACGCCGGAACACGTTGTGAATTCCATTGACCCTGACGTTGCTACTGGCGCGTGGATGGACGTGCTTTCAAAACGGCAAGTGGACAATTTGTCCAAGCCCGATGTGATTCAAGGCGTGAAAAATCTCGGTTGGGGTTCAATCACGATGCGCAACAACAGCGAACTACGTCTTGCCGCGTGGCATTGGAATGAAAATGGAAGTTGGAGCGACGCCGCGAACAAGTCCGGTTATTTCACCGGCAGCGCTGAACTCGCCGAGCCCATCAAATACGGTTATTCATATTCGTTGCCGCATCGCGACTTTATGACCAGCGGCGATGACCCGTTGATTGCCGGCACGCAAAGCTATTGGAAGAGCAATCCGTATTTGACCAGTCATTTCACGGGCGAAAGCGACGCGCTGCATCCGCAGTGGGTTGTCGTTGACATGGGAAAATATCGCGCGGTGGACGCGATTCACATCCAATGGGTCAATCCCTACGCCGTCACTTACGCGATTCAATATTGGATTGGCGATGACAATGCGCTCGACTGGGACATGGGACCGAACGGCGTTTGGAAAAATTTTCCGAACGGCACAATTACAAACGGAACCGGCGGCGATGTGCATTTGAAACTCGCGGATGAACCGGTCAAAGCCAGATTCGTCCGCATCTTGATGACGCAATCTTCAAATACGCCCGACACTCACGGCGCTTCGGACATTCGCAATTGTGTTGGTTACGCGTTGCAAACGATTTCCGTCGGAACAATGGACACGAACAACAATTATTCCATCGTCTATCCCGCAAATGGAATTGAACCGGCGCCGGGAAAAATCAAACGCGACAACGGTGGCGCATTTCCGGGTTCAGCCGAAGACACTGCCGGTTCGTTTTGCGCGTCGTCAATTGACCCGTGGCATGAATCGGGAAATTTAATCACCGGCGGCGAGGAGGAATACAACGGCATGGATAATTTTTTCACGAGCGGACTCACGATGAATCACCCTGCCCTCGTTCCCGTCACGGTCATTTACGGAACGCCTGAAGACGCGGCCAACGAGGTCGCCTATATTTATAAACGCGGTTATCCAATCGTCGGAGTCGAAATCGGTGAGGAATGTGACGGCAAACACACGATGCCGGAAGATTACGCCGCGCTCTATTGCCAATGGGCGGACGCCATCCACAAATTGGTTCCGCAGGCGAAACTCGGCGGGCCGATTTTTGAAGGCGTGGACAAGGACATCACGCTTTGGGCAAACGACGCTGGAGAAACTTCATGGATGACGCGTTTCGTCAATTATCTCAAGTCGCACGGACACTTGAACGATTTGGCGTTCATGTCGTTCGAGCATTATCCGTTTCTAATAAATGGCGCTAGCCCGCCGTGCGAATGGGACACGCTTTACCTTGAGCCCGGCATCATGAAACACGTTTTGCAAATGTGGCGCGACGATGGCGTTCCGAAATCTGTTCCTTTGATTATTTCCGAAAGCGGAATCACCGCCGGCTCGGGCAAGAAGGGTTACATGGGCGTCACCGGAAATGCGATTTGGGAATGTGATGCGTTCGGAACATTTTTTGCCAACGGCGGCGCGGCATTTTATCGTCCCGCCATCAACAACGGCGCAGGCGGTCGACGCAATACTAATTCCGTTCCCGGCGGCGGAACATTTGGAACGCCGCAATACACGCCGTTCACGTCCGCGCATTTGATTAACTTCGAATGGCTGCAACACGACGCGGGCATGAATCAAATTTTTCCCGCCTCGACAGATTTGATTGACGCCGCCGCGCGCACGGTCGTGACCGCTTACGCCGTGCATCGGCCTGATAACAATTGGTCGCTCATGCTCATCAATCACGACTTGAACGCGGCGCATCCGGTTCATCTCGATATTTCCGATGCAAATCACAAGCAATACGTATTCGGAGGAAAAATTGCCGTCATCCAATACTGCAACGCCACGAATGAGAATAATAATGTGGTCATGTCGCTTGACTCTTTTAAGGATTTAACATTGCCCGCCGGTTCCATCACCATCATTCGCGGGAAATTGCAGTGATTTGAAAATTGTGGCAAACTGTTTGTGCCATTTAGGGAACTGCGCGTGAAAAAAAATAAAAAATTCAAACTCATCGGTGTTGACCTTGGCGGCACAAACGTGCGCGCCGGCCTCGTTCAAAATGGAAAAATCGTTGCGCTGGACAAGCGGCCCATTTCTTCGCACGCAAAAAAAGAAATCGTTCTCGAAGAAGTTTGCCAAAGCATCGCCACCGTTTTTCGCAAAGACGTTCGCGGCATCGGCATTGACGTGCCGAGTTTGGTGGACGCGGAAAAGGGAATTGTTTTCAACGTCGCCAACATTCCTTCCTGGAAAAAAGTTCCGCTCAAAAAAATTCTGGAAAAGCGTTTTGGCGTTCCGGTTTTCGTGAACAACGACGCCAAATGTTTTGCGCTCGGCGAATTCCATTACGGCGAAGGGCGCGGCTATAAAAATGTCATCGGCCTCATCATCGGCACCGGCATGGGCGCGGGCGTGATTCTTAACGGCAAACTTTTTTCCGGCACAAATGGCGGCGCGGGCGAAATCGGCCACATCCCTTACAAGGAAAATGAGTTTGAACATTTTTGCAGCGGCAGATTTTTTGAGCGCGAATTTGGGCTCGACGGCGCGACGCTCGACCAACGCGCGATTGCCGGCGACCGCGATGCGCAGGAAAAACTCGCGTCCTTCGGCGACGCTTTTGCCGACGCGATTATGGCCATTCTTTACGCTTACGACCCTGAAATCATTGTTCTCGGAGGCTCGGTGACGCGGTCATATCCATTTTTTGAAAAACGGATGCACGAACGGTTGAAGACATTTCGTTTTCAAAAAGAATTGAAACGTGTGAAAATTGTTCGCAGCAAAAAAGCGCACATCGCCGTGCTCGCCGCGGCCGCGCTTTGTCTCGACAGCGAATAAATTTCCTCTCCGCAAACTATTTTTCATCTTCATGCACATGTAGTTGAAGATGTGCTGCGCAATTTCGTTGAAGAACTGTCTCTGTCTCTTCCAATCCTTTTTCAAAATCATCGCTATACCAGCGATTAGGCATCCCAAAAATATATTTGTCATTATGCCAAAGCTCTTCAATGAAACCGCCCGCGTGAGAATTGAGCCTTTCCTGATTTTCTTCATCCCATTGTTTGTGCGTATATACCATTATCAAAATATCTTTATATGGGTCGCTTTCAGTCCATTTTGGATTTCGGAGAGTAATTTTCTGCAAATGCTCCGTGCCAATTTCGTTTTGATAATTAGTGGAATACAAAGTCACATCAAACGGTTCAGTTAAAACGGAATAACCTTTCCAGCTTTCCGGCAAATAAAAGGTCAAATCGTATTTTGCGTTGTGATAACGGATAGGCAAATCGGTTAAGGAATCGTTGGTTGTTTGCAAATTGTCATCGGACGCAACAGTGTCAAATCCATCTTCCATATAAAGAAATTTGAGCGTCTCGGTGTTCAGAATAAAATCGGTAAAACCGATGTGCCCCCACCAAACTTCCACGAACAAAATTTTATTGTTGAGCCAGGTGTGCTTAACGCCGCCACTGACGTGGTCAATCAATTCGATGCGAACGCAATGATTTGTGTCGGACGTATCAAAAATATAGATGTCCGTTTTCCACGGTCCATCGCGCATCGTGTCGGGGTCTTCTTCCACCAGCCACGACGCTCTATTTGTCGGGTCTTTCGGCAACGCAGCTAATTTGTTTAGCTCGTCTTTGGTCAGAGAAATTCGCGCGATTTTGATGTTCTTCAAAGTTTCCGGCGATGGCTTTTCATACCATAAAATTTCAGGCAATTCGGATGGATTTGCGGAACGTGAAATATATTGGCGCGATTGTTCGTCGTTGGTTGCACAGCCAAACAAACCAACACACAAAACGAGTTCGAGGCAAAGGATGAATTTAATTTTCATAACTGCTTCAACTTTGATGGTTTTACTCTTCATTCATTCAACGGACAAATAAAAACAGTTTTATTTTGATTTCGCTCCCCGCTTTGTCTCGACAGCAATTAATTTTTACGGCAAATTGTCTTTGCCAGGGCCTGCGGAATGTGGACTTACAAATCCCGCCAGGGCCGGAAGGCAGCAACGGTAGTTTGCTTTGCATCTGCCGCAGTCACCCTGGTTTAAAAAATTTGTGAGTTATCAGGTCATCGCCAGAAAATATCGCCCGCAACGTTTCGCCGACGTCGTCGGCCAGGAACACGTCACACAAACGCTGTCCAATGCGATTGAACAAAAGCGAATCGCCCATGCGTATTTGTTTTGCGGCCCGCGCGGAACCGGCAAGACGACCATCGCCAGAATATTTGCGAAATGCCTAAATGCAGAAGGCGGACCGAAAGTAAATTTCGACGACAAAGATTTTCACGCGCAGGAAATCACCGAAGGCCGTTCGCTCGATGTTCTGGAAATTGACGGCGCGAGCAATAACGGCGTCGAGCAGGTGCGTGAATTGCGCGAGACCTGCAAATACGCGCCGGCAAATTCGACTTTCAAAATCTACATCATTGACGAAGTTCACATGCTTTCGACGGCGGCGTTCAATGCCTTGCTGAAAACGTTGGAAGAACCGCCCGCGCATGTGAAATTCATGTTCGCGACGACCGACCCGGAAAAAGTTTTGCCAACAATTCTCTCGCGTTGCCAGCGATTTGATTTGCGACGGATTCCCGCCGCGCTCATCACGAAACATCTCGCGGAAATTGCGAAGAAGGAAAAAGTAAAAATTGATGCCGAAGCACTTTACGCCATTGCGCGCGGCGCGGACGGCGGAATGCGCGACGCGGAATCTACGCTTGACCAGCTCATCAGCTTTTGCGGCGATAAAATCGAAGAAGCCGACGTGCTTTCGATGTTCGGTCTCGCCGCCGAAAGCCAGATTTTGAAATTGAGCAAAGCCGTTCTCAACGGTGAAATTCAAATTGCGCTGACGCAATTGAACGAACTCGCGCAAGGCGGAAAAGATTTGGGACGATTGCTTTCCGATTTGCTGAATCATTTCCGCAATTTGCTGATTCATCAAATTTCGAAGGGCGATTTGAATCTGCTCGAAGTTTCCGAAGCTGAAATCGCCGCGCTGAAAGAACAATCCTCGCTTGCCAGTGCCGAATCGCTTACGAAGATTTTGGAAACGCTGGCGGAAGCGGAATTAAATCTGCGCGATGCGGCGTCCAAAAAGATTTTGCTCGAAGTGACGCTGCTCAAATGTATTGAAGCGCGTAACTCCATTTCCATTGATTCGGTTTTGAAACAATTGAATCAACTGCGCGGCGGCGGAAATGCGCCGGCGGCAATTTCAACAGCCGGCGCGCACACCGCACCAGCGGCAAAGCCTTCGACAAAAGTTCATCAAGAAATCGCCGCGCCAATCACATTGCGCGAAATTCAACCTGTTTCCGCCGAATTGTCCGGGCTATGGATGCAACTCGTCGAAGCTGTTACAAATGCAAGTCGTTTTACCGGCAGTTATCTCACAAACGCGCATCCCGTTTCATTCGAGAAAAATCTTTTGGTCATCGGCTTTGACCCGGAATTTGAAGACCATCTCGGCCTTGTGGACAACTCGCGCAATCACACGTTGCTGCAAACCAAACTCGCGGAACTCGGCCATCCGAATTGCCAAATTAAATTCATCAAGGCCGAAGCGCCTGCAATTCGTCCGCAAATCGCCGCAGCCCAAAATGTTTCGCGCGAAGACCGCGAAGCTCGCGAAGAAAAAATTTCCGTTCAACCTTCGCCGCCTTCGCGTCCGTCGCGCGACATTCCTGCGGAAAAAAAGCCCGCATCGGTTCCGTTCAACAAAAATGATTTCAAGAACGACCCGTTGATTCAAAAAGCGTTGGAAATTTTCAAAGGACAAATCGTCGAAGTTCGCGCATAAAAATTTATGTCAAGCATCGGAAAATTAATGAAGCAGGCGCAGCGGATGCAGCAGCAAATGGAACAAGTGCAAGCGCAACTCGCCGCGCGCACAGTCGAAGCCACCAGCGGCGGCGGTGCGGTCAAAGTCACCGCGAAATGCGACGGCACGATTGCCGCGATTAAAATTGACCCGCAGGCGCTTAATCCGAGTGACGCGCAAATTTTGGAAGACATGATTCTCACCGCCGCGAATCAAGCACTCGGCCAGGCCAAAGATATTGCGAATTCTGAAATGGGCAAAGTCACGGCGGGATTGAGCCTGCCGGGAATGTAATTTCTTGTGGCCGCACTGCCCGATTCCATCACGCAACTGATTTCCGCTTTGAGCAAATTGCCCGGCGTCGGTCCGCGTTCCGCCGAACGCATCGCGCTGCATTTGGTGCAAACAGAATCCGCGCTCGTCAAAAATCTTGCGGACATAATTCTTTCAGCACGCGAAAGAATAAAATTCTGTGAAATCTGCGGCGCGCTCACCGAACAATCGCCCTGTTCTATTTGCACCGACTCCAGACGTGATTCATCGCTCGTTTGCGTTGTGGAACGCGCTGTGGACATTTTGGCAATCGAGAAATCAAATACGTTTCGCGGAAAATTCCACGTGCTTGGCGGAAAAATTTCTCCGCTCGACGGCGTTGAACCGGAAGATTTGCGCATCGCAGATTTGGAACGACGCTTGACCAAAGAGCCCATCAAAGAAATTGTCATCGCCCTCGGCACGGATGTGGAAGGCGACGCGACGAGCAATTATCTGGCGAAACGATTGGCGCGTTCAGGTTTAAAAATTTCCCGCATCGGATTTGGATTGCCCGCCGGCAGCGGATTGGAATTTGCGGATGAGTTGACTTTGAGTCGCGCGCTCGAAGGTCGAAGAGAAATGTAATAATTGCCGCAAAAGAACACAAAGAACTCAAATGAAATTTACTTCAGAAAGTTTTTGCGAATTTTGCGTTCGTTCGTGGCTATGAATTCCGAGGCCATCGTTTTCGACCTCGGCAAAGTGCTGGTGGATTTCGATTATTCGATTGCCGCACGCAAAGTCGCTGCGCTCAGCACGAAACAACTTCCCGACCTGAAACATTTTCTCGGCAGCTCGCCCGTGCTGGCGCGATTCGAACATGGCGATTTAACTCGCGAACAATTTTTTGCCGAAATGCAAAAAATCACCGGCTTTACCGGCAGCCTCGAAGAATTTGTCGCCGACTTTGCAGACATTTTTATTCCCATTCCCGCAATGATTGAACTGCACGCGCAATTACGGCAACGCGGATTTGCAACTTACATTTTCTCGAACACGAACGACATTGCGATAGAACATGTCAGCTGCGAATTTCCGTTCTTTAAGAATTTCGACGGCTATATTTATTCCTACCAAGTTGGCTCGATGAAACCGGAATCGCGGATTTACGAAGCGATGGAAAAAATGTGCGGCAAAAGCGGCGATGAAATTATTTACATCGACGACCGTCCGGAAAATATTGAGGCGGGAAAAATTCGCGGCTGGAAAACCATTTTGCACGAAACGCCGGATGCGACGCGAAAGATTTTGGTAGAGTGTCTGCAGCAGGCGTAAATGCGTGTCCTCGCTTACCTCTGGAGCCGTTCGTAGCTAAACTTTGTATCCAATGCGCAGACGATTTCGTCTCTCAAAGCAATCCTATGGCCGTCAAACCCATCCGCGAAGGTTTTCATGCTATTACGCCGTATTTTTTTGCTCGCGACGCGGCGAAGCTGGCAGAATTTCTTGTCGCGGCATTCAATGGCAAAATAAATTCACAAGGCAAACGTCCCGACGGTTCAATTGCTCACATCGAAATGCGCATTGGCGACTCCATGCTGATGCTCGGCGAGCCTTCCGGCGGAATTAAACCAACGTCCATTTCAATTTATCTCTACGTGACCGATTGCGACGCCATTTACGCCCAAGCCATGCGAGCCGGCGGAATTCCTTTTTCTCCGATTATGAATTTACCGTCAGGCGAGCGGTATGGCGGCATCAAAGACCCTGCGGGAAATCTCTGGTGGATTGCTACGCACGTTGAAGACGTATCTCCGGACGAAGAACAACGGCGATGGAAAGAATTTTACGAAAACATGAAACGGAAATAAGCCGCGTTATTTCCGCTTCGGCTCGAATTTCTTCAACCCGACCTCGTGCGCGATGTCATCAAATTCCTCGCGCGAGACGGTTTCAAGCTGTTTGCCGCGCGCTTTGAGCTTCTCGTTAATCTTTATCGTCTTTTCGGTCATGACCTCGTGAGTTTCCTGCGTGCCACCGACGAGCGCAAAATTCTCGCCCGTGGTGAGCCGCTTGTGGCCGTCGGAATCCAAACCCACGCCGAGCATTAACGCTTTCCGATTTTTCTTTTTGCCTGACATCAACGCAACGTAGCCGAATTTCACTGAACGCTCAATTGCTTTTCATCTAATGATTTAGTTTAATCGCGCGGATTAAATTTGGATTCGCGCTTCAATTGCTCCCACAATTTCTTTTCCGCATCCGACATTTGCGAAGGCACGACAATTTTGGTGACGACAAACAAATCGCCGTTCGCTCCCAAACCGCGGCCGCGCACTCGCAATTTCTGGCCGCTCTGTGTTCCGGCGGGAATTTTGATATTCACGCGGCCATTGAGCGTTGGCACGGACAGTTCCGTGCCGAGCGCGGCTTCCCACGGCGCGAGTTCGGCTTCGCAAATCAGATTGTGTTCTTCAACTTCAAAGTCGGGATGTTTCGCAAGCCGCACGCGCAAATATAAGTCGCCCGATGCCGCGCCACCGTGACCGTGTTCGCCTTTGCCGGAAAGTCGAAGCCGTTGTCCTTCCGTAACGCCGGCGGGAATTTTGACCTGATGCGTTTCGGTTTTTGAACCGTGCCGCACGCTGACAGAACGAATCGAACCGCGCGCCGCTTCTTCGAGCGTGACCATGAGGTCGCCTTCCACATCGCGCCCGCGCTCGGCATATTCCTGCTCTTCAAATTGCGCGGCGCGGCCAAAGCCGGAACGTCCTCCATTTCTCGAACCAAAAATTTGTTCGAAGAAATCGCTGAAGCCGGTGCCGCCAAAATGAAATTCAAATCCTTCCGCGCCCTGCCCTGCCCCGCGACCTTGAAATTGTTGTCCGGCAAAATTTTCATAGCCCGGCGGCGGACGAAATTCCGCGCCTTGTTTCCAATTGGCGCCCAGCTCGTCATATTTTTTCCGCTTCGCCGGGTCGGACAAAACTTCGTAAGCCTCGTTGATTTCTTTAAATTTTTCCTCTGCGCGCTTTTTATCTTTGGCGACGTCGGGGTGAAATTCGCGCGCGAGTTTGCGAAAAGATTTTTTGATGTCGGCGTCGCTCGCGCTGCGCGGCACACCGAGAATCTCGTAATAATCTTTATATTGGACAGGCATCGGCAAAAGAATTTGCCCGCTTGCGGGATTTTGTCAAAACCACAAGCGGGCAAAATGCAGATTTAATTACTTCCCGTTCTTATTGTCTTTGTGGCGTTTGGTGTTGTCCACGGTCAAATAAGTGGTCGCGGCAAAATCATCCTGTCGCCGCCAGATTTTAATCAGCAATTGGTCGCCTTTTGCGTTGTTGCACAATTTCACCGCGTCATCGGAACTCGTGACCGGCTCCTGGTTGATTTCGGTAATGATGTCGTTCTTTTGCACTCCGGCATCGGCGGCATTGGAATCGGGATTCACGTCCGTAACAATCGCGCCTTTCAAATCGTCGGGAACTTTCAACTGGTCGCGAGTATTTTTATCCAAATCCGCGACCGTCACGCCATCCAGCGCGTCGGTGTCCGAAGACGAGCCGGTTTGGCTGCCATTATTTTTAGAATTGTCGCCGGGCAATTCGCCGAGTTTCACCGTGAGTATTTTCACTGCGCCTTTGCGAATGATTTTAACCGTCGCACTCGTGCCGGGCGGGCATTCAGAAACCATTAATGTCAGCATGTGCGCGTCATTCACCGGCTTGCCGTTGAATTCGGTAATCACGTCGCCGTCTTTGAGTCCAGCTTTCGCCGCCGGTGTGTCCGGCAAAACGCCGCCGACGAGCGCGCCGCCGGAATTTCCCAAACCAAAGGCGCGCGCCAATTCCGGCGTGACGTC